>Ga0180009_10000013_pt1 | contig 377636 bp, 286 predicted proteins | sample OS_PC_MetaG_FD_123537 | JGI IMG/M metagenome (GOLD analysis project Ga0180009, IMG submission 123537) | Groundwater microbial communities from the Aspo Hard Rock Laboratory (HRL) deep subsurface site, Sweden - OS_PC_MetaG | ecosystem: Environmental > Aquatic > Deep subsurface > Groundwater...
CTAAAAATTCACGCGACAGAGCGGTAAATGTATTCGATAAAAGTTTAATTGTTCCGCAGTATGAAGCTTATTACGAGAAGATTCTAAACAGCTAAATAATAGATTTTGAATTTGATAAGTATGCTTTTCATGAAACTGATTGAATGATTGGATGAATGACTGATTGTCATCCGAAACTTTTACGAAGTAGGACAATCAGCCATTCATTCATTTTTTAAACAACAGCCTGTCTTCCGATGCTGTAATAAACAAATCCGAGTTCTTTCATTTTAGCGACATCATAAATGTTTCTTCCGTCGAATATAACATTATTTTTAAGTGATGCTTTTACGGTATCAAAATTAGGATTTCTAAATTCATTCCATTCGGTGAAAATCAAAAGCGCGTCCGAACCGGGCAAGGCATCATACTGCTCGTTAACGTATTCTATTTTATCACCCAAATAAAATCTTGTATTATCCATTGCGGCCGGATCATAAGCTTTAACTTTTGCTCCAAGCTCAAGTAGTCTATTAATTATTACAACGGCCGGGGCTTCTCTCATATCATCAGTATTTGGTTTAAAGGCTAATCCCCAAACCGCGAATTGTTTTCCTTTAACTTCACCAAAATGATTAAGCAGTTTATCCACTAAAACAAGTTTTTGCGCTTTATTAACCTTATCAACCATGGAAAGAATTTTCATTTCGGCACCATTCTCGGTAGATGTTTTTATTAACGCGTTAACATCCTTTGGAAAACAAGAACCGCCGTATCCAATACCGGGAAATAAAAATCTTTTCCCGATTCTAGTATCTGTGCTCATACCTTTTCTTACCATATCAACATCAGCTCCAACTTTTTCACAGAAGTTTGCCAGTTCGTTCATAAATGTAATGCGCATAGCCAGATAAGAGTTTGAGGCGTATTTAGTAACCTCTGAGCTGTAAGGATCCATTTCAATAATTGGATTTCCCTGGCGTACAAAAGGTTCATACAATGCTTTTAATTTCTCCATTGTAGGTTTGGTTTTAGCGCCTATTACAATTCTGTCGGGTTTCATAAAGTCTTCAACAGCAAATCCTTCGCGTAAAAATTCGGGATTTGAAGCAACTTCAAAATTTTTAATTCCATATTTACTTAATCGTTCTGTAACCAAAGCGCTGGTGCCAACGGGAACGGTACTTTTATTAACCAGAACCTTAAAATCCTTATCTCCGGCTTCTTTTAATATTTGACCTATCTCTTCGGCAATTCCGAAAACATATTTCAAATCGGCCGAACCGTCTTCGCCCTGAGGTGTTGGGAGACATAAGAAAATTATATCTGATTCCAATACCGCGCTCTTTAAATCATCGGTAAACACCAATCTTTTTTTTGCGATGTTTCTGTAAAATATAATATCCAATCCAGGTTCGTATATCGGCACTTCGGCTGATTTTAATTTTTTCAACTTATCCTGATTATTATCAACGCATATAACATTATTTCCCATTTCGGCAAAACACGTTCCTGATACTAATCCAACATAACCCGTTCCTATAACTGCAACTTTCATTTATTCCTCCTGCTGAATAGAGAATTTATTTTTCGTAAGTAAAATCTTTATCAATTTCTATAAATTTTTTCCCTAACAAATCTTTTGGAGATACTATTGGACTTTCAATCTGCCAATCAATTTTTAGATCTTCATCACTATAAATTATTGAACGTTCGTATTGTTTATTATAATATGAAGTACATTTATAACTAAAAATAGCTTGTTCCGAAAGAACTGAAAATCCATGCGCAAAACCCGGCGGTATAAAAAATTGATTTTTATTTTCATCCGAAAGAACAAGTGAAACGTATTTTCCGAAAGTAGGCGAACCGAAACGAATATCAACAGCAATGTCCAATACTTTTCCGGATAAAACCTGACAGAGTTTGCCCTGCGCGAATTCACCAATTTGGTAATGCAATCCCCGCAAAGTATTTTTAGATGATTTTGAAATATTATCCTGAACGAACTGAAAATTTATCCCTGCTTCGGAATATCGTTTTAAAGAAAACGATTCGTAAAAGTAACCCCGGTCATCGGGGAAAACCGACGGTTCAATAATTAGCAGTCCTTCTATTTCTACTTTTTTAATATTCAATTAATTCTCTCAATATTTTTGATTTGAATGCCAGTTCCATGCGGTTGAGATAATTTTCTCCAAATTAAATTCCGGCTGCCAGTCAAGTACTTGTTTAGCTTTTTTATTATCGGCGACAAGAACTGCGGGATCGCCGGCTCTTCTATCTGTTATTTCAAATTTTATTTTTTCCCCGATAATTTTTTCAGCCGTTCTAATAATTTCAAGAACAGAATTTCCATTTCCTGTTCCAAGATTAAAAATATCCGAACTGCCTCCGTTATTCAAATATTCAAGAGCTTTAATATGAGCATCCGCCAGATCATTTATATGTATATAGTCCCTAAGGCAAGTACCATCGGGCGTATCATAATCATTGCCGAAAATGGAAACTTTCTCTCTTTTACCAAGTGCAACCTGAAGTGTAATTGGTATTAAATGAGGTTCGGGATCATGGCTCTCGCCAATATCTCCTTCAGGATCGGCTCCCGCCGCGTTAAAATATCTAAGCGCCACATAATTTATACCGTATGCTTCGCTGTAATCCTTTAAAATATTTTCTATCATTTGTTTGCTATGCGCATAAGGATTGATTGGTTTAACCGATTCATTTTCCGAGATGGGAACTTTTAAAGGATTTCCGTAAAGAGAACATGTAGATGAAAACACGAATTTATTAATGCCGGATTCTTTAACGGCTTTTAATAAATTCATAGTCCCTATTAAATTATTTGTATAATATAGTTCCGGATTTTCAACCGATTCGCCTACATAAGCATAAGCTGCAAAATGAACAACGGCGTCAAATTTATATTTATTAAAAATGGTTCTTGTGCTTTTATAATCTTTGAGATCAACAATTTCAAGATTAACATTTGCCGGAACAGATTCTTTATGGCCGCGGGAAAGATTATCAAGAACAACTGCATTGTAACCAACTTTGACCAATTGCTTCACAAAATGCGAACCTATATACCCGGCTCCGCCGGTTACCAATATATTCAATTAATGCTTCCTTTAATTTTGATATCAAAAATACGAAAAATTAGCAAATATATATCAAAAACAGGATAAATAATTAAAGGATTTAATTGAATCTTAGCTGCCATTAAATTATTTTAATCTGAGAACTAAGTACGATTAAGCAGGAATAAAAATGAGTATAAATATAAATCTAGCTAAGGAAATGGCTCATCTTACATGTGATTTGGCTAGGACGTGCAGTGAAAAGGAAAATTATTTTGCTTCAATGTTTAATTTAACTCCAGCAGAATTCAGGTGTTTAAGATTGTTTGAAGACCGGAATTCGATGACAATAAAAGAACTCTGCAGGCTGATGGAATTAACACCAGGAAGAATTACTCATATTCTTACTTCACTTGAAGCGAAAAATTTTATTACAAGAGCCAGCGACAAGCAAGATAAAAGAAATATCATCGTTACTCTTACAAATAAAAGTCTGCCGTTTATAAAAAATGTATCAGACAGTCACGTTAAAATTCACAAAGAAATCCTTGAGAAGATTCCGCAGGATAAAAGAGATGATGTTATTTCCGCCTTGTCCGAAGTATTAAAAGCGCTGCAGGAATGGAACAAAAAAAAATAATTACTTATTTCTGTTTTTTATTTTTCGTTTTATCTTCTCAAGCATATTTTTAGCCCATACAAATTCTGTCGCTAAAATTCCAAGTCCAATCGGAATAATTATAAAAGCAGGGCCGGGTAAAAATATAAGCAGCACACCGATGAATAGAATTGTAAAACCTATTATTCCTACTATTATTTTTTTTATCTGTTTAAGTGTTCTCATAAGTCATTTAATTTGACAATTAGACGTTGCGATTATTTAAAGTATTTACAATCCTTTAACTTCTGTTAATCCGAAAGTATCTCCCCATTTCTTAAATCTTAACTCAAATAAAAATAGTATTAAAATTGGTATATGCTGAAGATAAACCAAATAAGGGGACAAATAATTCAATTGATAAAGTGGAAGAAAGACCGGATATAATAAAAGCGAAACCTTTGGCCGGAAAACTGAGAAAGGAATAACCCATGTAAAATACCAAGGGAATTGAGTAGGACTTATAAAAAATAAAACCGCGGTTATTACAAGAATTTTCTCGAAATATTCTTCCGGACTTTTAATTGTTTTTCTGAAATAAAAAAATAAGAATGAAATAAAAAAGAATCCTGTTAGCCATCTAGTCAATTGAAGCGAGCTAAAATAATTAAATCCAATAATCAGGTTAAATTGTTTAATAAAAAAATTCAAAATTCTAAAAACAGCTTCATTGTTTGTCCAGCTCTGCGCGTATACAACAAAACCTAAACTTCTATCAAAAAAGGTAGTGAGTACAGGTATAAATATTATTCCAATTAATGCAGCAGTTATAAAAAGAACAAAAAATAATTTTCTTTTATTACTCCACATATTTCTAATGAGAGCAGGCATAAATATTACCGGCCAAATCTTAATTCCGGCGGCAAGCGATAAAAATATTGATGAAATATAATCTGACCTTAAAATTACAAAGAACAAAAAAGAGAGAACAAAAGGGATAAGAAGAATATCCATATGTGCGGCGGCGTAAAACTCATGTATAATAATAGGGTTAAGCCAGTAAAAGAAAATAAATATAATCGGTTTTTTATACTTTTTGAGCAGTAAAAATATTAAGTATAAAGCCGCTAAATCAAAAAGAAGAAAAAATATTTTTAATCCCCATATTTTCCACGGAAAAATAAAATAGCATGCCGCAAATATAACCTGCGCAACAGGCGGATAAATTGTTCGTATATGCGGATGATTAATCCCGTGAATAATTTCCCCGGATTCTGCCGCCAATTGTTTTAATATATCCGGAACTTCTCTCTCAGTGTTCCCTTCAAAAGCTTCAATCGGGCTGTATTCATAAGGTTTTATACCGTTGGCCGAAACAGCGCCGTCCCATAAATACCTGTAAAAATCATTTTCAACTACCGGGTATGTCGGTATTAAAATAATTCTTGCAGTTAGTCCACCTCCAAGTATAATCCACAGCCATTTCTTTTCATTGCTTATCTTGCAGACTAATATTGAACTAATAAAAAATAGAACTCCTAATAATATTTTGAATCCGACATACTCAAAAAATATATCATTTGATTTTACGGAACCTAATATTAAATCATTGTCAAAAACGGAGATGAAAATTGAATAAAATATTAAAGAGAAAAGGTTAATGGTTAATATATGTTTAACAGTTTTAAGGTTTGGCGATTTTATTAAATTCATCATTATTCTTCAATTAAGAATTGTTCAATTTATAACATGAAATTATGGTATGCAATTTCAAATAACCTCTTCATTAATTATTAACAGTAGTTTAACTTCTAATTTTTTTATTTAAATTATTTTCTAATTCTAATACAACTTTTTCATTCCTCATTAGTCTAATAAAATAATTCAAATGAATTTAGCACCAAAAGCTAATTTATTATCAAATTTATGGGTTTTTTATGAAAATGCTTTCAAGAGTTGAAGAAATAATTTTACTGGCAATCTGGAAATTAAGAGGAAACGCTTACGGAGTTACAATCCGCGAATTTGTATCCGAAGCAACAAATCAGGAATGGACTTTCGGCGCAATTTATGTCCCGCTTGATAAACTTACACGCAAAGAATTTATACATAAATATATGAGTGAACCTACTACTACAAGGGGAGGCAGAAGTAAATGCTTATACGAATTGACCCCTGAAGGAAAACAAGCTCTAAGAGAAATTAAAGAAATGCAGACAGCTTTATGGCGCGGCATTTCGGATGCAGCTATATAGGTAATTAAAATGAAGAAGAAAAAAAATCCGCCGAAGTTCGCCGGATTATTATTTAAAGCTTTTTTAAGATGGGATGATGCCGAACACCGTTTGGGTGATCTAGACGAGGTTTTCCATTACAAATTATCATCATCAAGTTATTTAACCGCTTCATTGTGGTACTGGATTCAGGTACTAAAATCAATTCCGAGTTTAATTATAAATGAATTCTATTGGGGAGGATCAATGATACAAAATTATATAAAAATTGCCTTTAGAAATTTGTACAAAACGAAACTTTATTCTGTATTAAACATCTTCGGGCTAGGGGTTGCAATTGCTTTGGCAATTGTTGGATATATAAATTATGAATTCAGTCAGAGCTTTGACAATTTTCATAAAAATAAAGATGAGATTTATTCAATCAACAGTTATCAAATTACTGATGAAGACGGAAGAAGGGACTGGTCTCTGATTCCATACCCTATGGCAGTTGAGGTTGCAAATAATATCCCCGGAATTGATAAGTTTTCAAGATATTCTACCGGAGGCGGATCTGTTAAATATGGAGATAATGTATTTAATGAACGATATGTTTTTGTTGATGATGATTTTTTTGAAATTTTTACTTTCCCTGTTGTTAAAGGGAATAAAAATGCATTAGAAGATAAAAGCAGCGTTATAATCACCGATGAGATAGCCAATAAATATTTCGGAAGTGAAAATCCAATTGGTAAACAGATTACTCTAAGTTCAAACGGGAAGGATTTCTTTTTATTTAAAGTTCAGGCTGTAATTCAAAAACCGCCAAAGAATTCAATTATAACTCTAGGCATAATTTTACCAATGGAAAGTATTGAAGAAGTAAGAGGTTTTAAACCTTATTCTTGGGAATCATGGGCAAGAGCAACCTTTATTTTAGTGAACAAAAAGGCCTCAACAGAAAAAATTGAGAAAGATCTTCAAGTATATTTGGATCAGACCAATCAATCAAACCCTGATTTTATGAAAGATGGATTTTTCATTACACCAATGAAACAATTAGCTTTTACCGCTCATGATTTAAATGGTGACCCGTTCCATAACGGTCTGCATCCAGCTGCTATTTTAGCGCCTTCAATTATAGTATTATTTGTTCTCCTTTTAGCATGCTTTAATTTCATTAATACTGCTATTTCATTTGCATCAAGAAGATTGAAAGAAATTGGCATAAGAAAAGTTATGGGAGGATATAGAAGTCAATTAGTTGCACAATTCTTAATAGAAAATATTATTCTATGCTTTGCAGGATTAATAGTCGGCATTTTACTTTCATTATATTTTGTACCTGCATATAATGAATTGTGGCCTGAGTTAGATTTAAGTTTAAATTTTGTTAAGGATATTGGACTAGTAATATTTTTAGCTGGGCTTCTATTATTAACAGGAATAACTGCCGGCGGATACCCTGCTTTTTATGTAAGCAAATTTAATCCTGTAAGCATATTTAGAGGCAAACAAAAATTCGGCGGAACAAATCCCCTTATTCGTTTTCTGCTAGTGCTGCAATTCGCTATTTCTATGACTTCATTAATATGTGCTATTGTACTATACCAGAACGGCAATTATATAGAAAATTTGAATTTAGGTTTCGCAAAAGATCAGATATTAATCCTAAATACCGAAGGAAAAGAAGAATACAATCTGATGAAAAATGCTCTTACAGATAATCCTATATTCTCTGAAATTGGAGGATCAAACAGTTTAGTTGGAAGATATTGGTATGAAAATGATATCCAGTTCGGAGAAATAAAAAAAAGAGTTCCATCATTTGATATAGGGGAAAATTATTTTGAAACCTTAGATTTCAAATTGGCAGAAGGACGAGCTTTTGATAAGAATCTTTCCACAGATACTTTAAATTCGGTTATTGTTAATGAGACTTTTGTTAAAGATATGGGATGGGAAAAAGGAACCGGAAAGTATTTCAAAATTATAAATTCGGAAATCGAAAAAGAATACATGATTATCGGAGTAGCAAAAGATTTTTATTATAACAGTGTATGGCAAAAAATAAAACCAACAGCATTCTTTTACGTGAATGAAGAAAATTACAGAAATTTATCTGTTAAATTTGATATAAATAAAATTGAAGAAGCCTCTGCATTTGCTGAAGAAAAATGGAAAGAGCTTTTTCCAAATAAACCGTATAAAGGTTTTTTCCAAAGTGAGCTTCTATCAGAGGCAAAAGAAGTTATTACAAGTATAAAAAAGATTTTTCTTTACATAGCTATTATGGTAATTATAACAACCTCACTGGGATTATTCGCTTTGGTATCGCTTAACATAGCAAAAAGACGTAAGGAAATAAGTATAAGAAAAGTTTTAGGGGCATCAATTTCTAATATCAGCGGATTAATTTCAAAAGAATTTATAATTCTTTTATTGATTTCGAGTGTCTTAGCAAGTGTATCGGGCTATTATTTAGTAAGCATGCTGCTGTCAAGCGTTTGGGCTTATTATGTTAATATTACATATTTACCGTTCTTATTATCTGGTCTTTTTATGATTAGCCTTGCATTTCTGTCGGTCAGTTCCCAATTATTTTCTGTTTCAAAATCTAATCCAATTGATAATATTCGCGACGAGTAAAAAATTGTCGATAGTTTCTTATTTAAAAATTATTATCTAGTAAAAACAACCCCTGCATTTTTGCAGGGGATTGTTTTTATAAAACATAAAATGTAGTGCAAATACTAAAAACCGAAAGCGTATCCAACTTCGAATTGAATTTGGCTCATTTGTAGTTCTATCGTCTGCTGGTTTGGAGCTTCAAGAGGATTTGCGCCTGAAACTGCGTTTGATAAAGCATAAGTGAAAGAAGCATTAATTTCTTTTCCGCCTTCAAGAAGTTTTGATAACCCGATTGAGATATGATCCTGCACAACACCCGGAGCTAAAATATTAAATAATACTTCGCTACTTGCAACCGGATTATCACTGTGTGAATAACCAGCCATTAAAATCATATCAGAAGTTAAGTTATACATAACGCCGAATTTATAAACCATAATATCTTCCCATCCGAAACCTGCTCCGTTTGCATTCCCTAAAAACGCTGTTTGAATATTTGGTATTATCGGGTTTGAAATTGAGTTAACTCCGCTGTACTGAATTTGCTGAACATCAAGTGCAAAAGTTAAATCATCATTTGCGTTTGCAGCAACGCCGATATTCCAAGTTGCGGGAACATCAAAATCACCTTTTTCAGCAAATAAGCCTGCGTATCTTTCAAATTCACTCATTCCAACCTTTGTTTGATATGAAGCACCGAATGTTAAAAACGGAAGAACTTTTCCTTGATAACCAAATCTAGCACCGAAGCCTGTTGCAGTGCTGTTGCTGTTTCCGCTGATGTTTGCCGGGTCGCTTGAAAAACCCGCGAATGACAATGTCCCTTTCGCAGCAAATTTTTGATACCCCATTAACGCAGTAACGCCGAATGAATGATTCTCAGCAAATTCAATTGCGTAAGTAGCGCCGAAAAACATTTGTTCTAAATTAACGCCTGTTTCATTTGAAGTTGGATCATAGAATATAGCAGTTTCATAATCTGTGTTCATTCCGCCGTTTGCAATAAACATTAATCCAATCGACATCGTTTCATTTAAATTATAATTTAAACCAATAGTTGGAATCGGAAAAAAATTTGATTCGCTTTCTACTATTCCGGGTGTTAAACCGAATGTGCCGGGATATCCGCTTGGGTTTCCTGTTATTGTAAATTCTCTGCTCGGACTGAAAGCCGCTAAACTTACATCGAATCTTGAATTTAAAAATGATAATGATGCAGGGTTTGTTGCCGCGCCTATTGAACTTAATGATAATGCTGTTCCCGCTCCCGCGAGCGCAGAATATTTTACACCGTAACCGTGTCTGAAATATCCATTAGTGGCATGAATACTTGATCCGATCATAAATAACATCACAAGAATAACTGAAATTCTCTTCAACATTTTGATACTCCGTTTTGCTTTTAATTATAAAATAAAAGTGAGTCCGAATGAACTCACTTTTTAAGGAAAGTTTATTGATTAGCTGCATCCGCCTTTTGCGACCATTACTTTCTTTTTAACAGTCGTAGAAAATTTGCTTAAGAATTTTTCCTTTGCAATTAATTTTTGATTTGTGTCTTCTCTCCATCTATGCGGACTAACATTATCGGGAGGAACCGGGCTATGCCCTTCCATAATTAAATTTTTATATCCTTCCATAGTTTCGGTAAGAATACATTTCTCGGACTCGCCCAAATAGTTTGATATTAAATATGCCCGTTTTGCATTTTCAACATTATCGGAATAAAAAACATTTGTTTTAAAAGTCTGTTTAAAATATTCCAGCCATTCATAATTTCTTAAATCTTTTAAAGGAATATTAATTGCGAGAGGAATATGTTCTTTCTTAAATTCTTCGGGCGAACGCAAATCTATTAAATTAATTTTATTATGATTCGCAGATAATTCAGATAAAAGTTTATCCGACGAACATTTATTATAAATATAATTTCCGTCTGCGAGATTATTTTCAATTTCATTATCAATTAATTCCTTGCTGCTTGGAGTAAAAGCTGTAATAAATAATATCAAAACAGGAATAGCGGCAAAAGCAAATTTGTTTTTTGCTTTTCCGAATGAAAATTTGAATTCAACTTTATTTACTTTGCTTTCTACAAACCTTACAGCAACAAAGGCCCCCACAGCGATTACTGTAATAATCACAGCAAAAAGCTCAGGTGAAATTCCTAAAAATTTATCGAAACGGATCGCGCCCCAATTTTCTGCTAAATATAAATCTTTAACAAGAGGATAAGTTTCAGAAAATGCCAATACTCCTAATACGGAACCGATTATAAAAACCATCGCGTCAAGTTTTCCCGCCGCGGCGGCGCATACGCTTGTACCCGGGCAAAATCCGCCGATCACAAAACCGAGTCCCATAATTCCACCTCCGAATAGAGCCGACCATAGAAATGTAGGATTAACATATATCAAATCTATATTCAATAAATTAAAATGCGATAGAAAAAGCACGCCGATCATAGCTGTCACTCCGGCTGTGAAAAATACACGAAGTACAGTAAAATCGTATCCGTAAAAAAGTCCCACTAATTTTTTTGTTGATGAAAATCCCGCCTGTTCGAGAACATATCCGAATCCGATTCCAACTATAAAAGCCACAATAAGATTCAGTTCATTGCTAATAATTTCAGGTACTAATGGTCCCATTGTATTATCCTTTGATCCATAATTTTCTAAAAAAATACGCAAACATATAAGCGCCGCCAAAGATAGCCAGCATGGTTATAATTCCCCCGAACGACATAACAGCCATTCCGCTTAAAGCCGATCCGCTTGTGCACCCTCGTCCGAGCTGCGAGCCGTATCCGAATAATGCACCTCCGATTAATGCCGCAGTAAATCGCATTCGTTTTCTTACTCCGGGTCCGCGTTCCATTCGTAATTTTATTCTGTCTGAAAGAAGTGCCGAAATAAACGCTCCGAAAAACACACCTATAACTTCCCAGACCAGCCATGATTTTAAAAATCCGCCTTCGCTCGTTGATTCATAATTTTTATAGAATTCAGAAGTACTGTAATGTTCGGGAGCGGAGACTTTTACTGTTTCGGCAACAGCTGATTTAAAAGCGCCGCTTGCTCCTAATCCCCTGCCGGTAACATAAATTGTTGCTAATAATACAAGCCCTAATAAAAAGCCTGCTAAATACGGATTCATATAAGGTTTACTATTCATTTTATTTTTCTTTTTGGTTATCGATTTTATGATCTGTTTCGTGTTCTATTTCTTCATAACCTGTAATCATTGCTTTTATATTTGATGTAGGCGTAGTTCCCGTTGTTGTCATATATACATGAACAACTAAAAAAGATATTAATAAAAATGCGCCAAGTGTATGCAGCACAGCTATTGTATTTAAAGGAATTTCACTAATAACAATGATATCGTTCTGATCAATTGTTTTATAGTTCATGTATAAAATGCCCGATATAACAACTACGGGAATAAGTACAACTTTAAAACCGAGATAAACTAATTTCTGCAGCGGATTTAATTTACTGAGTTCAGATTTATGCGTAGGATGTTTTTCGCCTTTAAATATTCCCGAAATATAATAATGAAGTTGTGACTTCAGTTTTTTTGTACTTGGAATATACTGCTTCCATTCGCCTGTTGTGAAATGCCAAAATATTGAAAACGTTATTAATATTAATAGCGCGTATGATGAAAAACGGTGAAATCTTACAGCCTGATCAAACCCGAAAATTTCAATTGTTCCGTGAACTTCAAATCCAGTTAATGCCAAAAAAATTATAAGTGATGCCTGGCTCCAATGCCAGAATCTTTCAAACATTTTATAGATATATACTCTTTTCATTTTATTCTTCGTTATTTATTATTTGAACTTCGTATTTATTTCTTTTGATTACTAAAAAAGCTCTTACAAAACCATGAATTAATACACCGAATAAAGAAATTATAAACAGCAAGCCGCCAATATAATCAAGCGTAAAGTTTCTATCTCTGCCAGGTAAATAGAATCCTGTTAATTTTGCCAGGCGTCCGTCATCTTCTCTTGTATGGCATTCATTGCATTGAACTGAGTTTTCTTTTGTACTTACCATATGATTTAACGGCCAGTACATTTTGGTTTTTACAAATCCGTATTCACCGCTATAGGGCTGACCGATTCTTTTCATTCCTGCTTCTGCCGCTAGATTCCAATCAAAATCCTGCCAGTAAGCGCTGTCCCCTTTCTCGGGTGAGAAAAGTTTAGGCTGAATTAAGGTGTTATATTTTTTATCATAAATCTGATCACCCACATGAATTTTTACAGGTATTATTTTTGAATTATCGTCATCATGCGAACCGTATAATTTATTCATTTCTACAGGGATAGTTTTAATTGTGTCGCCGACAATATAATGGTCCGCTGTACCGTTAAACCATATATAATCAGGTTTAACATTTTTTTCCCAAACAAATCTTCCTTTAATTGACATATAATCGTGATTGCCTTCTTTATCCTCTTCCTGATAAGGTTTCCCGTCTTTTAGCTTACCGGCTTCCGACCAGTACCAAGCCATTTTTGTTGAATTCACTTTTGCATAAATTGGAATATGACACGTTTGGCACGCGACCTTGCTGGTGTGCCTGTTAAGCATATCATCAAAATGCGGAAGATTTGTGTGACAATCTTCACAATATGCCCTGTTATTATTTTCAGAAGAAACAGAATAAAGTCTTCCTTTAATTTGGTGATTTTCGGCAGTATGGCAATCAACACAGCTCATATCCATTCCGTTAACGCCCATGTGAACGTCAACTTCTTTATCCGTTTCACTTATTGCCTGTTCAAGGTCACCGTGTTTTACGTTGTTGCCGCCGCCGCCGTTAAAGTGACAATAACCGCATGTTCCTCTGTTTGGGTTTCCTACACTCTGAGCTACCTTTGTTAAGTTCACGTTTCTATCCGGATATCCCGCAAGCGATGAACCTTTTTGATATTCTTCGCTGTTATCGTGACAAACCATACAGTCAACATTTTTCGCATTGTTAAAATCAAAATGATCATCAGTCATTCCAAAACCTATATGACATTTAGCGCACGATTGTTCGTTGCTGCTCGCTCCAATGCAAAAGTTGTTTAATAAATTTTTCTTTCCTAATTCTGTTATGCCTCTTCCTTCTATATAGGCTACTCTTTCCCAGTTCCAGTGAGAGGACTGCATTATTTCTTTATGACTTTCCGTATGACAGGTTAAGCATGCCTCGGTTACTTCTTGAGGAGAATTAAACTTTTTTTGAAGCGGCAATAATTTGCTGTGATCGACAGAAGGAACAGATTTTGTCAAGAATTTTTGCTTAAGTTCAATTAGCTGCAGGTTTTCAGTTTTTTCTTCATGCAAAACATTAACCAAAACCAGGACAGTAATTACCAATGTAATTACAATTAATATTTTCTTATTCATTATGTGATTCTTTTAGTTCATAAAATTTCATTTTCTTAATTGATTGGATGCTACAGAGTAGAATAAGATTCTAATATCTTTATAAAAATATTCTCGCTTTTAGCCCAATTTCCTCACTTTTTATCTATTTAAGATTGTGAAGTATTTTTTACTTACAAAATATAAAGGCACAATAGAATATAGTCAAGGATATTATTTTATAGCATAAAGCAATTATGAATAAAAGGCAACTTTTTAGGGTCGCCTTAAAATTTAATTACTCAGATGATGCAGGGGAAGGTTTATATATAATTGAAACAAGTACGCCTAAAATTATGCTTTCAATAAAAACGTAAATAAACCATTGAATGGTAAGACCGTATGTAATTGGATAAACCGCGTAAGCCTGATAAGCATATACGAAACTCATAAAAAAACCGATGTAAATTCCGTATCGGATTCCTTCTAAAATTCCTTTGTTTTCATATCCTTTAATAAAAAAGAAAACAAAGAAAAAAGCCCAGACCAAATCAGTGATCCATACAACCCACATCAGGCTTTCCATTTCGGCTTGAGTGCGGAATACTCCCGAAAGTGTATCACTTAAATAAGTAGAATTGAGTAAGACTCCGTGTATTAAAAAATTTAATATTTCGAATACTATATACACGAACACAACCGAAATAATGAATTTCTTTTTATCCATAATTAAAGTCCTCCAATTATTTTGAAATTGTTTGGGAGAGTAGGAAAAGTGAAATAAGCTACAAATAGAATAATGAAAAGGCAATCGATTTATCGGTCTTTATATTAATATTTTAAATTCATAATCATAAAAAGATTTACAACTAATTGAATTATATTTACGTCTAAAATCTAAAAAAATATTCCCGGAGTGTTGGTGAAAAAACTTTTGTTTCTGCTTCTTGTTTGCTCAGGGCTTGCTTTCGCCTCAAATACAGAAAAAATATTAAAGCTGAATAAAATATCGGAGCCTGTAATTATTGACGGAATAATTGATCAACTCTGGTCAAAGGCAGATTCTGTATATGACTTTGTTCAATCACAGCCGTATCACAATGAAAAACCATCCAAACTTTCAATCGCAAAAGTTCTTACTACTGAAAAATCTTTGTTCTGTTTGATAGTTTGTTATGATGATTATGAAAATATCCAGCAAACAACCGGCAAACTTGATGATTTTGGTGGTGATTTCGTATCTATAATGCTTGATACTTTCGGGGATAAAAGAACGGCTTATAAATTGGGTGTTTCGGCTTCGGGAGTTAGAATAGATGCACGCTTGCTTGACGACGCGCGCAACCGGGATTATAACTGGGACGGCATATGGTTTGCGGAATCAAAAATTTATAATTGGGGATTTGTAATTGAAATGGAAATCCCTTATAAATCAATTCAGTATGATGAAAATTTAACCGAATGGGGATTGGATTTCGACAGGTGGATACCCACAAAAAACGAAGATATATATTGGTGCGCTTATGAACAGAATGAAGGACAAAGAATTTCAAAATTCGGGAAATTGGTTTTTGATGATTTTAAACCTTCTACAAAAGGATTAAATTTAGAAATTTATCCGGTGGGAATTACAAAAGCTGTTTTAAATGATAACGGGAAATATGATTTTGATCCGGACGCCGGGCTTGATATATTTTACAATCCTTCACCAAAATTAACATTTCAGTTTACCGCTAATCCGGATTTTGCTCAGATTGAAGCGGACCCTTTTGATTTTAACATTTCGAGATTTGAATCTTATTTTGATGAACGCCGTCCTTTTTTTACTGAAGGCGCTGAAGTTTTTACTGCATCGGGAAGAGAAAAAAACAGCGGGTTTTACAGACCGTTAGAATTATTTTACCCAAGGCGAATAGGCAAAAAATTGCCCGACGGACAGGAAGTGCCGCTAAACTTCGGCGCAAAAGTGTTTGGGAGACTAGATGATTTGGAATACGGCGGTTTTATTGCAAGAACCGGGGAAATAAATTATGTTGACGATGACACACTTTCATTAATAGAAAAAGATGCTTACTTCGCATCAGCGAGAGTCAAAAAACAAATTTATGGAAACTCATCAATCGGCGCTTTATACGTTGGCAAATATTCTGCAGGCAACTCATACGGAGTAATTGATATTGACGGAGCTTTCAGAGAATCTGATTGGCAGTTGGCTTATCAGCTTGCGCGCTCATTTAAAAACAACGAAGGCGGTTACGCTATGTCGGCAGGATACCGTTTAACAAAAGAAAACTGGGTTGCGTTTATTCGCGGAAGATATATCGGTAATGATTTTGATATTGAACAAATAGGGTATGTACCGTGGATTGGAACTACACAAATAACAGCATTAACCGGTCCGCGCTGGTTTTATAAAGAAGGCGCTATCAGTTCAATGATGCTGTACTTTGGCGGTTCAACATATTACGAAAAAGAAGATAAGTACACGGATTACAACGGTATACTGGGATGGAACATGCAGTTTAGAAATAACTGGGGATTTGAAATAAACTTATCCGGCGGTAAAGCAAAAGATGATGATGTTGAATACACTTCATATGAAGCAAATTTCAGTTCGTGGTATAATATTTCCGCAAAGTGGGATGCGAATCTTTACGGCGGTTATTCCAAAACTTATAACTTCGACCGTGAGTATCTATCATTCTATTCATGGCTCGGCGGATCTATAGATTGGAAAGCATTTGATATTCTTAATCTCGGAACATCCTACGATATGTATGTTGAGGGAGATCCGGATAATAATATTGAAGACATTACATACAACGCGCGCCCGTATTTTTCATTAACTCCAATAAACGATTTAAACATAAAAGTGTATGTCGATAATGTTTTTATAAAATCTGTTGATAGGCTTGACCAAGTTGTATTCGGATTATTCTTCGCATATAATTTCTCACCAAAGAGCTGGATATATTTTGCCTTAAATGAAATTAGAGACAGAAGCGAAGAATATGATCAATTCAAAAATGTACTGCCTAGAAAAATGCACGTAACCGACAGAGCAGCGGTTATGAAATTAAAATACCTTTATTATTTTTAGCGGTTGGCTGTTGGCATTTAGCTTTCAGAATTTAACTCTAAAAGCTGAATGACGATGATTTAGTTTTTCTATTCATACTTCATACTATCTACCGGAATTACAAACGCAGCTTTAATTGCCTGGAAACTTACTGTTACAAGCACAATCAATAAATCTATTCCTCCGGAAACTATAATTACTCACTGAGTTAAATTAATTCTGTACGCAAAATCTTCGGGCCAGTTGTTCGAAAAATAATATACGATCGGTCATGTCATATGTATTAGCAAAAAAACGAATTAAATATCTATTGAAGGTAAAGCCAGAATATTAAATACATAAATTTACTGAGTTTTTATAAAACCTTTTTTCTGTACTAAATTCGACTAATCCTAACAATCCAGCTTAGCAATAATAATTAAAGAGAGTCAAATTGTTCAGAATAGAGATTGCGCCAATTCACTATTTTCATTTTTCAGAAAATTGGGTAAAATATATTCCTACTGAAAAGAACCGTTAAAATAAATTATAAAAAAGTGTTTTTATTTTTGAATAAGAATATAATTAAGTATCCCGCATAAATATTTATGAAGGATACCTAATATCATAATTAATTAAACAATCCTTCAATAGATAAATACCTTTCTCCGGTATCGTAAGAAAAAGTAACGACGGTGCTTCCTTTCGGAATTTCGGGAAGTTTTTTTGCAACTGCCGCGAGCGACGCGCCTGAAGATATACCTACTAACAACCCTTCTTCTTTGGCTGCTTTGGCGGCATACTCAAACGCTTCTTCTTTTGTTATTTGAATTGTACCGTCCAGCACTTCTGTATGAAGATTCTTTGGAATAAATCCCGCGCCTATTCCTTGAATCGGGTGCGGACCTGGTTCTCCGCCGCTGATAACTGGAGAAGCTGCCGGTTCAACCGCAAACACTTTTAAATCCGGAAATTTTTGTTTTAATATTTCCGCAACCCCTGTAATATGTCCGCCGGTTCCGACGCCGGTTATTAAATAATCTATTTTTTCAAAATCTTCAAGCAGTTCTTGTGCAGTTGTAAATTTATGAATATCAATATTCGCCGGATTTTCAAACTGCTGAGGCATCCATGAGTTTTTAATTTCTTTCAGAAGTTCTTCTGCTTTTGCGATTGCGCCTTTCATTCCCAACTCTCTTGGAGTTAATTCAAGCTGCGCGCCGTAAGCTTTCATTAAATTTCTTCTTTCAACAGACATTGATTCCGGCATAACAAGAATTAATTTATAACCTTTTACTGCCGCAACCATTGCAAGACCAATACCAGTATTACCGGAAGTCGGTTCAATTATTACGCCTCCCGATTTAAGAATTCCATTTTTCTCCGCGTCTTCAATCATAGAAAGCGCGATTCTGTCTTTTATGCTTCCGCCGGGATTAGCTCTTTCTAGTTTTATCCAAATATCCTGATCATTCCCGTACAATCTATTAATTTTAAGATGAGGTGTTCTGCCAATTGTTTCCAATATATTGTTAACTTTCATACTGTGTCTCCTTATGTTATAAACTAAATTACAAAATCAATTGCTTCGTCAAATTTTCCGTTCTTTCGTACCTTTACTTCGCTAGTGTGATAAACAACCGAATGAGGCGGCACACTTTGAGTAAGCCAAACGTTTCCGCCGATTACACTATCGTGCCCTATTCTTGTATCGCCGCCGAGTATTACTGCTTGCGAGTAAATTATAACATTATCTCCAATGGTGGGATGTCTTTTCTTTTTCGCGAGTTCTTTTTCAACGCTCATAGCGCCCAAGGTTACTCCCTGGTAAATTTTCACATTGTTACCAATCTCGGCAGTTTCGCCTATTACTATTCCCGTTCCGTGATCAATAAAAAAAGATTCGCCTATTTTCGCACCGGGATTTATATCAATTCCGGTTACTTGATGCGCGTATTCGGATAATAATCTGGGCAGCAGCGGTACTTTTAATAAATATAATTGATGCGCGAAACGGTAAATTGAAATTGCAAGAAATCCCGGGTATGCTAATATAACTTCGTCAATACTTTCTGCGGCGGGATCACCGTCATAAATTGCTTCTGCGTCTTTCCATAAACCGTCATTTATTTCGGGAATTTTTTCAACAAATTTTTCAGTTACATTATCAATATTGATATCCATATTATTTAATGAACGCAGAATATTTTTAAGATTCCTGCTCAGCAAAATAATTTTGCTTTCAATTTCTTCCGGTGTATAATAGACTTGTTCGGTAAAATGAGGAAAAAGTAATTGAAGCAAATCATTAATAAACTTATGCGCTTCTGTTTTAACGGCAAAAGGTGAAGAATGCCCTTTACGTATTTCAATCAGTTTTTTAGAAAATTCATTTAAAATCATTTTATCAATCCCCAATAATGGAACGACTATTTTTAGTTTTAAAAAGTTAATTATTTATGAAAAGAATAAAAGGGAACTTATAAGGCAAGGGTCAACATATGCAGGTAGAAATATACCCGAAATTTATTTGCAGATTTTTAAGCTCTGAGTTTTGTGCGATATTTTGTCTTAATTTATTCACAACATAAATAACGTGAAATTAATTTAATTCATCAAGGGGAAAATTTGGGAAGTAGTAAGAATACAGAATTCAGAATTCAGAAATCAGAATTAGGAAATTAAAAGATTATAATATTATTTCAGAATCAGTTTAATTCCAATTTCTAACTACTGACTACTGAATTCTGACTTCTGGCTTCTTAATTTTCAATTTCAATTTTCAGTTTTTCTATCTTATTTGAAATAACTTCATTATTAGGAGCTGCTTTTCTAATTTCATTAAATTCTTCAAATGCTTCAGAATAAAGTGTTAAATCAACAAGTATATCCGCGAAATAAATTCTTTCATCAATTTTATTTTTAGTGGAAGGATATTTTCTGTAAGTTTCTTTTGCGACAAGAACAGCTGATTCTTTATATCCGTTTTCAGCAAGCTGTTTTGCCCCGTTTAGTTTTTTAATTCCCATTTTATCGTCAATTTTACTGTTTGGAGAATCTTTTCTAATTTCTTCACCGTAAACCGCTGTGTTCCTTGAGTTACCGTTTCCTTCATTTTTTGGTACTCTTCTAATTTCTTCCCTTGCAAGAGCAAGCAACAGATCATTTATTGAAATTTGCTTTAAATAATTTAGTCCTAATGCAGAGTTGCCCTGAAGAATAAATTTATTCCCAGCTTTGTTTAATTGTATAAATGACTTTTCATCTGTTACAATTAAATCATTCCCGTTTAGTTTATCACCTTGATTTACATTTTCATATTTTTCAGAAGTACTTTTAAGAACTTGAACATTCCCGGATATTTTTTCAACTGTAAAATCCTGCGCCGACAAATTTAGTCCTAAAAACAATATTGCGATAAATAACTTTTTCATTTTAAACTCCGTGTTTCCGCTAATTTACGTCTATAATTTCAACTTCGTTTTTCGCTAAGCCGAAATTTTCGACTGCTTCTTTATAAAATTTTTCGGAACCCAATGACCAGCCGGTTTCAAAATCAGTTAGTGAAGTCATTTCAACAGGAATCCAAACTTGATCATTTCCGTTTTTATCTTCTCGGACAAAATATTTTTTATCATTAATCGTTATTAAATGAGCTTCCATAGGAGCCAGTCCGGTATTAATTAATAAATTTACATGACTTATTCCAGCTTTGGATTTATAATCAACAAAGGCAGTCTCAATACCAATACTTTCCAAAAGTGAAGCAAAGCCAACGCTTAAATCGTCGCAGTCGCCCCCTTTAACATTAATTGTTTCACTTGGGAATTGGACATACTCAACAGACGATCTTGGGTCGGACACATAAATCATTTCTTTTACAAAATGATTAAATAGGACTTCTATTTTTTTAAAGATTGAGAGACTGCTTTGCACAGACAAAATATTTTCTTTCTGCCGGGTTAAAATATTTTTTGCATATCCCGCGGCAAAACTTAGGTCCTTATAAACAAAATACCTCAGGTTGATTACTTTGCCGTCCCAGCTGTTATAATTATTAATTAAAACCGGTTTCTGAATTTCATCATCCGGTTCGCCGTTTATAACAGTAACATAAAAATTAGCTTGAGAAATTTCCCTTCTGCCTGAAGATAAATTATTATTTATGATTGTATAAAATGGAACCAATACCGTATCGCCCGCTGATATTGTTACATCAGGCGAAAATATAATTTCATCGCTTAAATTTGAAATTAAACTGGAAGGTTTAACAATAACCGGTTTATCAGTAATGTTTGTGACCTTACCAACGGCAAAAGGTTCGTTTAAATAAATATCTCCCATTGTAGGAAATATTTCTTTTTTTATTTCCACTTCTATTAGATCAGCAGATTTTTTTTTCTTAAACGAAAGCGCAAAATTAATTCCCAGGAAAATCTTGTCTTCACTGTACTTATTATTGATTATACTTTTAAACCTTTTATCCAGGAAACTTGATAAAAGATTTTGCGAATCCGAAGTAAAATACTTTATGCCTGACAATGTTAAACTGAATAAACCTGTTGAGTAATTTAGTACAGGAATTATTCCCGCAATTGTATTATCAATATCTTTATCATGAATTAATGAGATACCGGCAGTTAGACTTCCATCAAACATTTCTGTTGCTAAATTAAACCCGCCAGTAATCCCGCCGGTAGTTTCATATGAAGAATGGAAATTCAAATATTTATATGGAGAATAAGACAATCCGATTAACGCGCCTTTTTCAACATTCATTTCATAAATATTCTCGGAACCAGTATTTTCTTTTAATGTAAATAAATTTATTGATGACAAATTCAGCAGTAAATTAGCGGCTGGGTTATAATTAATACCTATATCACCCCGCCAATAATTTTTTGATTCAACTTCTGTTTGCGTAATTATTGAATTTAAAGAATCTGTAAATACAGGCACAGCGGTTTCTTCGGTAAATTTTTGATCGAAATAACGGACGGAGAAACCTGCCGAAAAATTTGAGCTAAATTTGTATGAATACCCGAAACCAAATTTTTCTTTGTACTGAAGAGTTGTTTTTAAAGTTGTTTCTATCTCTTCGGTATCGGACAATAAAATTGTTGTGCCTGTATTAAAAACAAAGTTCTTTTCAAATCCGGGCGTATATCTCGAATATAAATTATGACGGCTTATGGTTTTTGCGAGCGATAAAGTATAAATATTGCTTGACGATTTACCCGAAACGGTGCCACCAAATAAAACATTTAATTCCCAGTCATTAGTATTTGAATAGTTGCCGGGATTTGTTTCCAAGCTGTTCAACCTGAAAGCGGAATTATAATTATTACCGGCATAACCCAATATATTAATTGAAGACTGCGCGTATGTATTGTTTAAAAATTGCATAGCAATCCAGCTATAAAATATAATTGCTGTTGTTTTATTGAATAACAACTTTAATATTATGAATGCTTTGCGCAATAACGTTAGGATCATTTAACCCGCTGAGAGATGAATCATTTTTTATTGTTTGCCTTATAAACGAAAAGACTATTTCATTGTAATTTTGAAATGGAATTGATTTTGTAATAGAAGCAGGAATTACTAATTCACCGTCATCCGATGTTTTTATTCTTATCAAAGGGAAAGGATCATTTCGTCCCTTTGCTATTCCGCCAATAATTACCTCAATATTTCCATCACCTTTATTGTCCCATTTTAACAAAAGTTTCAAATCACCGATTACTCTTGAGCCGCTTCTTATTACTTGTCCAGTAATTTCTTTCGGAGTCTGAATTTCAAATTCAATTTTTCTGTCTCTCATCTGAACCGGCATTAAAGTAAAAAGAATCCCCGAATTAAAAGGAAATTGATTTGGTGAATTTCTTTGATAATATTCGTATTTAATACCCGCAATTTCATCTCTAACCCTGCCGGGCTCAATTATATGAACAATATGCGATACTTCTTTTGCGGCAATATTATTAAAAAATACTTTTCCCATATTATTCGTTTTAAAACCAAGTTTTCTTCCGTGAGGATTATATATTGGCTGACTTCCATCAAAAAATACAGCCGAATAATAATTAATACGTTCAGTATTATTGCCTGAGGAATTTTTTATTCCGCTCACATAAATATTTGAAAGGTGCTGCGGAATAGGACGAACGATTCCGGTTGAATCATAGCCGGTAGAGTAAACAACTTCATCCGGATTTGATGAAATTATTTCTACATCGATATTCTCCGAAACAGGAGTATTATCAAAAATTAATTCTGTTGGAGATGGATCGCTGCATGCAGATACCAAAAAGAGTACAATTACCGAACAATATTTTATTAGTCTTTTCATTTGAACAAAAATAAATAAAATTATTTCATTTTTAGCAAGTTAATTAAAAGGAAGGCCGAATCGGCCTTCCTTATTAAATCTATTTTATTGCACCAAATATGGAACACCCCAAGATACTTTTTCAACCGGGGCTGCATCATCATGAATTACCTGATAAGGCGCCGCATGAACTATTGCATGGAAAAATCCGTGCAAAGCTCTCGGTTCAAAACTGCCTTCGTAAATCTTGGTGAAGGTAACACCATTTGAAACCGACGAAATTAATTCAAATTTTCTTTTAGCTCTATTCTTTCCAAATTTATCGGCTCCGAATGATAATGAAACATAATCTGTATCTGAATATGCTGATTCTAACTCAATAGTAAAGTGAACCGGATCACCTGCTTTTAACTTAGGGAATTGTCCCATGAAGTTGTTATTAAATCCGCCTGTTGATCTGCCCATATTACTATTATGTCCCCCTTTACCATTGTTGCCTTTAGGTCCTTTTGGTCCGCCGGGACCATCATTCCCTTTATTTCCCATTCTATCATTTGTATTTCTTGAAATATAATAATCATTAGGAGAAGTAACTTCCAGAATCTCACCGCTAGGCAGGGTAACAATTAATTTCGTTATGTATATATTTGCCGATCCGGTTCCGCCTTCAGGAAGTGAGATTGAAATAATTTTCCAATCCCTTTTTTGATCTCCTGTTTCGGCAACTTTTACAAATACAATATTTCTTGTAACAACTGTAGTAAAATACTTTTCAATTACAGTATCGACAACTGCCGTATCGCCCGGAGCAAATTCATCATACGACGCAGCGATAAATAATGTTCCGGTAAAAGTTTTTGTAGAAACACCGTAAGCAGTGTCCCCCTGAACATCTAATTCCAGATTAAAATCTCTTGAATCAATTTTTTGCCATACGCGTGCCGGATAAACTGTTGTATTCGTTTTCGCGAGAAAATCCATTGATTCGGATTCGTTAAAATTAGATTCGAAAGATTGCAGTACCTCATCTTCCTCGGCGATCTTTCTTAAAGCATCGTATTGAGATATTTCTGAAGTAGATTCTACAACCGAATCATTTTGACTGCAGGCACTTGTAAGTAGAATTAGCGTAAAAGTGAATACCACTAAAACTATCACGTTTATAAATTTCGTTTTTGATTTTTTGTTAACCATACTGCCCTCCAATTTGTTTTTGGTGAATTGATTTGCCTTTTAGGTTACATATCCTATGCCATTAACAAATCAAGAGCTAAGTAATTATGAATTAAGCATTTAGCTTAACAAGACTAAATTCCAAATGCCTGAAAAACCTATTAAATTGCCTGGAATTTAATTTACCAGGTTATTTTAACAGCATGTTCTTAATTATTTCGTCAAGATAGAAATGATATTTCTGAGGCAGGTTCTTATATTTTGAAATGAATGCCTTTTTTATTTCTTCGAAATCAGTGCTATTTATTCTTTGGAGATCTTTATCTATATTTTTTAAGTATGTATTAAGTTTTGACTCCACTTTATCCATCATTTCCGGTTTTACCGAAGCTGAGATTTTTCTAACCGCGGCGTCTATTTCAAAATTTGAATCAAAATAATTTTTAAAAACAATTCCCCTAAAATTTTCTGATACGATTGTACGGCTAATATTTCCCAATTCTTTTGCGGTTTCATTTATTGATGTATGAGAAAACTCTTTTTCACGAAGCGATTCTAAAATTAAGCCCTCCAAATTTGATTTTACATTTTTAATCATTTCGGAAGGAAGATCACTTAATTTTATAATATCTCTATTTTCGGCCGATGCGAAAATACACGCGCGTTTAACAACAGATTCAAGTTCACGCACATTTCCTTTCCATTCATTTTCAATAAGCTGTTCCATTGCCGCTTTTGAAATTGAAAGATTTTTGTTTTCTCTTTTCAAAAAGAAGTTTACAATCGGTTCAATATCTTCTTTTCTTTCACGCAGCGGAGGAAGATAAATATTTATTACATTTAATCTATAAAATAAATCCTCCCTAAATTTTTTCTCTTTAACCATTTCTTCAAGGTTTTTATTTGTCGCCGCAACAATTCTTACATCGGAATAAGATGTTTCAGATGAACCAACTTTTTGATACTCTCCCGACTGAATTATCCGCAGAAGTTTCAGCTGAAAATTTTCATTTGTTTCGCCGATCTCATCCAGAAAAATTGTTCCTTTATCGGCGGCTTCAAATAGACCTTTCTTATTCGCCACTGCGTTTGTAAAAGCGCCTTTTACGTGGCCGAACAATTCGCTTTCCAAAAGTGTTTCGGATAAGGCCGCGCAATTAACAGCTATAAAATTATTATTCCGTCTTTCGCTTAATTGATGAACGGCATTCGCAATTAATTCTTTTCCGCTTCCGCTTTCACCTGTAATAAGAATCGTTGCGTTATTCGGAGCTGTTTTTTTAACTATCGAAATAGTATCATGAATAATTTTACTTCTATATATAATGCCGTAAAAATCTTTAACATCTTCTTCATTATAATTTATATTTTCTGCTTCATCCTGTTCATTCATTTTTAATTGCTCAATTTCATTTTTGAGCAAAGAAACCTGATTTATTAATTCATTCGGCGGGTTTTTCTTTAATACCAGTTCTTTCTGCATTTTTTCAAGAATTGCCTCTTTAGTTTTCAGCGCTGCTTTTAAAATATCTGTTTCTGATATGCTTAAGGTTAATTGCCGTTTTTTCATGAACAAATAATTAATTAATTCCGCAGGCAAAATCAAAATTACAGGTATAATAAACGCAGAATAGTTTAGTTCCATTTCGTGATTAACAAACAAATAGAAAGAAATTATATTAAATAGTCCCGCCGTAAAATATAAACCGGAACCGTTCTTTGCGAAAAAATAAATTAAAGCAAGTCCAAATAATAAAAATAGGAAGGTCGATAATTGAAAATATTTATAAATAATAAATTCATCATTTATCTTATTGTTTAAAGCTGTTGCGTGAAGACCCACTCCCGGTATAACTTCGTCAAAAGATGTCGTTAATATTTTAGCTCTGGCCGGATCACTTACGCCTATTAATACAATTTTATCTTTAAAAAGATTTTGTAATTTCTCTTCGTTTTCAGAAATTTGAAAAAATTCAAGCAGAGAGTATTTATTAAATGAGTTCCATGAAATATTAAAATTTACTTTTACCAACTCCTGATTCAATTCTTTTCTGTTATCAAATATTGCGTTTGAAAATGACTGTTCAATTTCATCATTAATTATTAGCAACTCCGGAATAAAAATTCCTTCGGAACTTCCCGCCGGTATACGGCTTCTTAAATAGTTTAAATGACCCGTCTTACTTTTTTCACTTTGAATTTTCGGAGACGGATAAATAAGAGAGTCGGCGCTGAATTTTTCATTTTCGTATTTTAATCCTCCAACAAGAGAACCTAAAACAACATTGCCCGCATCTTCGATCTGCTGAGTTAACAATTCGTTATATATGGATTGAAATACATTCCCTTCGGAAAGAAATATTTCTAATCCTATTTTTTTTGCATGCGCTTTTCTTAAATTGTTAATGGCCAAGGCATAATAACTCCTTTTTAAAGGCCAAACACCCAGTTTTTCAATATCATTTTCTGTTATACAAATTATTACTATTGAAGAATCGGGAACTGAAGTTCCTGATATTTTATAAAAATACTTTTCAGTAAAGCTGTTTATTCCCGACGAAAAAGATTGCCAAAACAAAACAATAAAGACAGCTGCAACAAATGCTGCTAAACGAATAAAAAGAGTAATATTTTTAATTTTTTGAAAGTACGCCATAATAGATTAAATTAACATATAAAATTGATTTTTGAATTTACGAAATAAAGAATTATAAATCCCCTATTAAGGAGAAGGTTATGAGGAAGGTAATTAATAGTCTTGTTGTAAATGATGAAGGAAAAGAAAACGCCCAGTCTATAATATTTGTTCATGGTTTTCCGTTTGGCAAATGGATGTGGGAAAAACAGGTAAAAGTTCTGCAGAAAAGATACAGATGCATTACATACGATATGCGCGGACTCGGTGAAAGTTATGTCGGCGACGGGCAATATACAATGGAAGCATATGTTTATGATCTTTATTCAATAATTGATAAGTTAAAATTAGAGAAGCCGGTGTTATGCGGATTATCGATGGGCGGATATGTTTCATTACGCGCTGTTGAAAAAGAACATGATAAATTCGGCGGTTTGATTCTTTGCGATACAAAAGCAGACGGTGATGACGATAATGGTAAACTTGTCCGCGCCGCTAAAATTAATCAAATAAACACCGAAGGATTGGATCAATTTATTGACGGTTTTGTTGTTCCATTATTTTCTGAAGATGCACCTAAGCAAAAGAAAAAATTAGTTAGTGATGTTTTACTGAAAGCTAAGAAAAATAATCCGGTTGGAGTTAAAGGCGCTTTAATTGCAATGCTGAGCAGAACCGATACGAATAAAATGTTAAAGAAAATAAAAATCCCGACCTTGGTAATTGCGGGTTCCTTTGACAAACTTACTCCTCCTGTAAAAATGAGGGATATGGCGGCAAAAATTCCAAACAGTGATTTTGCTATTGTACCAAGGGCCGGACATTTAACTCCGCTTGAAAATCCGGGCGGGTTTAATGATTTACTTATCGGGTATATGAAGAAGTATTTCGATTAATTTGAAAGGTTATTAATGGAACACTGATTTTTATGATCTACGCTGATTAAATCTTAATAAAACATTAAGATCATAAAAATCTGCGTTCTGTTTATTAGTGAAAAATTACTTCATGATCAATAAACTTCCCGTTTTCATAATTAAATTTTGCGCTGAAGAATTTTTCCTGGAAAAGCCATGGGATAAATATCTTATCACCCTCCCATAAATTTAATTCGATAAGTTTATCGTTATCAATCCACTCAAGATGTCCTTCTGGAGATTCAATTAAATCTCCCTCAAAGTCATGAAAAACAAAAACAAATACGTACCAGTCATCAACACCGTCAAAATTAGGGAAAGTAATAAACCCTTTCATAATTGGATTCTTAACATCAAGACCCGTTTCTTCCTTCATTTCCCTAATAGCGCAATCCTCGGGGGATTCCCCCGCTTCAAATTTACCGCCGAGTCCGTTCCATTTACCTTCATGGTAGTCATTCTCTTTTTTATTGCGGTAAATCATTAATGTTTTGCCGTCTTTTATTATATAACAGAGTGTCGCTAACTTCATGCTCAATTAAATATTATGAATAAAATTCAGTTTAAGTAATTTTACGAATTCATAAATGCAATTATCACTTTTGAATTTAATATGCTATGTATCGATCTTTTAATAGATAAGTCTTCACATAGTCTTCAACACCTTTTTCAAGAGAAAATAATTCATTATTATATCCGGCACTATTAATTTTAGTCAAAGACGCTTCCGTAAAATACTGGTATTTACCTCTTAAGTTCTCAGGCATTTCAATATGTTCAATATTTACGGGTTTGCCGACAGCATTAAACAAAGCCGTTACAAGATCATTCCATGTTCTTGCCTTTGCGGTTCCGACATTAAAAAGACCGTTTTTATTTCTATTCTCAAAAAAATGAACAGACATATCAACGGCATCTTTTACATAAATAAAATCACGTTTCTGTTCGCCGTCCTTATATTCATGGTTGTATGATTTAAAAAGTTTTACTTTCCCTGTTTCTAAAACCTGTTCAAATGCTTTGTGAACAACGCTGCGCATATCCCCTTTATGATATTCATTAGGTCCGTATACGTTAAAATATTTCAGTCCGACAACCTTATCGCCAATTCCCATTTTTTTAATCCACATGTCAAACATATGTTTTGAGTATCCATACATATTTAGCGGACGAAGATTTTCAGGATGATTCATATTATCGTCGTAACCATTGGAGCCGTCTCCGTATGTAGCGGCGGATGAAGCATAAATAAATCTTGTTTTTCTCGGAAGACAATATTTAGCCAGTTCAACGGAATATCTGAAATTATTCTGTAGCAGATAATCGGCGTCATTTTCGGTAGTTGACGAACATGCGCCAAGATGAAAACAACAATCGATGTTAAATGGCAGTCTTTCTTCAACTATTAAATTATAAAATTCTTCTTTGTTGTAAATATCGGAAAATTTTAATCCGTTTAAGTTTTTCCACTTTTCGCCTGACTTCAAATTATCAACAATTACAATATTATCCTTTCCCAGCTGGTTAAGTTTCCAAATTAACACACTGCCAATAAACCCCGCGCCGCCTGTTACAACAATCATAAATTCCTCTTCTATAAAATTTTATATTGTTTGACAATTTAATTATATTGTTGCTCTTCTACAATCAATGTTTCATAATTAATTACATTATCGGAAAGAATGATAGATGATTACACATAAACTAAAAGAAATATTAAGCAGCAGAATCATGGTGCTTGACGGCGCGATGGGAACCATGATTCAAAGATATAAATTAAGCGAAGAAGATTTCAGAGGGGAAAGATTTAAAGAGCATCCGAGTGATTTAAAGGGTAATAATGATATCCTTTCAATTACAAGACCGGATATCATTAAACAAATTCATCTGGATTACTTAATCGCCGGCTCTGATATTATTGAAACAAACACATTCAGTGCTACATCAATTGCTCAGGCTGATTATAAAGCCGAACATTTGGCTTATGAAATAAATTTTCAGTCTGCTAAAATTGCTAAAGAAGCCGCTGATGAAATCACTGAATTAAATCCCGGTAAACCGAGATTTGTTGCAGGGGCATTCGGTCCAACTAATAAGTCACTTTCTCTTTCACCTGATGTAAATGATCCCGGCTACCGCGCAGTTACTTTTGATGAAGTCGCTGCCACATATAAGGAACAGGCAAAAGGATTAATCGACGGCGGAGTCGACATATTATTAATTGAAACTATTTTCGATACGCTTAATGCCAAAGCCGCAATTTACGCAGTTGGGCAGGCACTTGAAGAATCAGGAAAAAACCTGCCAGTTATGATTTCCGGTACTATTGTTGATTTAAGCGGACGAACACTTTCTGGTCAGACTACCGAAGCATTTTTAATTTCAATAATGCATACCAAAAATTTATTTAGCGTGGGTTTAAACTGCGCTCTGGGTCCAAAACAAATGCGCTCGTTTATTGAAGAACTTGCAGAGAAAGCTCCTTGTTTTGTAAGTCTTTATCCCAATGCCGGTCTGCCCAACGAGTTCGGCGGTTACGATGAATCACCGGATTCAATGGCTGAAGTATTAAAAGATTTTGCCGAAAGAGGTTTTTTTAATATTGTCGGCGGATGCTGCGGAACTACACCCGACCATATAAAAAAATTCTCTGAAATTGTAAAAGATTTAAAACCTAGGGAATTACCAGTCGTTGATCCGTATTTAAGATTAAGCGGACTTGAGCCGCTTGTGCTTCGTCCGGAAACAAATTTTATAAATATTGGAGAAAGAACAAACGTTACCGGTTCCAAAAAGTTTGCCCGTTTAATAAAAGAAAATAATTATGAAGAAGCATTATCTATTGCAAGACAGCAGGTTGAAAACGGTGCACAGATAATTGATATAAATATGGATGAAGGAATGATTGATTCCGAAGCGGCAATGGTAAAGTTTTTAAATCTGCTTGCCGCTGAACCGGAAATATCAAAAGTTCCTATTATGCTTGATTCTTCTAAGTGGTCCGTTATTGAAGCCGGATTAAAATGTATTCAAGGTAAAGGCATTGTAAACTCAATCAGTATGAAAGAAGGCGAAGCCGCTTTCATTGAACATGCTAAAAAAGTTCAAGCATACGGAGCAGCGGTAATTGTAATGGCATTTGACGAAGAAGGTCAGGCTGATACGTATGAAAGAAAAATTAAAATTTGCGAAAGAGCTTATAAAATTCTTACCGAGCAGGTGGGTTTTGCCCCGCACGATATTATATTTGACCCCAATATATTTGCAATCGCAACCGGAATACAGGAGCATAACGAATACGCGATTAATTATATAAATGCTGCAAAATGGATTAAAGAAAATCTTCCCTACGCAAAAATTTCTGGGGGTGTAAGTAATCTTTCATTTTCATTCCGCGGTAATGATAGAATACGCGAAGCAATGCATTCGGCCTTCCTGTTTGAAGCCATAAAAGCAGGAATGGATATGGGTATTGTAAACGCCGGTCAATTAGAAGTGTATGAAGAAATCCCAAAAGATTTGTTGGAAAAAGTTGAAGATGTAATATTTAACCGGAGGGAAGATGCCACAGAAAGACTTGTTGAATTCGCCGAAACAATAAAACAAAAAGACAAATCGGAAGTTAAAGCTCTTGAATGGCGATCAGCCCCGGTTCAGGAAAGATTAAAACACGCTCTGGTAAAAGGTATTGTCGAATTTATTGACGAGGATACGGAAGAAGCAAGGCTGCAGTATTCATCGGCGCTTGAAGTTATTGAAGGACCTTTGATGGACGGGATGAATTTTGTTGGAGATCTTTTCGGCGCCGGTAAAATGTTTCTTCCTCAAGTTGTTAAAAGCGCGCGCGTTATGAAAAAATCAGTGGCTTATCTAATTCCTTTTATCGAAAAGGAAAAAGAAAAAAGCGGCGCTAAAAAAAGCAACGGTACTGTTTTAATGGCCACGGTTAAGGGGGATGTTCATGATATCGGCAAAAATATTGTAGGCGTAGTTTTAGGATGCAACAATTATGATATTATTGATTTAGGCGTAATGGTACCTTCAGATAAAATTTTATCTACCGCGGTTGAAAAAAATGTCGACATTATCGGATTAAGCGGATTAATTACTCCTTCGCTCGACGAAATGGTTCATGTAGCCAAAGAAATGCAAAGACAGGGATTAAGCTTCCCGTTGTTAATAGGCGGCGCAACAACTTCTAGAATTCATACCGCTGTAAAAGTCGCGCCTAACTACAGCGGGCCTACAGTTCATGTGCTTGACGCTTCACGCAGCGTTTCAGTTGTGGGAAATCTTTTAAGTAATGACAATAAAGATTCTTTCGCTAAATCAATAAATGATGAATATATAAAATTAAAAAAAGACCACGACGCAAAACAGTCGGATAAAAATTACCTTTCGATCAAAGATTCTAGAATGAATAAACTTAAAATTAATTGGAAGAACGAAATTATTCATAAACCCAAGGAATTGGGAATAATGGTATTGAATAATTTTAATCTGGATGTATTAAAAGAATTAATCGATTGGACTCCTTTCTTTTTAACATGGGAATTAAAAGGACGTTACCCTGATATTTTCGAGAATAAGAATTACGGAATTGAAGCTAAAAAATTATTTGAAGATGCAAACATATTACTTGACAAAATAATCTGCGAAAAGCTTTTAAGCGCGAACGCGGTGTACGGATTGTTCCCAGCAAATTCTGTTGAAGATGATATTGAAATTTATGAAAACGGGAACAGAGAAAATGTAATTTATAAACTGCATACTTTAAGACAGCAGACAATTAAGGATAAAAACATTCCCAACATTGCTTTGGCTGATTTTATTGCGCCCAAAGAAAGCGGGATTGAAGATTATATAGGCGCTTTCGCAGTTACGACCGGAATTGGAATTGATAAAATAGTTAAAGAGTTTGAAGATCAGCATGATGATTATAATTCAATATTAACAAAAGCGCTTGCAGACAGACTTGCAGAGGCATTTGCTGAATATCTTCATAAAAAAGTAAGAACCGAAATCTGGGGTTATTCAAAAAATGAAAAATTATCTAATGAAGAAATTATAAAAGAAAAATATATTGGAATTCGTCCCGCACCCGGTTATCCAGCTCAGCCGGATCATACTGAAAAAATTACAATTTTTAATATGCTGAATGTGCAGGAAAATACTACAATTAATTTGACTGAAAGCCTCGCAATGTTTCCTGCTGCATCAGTTTGCGGTTTGTATTTTGCAAACCCGAAAGCAAAATATTTTACGACCGGGAAATTAGGCAAAGACCAAATTACGGATTACGCTAAACGTAAAAATATTAGTGTTGAAGAGGCTGAACGCTGGCTTTCTCCGGTGCTGAATTATTAATTAGTTAAAATCGGTTCTCCCCAGCTAACAATTATCGGCTCGGCTTGGAAACCGTTAAAAACTAATTTATATCCTTTTGTAATATTATCGCCGTAGAAAATAGGTTTGCCATTATCATTATAAATAGAAAAAGTAATTACAGCTTTTAATTTATCTATTACTACAAAATAATCTTCCACATAATATCCAGACATTTCAATAACTCTGGAAAATTCTCCTTCGAAGTTTTCCAGAAAGAATGCCTCCGAAGCAAATTCAATTGGTTCTCTCGGTTGTGATATGTTTTCAAATATTATTTCAAAACTAAGTTTGTCAAACTGGAATCTATCAATCCCGCTTTTTAATAAAATCCTTCCATCATTAATATTGAGAGTTTTATTGGTATAGAACTCGAGCTCATTTTTTAATCTTAATTTGTAATCTTCATCGCCATATCTTCTAATAATTGATTCTTTTCTTATTTTTGCACGAATTACATTTTCATTTAACGGCACCGCTTTTATGAATACAGTAGTACCACCGTAATTTACATTAGTATATTTTTCTTCATACCCGTTTTTATTGTATGACATATATTTCGATATAATATTCTCACAATCTTTGTAAGTCCATTCGCTTTCAGGCTTGGATAATATTTCGTAGAATTTTTCGGTAGTTACTATTTTTGATGAAGTGCATGAAATTAAAAAATAAGTTGCAAACGCAACAAATAATATTTTTAGTTTCATTGAACAGGCTCATATTTTTTATATTACATATGAAAATATAGAATAATATTATCCTAGAAACATAAATTTTTGAATCATTCACAATATTAAATACGGGAGGAATTATGCAGCCGGTAATAGCTAAACACGATATGGAAAAATGGGCGGACTATCTATTGGATTATAGTCTTGGAGGCGTTAAAGCAGACGATATTATTATGATAAAAGGTGAAAACATATGCTGGCCATTAATGAACATGCTGCAGGACAAAATATTTGCGGCAGGCGGTTTAGCGGATATCAACATTGTTGCACCCGACAATGACCGAGGGAAAGTATGGGGCGCTTCAATGGCTAAGCACGGCAGCAAAGAACAGATAAGCAAGGTTCCTTCATGGCAAAGTGAGCGATATAAATCGATGACAAAATTTATTGAAATTTTGGGTGTCGCAGACCCAGAACTATTTAGAGGAACAAAGGAAGATTTAGCACAGGAAATAATGAAAGCCGATGCGCCCATAAAAAATATTCGTTTGGCAAAACCTTGGGTTCTTACTCTTTATCCTACAAAAGGATTTGCTGATATGGAAGGTATGTCTCTTGAAGAATACTCCGACTTTATTGTAAAAGCATCAACTGTAGATCCGCGTCTGCTTGAAGAAGTTGAAGAAAATATTTATCAGCTTTTGAAGAAGAGTTCTGAAATAAAGGTTTTAACCGTACACCCTAAAACAAAAAAGGAACTGGAACTTAATCTTAATATTAAGGGAAGAAATATTGTTAAATGCACAGGAAAAAGAAATTTCCCTGACGGTGAAGTTTTTACTAGTCCCGATGCAAACTCTGTAGAGGGTGAAATATTCGTTGATCTTCCTGTATTCCAGGGAGGAATGGATATAAAGGGAATATATCTGAAATTTGAAGGCGGAGTAATTAAGGAATACACGGCCGAACAGGGTTTTGAAGCTTTAAAGAAAATTATTGAAACAGATGAAGGCTCGCACAGATTAGGGGAAGTTGCTTTAGGTATGAATAACGGAATGGATAAAGTATTAAAGCACCCTTTGTTTGTTGAAAAAGTCGGCGGAACAATGCACATTGCAATAGGGCAAAGCTACCCGGAAGCTTACGTTGATTCTGCTAATTCGGAAGAAGGGAAGAAAATAATTTCTGAATTGCAGTCAAAAGGAATTTATAACCAGTCGGCGCAGCATGTTGATATTGTTACTGATTTCCGCCCGGGCGGAAGCGGCAAAGCAATATATATTGACGGATTAAAACTGAAGTTAGAAAATAATATATGGGTGGTTCCAGAATAATTTCCAAATGATAATTATGAATATAATAATTGTCCGCACTTATATAATTTCAATGAGATAGGTAAAATATGAACATCGATAAAAACAAATTCCCGCTAATGGCCAAAACAATATTCGGATTGGAAAATGTCCTTGCCGAGGAGTTGAAAAGTTTAAACGCCGAAAAAATTGAAATCGGAAACCGAGCTGTATTTTTTGAAGGCGATAAAGAATTAATGTATAAGGCAAATATTTATCTTCGCACCGCCCTTCGTATTATTAAACCGATTAACAAATTTAATATCCGCTCGGAGAATGACCTTTATAAAAACATAAAAAAAATTAAGTGGGACAAATACTTCGGAATCAGCGATACCTTTTCAATTGACAGTGTAGTTCATTCAAAATACTTCAATCACTCAAAATATATTTCATTAAAGACGAAAGATGCTATTGCCGATCAATTCAGAGAACAAACCGGCAAGCGTCCTAATGTTGATATTGATGATCCAACAATTAAGATAAATATTCATATATATGAAGATGAATGTACTGTTTCGCTTGACAGCTCAGGTGATTCGCTGCATAAAAGAGGCTACAGAAAAAATGCTAATCTTGCTCCTTTAAGCGAGGTGCTTGCCGCCGGTTTGATTTATTTATCGGGCTGGGATCAATGTTCAACTTTTACCGACGCTATGTGCGGATCGGGAACAATATTAATTGAAGCGGGATTAATTGCGGCAAATAAAGCTCCTGGTATTTTAAGAAAAAAGTTCGGATTTATGAAATGGAAGGATTATGAACCTTCACTTTTTAACCAATTATTAATTGAGGCAGAACAAAAAATAAAACCTATCGATTTTAAAATTACAGGATCGGACATTAATCCTGGCACCGTTGCTATTGCAAATGAAAATCTAAAAAACGCCGGGTTGGAAAAAGAAATCTTTATTGAAACAAGATCATTCGAGGAATCAAAACCGCCGGAAGGTGAAGGTACATTAATTATTAATCCTCCTTACGGAGAAAGATTGAAGGAAGAAGACATAATTTCATTTTATAAAATGATCGGGGATTCTCTAAAAAAAAATTACTCCGGGTATGATGCGTGGATAATCAGTTCGAATAAAGAAGCTCTGAAATATTTGGGGCTTCGTACTTCAAAAAAACTGGCTTTGCAAAACGGTCCGCTCGAAGTTAAATTTCATAAATATGAAATGTACCAGGGAAGTAAAAAAGCAAAATATAAATAAAGATTAATAAGGCTGGCGGAAAATTTTCCAAAATAATAAGACTATTTTAATTTCTACAGTAACCATAATAAAATATTAGGTGCATTTTAAATTGAAAATACATTTCATAATATTCTTGCTAATAATATTTGGCAAAAACATTGAGGCTCAATTATTAAAAATAGGTTTTCGAATTGAGCCGGCTCTTTTGTTAACAGAAAAGAATAATAATTCTGATTTCGGTTTAAGCCCATATAGTTTGTATCTAACATCTATAATTACTCCAATAGAAAATATTGGTTTAGAAGTTAGACCAGGTTATTTTATTGGAGGTGAATATTATGGTGGTTTTGAATTTGGAGCCTTTCTGAGATATTCAATTTTAGGATCAAAATATTATATTGTTGGCGGAATCAATAATCATATAAATAGTATGACTGGCGCACATAACGGGGGTTCCGGAATATCAAAAGCAATGTTGTATAAAGCTATAGGTATTGGATACCAAAAAGATTCCAAGCTTGGATTTGATCTGACATATTACTGGACAAATGATAAAGTATTTGCTTATTCAAATTCTTATGAAACGGGTTTTATTACGATAAAAACTTTTACCAAAATGAACGGAATTATTAAAGCAGCATTTGTTCTTTCGTTTGATATTTTATAATTATTTAAAAGCTGCCAAACACGCAAATCAAACCTACAGCCCCGCAAAGAGCTCAGGTTAAATTTCGGAAGCCGCAAAAGCCTTTGCGCAGGTAAATTACTTAAATAATGGTTTGTGTTATAATATTTAAACTTTTTGGTAAGAATAATATACAAATTAAATACAGCGACACTTTTAGGCACAAATTTTTTTTTAATTTAGTTAACAAATATTATGGATCCAAGAAAAAATACAGCACGGTTTTATGATACCGTTATTCACCCCATTAATGACTTGCCGTTTTACATCAAAAGGATAAAATCGTTAAAATCAAAAAATGTTTTGGAACTCGGTTGCGGAACCGGACGTGTACTTGTGCCTTTGGCAAAGTATTGCAAAAAAATTGTTGGCATAGATTACTCGCAAGAAATGCTCGAAATCTGTAAAGAAAAAATTAAAAATGAAGGTCTCACAAATGCCACTACCATTCAAGGAGATATAAGCAATCTTAATCTTGGTGAATTATTTGATCTTGTAATTGCTCCATATAGAGTCTTGCAGGCATTAGAAACAGAAAATGAAGTTCAGGCTTTTTTTGAAACGATCTCTCTACACTTAAAGTCCTCAGGCAGGGGAATTCTAAATATCTTTAAACCAAAAAAATCTGCAGAAGAGTTGAGATCGAGTTGGCATCAACCTGATGAAATTATAAATCAAGAAATCAACATGAAAGACGGTAGTCGCCTGGTTTATGCTTTCAGACAACACAAAATCAACAAAGAAAAGTTAATACTCTACCCTGATATGATTTACCGAAGATATTTTAATAATGTTTTAGTTGAAGAAGTGATTCATCCCATCATCATGCGTTGTTATTATCCGGATGAATTTAAGAGACTCATAACTAATATGGGATTTTCTATTACAGGATCATGGGGCGGTTATAACAATGAAGAATACGGAGTTGGACCGGAACTTGTAATTGAATTCAAAAAGAAATAGTAACAAAAAATAAATCAATATGCCGCGTCAGACTGTTCCGTACGGATGGTAAATTGCGAAACTGTTAAAACTCGAACTCTGCGCCGAATAAAATAATCCTATTAATTTGATTGTAATCTACAGCTACACCTTGTGTTTCGGCCCATCCGCTTCTTGATATGTTTTTTTTGTTAAACAAATTCCAAACACTTATATAAAGTATTAAGTTGGAATTCTCAAAATAAAATCTCCTGTCGATGCGAATACTCATATTCTGATAGGCCGGGTAACGCTCGCTCATTAAATTATCCTTATCCAATATTCCTTTTTTTCTTACAGTTGACTCTGCTAAGTTAAATTTTGTAAACGGCTTTCCTCCAGCATAATTCCACCGTAGGCTTAATTCCCAATCTTCGTTTGGTTTGTAACCGCCTTCAACGGCGGCGAGTACTTTACTGTCGACTGTCCTATTTCTCCATCTTCCTTCTAAGTCTCGGTATTTGGCTCTAAAATATGTTCCGCTTATAATACAATGAAACTTATCGGAAATTTTTTTTTGAATCATCGCTTCTATACCTAATGAGTTTGCCACTCCTTCCATTACTAAATTGTTATGGCTCAGGTACAATAAATTGTTTATTGGTTCATCAAGCAAAAAGAGAGAAGACATATCCGGATCGACAGGAAGCTGCTGATATTCCTTAATATAAAATTCTATGTTTAGTTTTGTATTCTCAAATAATAAATAATTGTAACCAAAAATCATGTGATAAGAGAAAGGATCTTCCAAGTTTTCAAACTTTTCGTTATTTGATAAAAAATACATTGGAAGATTTTGAAAGAATAATCCCGCTGAACCGTTAAACGCGCTTTTCTCATTAATTTGATACGAGAATGAAAATCGCGGGGAGATATTCAACTTTTTATTGAAACTGAAATAATCGATTCTTATGCCGGGTACAAATTTTAGTCCGGTTGAAGGAATCCATTCATAGTTGAAAAATCCGCCTATCTTTGAAGTGGTAATTTTTCTATCAACAATTAAATCCGGGAATGATACACCCAAAGGATTTATTCCGCCAGCAAAATAATTGTTAAAATTCGCAGAATGAATTTTTCCTTCTACGCCGAATTCAAATTTGGCAAAAGGACTAAAACTGAAATAATTTATATTCCTTAACCTGTATTCATTATCAATCGAATTAATCCGCATGAACGGCTGATCATCAATTGAAGTAAATAGCGGAATGTCATTTTTTTTATAAAAGTGCGAAGCAGTTGTTATTGAATAACCTTTTTTACCCCACAAATATTTCCAATTAATTCCGAACAAGTTTTGTGTAAAATTAAAATTTCCATACCAGTTGGAATAATCTGAAATTGAAACTTTTTTTGAAACAGTCCATTTATCATCTGAAAAAATACTTAGCAAACTTATTTGATGGTTCGGACTAATATCATAAACAATCTTGCCTTGTAATTCATTGAATGTAATCGGATCCGTTTCATCTTTGGAGAGTTTTAACACAAGATCGGTAAAACTATGCCTGGCAAAAAACATATATGAACCATTGCCTTTAGTTAATGGTCCTTCCACTTGTCCGGAGACACCTGCTAAATTTACGTCAACCTGCATATCAACTTCTTCTCTGTTTCCTTCTCTGTATTTGATATCAAGTATTGATGATAATTTATCTCCGTATTTTGCGGAAAATCCTCCGGTGGAAACATTGATGTCGCTTACAAAATCAAGATTTAATATTGAAAAAAGCCCGCCGGTTGTTCCTGGAAAAGGAAGATGGTTAATATTAGGGATTTCAATATTATCAATATAAAATCCGTTTTCAATACTGCTCCCTCCCCTCGCAATAATATTATTAGTTTCATTATCATTTGATAAACTTGGAAGCCCGTTTATTATTCTGCTTATATCACCTCCTAAAGTTGCCGCACGACGAATTTCTTCCGATGAAAAGTGCGTATGACTTGTCTGGTGAATTTCATTACTTTGAAAATAGTTATCTTCAACAACAACTTGATGTCCTTGAACCGGAGTTTCAGTAAGTTCAACCGTCATAAAAGTTATGCGGTCGGATCTAACAAGAACATCGGGGATAAAGATAGTCTGGAAACCTACATAGCTGATTTTTATAGTATAGTTTCCAACCGGTAAGTTAGAGATTTCAAACCTGCCTTCAACATCGCTTGCGGCGCCTAAAAGATTTTCTTCAATTAATATATTTGCGCCAATCAAGTTTCTTTGACTCCCCTTATTTATTACCTTACCAATAATTTTGCCTTTTAGCTTTTCATAATTTTTTGCTGGTAAAATTAATATTTGTCCATTCGATATAACTCTCAATTTTGTTCCCGTTAATTCAAGGATGTAATTAAGTATATCTATTAATTTTTTGTTAAACATTTTTACTGAAATTTTCTGATCGGCGGGAATACGGCTGGCATTATAGTTTAGTTTAAATTTTCCTTTTTCAGAAATAATATTTAAAACATTTTCAAATGTAACGTCTTTGAGATCAATTGTGACTTTTTTATAGAAAGTCTGAGGTAAATCCAAAGTATCCGGCACAGTTTGTGCATTAATTTTTACTTGCGAAAAGCTAAAAAAAATAAAAAAGACTAAGGGTGATATGAAGAATCTGAACACCATACTGTTTCCGGAAAGTAAATTCAATTTAATCATCATAAAGATTATTTGCTATTCATTATAATTTATAATGCATTACCCTTCTAAAATTACAAAGTATTATAATCCAGCAGCACTAATACTGCCGTTAACAAGGCTTAAATTAATTTTACCTTCTCCCGCGTTTAATATACCTTTTATAGAAGTGGCGGTTACTACCTGATTTTTAATAATAAGATTAGAGACGGAGATATTTCCGTTTATTGTGCCGGCAGAAAATTCGGCTGAAGTATTGGAAGGAATGTCAAGTTTTATACTCCCGTTAACCGATGCAAAGTTAATAATACCGTTTTGAGGAAGCGACTGCTTACTTTTAATCTGCCCGTTTACCAAATTTATAAAAGTGCTTCCAAATATATCATCGAGCGAAACTTCACCGTTTATATTGTTTACTGAAACAGCATTATTAATTGAGGAGATTAAAACATTTCCGTTTGCCAATTCAACGGAGATTTCATAATTGTTGGGAATGGAAATTATATAGTTTATTGTATAACTTCTGCCGTTAGACTCATTAGGCTGTTTAGTTTTTATTAATATCCCGTTTGTTATATTTTGCGTGTCAACATTAAGCTGCGTTAAATGCGTTTGCGCGTCGGAAATACTTTCTGAAGCTACAATTTTTTCACCTTTGATAATAATTGAGTCGGAAGTTGAGTTGCCTGTAATAGTTACATTCCCGTTAATTGCTTCAAGTCTAAATTTGAAATTATTTAACGCCACCGCACTGAATGAGAAAGATTCTTTCGCAATAAAAGATGCATTATTAAAATTATCATTCGGTCCAATAGAATATTCATCGCATCCGAAAACAATAAAAAAGATATAAGCGGCAAATAGCTTAAATAAACAATTTTTGAAAACCCTAGTCTCCATTTTCATTTTCCCGTGATTTTATTAATTATTGTTTCTATATTCTTAAAACATAAAATCTGCGCCGAATGAAAACTCAAAACCGCTGTAATTTTTTTGGCTTCCTATTTCCTCAACAAAATCAGTTACTAAATTATATCCCATCTCAGCGGCAAATTTTATTCTGCTGCTTAAAAGAAGTTCGGTGCCAAATCCCGCGAAAACTCCGATTGAAGATTCGGTATGTGTTCCAATATTGAGAATTTCAACTTCACTTTCGGTTCCAATAAGCATTTGCATTCCGCCTGTTACATAAGGTCTTAAAAAATTTTCACCGGGGTATTGCAGAATAAAATATTTTACTCCCATCATTGCGGTAACAATTGTGCTTGAATAATTTGAAAAAGTATTAACCGTAACTTCGGGGGATGAACCGCTAATACTTAAGTAAAACGAGAAATTGTAGTTCGGGTAATAATTGTATACAATTTTACCTCCTAGTCCTCCAATCCCGGCATCTACATTAAACGGACCTGTTCTTACAGTAACTCCGCGGTGTTTTTGATTTAGATATGCAATTCGTAAGCCAATACTGTGTTTTCTAAAAACTATTTCATTTGAATCACTTGACGAACCCGGGGTAAAACCATAGGTATCATTAAACTGTAAGACTAAAAGACCTAAAATAATAGTGATTAATAACCGTGTCTTTTTCATTTTTAACAACTCCAGAATAATTAGAAATTTGTTTTCTATATTTAATATCCCTTAGAATTAATTTACCCCTACAGTCAGAAAATTATTTTTTATTTTATAGAAAAAAAGTTGAATTGATGAATAATTTACGACTACCTCGTTCAATAACTTCTAAAACGAAAATTTGGGAATATCAATTATAGAAAAACGAATAAGTTATCTTATAATTGTTGAGTTTATAGATTTTATTATAATTTTATTCCCGGTCTGTTCATATTGGGAATCTGTAAGCTCGGTTATTATTTCAAGCGCATCTGTTATGGATTTTTTTTGAATAAATACAGACACTCTTTCATTTAGAATTGTTGAATCGGATAATGTAATTGAGACATCGAACCAGCGTTCCACTTGTAATAATACTTCGGATAAATTGCTATCTTCAAAATATATTTCACCGTTTAACCACGACAAAGATTTTGCCACATCTATCGGTTTTGGCGGCATAAGAGAACCATCTGACAGCAGCTCGCCGGTAAATCCTTTTGAAATAAGAATTGTGTCTGATTTTTCACTAACTTTTCCAAGAGAGACCTTTCCTTCTGTAACTGCTACTTTAACATTTTTGTTATTTTCCCACGCGCGTACGTTAAATTTTGTGCCTAAAACTTTTACAATCGCATTAATTGTATTTACAACAAATGGTTTTTTTAGATTATGAGTAACTTCAAAATAAGCCTCTCCGTTAAGTTTTACCTTCCGATCTGTTTCCGAAAAATTTTCCGGATATTGAAAGCTGCTTCCGGCATCAAGAATTACTTTTGTTCCGTCGCTTAATATAAATTGTGATTGTTTACCTTCTTCAACTATTATTGATTTCCAGTTTAAAATTATTTCATCGTCGTGAGGCAAGGATACTATATAAATCAATGAAGGGATAAGAATTATAAATATTATTACTGCGGCATACCGCAAGAGTTTTGGTGTATTTAATAATATATCCGACCATGATTTTTTATTTTTTTGCGGCACAATATTGAATATTTTGTATTTACTAAATTCATTAATTATTCCGGCTTTTTCCGAAAGATTGCGCCACATTGCATTAATATCCGACGGTTCAAATTCTTCTTCGGACGTTTCCCAGATTTTTCTCATTTTATCAATTACTTGCGAATTTTCAGGATTGGATAAAAGCCAGTTTTCAACTTTTTCTATTTCCGAAACGGAACATTCACCTGAAAGGTATTTTGCCAATAATTCCCATTCTGTATTATTATTCATACTAAATTTCTCCGGCAAAACGAAAACACTTTACTATAGGTAATATCCATTAAAATCCAATTACCCTTACAAGAATTTAAATATGTTTTCATTTCTTAATTAAAAAATATTAATAAACTCAGAATTAGAATAAACATATACAGGTGGTTAAGCTTTTCGCGCAATTTTTTAAGAGCTCTGCCCATCTGGGTTTCAACAGTTTTAATTGAAATACCTAGAATAACGGCGATTTCGGCATATTTTTGTTTATCAAATCTGTTCATTCGGAATATCTCCCGGCACTTATCCGGAAGTTCGTCTATCGCTTTGTAAACTTCGATTTCTATTTCTTTTCCGTCAATTTGTTCATCAGGAGTCTGCTCTATATCGTTTAAATTTAATACACGTTCTTTACTTTTTTTCTCAACATCAAGATGCCGCAGATATTTTAAAGATTCATTTTTTACGGATGTGAACAAGTAAGAATGTATCATTTGCGAAGGGTCTAATTTAGATCTGTTCTGCCATATTTTTAAGAAAACATCCTGAACTATATTTTCTGCCATTTCTTTTTCATAAACATATCTTCTTGAAAAATTTATTAAACGCTGACAATAAATTTTAAACAATTTTTCAAATGAAGAAGCATCGCCGTTTTTAATTTCATTGACTAATATTGAATTTGAATTTAGTTCATTATTTCTGTCAATATTATTAATATCAACCTTCCGGTTTAGATTATATTTTTAGATGAGATAGAAATTTAAGTATTAAAAAATATGAACATGTTTTACCATATTCAATTCCTAAAATAGCTTTGGATTTAATTCCATTGCTCATCTGAGATAGGAAAATAAATTAATCTTTAATTTTAAACGCAGCAAACCAAACAAGGATAGAATTTTTGTTAGATAGTTGAAAAACCGGTAAGAGATATCAATTATTAGTAAAATTAGTCAAAATTAAAATTACGTATTCAAAAGGGCATTAAACGAACAGCTCCCAAATGAGGAAGCTGTTCTTTTTATTAGGGGGCAATAATTACTTTCCAGTTTCTATATTCAGCAATTCTACTTCAAAAACCAGTACGGAATTTGGTGTAATCAATTCGCTTCTTTGCTGGTTACCGTAAGCTAATTCGGAAGGAATATATAATTCCCATTTACTGCCTACCGGCATTAATTGCAGCGCTTCTGTCCATCCCGGAATAACCTGATCTACTCCGAATGTTGCAGGCTGACCTCTTTTAATTGAACTGTCGAATTCGGTCCCGTCAATTAATTTACCAACATACTGAACGGTAACTTTATCAGTTTTTTTAGGTTTTGGTCCGCTGCCTGATTTTAAGATTTTATACTGCAGACCTGACGCGGTAGAAATAACACCTTCTTTAGATTTATTTTCATCTAAAAAATTCTGACCGTCTTTAATATTTTTTTCGCCGGCTGCTTTGGCTTCCGATTCTTTTTTACTAGCAAGCTGCTGCTGAAAATTATTTATCTGCATAGCAATTTGTTCGTCGCTTAGCAATGAAGAATCCCCTTTAACAGCTTGATTTAATCCTTTCAGAAAAACATCATCATTAATATCGGTAATCTGAGATTTAATATTCCGGCCGACATTAAAACCAAGCGCATAACTGGCCGAATCCTGTGCGTTTTCCATTTTAACTGATTTTTGTTCATCTTGATTGCACGCAATAAGCGCCGCGGCCAAAATAAAAACAGACAAACTTCTTAATATCATTTTTCCCTCTCGTAGTTCTATAATGTGATTTTATTGTTATCTATTAAAAATCTTTAATTAGCTTTTATTATTTCTAAAAGTTCTACTGTAAAAATTAATGTTGTATTTGGTCCAATCAATTCGCTTCTCTGCATTTCACCATAAGCCAAATTTGACGGAATATATAATTCCCATTTATCTCCTACGTGCATTAATTGCAAAGCTTCCGTCCAGCCCGGAATTACTCCCTGTAAACCGAATTCAATCGGCTCGCCTCTTTTATATGAACTGTCAAATTCTCTTCCGTCAATCAAGGTTCCTTGATAATGTACTTTAACCTTATCTTCCAATTTGGGCGAATCTCCTTTTCCGTATTCAATAACCTTGTATTGAAGTCCGCTTGCTGTTGTAACAACACCGGGCATTTTTTTATTTTTTTCTAAAAACGCTTCGCCTTCTTTTTTGTTTTTTGTCCCGACGGTTTTAAGGTTATTATCTCTTTCCTTCATTTTTTTCTGCTGGAAAGATACAATAATCTGCGTCATTTGATCATCAGATAAAACGGGAGCTGTTTTATTAAGTGCGTTTAATACGGCTTTTGCAAATGTATCGCGATTAATTTCTAATCCCTGAGCCATAATATTCTGACCAATACTGTATCCGATTGAATAACTTAAAGAATCAATCTCGCTTTTTAGTTGAATATTATTTTCATCTTGTGAATAAATATTTGAATAAACTGCAAATGTTAAGATAAATAGAACAATGTGTTTCATAAAGTCCTCATATTAAAAAAATTAAAGGTTGAAAATAGGTTTTAGCTGTTTGAATAGCAATTCAATAAACTTTTACAATTATTTGTTATTTTAGTTCTGTAAAAACCGGGAGTTTATTTGAAAAGAGACAATTTTTATTTTGAGGCGAATAAAAACGCATGGAATTCCAAAACGCCGGTTCATATCGGATCGGAATTCTACGATGTAAAAAATTTTAAAAAGGGCCAAACTTCGCTGAAATTTATTGAACTGGAAGAATTAGGCGATGTTAAAGGTAAATCTATTCTTCATCTTCAATGTCATTTTGGAATGGATTCTCTTTCGCTTGCAAGAATGGGAGCTAAAGTAACAGGGATTGATATTTCGGATAAAGCAATTGAAGAGGCGAAAAAGCTGAACGATGAATTAAACTTAGACGCGGAGTTCGTTTGCTGCAATATTTTTGATCTTCCAAAAATTATTAATAAAAAGTTTGATATCGTTTTTACATCATATGGAGTAATAGGCTGGCTGCCTGAGTTAAATGAATGGGGAAAAATTATTTCGCATTTCTTAAATCCAAACGGAATCTTTTATATGGTAGAATTTCATCCTTTTATATGGATGTTTGACGATGAGTTTAAATTTTTTCAATATTCATATTTTATGACTGAGCCTATTAAAGAAACCTATTCGGGCACATACGCCGACAAAAACGCCGATATTCAAAATACAAGCTACGGGTGGAATCATACATTCAGCGAAATATTAAATTCATTAATAAAGCAGGGACTTGAAATTAAATTTCTAAATGAATTCCCCTTTTCAACGTATAACTGCTTCTCAAATATGGAAAAAATTGGTGTAGATAAATACGTTTTCGAAAATCACAAAGATATAATTCCTTATCTTTATTCAATTAAAGCGATAAAAAAGACCTAAAGAGGCCAAATGTATTCAAAGTTTAAATCTGAAATTACAATCCGACCAGATGATATAGATATGAATAACCATGTCCATTATTCTAAATATCTTGATTACTTATTAGCTGCAAGATTTGAACAAATGGAAAGAGACTATAAAGTAGCTATGAGCGAATTTATTAAATTGGGTTATTCGTGGGTTGCCTCCAAAGCCGAAATAGAATTTAAACGCGCTCTTGTATTAAAAGATACAGCTGTTGTTGAAACTCAAATTGAATCATATAACGGCGCGCAGGTTTATGTTAATTTCTGGATTTATAAAAAAGATTCAATGAAAATTGCAGCCGAAGGAAAAGTTATTTATACAATGGTTTCAATTAAAACCGGTCGACCCGTAAGAATTCCGGAAGAAATTATAGAAAAATACTCAGTTTAATATTTTACTATATAATTTATTATATCAAATAGAATTACAAATGCTGTCGGGGGTATCGCGGTAATATATATATGTGGGGAAATTTACTTTTACTGTATTGAATTTTTTGCGCGCCCTTTCAAAAAATTCGGAATCCTCGCTGTATTCTATATTATTGAATCCGCCGATTTCATCAAATATTTTTCTTCTGCAGAAAAATGTTCCTCCTATAAAACACTCGGATAAATGTACCGTTTTAGTTAAATCGTTTTTATCTTTTACAAAAGGATCACCGACTATTTTAATTCCCCCGTGCAGCATATCTATATCGGTGTTCTGATTTAAATAATTGTACCGTAATAAAATATGTTCCGGTTTGTATTCATCGTCGCTGCCGATAAAAGTAATAAATTCTCCGCAAGAAGCTTGAATCCCTGTATTTAAGGCGAGCGGAAGTTTTTTGTTCGCATGTCTTAAATACCTGATATTTTCATTCTTTTTCTGATAATTATTAACAACCGCAAATGTACCGTCATCGCTTCCGTCATCAACAATTATTAATTCCCATAATAAAAATTTTTGGTTTAATATTGACTTAATTGCCCTTTCCAACAATTTTTCCCGGTTAAATGTCGGAAGAATAATTGAAACAGCCGGACTAAACTGTTTGTATAAGTTCAGTTTCATTACTTAATATCCTACGATTTTCTAAATGTTAATCTAATTTTTTATATATTTGGACTTTATTTTACGAATAATTTAAACTAATTCCATGAGTCAAAGAGAACAGAATAAATTTTTCGAAACGCTTAAAAGATACGAAAGAAAATTTGAATCTAAAGAGCTTGAAGATTATAAAATGCTGCTTAAACGGCATAAAGACGACGAGGATTTGGACAAACTTTCTATGGAGCGGCTTAAAAAACTTTATTATAAATATTATATGAACAGAGAAAAGAAAAATTACGACAATCTCTTCAATTTACCTTCTGAGAATAAGGAAAATTCTGAGAATGACATATAAATTATTTTTTACTTTAAGAGGACTTAATGAATAAAAAATTACTTCACAGGATTATTGGTTTTTCAGTATTTCTAATGGCCGCATTTACATACTTTTTAACTGTACAGCCTTCGGTTTCATTCTGGGATTGCGGTGAATTCATCGCATCTTCTTATTTAATGCAGGTGCCTCATCCTCCCGGAACACCATTATTTTTGATTCTGGGCAGGCTGTTTGCTATGATCCCTTTTGCTGAAAATATTGCATTAAGAGTTAACGCTGTTTCCGTTATTTCAAGTGCTTTTACTGTTTTATTTGTTTATTTAATAATTGTTAAACTGATTGAAAATTTCAGAAAAAATGAAGACGAATCAATTCTTGAAAGTTTAGGAACATACATTGCCGCCGCAATCGGCGCTCTTTCACTTGCATTCAGCGATACATTCTGGTTTAACGCTGTTGAAGCCGAAGTTTATGCATTGGCAACTTTTTTTATCGGAATTGTTGTATGGCTTATTATGGTTTGGAATGAAAAAGCCGACGAACCAGATAGCGAAAAATACCTGCTATTAATTGCGTATTTAATTGGATTATCAACAGGCGTGCATTTAATGGCCGTGCTTGCCATAGTGCCAATTGTAATGGTAATTATGTTCAGAAAATATTTAAGTGATGAAACTATATTAAAGAAAACAATAACTATATTTTTAATCCACGCCGGCATCGTGCTGCTTATACTTGTCGGTTTGTGGTCCACTCAAACACAATCCTCACCTCCGGGAAATGATTTATATAAAGCATTTGATATGCGCGCATTAATGATTGTAGCAGTCGCCAGTATAATATTTATGGCAGTAATGTGGAAAAAAATATTTCAGAAAAACTCGTTTTACCTGCCTATAATTTTCGGCGGAATTGTTTTAGTTGCCACATATCCCGGAATAGTTAAATATTTTCCAAACATGGTTTCAACAATTGGCAAGAATAATATTGTATTCGATGTGCTTATAATAATTGCATTCTTCGCGGGTTTAGGTTACCTGATATATTGGAGCAAGAAAAATGATAGAATGACATTAAATCTTGTATTAAAGAGCCTGCTCTTTGCTTTGATAGGATTTTCGTCATATGCCATGATTATCATACGTTCAAACCAGGATACTCCAATAAATCTTAACAGCCCGAAAACATTTAGTGAATTAGTATCTTACTTAAATCGCGAACAGTACGGAGAGTTTCCTACCTTGCAGAGAAGATATTCTCAAGAACCGCATCAGGTTGGAATATATAAGGAATACACAAGCGACCTCGATTTTCTGGTAAGATATCAAATGAATCATATGTTCAACAGATACTTGTTGTGGAATTATGTCGGCAGAAACTCTACGGTTCAGGACTCAGGGGTTGATTGGACAGAGTTTTTCGGTATTCCGTTTTTCATTGGTCTATTCGGAATCTATTATTTATTCAAACGTGATTGGAAAATGGCCGCGGTTTTTTTAACAATGTTTATTTTCCTAGGATGGCTAACAGCTTTTTATCAGAATCAGCAGCAGCCTCAGCCTAGGGAACGCGATTATTTTTATACCGGCGCGTTCTTTGTTTTTTCTATTTGGATTGGACTTGGAGTTAAAGGATTATTGGATTTAACAAAGCAGCAGTTCAGCAAATCTTCACTTTTAAATCCTGCTCTTAGTTTTATAATGGTTGTCGCTTTTGTAATTGTCCCCGTAAATATGCTTAAAGGCAATTATTTTTCACATGACCGTTCACGCAATTATGTACCATGGGATTATTCTTATAACCTGCTTCAAAGTGTTGCCACCAACGCTGTTATTTTTACAAACGGCGATAACGATACCTTCCCTCTTTGGTATTTACAGGATGTTGAAGGCGTAAGAAGAGATGTTAGAATTGCAAATTTAAGTCTTTTAAATACCGACTGGTATATTAAACAATTAAAAAATACAGCTCCGCACGGAGCGGCAAAAGTAAAAATGAGTATATCGGACGAAGAAATTGCGACTATCGGACCTTCAAGATGGGAAACCAGGGAGATGAAACTTGAAGTTCCGGAAAGTGTATTTGAAGAATTCGGAGTTACTGATACTGCCGTAATTAATAGCGGCTCAATATCTTGGTCAATGCCCTTTACTATGCAGTTCGGAAATGTTAAGGCTGTAAGAACACAGGATATAGCGGCGCTTGATATTATTAAAACGAATAATTGGGAAAGACCGATTTATTTCGCTGCTACTACTTCCGAACAAAGTCAGCTCGGACTTGATGATTACTTGCAAATGGAAGGACTTGCGTTCAGACTTGTGCCTAAAAAAGTAGGTTCAACTTACAATGTAAATGAAGAAATTCTTTCAAAACAATTATTTAATGAGCCGGAAGGATTCAGCAAAGATTACCAGCCAGGATTTAAATTCAGAGGATTAAATGATCCTACCGTTTATATGGATGATAATCATCAGCGGCTTTCAAGAAACTATAGATTCTCGTTCTTAAGACTCGCGTATTTTTACGCTTTTGAAAAAAAGGACAAAGCTAAAACACTTGCGCTTCTTGATACAATGGAAGCTAAACTTCCAAGAAGATTAATTCCTATTGAATACCCATTGCTTAATGATATAGCGGGTCTTTACAAGTCTTCCGGAGACTACGAAAAATATATTCAGCTAATAAGAGAAGTTGAAAAAGAGGCTCTTGAAGAAATTGCTGAAAATCCTAAAAACTTCACTTCAAGATATAATCCTTACATTATATTGCTTGGAATTTATGAAGACCTAAAGGAATTCGAGAAAGCTATTGATTTATTAAGCGGATTACAAAAATTTATGCCGGATGATCAAAGTGTTCAGCAAAGGATTGATACCTATAGAAGAATGATTAAACAAGACTCAACAGAGGTCAATAAACCGGCCCTGTAACAGAATAACTAAATTTTAAGGGGCGCTTTTTTTAAGCGCCCTTTTTTTAACTTATCAAATGAAGATTAAAAAAATATTAATCATCGCGCTATCAGGTATTGGCGACGCTTTAATGTTCACCCCGGCATTAATTAAATTGAAAGAAATTTTACCGGAAGCTGAAATTGACGCGCTAGTTATGTTTAAAGGAGCTGAGGACATTTACAGCAGACTTCCATATCTGTCCAATGTTTACCGTTTTGATTTCATTAATTCTTCCAAAATTGACTCCCTTAAATTTGTAAACAGATTTAGAAAAAAGTACGACGCTTCCATTAATGTTTATCCTTCAAACAGAAGAGAATATAATTTAATAAGTTTATTGATAGGCGCGTCAAAAAGAACTGGTGTAAATTATTTGAGACATGATTTATCAAATCTAGGCTGGACCAATAATATTACCGTAAAAGAAAACGACAACATGCATAACGTTGAAGAAAATATAATGCTTGTTGAGAATTTGACGGGCAAAAAAATTTCTAGTATCCCTTCACTCGAATTTCCGTTAACCGACGAAGATAATAAAGCCTCGCTTGAATTTTTCAAAAATCATGAAATTACTGAAAGTGATTTGGTGATTGGACTTCATCCAGGCTGTGCTACATTAAAAAATCATATAAAAAGAAGATGGGAACCTGATAAATTTGCAGTGCTTTCAAAAATGCTGATTAAAAACAAGGGAGCCAAAATACTAATTTTCGGCGGTCCTGAAGAAGACGATCTTAAATCTTTGGTAAAAAATAAAATTGATTCGGAAAATTCATTTATTGTAAAAACCAATAGCCTTGCCGAATCAGCAGCGGTTATGAAAAGATGTAATATATTTGTAACAAATGATTCCAGTTTAATGCATGTTGCTTCTGCATTGCAGCTTAATACGGTTGCAGTAATAGGCCCGACAAATACAAACTATATTAGACCGTGGCAGACAAACCACAAAATTGTTTCATTAAATTTGGATTGCGCTCCCTGTTTTATTTATTCGCCGCGGCATTTAAAATGCTCGCGTTCAGATGTTCAATATAAATGCATAAAAGAATTAACTGCCGATATGGTTTACCAAACGGTTGCTAAATTTATTTCAGAGCTGCAATAATATATTCCGAGCATTCCTCAATATTCATAAAACTTTTTACAAGTCCGGTTTCTCTTTTTTCAAAATCCATTCTTTCATCAATAACTTTTGAAATACTATTCCACATATTACCGACGCAAACACACGGTTTTATTTGAGTAATGCCTTTATTAAAATATTCCCAAACAAGTGAAAGTTCAAGCAGGGTTCCGGTTCCTCCCGGTAGAATAATATAAGCGTCCCCCTTGTCAACAAGCTTTTCAAGTCTGCTGAATAGAGTATCGCATTTAATTTCTTCGGATAAATATTTGCTTGGAACTGCATTGTATAGATTTACGGTAATACCTATGGCTTTAGAACCTGAATCATATGCGCCTTTAGAAACAGCGTCCATTATTCCCTGAAATCCGCCGCTGCAAATATTTAATCCAGCTTCACCTAAAATTTTGCCCAGTTTATAAGCGCTTAAATATTCTGTTTCTCCGGGTAAAGGTTTTGAACTTCCGAAAATGGTAACTGTTTTATTCAATTTATTTCTCTTTAATGATTTAATAAAAATGTTAAGAAACTAAATTCCCGTAAACTGCAGAACGACATTTCTATTTCGTGACCGGTTATCGAAATCTATTAATACTATCTGCTGCCAGGTGCCAAGCAATAATTTGCCTTCATAAAAAGGGACGGTAAGCGACGCTCCTTGCAATGCAGCCCGAATATGAGAATACCCGTTTGCGTCATGCCATGTTTCATCGTGATGATAAACCATTTGTGAAGGAATAATTTTTTCAAAAAACTCAGGATAATCCTGAATTAGTCCCGGTTCATATTCAATTGTTGTTACCCCGGCCGTTGAGCCGGGGGCGAATATTAAAACATTCCCTTCCTGCATGCCGGTTTCATTTAAGTATTTAACGATTTCGGATGTGATGTCTGTTAAATCATTGTGTCCTTTAGTGGCAATAGGCAGTCTTTTCGTTTCTATTTTCATTTTAACACCAAGTATAAATATATATTTGAAATTCAAAATGTAATGTAAAAAATTAAAAGTCAAAATTTTCTGCTTTCTTATGGCAAATTTGTTCGGAAGTCTGCATAAAATATTATAAATTTCGCATGAATATTTTATGAATTATCCAATAAAAATGGGGTTTATATGGTTGTTGATGAATTAACAAAATCCAAAGAATTTATGGCAATGGAAGATAAATACGGTGCGCATAATTATCATCCTCTACCGGTAGTTTTAGCCAAAGGCGAAGGCGTATTTTTGTGGGATGTTGAAGGTAAAAAGTATTTTGATTTTTTATCCGCGTACTCTGCCGTTAACCAGGGGCATTGTCATCCTAAAATAATTAACACACTTACAGAACAGGCAAAAACACTTACTCTTACATCAAGAGCGTTTTACAATGACGCACTTGGTCCCTACGAAAAATATATAACAGAGTTTTTCGGTTATGATAAAGTTCTTCCAATGAACTCGGGCGCTGAAGCAGATGAAACAGCTTTAAAGCTTTGCAGAAAATGGGCGTATAATAAAAAAGGTATTGCCGAGAACGAAGCTAAAATAATTGTATGCGACGGCAACTTTCATGGAAGAACTATTACAATTGTTTCAATGTCCACCGATCCTGATTCGTATAAAGGATTCGGACCCTTCACACCCGGATTTATTCAAATCCCATACAACGATTTAGCCGCATTGGAAAAAGCGTTGGAAGATCCGACAGTTGCCGGATTTCTTGTCGAGCCTATTCAAGGTGAAGCAGGAGTATTTGTCCCGGATGAAGGTTATCTTGCGAAAGCTTATAATATGTGCAAAGCTAAAAATGTTTTGTTTATAGCCGACGAAGTTCAAACAGGAATCGCAAGAACAGGAAAACTTTTAGCGTGCGATCACGAAAACGTAAGACCTGACGTATTAATTTTAGGCAAAGCCCTTTCGGGCGGAGTTATGCCTATCTCAGCAGTTTTAGCCGATAATGATATTATGCTTGTTATCAAACCCGGCGAACATGGTTCTACATTCGGCGGCAACCCGCTCGCTTGTAAAGTTGCTATCTCCGCACTTGAAGTTGTTAAAGAAGAGAAACTGGCGGAAAGAGCTGAAAATCTCGGCGAGATATTCAGAACCGAATTAAGAAAAATTGAAAGTGATATGATTGAATTAGTTCGCGGAAAAGGTTTGCTGAACGCTATTGTTATTAAACCTAAAAACGGAAAAGAAGCTTGGGATGTTTGTTTGAAGATGAGAGACAACGGTCTTTTGGCAAAACCTACTCACGGACATATAATCCGTTTCGCGCCGCCTCTTGTAATAACAGAAGATCAAATTCACGAAGCGGTAGCTATTATTAAGAAATCTATTGATGAAATCAGTAACGGTTAGTTTAATTTTAATATTTGTTATGACCCCGGTTTATAAAATAGATCGGGGTTTTTTATTTTATAGCAGCTAATGGCTTCTTCCCAGCCACTGGTCAATTGTCATTTTTAGAAAGTTAATATTAATGGGTTTGGCTATATAATCGTCCATTCCGGCGTTGAGGCACATTTCTCTGTCTTTCATACTTGAATGAGCTGTTACGGCAATTATTGGAATATTGCTTTCTTTGCCATCCAGATTTCTAATCTCCTGTGTGGCTTTCATTCCGTCCATGTCATCCATTTCAATATCCATCAGCACAAGATCAAATGAATTTGTTTTAATAGCCTCAATAGCTTCCTGTCCGCTAGAAACTGCGTCAACCGAATAACCTATTTCTCTTAAGATTTTAAGTTCAATTTTTTGACTAATAGGGTTATCTTCAACCAGAAGAAGTCTTTTCCCGTTCTTCTGCTGCGGTATAAGTTTATTTATCTGCAGATTCTCGTCCGTATTTTCAAAGTCCATTTGTTTATCTTGAGAAACAGAAATATTTCCGATTCTAAGACGGACTGTAAATTCAATTTCTGTTCCTTCATTTATTATTGATTTTACCTCAATCTTGCCACCCATCATAGTAACAAGCTCTTTAGCAATTACAAGACCGAATCCGGCTCCCTGTTTAGCTCTTGCTACTTTTTTTCTTTCAACGGGTTTGAAAATATTTGCGAGCACATCTTCTTCAATGCCTTTTCCAGTGTCTTTTATTTTTGTAGATATAAGAACGTATTCATCATCAAATTTTTGAGGAGCCGCTTCAATTGATATTTTACCTTCTTCTGTATATTTAACCGCGTTTCTTAATATATAAAGTAAAATCTGACGATACCGTGTCGGGTCGCCGACAATTGTATTGGGAATTCTTTCATCCAAAGCGATAACAAGACTTAATCCTTTTTCCTTAATTCCGGGAGTAACTATAGAAACTGATTTTTCAATTTCCTCTTTTATCGAAAATTCTTCTGATTCAAGGTCAATACTTCCCGATTCAAGCTTAGAAATATCAAGTATATTATTAATAATTTCGAGAATTGAATCGGCTGAAGATTTTGCGTTTCCGGCGAATTCTTTAATTTCTTCGTCGCTTTCCCAAAGTCCGTTTTCCATTAATGTTAAAAATCCCATTATTGAATTCATAGGAGTTTTAATATCGTGACTCATATTAGCGATAAAATGCGTTTTAATTGAACTGTTGTCGGTACCGCTATCAGGAATGGAAGGCAGTTGTTTAAGTCTTTGTTTTAATTTTAGAATTATTTGTTTTTTATCTTCTTCATTTTTTATTTGCTGGGTTATATCCTGAATGCTTCCTTCATAATATAAGGGTTCTTCAAGTTCATCAAGTTCCAGTCTTAAATTGAGCCGTAAGTATATTTGTTCATCTGTTTTTTGTTTAGCTTTTATCCTATAGTTTTTAATTTTCCCGTGTCCTTCAAGTAATCTGTCAAGCAGTTCTTTATCTTTCGGATTGGCGAAAATATCATAAAACATATTTGATTCGGTTAATTCATCGGTACTATCATAACCCAGTATTTTCGCGAACTCATTATTTATGTATAAAATTTTCCCTTCGAGATCTGCCTGAAAAAATCCTTCAACCCCATTTTCGAAAAAGTTTTTAAATTTCTGAATTGCCTGATCTTCGGATAAATTAGCTGAACCGAAGCCACTTTTTTTCTTTTTAATAAATTTAAAATTAATTACAGCAATTATTATTACCGCGGCTCCCAGTAAAATTATAAAAGAAGCAGATTCAATTCTTAGAGTATTTAAATAAATCAATTCGTTGTTAAGTAGCAGCGAAGCGCTGAACAAAACAACATAATAGACCGGGATTATTATTTGATTTTTAAGTAGGCTTCCGAAAAGAAAGGCTGAAATAAAGGTAATTAATGCTGCAATCGAATAATTTAAAAGCCACGTCTGCGGTATTAAATAACTTACTACTGAAGTTGATAAAATTTGCGTGACCAAAAGCGTATGAATTAAAACAGGAAGATACTTTCTTCCGAATTTGAAATCTGAAACTATTGAAAGAATAAATGCTATCAATGCTGCGGAAATTCTCGCAATGTATATATACTTCATTTGTGCCGGGAATGAGTAAACTTCAAATATTAATGAAGTTAAAGCAGCAAATGCGGCTAGAAATGCCGTAAGTCTGAATAGTACAATAATATTTTTCTTAACGTTATTCATCAAAAACTAATTCTGAAATTCCTTTTATTTGATATGTAAATATAATAGACTTATTATCGAAAAATGACAGATACTATTTAATAACCTGTTAAACATTTTTGTTTCAGAATATTATTTGTTAATAAAGTCTAATTTGATAAATTTAGTTGTCAGAATAAACATAAATAAATATAAAAGTCTAATTAATGGCAGATTTTTTTTATTCAATCGATCTAACAATCTTTTATTTTATTAATCACACCATTGCTAATCCGGTATTTGATAAATTTTTCGGTTTTATTACCGATGTTAAACATTGGTATCTGCTTTATATTGTTCTTCTTTGTATCGCCTTTTTTAAAGGCGGAAGAATTGGCAAAATTGCCGTTATAGGATCTATTTTTTTAATTGTATTTTCGGATCAGTTCAGCAGCAATCTTGTTAAAAATCTTGTAGAAAGAATACGGCCGTGCAATGCGCTTCCGGACGCACGTACAATTCTCGGATGCACCGGTTCATATTCTTTTCCATCATCTCATTCTTTGAATAATTTTGCGATTGCGGTATTCTTTTACAGGTTATTTCCAAAACTAAAATGGACGCTCTTAATTACAGCCGGACTTGTAGCTTTTTCACGTCCTTATTTGGGACTTCATTATCCTTCCGATATAATTTTTGGAGGAATTATTGGAGCCGCTATCGGATATATATTTTCATTGGGTGCAATTAAAATGAATGAATTTTTGGATAATCGGAAATCTTCCTTAATTAATAATTCGGAAAATTGATGAAAACAAAATTAGACATCGCCAAAAACTGGCTGCCCCGTTATACGGGAACGCAAATCGACGAATTCGGTGATTACCTGCTTTTAACTAACTTCAGCAACTATGTAACAAAATTTGCCGATAAGTTTAATTGTGAAGTAAAAGGATTGGACCGGACAATGCAGACGGCAACAAACAGCGCGGGATTAACTATTGTGAATTTTGGAATGGGTTCGGCTAATGCAGCAACGGTCATGGATTTGTTAACCGCAAGGCATCCTAAAGGAGTTTTATTCCTTGGTAAATGCGGAGGATTAAAACAGTCAACCGAACTTGGACATTTTATTTTACCAACCGCCGCAATTAGAGGAGAAGGTACAAGCAATGATTATTATCCTCCTGAAGTTCCTGCTCTCCCGTCTTTTAAAGTACATAAATTTGTATCAGATAAAATTTTAAAACACAATGTTGAATATAGAACCGGCGTGGTTTATACAACAAACCGTAGAGTTTGGGAATGGGACACCGATTTTAAAAGATATTTGAAGAAAATAGGCGTCATAGGAATTGATATGGAAACGGCAACTTTATTTATTGTCGGTTATGCAAACCAGATTTCGCACGGCGCCTTGCTTCTTGTTTCAGATCTTCCTATGATTCAGTCGGGAATTAAAACCGAAGAATCTGATAAATTAGTAACAAAAAAGTTTGTCGATCTTCATCTTGAAATTGGGATAGAAGCAATGACAGAAATAGGAGTTAAAGGAGAGCAAATAAAACATTTTACGTATTAATGTTTAAAAAGTAAAATTATAGTATATGCGAATTTTTTTCGTATTTAGTGTACATTAATTTTTACCACCAATGATTTTGAGCTTATTTTAAGTATATTTTTCTGGCACTCTTATTGCCTATTTAGTTGTATATATGAAGTTAAAATGATTTAAAATACATTTTTAATTATAATGTAAAACAATAATAGAACACGGTTGTATACATTAAAGTACAAGCAGAGGGATGAAAAATGAAAAAGTTAAGTATTATTATCGGATTGTTATTATTCACAGCAATTTCGATGAATATTAATGCGCAATCAAGTCAGGAAACTTTATCGCAAATACTTGAATTAAGCAAAGCTAAGAAATTTTCTGAAGCGGCGGCTTTAATCGCGTATGACGGTCCAAATGAATCAAAAAAGTTACAGGCTGCGTATAACCCTAATGATGAAAATGAGTTAAATAGTGTTAAAAGAATATGCAAAAAAATAAAAGCGTTGATTGATATCAGCGATTCTTATGAAATAGGTAATCCTAACGAAACAAAAGAAGATGGAGTAGATTGGACGGTTATTGAAGTCAGCTTTAAAAGCGGGAATCAAAATCTAAAAACTATATTCAGTTTCGTTAAAGTAGATGATAAATTCCTGTTAGGAGATATTGACTAGAATTTTTAGTAAATGAATTATCGGGAGAGTAGATGAATATTAAATCTTCCGATAATTATTATTTCAATCCAATTAATAATCGTTTTCTCCCACTATGAACAAAAATATAAAATCGGGTTTTAAATCGTTAGATTTTATCTTTATCGCATTTTTGTCCTCGCAAATGATGGCAGTTATTACATTTTATTTCATTAAATCAAATAACTATCTACCTGAATTTGAGATTAATGAAATGATTGTAAAAATAGTTGTTATGATTTTTAACTTCTCATCTTTTTTTATAGGCAAGTTTTTTTACAACATGCTTATTAAAAAAATTCAAATTAATGAACCTCTTGAAAAAAAGATAAATTCTTTCCGAACTGTTTCATTGTTCAGATTGGCTTTAATCGAATCGGTAAATTTACTGAACTGTATAGCTTACTTATTTACAGGCGACAATTCGATTTTATTAATCTTTGCAATTATGCTAATATTATTTTTTACTCAAAGACCGACAATTAGTTTATTTATTCGCGATTTTAATCTATCAGAGGAAGAAAAAATTTTAATTGTTGCTGAATCTTCTTCTTAATAGATTTTTAAATTATTTTTGTAAATCTTCATCTTAGTTATTTCAAATCTTACCTGGGTATACATATGAAACTTTTTAAGTCATGTTTCTATTTCATTATAATTTCATTTTTTGTTTCATGCTCAAATAATAAAGTTGAAACCGGAACTCTTGAAAATAATGACAATATATTTCAATACGGTACAATGAAAAAATTTTTAGATAGTGATTATGAAGGATCTCTTTCGATAAAAGAATTAAAAAGAAAAGGCGATTTCGGACTCGGCACATATAACGGAGTAAACGGTGAAATGGTAGTTATTGATGGAAAAGTTTATAGAATACTTCCGGACGGTGAAGTTTTTGAAGTCCCGGATCATGATCTGTCGCCATTTACAGTCGTGAAATTTTTTGAGCCGGATACTTCTATTAAACTGGATACAAATATTAATTTCCAGGAATTAACAAAATACTTATCCGAGCTAATAGCTGATGCATCTAAACCTATAGCAATAAAGATCAGCGGAGAATTTGAAAGCGTAAAAACCAGAACCGTAAAAGAACAGAAAAAACCTTATCCTTCTTTAAATGATATTGTTGCGGAACAAATTGTATTTGATTTCGAGAACATTAGAGGCAGTGCTGTTGGATTCTGGTTCCCTCCTTATTTTGAACCTGTAAACTTTCCTAATTATCATTTTCATTTTATGAAGGAAGGAATTTCTGGAGGCGGGCATTTACTTAATTGCCGGATTTCTTCTGTTACAATAGAATTTGATTACCCGGAAGAATTGGTTATAGGACTTTAATTTTCTCCAACTCTTCCCTGCTGTATTTTTTTAGCAGTTTATTTTTTACTTTTTTTATCGGGTATTTATCCTTAAAAAATAAATAATGCAGGATTATCCCGTCAAGTACACCGTCAAGTATTAAAGCCTCGGTCTCCGGATTTCTAATTCCGATTTTTTTAAATATTTTTATTGTTTCATTCATCGCGTTTGTACCGAATTCATTAACCATTTTTTCAGTAATATTCGATAATTTTGGCTGAAGCATTAATGTTGAAAACATCCGCCAATAATTATCGTTTTTCTGAATATGGTCGAATGTTTTTACAATAAGTAATTCCAGCTGTTTGTAAGGATCGTCGGATAATTTTGAAACATTCATTACTTCCAAACCTGCCGTTAATGCTGTATCTATTATTGCTTGCAGAATCGCATCCTTGCTTTCAAAATAATTATAAGCAAGTCCTTTTGAGATACCGGCTTCATTTGCAATATCGTTAATTGATGTCCCGTGAAAACCTTTATTTGCAAATAGCAGAAGAGCTTTTTCAAGTATAATCGATCGTGTTTTTTCACGCATTTCTTTAAATTGTTCTTTACTTCTAGGCATTTTTTAACTGAATTATTGGTCAATCAATATTAATATTTTTTTATTCTATTTACAATTATTAATAGTCTCAATTAAACATTACCTATATTTTATAAATTTTACTCAGAATAAACTATTGCTTAAACGTTCAAGACTATCTAAATTAAATTTATGAGTTCGGCAGATTTTTATAAAAATATAGAACCGATGAACGATATGTACAAACTTATCGGTTCCAATAATTTTAAGTCGGTACCAAACGATTGGGACATTGTAGTTACAGATATTTATAAATCTACAGAAGCAATTGAGCAAGGCAGGTATAAAGATGTAAATTTTGTAGCCGCTTCAACAATTATTGCCGTATTAAACGCACTCCCGAATATTGAAATCCCTTTTGTATTCGGTGGCGACGGCGCCACATTACTTATTCCCTCTTCATCCCGGATTAAAATTTCAGATGTCCTTGCCGATGTTAAAAGCACAGTAATAAATCAATTCAATTTGTATTTAAGAGCAGGAATTGTACCTGTATCCGAATTATCAGCTAACGGCGTTAGTATTTTTGTGGGTAAACATTCAATTTCAGACAACTACATACAGGCTGTTTTTAAAGGCGGCGGATTGTCATATGCTGAGAATCTCGTAAAAAACGGCAACGGAAAATTTGAAATCAATTCCGCCGTAAAATTAGGATGCGCAAATTTTACGGGGCTGGAATGCCGCTGGCAGGATATATATAGCTTTAAAGGCGAATCCATGAGTCTCATTGTAAAAGTAAATGAAAATCATAACGATAACCAAATTTATGATATGGTGTTAAAAGAAATAGATTTTCTTTATGGACCGGCCGCTAAAAGAAATCCGATTGGTGAAAAAGATATTAAGCTAACCTTTAAAAAGAAAGGCCCATTATTTGAATCAAAAATTATGGGCAAAACCAAAATATTTTATACTATTAAAATTTGGCTCGAAAACTTATATGCTGTTTATTCTTTCAAGTTTGGGAACGAAGAATGGAAAAGATACAAACAACTTGTTAAAAGTACATGCGATTATGAAAAATTTGACGACACATTAAAAGTAGTGCTTTCCGGTTCAAAGTATCAGCGGGAAATTTTGATCTCGATTCTTGATAAATTTGAAAAAGAAGAAAAAATATTATACGGTGTTTTAATTTCCGACCGCGCGCTTATTACATGTCTCATATTCGAAAGACACGGCAGACAGGTTCATTTTATTGACGCTGCCGACGGAGGTTATGCGCTTGCCTCAAAACAATTAAAAGATAAATTGGAAAAACTGAAGTAATATTTTTCAAATAGAATTCTTATTTAATTTATTTTTTATGCCCTTTTAAGAATCACATATTTTTATGTCTTGACAAAATATACTAATATTGTTAGTTTTTGACTGAACGTTTAGTCATTTATTAAAATCAGGAATACAATGAAACGATATTTGTTTTTTTTGATCCTTATTCTCTTCTCAAATTTATTCGCGCAAACGGCAAATGAAATTATTGATAAAGCTGAAAATCTTATAAAAGGAAAATCAGCTCACGGAATTATTGAAATGAAAATTACGACTCCTGATTATGAACGAACATTAAAAATGGAAAGCTGGTGGGAAGGGAATGAAAAGGCATTAATTGTTGTGCTTTCCCCGCGAAAGGAGGCAGGTAATAAAACATTAAAAATTAAAAATGAAATGTGGAATTACCTTAAGAACACCGAAACTACAATTAAAATACCTCCTTCAATGATGCTGCAGTCCTGGAACGGCTCGGATTTTACAAATGACGATCTGGTAAGAGAATCCAATTACAGCGATGATTACAACACAAAAATTGTAAGCGAAGAGAAATATAACGATGAAGATTGCTGGAAAATTGAAATGACTCCAAAACCTCAAGCCCCGGTAGTATGGGGCAAACTATATTACTGGGTTCAAAAAGATGGTTTTCTCCCCTCACAAATAAAATATTTTGACGAAAAAGGAAAATTAATTAGAACTCTTTCTTTTTCCGAAATTAAGATATTCGGCAGTAGAAAAATGCCCTCTGTTTGGAAAATGACAAATAACATTAAGGAAGGACATATAACAGAATTCAGAACACTTGAAATGGAGTTCGATATAAATATTAACCCGAGAAAATTTTCATTCCAGGAATTAGAGAGAGGTAATTAAAAGTGAGGCTTTTAATTAAACTTGCGTGGAGAAATATTTGGCGTAATAAAAGAAGATCCTTACTAACCTTATGCGCAATTGTATTCGCCACATTTGCCTCCGTTGCTATGCGAGGTATGCAGATTGGTACATACGAATTAAATATAAGCAACGCTGTTAATATGTTTTCAGGATATTTGCAGCTTCAGAAAAAAGGATATCAGCAGAATCCTTCCTTGAATAAAAATTTTAAGTACACCAACAATATAAAAGAAAAATTAGAGTCTGATGAAAATGTAATCAGTTTTGCTCCCCGCGTTTATGCCGACGGACTAATCAGTTATAAAGACAATTCATTAGGCGCAGCTATATTTGGTATCGATCCCCAAAAGGAAAAAACTACAGCAACATTTATAAATAGAATTAATGACGGACGTTTCTTCACAACAACAGATAGTTATGAAATTGTTTTAGGGACTAAATTGATGCAAAATCTTAAAGCCGGTATCGGGGATGATATTGTTATTTTAGCACAGGGATTTGACGGTTCTCTCGGTAATCTAAAATTTAAAATTGTCGGCACTGTTAAAATGGGTATGCAGGAGTTCGATGCTTCAACCGCATTTATTGGATTGGAAACTGCGCAGGAACTTGTAGCAATGTATGGCAGAATTCATGCTTTGGCTATTAAGGTCAATGATATTTCTCTAGTTGAACCAGTTAAAACAGAACTTGTAGAAAAAATTGATGATCCGGATCTAGTACTGCTTTCGTGGGACGAAATCATGTCGGATTTTAAACAGTCAATTGAGCTTGATAATGTAAGCGGTATATTTATGCTTCTAATTCTTATTGTTATTGTTGCGTTCGGAATATTAAACACTGTTTTAATGTCGGTCACCGAACGGTTTAACGAATTCGGAATAATCCTTTCCATCGGAATGCCTCAAATAAAACTTGTATCGCTTGTTTTTATAGAAACATTATTTTTAACTATGATCGGTGTAATAATTGGAGATGTTATCGGGTGGTTTATAAATTATATGTTAATATTAAATCCCATAGAATTTGGCGGGGAATTGGGAAGGATATATGAAGAATACGGATTTCTACCTCGTATGGAATCAACAAATACTATTTCGATTTTTATTAATACGACATTAACAATTGTAATTGTTTCATTGTTGTCAAGTTTATACCCCGCTTATAGAACATATAAATTAGAACCGTTAAAAGGAATACGATACACATAATAAATCATAAATATCTAATTGTATTTAGCTTGCTGCTGCAAGCTTCCGGAGATTATTAATGCTTTTTAAACTTGCGTGGAGAAATATCTGGAGAAATAAAAGACGCTCGCTCGTTGTGCTGGGTTCTGTTATTATCGGGATTATTGCCGTTCTGTTTATGAACGGTTTTATGAACGGTATGTTAAACCAAATGCTATCAAATCAAATAAGCACAAACATTTCTCATATTCAAATTCATAAAAAAGGATTTAATGATAATAAAGTTATTCAGAATCATATTCCGGATGCCGATGCCGTAGAAAAGAAATTATCCGATAATCCCGATATAAAAGCTTTCAGTAAAAGAGTTATTACTTTCGGATTAATTAGCAGCGCGACAAATTCTTCAGGTGTTTATATAAACGGAATTATTCCGGATAAAGAAAAAGAAGTTTCCATAATATTCAGACAGATTGTTGAAGGGCATTATTTTACGGGAGATAAAAGAGAAATTGTTATCGGCGGAAAACTCGCAGATAAATTGGAAGTAGGTTTAGGCGACAAAGTAGTCATCATGTCTAATACGCCTGACGGAACAATAGGGTCTGAAGTATTCAGAGTTGCGGGAATATATAAATCATTCAGTTCAGAGTTTGATAAATCATTCATTTATATCCCGCTGGAAACAGCTCAAAGCATGTTGAATATCAACAATAGGATATTTGAGTTCGCGGTTGTTGCTAATGATTATAAAAAAATAGAGCTTGTAAAATCATCAATAAAATCGGGACTAAACGATAACTACGAAGTAATGTCTTATAAAGATCTTCTTCCCTTTCTTGTTTATCAAATTGACCTAAGCAAAGAATCAATGTGGATATTTAACCTGATAATTGAACTTGCGTTGATTTTCGGTATTATAAATTCAATGCTGATGGCCGTATTTGAAAGAATAAATGAAATTGGAGTTTTAATGTCGATTGGTATGAAAAACATAAAAATATTTTTTATGATTTTGTTGGAAGGGTTAGTAATAGGAATTATAGGTACCGTTGTCGGTTTAATAAGCGGGTTTTTAATTATGCTTCCGCTGGAAAGTTCAGGGATAAATTTTGCGATATACACTGAAAGCCTGGAATCCTACGGAATTGGAGCGGTTATTTATCCCACGCTTTCAATGGATGATGTTTTAGGTGTTTTAATTATGATTCCTTTAATTTCAATTATAGGAGCAGTTTACCCGGCATATAAAGCAATTAAACTGGAGCCTGTTAACGCTATTAGATATGTTTAATCCCGATTTAATTTTTACAGTAATTTTGAACTTAGATTTTGTATTAATTAAAAATACACAAAGAGTAATCAAAAATAATAACTGAAATAAAATGGAAATACTAAGAACAGAAAACCTTGATAAAATTTATCAAGATAACGGTGTGCCGGTTCACGCCCTTAAAGCAATAAACCTAACAATAAATATGGGCGACCACATTGTTATTGCAGGTCCCTCGGGCTCAGGTAAAACAACTCTTTTAAATTTACTTGGAGCCCTTGATAAACCAACCATGGGTAAAATATATATTAACAATGAAGATATATCTGAAAAAACCAAGAAAGAATTATCGGATTTCAGACTGCATAAACTTGGATTTATTTTCCAGGCATATAATTTAATCCCTGTTTTAACTGCGCTTGAAAATATTGAATTCAGTATGATGTTATTAGGGTTCACTGAAAAAGAAAGACATAAAAAAGCATTGGATTTGATGGAGGAACTTGGAATTAGAGAATTGGCAGATAAAAGACCAAACGAAATGAGCGGTGGGCAACAGCAGCGGGTTGCGGTTGCAAGAGCAATTGTAAATGACCCCACCATCGTATTGGCCGACGAACCAACCGCAAACCTGGATTCCGATACCGGTTCGCACCTTCTGGATTTGATGGAAAGAATGAACAGAGAAAAAAATATTACTTTTATTTTTTCCTCTCATGACAAACAGGTAATTGACAGAGCTGGAAGATTAATTATTCTAAAAGACGGCAGGATTGTTTAGGGAATTACAAATGCGGATTCATTTTACAATAATTTTATTAATCTTCTCTGCATTGAATCATTTTGCTCAATCGAGTTCCTCATTACATTCATTTAATATGGATTTCTCAGGGTACGTTGTGAATTTACCTGTTTATCAGGTAAATAATAAATCCTTGGTAAATACATTCAATCTTGAAAATTCTCAATTTCTAAATCTTACTAGAACCAGATTACGACCTACATTAAATATTGGGAGTAAAACAAGAATTAATTTTGAATATGAAATTGCGGCTCTTTATATAAACACCGGAAATTCCATTTTCATTAGTACGCCCCAAAAATCTTCTCATCAGATAATTGATTTAACATGGACACCGGTTAATGAAAGAAATTTATCTGTAACTCATTTTATTGACCGTTTATCGCTACGGCAAAGTTTTGAATGGGGCAATATTGAAGTAGGAAGACAAAGAATTCAATGGGGATCAGGAAGAATTTGGAACCCTACCGATTTATTTAATCCAATTAATCCCGCGCTTTTTTATAAAATTGAAAAAGACGGCGCAGACATAATTTCACTAAAATATATTTTCGGAAATTTTACCGATATCGATCTTGTATTTAACGCCGCGGAAAATTTTAGCGAGAGTAATTATGGTTTCCGGTTCAGAACAAATTTTAATGAATACGATATTTCATTAATGGGGGGAAGATTTGACAAAAGAATTGTCGCCGGATTAGATATTGCCGGTAATTTTTTTGACGCAGGTTTAAGGGGCGAAGGAATATTTTCCGCCGATGAAAATTTACTCAACAATAACTTTATTAAGTTTATTGTAGGAGCAGATTACCAGTTTACCTCAAAACTATATGGAGTTATTGAGTACCATTTTAATGGTGAAGGGAAAAAGGACAAATCAGAATACGAACTTTTAAAATTAGTGAACAATAAAATAATAAATCTTAGTAAAAATTATTTGTACGAAGGTCTAATTTTTCAATACCATCCCTTAATTACATTTACATTATCCAACAACACCAACTTAAATGACGGCAGCGGTTATTTGAGTATACTGGCAAATTATTCATTAACAGAAAACATATATATTAATGTCGGCACTCAAATTCTGTACGGAAATGACTTCACGGAATATTGGTATTATTCAAAATCATTTTACGCACAGGGTGAATATTATTTTTAAACTATTTTCTTCACAACATCTCTTTTCAGATAGCCCGAATAATCTTTCAAAACAGGGGTATACTCGCTATTAAAAAGCGACGATGATATTATAAAATCCGCGGTTGATCTATTCGATGCTATCGGAATATTATACAAGGCCGCTATTCTAAGTAATGCCTTAACATCTACATCGTGAGGCTGAGGTTCCATAGGATCCCATAAAAATATTAGAATGTCAATTTTACCTTCGCTGATCAAAGCGCCCAACTGTTGATCTCCACCGAGAGGGCCGGATTTTAGTTTTTTAATTGAACTTATTTTTTCTTTGGAATTATCCTTAGTAATTTTTTTTATAAGAGCTTTCTCAATTAACATTCCCGTAGTACCTGTACATACAATTTTATGAGTCAGAATTAGTTTATAATTCCATTCAACCCATTCAATCATGTCCTGCTTCCTATTATCATGCGCAACCAAAGCAAGTGTTTTAACTTTTTTCATAATTTATACCGTTTTTAATATATTCGAATTATTAGTTAATGAAATTAAGTAATTCATATAAATAATAATATTAATTTTATGTAATTAATTAGAATCATTTAAGTAAGATCATCTTTTTTTGTAACTGTATATGAACCAGCGGCTAAAGTATAAAAATAAATTCCGCTGCCTAAATTACCGGCGTCATAGATTATACTATAATTACCATGTGATTTTTTTTATTTACTTGTGTTTTAATGCATTTGCCCAATAGATCAAATACCTTAACGGTAACGTTATGTTCGACGCCGGATGGAAAATGTAATTTCATTTATTTCAGAATATATTAATTCATTTGAACCGAAATCCATAGGCTGAAGTTGGTTTATTATAAACGGAAGTTAAAATTTGAGCAGCGGATTAATCGGTTACAATTCTAGGAATATTTCCCGGTAAACGCGATAGCAATTCATAATTAAGCTGATTGCTCATCTGCATAAATGACTGCACAGTGATTTCATTTTTTCCCTGTTTACCAATTATAACAACCGAATCTCCCTTACGTACTCCCGGTATGCTGGACACATCAACAATTATTAAATTCATATTTACAGTCCCCACTATTCCAACCCTCTGCCCTCTTATAAGTACCCTGCCTGTATTGCTTAAAGACCTGCTGAAACCGTGCGAATAACCAATTGGAATTAATGCTACTTTCATATTTCTTTCGGCTAAGAAATAATTACCGTAACCAATAAATTCACCCATTTTAACATTCTTCGTACTCATTACCTTACTTTTCCATTCAAGTATTCTTTTAAGAGGATCTTCATGAATTTTCTTTTTCGCGATATGATCAATAAAAGTCTCAAGACTCGGCCAGAATCCGTATTGTAAAATTCCTACTCTTACCATGTCCATCTGCATATAAGGATATGTCATAGCAGCGGCTGAACTTGCGGTGTGTTTAATTCTTGGCTTTACACCTTCTTTAATAAACTTATTATAAATTTTATTAAATATTTCATACTGATTATGAATACGCACATAATTTGAAATGCTTTCCGCTCCCGCATAATGTGTGCAAAGACCAATGATTTCAAGCTTATCCGAATTTTTCTTAACAATTTCCAATACTTTACCTAACCTTCTGCTTCCGAATCCGGTTCTATTCATACCGGTTTCTACTTCAATATGAATAAGTGCTCTCTTTTTTGTTTGTTTTGCAATTTCTATTGCTTTTTCCAAACGGTCAAAATCAAATACATAAAATTCTATTTTATTATTTATTGCCCATTCTAATTCATCATTATCAATAAATCCCATTATCATAATATCATTTTTTTTCTTTAAGGCGGTTTTTACTCTTAAGGCTTCGTCAGCGCTGTAAACCGAAAAATGGTTTATACCGCATTCCTGTGCCAGCTTTACATAAGGCTCAATTCCATGCCCGTAAGCATTACCTTTAACAACACTTGAGATTTTAACATTCCCGCCTATATAATTTTTTAGATATTCAAAATTTGATTTCAATGCAGCCCTACTTAATTGAATAATTGATGTATTAAACATTATAATCTCGATATTTTTTTTGCGATATGATAGAAAACCATTATCCCGGTTTCTATAATCTCATCCGGGAAATCATAGTCGGGATTGTGAAGCTGCGGAGTTTTTAATCCGGCGCCAATACCAAATAAAGCGCCATTAAAATTATATGTAAAATGCCCGAAATCTTCCGACCATTTAAAGGGAAGTTCTTTTTTAATTTCCTTAATATTATTTTCCTTTATTACTTCTTTAATAATTTTTATACATTCAATACTATTCACTGTCGCAGGAAATTCTTCAGTGTAAGTAATTTCCTCTTTCAAATTTTCCTTTTCAGCAATTTGTTTTACGGCTAACCCGGCGGATTCGGTCAATAATTTCATGTCATCATCGTTATAACTTCTAAATGTAGCCATTACTTCAGCATAACCGGGATTTGTGCCGAAGGCTTTTTCCCCCAGTCTTGCACATACTACTGTTACTAATGAAAAGTCAATTAATTTACCATTTAAATCATCTACCAGATTATTTAGCATAATAATAATATTCGACATTGCTATTGACGGATTAATTCCATTTTCAGGTTCGGCCGCATGAGATGTTTTGCCGTATAATTTTATTATCATCCCTTTTGACGCTGATGCAAAATTTTCATGCCTTGTTATAATACTGCCCAACTCAAATCCAGGTAAATTATGAAGAGCAAAAATATAATCAGGTTTTATTTCCTTAAATTTTTCGTCATTTAATATTTTTTGAGCGCCTTCTCCAATTTCTTCGGCGGGTTGAAATAAAAGAATAATTTTACCCTTATTTATTTTATGTTTTGATAGGACAATTCCTAATCCGGCTAGTATGGCCATATGACCGTCATGTCCGCATTTATGCGAGATATTTTCTTTTGTTGATTTATAAGGAAATGAATTAATCTCTTGAATTGGCAGCGCATCCAGCTCAGCTCTGAATAAAATTGTTTTCCCCGTTACACCTGAATCATAAATAAATGCGATGCCGGTTTCACCAATCCTTTTAATAATTTTGTCAGGTTTATCCCATAAAAATTTCTGTATGGTGTCTGCAGTGGAAAATTCGCTGTGAGCTAATTCCGGATTAGCATGTATAAATTTTCTTAAATCTATTATTTTGTTAATTTCTTCCGGTGAGAGTAATTTTTCCATAATTATCTTAATCCGTATAATTCAGAATTATTTTAAGGTAAATATAATTTACTGAATCTACAACATTTTACATCTTTTTAAATTTATGAAAATTAGTTTATTGAACTTTATTGCCGCGAAATATGTATTAATGTATATTCATAATTATTACTTATCCGTGATTATTTTGTGATACTTGAATCTTATAGTTGACATATGATTTTAATGAATAGAGGAATGTATGAGAAAATTATTATTTGTAAATTATTTATTGTTACTACTAATCGGATGCTCAAAAGGAGAATCCACGGAGATAAAAGAAATGAAAACATATTCGAATAAAACGGAAACAGCAGTTTTTGCAGGGGGATGTTTCTGGTGCATAGAAGCCCCCTTTGAAAGTATTGACGGAGTAGTTTCTGTTATATCAGGTTATAGCGGCGGACCTGAAAAGAATCCAAGTTACAGGGAAGTTTCAAGCGGTTCAACCGGGCATGTAGAAGCCGTTCAGGTTGAATATGATCCTGCAGTAGTCAGTTTTTCTGAAATACTGGATATATACTGGAAACAATTTGACCCGACCGATGTTGGAGGATCTTTTCACGATAGAGGACCGCAATATGAATCCGTTATATTTTATAAAAATGAATTGCAGAAAAAAGTCGCCGAAGAATCAAAAGAAAGATTAAATAGATCAGGCATATTTAAGAATCCTATCGCTACAAAAATATTGCCGTTTAATTCATTTTATCCGGCTGAAGAATATCATCAGGATTATTACAAAAAAAACCCTGATCATTATAACAGTTACAAAAAGGGTTCTGGAAGGCAAGATTTCATATTAGGACTTTGGGGCGATTTGGGAGTAGGCGAATATATGTCGAAGGATAAGTCGTTATTAAAAAAGGAATTAAATGATTTAGAATACAAAGTTACTCAGCAAAACGGTACCGAACGCGCGTTTGACAATAAATACTGGGATAATCACGAAAAAGGTATTTATGTTGATATTGTAAGCGGCGAACCCTTGTTCAGTTCAAAAGATAAATTTGAATCAGGCACCGGGTGGCCGAGTTTCGTAAAACCGATTGACCCAAGATATTTAAATAAAGTTGTAGATGATTCACATTTTATGACAAGGGTAGAAGTAAGAAGCCATTTCGGAGATTCGCATCTGGGGCATGTTTTTATGGACGGTCCCGAACCAACTAATTTACGCTATTGCATGAACTCTGCGTCAATGCGCTTTATCCCGAAAGAAAAGATGAAAGAAGAAGGTTACGGCGAATATTTATGGCTTGTTGATTAACTTGCTTATAATATTGTAAAATAAGGCCGTATGAATAAAATGCGGCCTTTTTGTACACTGTAATTTTTCATATTTTTTTTTATATCTTCACATATGAAAAAAGCCGCCGCATTATTTTTTGTAATTTCGCTTATTTTTTTTGATAAATATTTCTCTTATCAACTCCCTACTGAATTTGTAAATTTTACAATCAAGGATGGTCTATCACACAATTACGTAAAAAGTATTTTTCAGGATAAGCAAGGATTTCTATGGATAGGGACAAGCAGCGGACTAAACAAATACGACGGATATAAATTTACAGTTTATAAATTCAATCCTTCCGACAGCACAACTATTTCAAATAATAGGATTACATCAATAACAAATTTTGACGACACTCGTGTTTTTGTGAGTACTGATTTTGGTTTTAACATTTTAAATAAGTTTACAGGTAATAATAGAAGAGTATATTTACCCGCAAATGAAAAAGGTCAAATAGCCGCAAACGCAGTCAAAAAAATATTAATAGATTCTGAAGGAACAATTTATATTGGAACATACGGCGCGGGATTATTTATTTACGATTTTAATAGAAATAAGTTTCATAATTTTATAAATGACCCTGATAAAAAAGGCGATTCCAGTTTTGATTATATTACCGATTTATTCGAAGATTCTGAAAATCGATTATGGGTGGCCTCATTCGGAGGTTTATCCGAATTCGATAAATCAAAAAAGAGCTTTATAAATTACAAACCGGATAAAATAAACAAATTCAGTCTTTCATTTAAAGTTGTTACTAAACTGGCGGAGAAAGACAGAAATAATTTATGGCTTGGCACAGCACAGGGAATTAATATATTTAATAAATTATCTGAAACTTTCTCGAACCATTTAAATTCTTCCGCTCCATATTTGGACAACAACAACATAACGGGAATATTATTCAGCGAAAACGATAAAGTTGTATATTCAACTGCAAAAAACGGTTTTTGTATTTATGATTTTGAAACAGGATTACTCAAATATTATAATGACAAAAGCGAAGTCTCTCCTCTTCCGGAAAATGCAGTTTCAATTATATTTGAAGACCGTTCAGGCATCATTTGGTTTGGTACTTTGAACACCGGTTTATTTAAGTTTATTCAGCACAAAAATGAATTTGTAAATATAAATTTAAACGAAGGAATTGGCGGAACAAATAATCAAAAAGAGACTTACAGAATTTATGAAGACAGTAAAAATAATATTTGGATAGGAACTGAACACGGGATTTACAAAAAGGAAAAAGATTCCTTTTTTTATATCTTAAAATTTGAAAAAGAGTTGAAGGGAAAATCCGTAATTTCAATTTTAGAAGACCGCAAAAATAACATTTGGGTTGGGACAGAAAACGGACTTTATATTTTTTCTCACGATGATAAATTAATTAAATCTTTTTTTAAAGATAGAAACAATCATTTAAAGTTAAAATCAGACGCCATTTCATATTTGTATAAAGACAGTAATAGTGAAATTTGGGTAGGTACTTATTTTGAAGGTATTGCAAAGTACAACTACCAAAATGACACTTTTCACAATTACCCGTGCGCGTTTGAAAGCGATACTTCTTTACTTGGTTACAACGTTACTTCTATTGTTGAGGATAAACAAAACAATTTATGGATAGGCACTTTACATGGTTTAAGCGTTTTAAATACGGTCAATAACACCTTTAAACATTTTACACACAATCCGAAATCCGAAAACTCACTCCCTTCAAATTCAATATTATCCTTGGAATTGGACTCAGATGATAATTTATGGATTGGAACATTCGGCGGCGGATTAGCCAAATACAACGGTACACAATTCAAAATTTATCTCGAAAAAGACGGATTACCGAGCTCGGTGATAGCTCAAGTAATAGATTATAAAGGAAACATTTGGATAAGCTCTGATAATGGAATCTGCGAGTTTGATGTTTTGAACAATAAATTTAAATCATACGGATTTGATGATGGACTTTATTCTAAAGAATTCAATTCTGCGTCGGGAATAAAATCATCGGACGGGAATATTTATTTCGGAAGCACTAGCGGAGCGATTCGTTTTAATCCTGACAACCTTTTTATGAATACAAATATTCCAAAGACTGTAATCACCTCAATAAAAGTTTTAAACAAAGAAATGATAGGTGATTATTACTACAACAATACATTAAGACTGAATCACGATGAAAATTATATAACAATAGAATTCACATCCCTTGATTTTACAAATCCAAGCAAAAACCATTATTCATATAAACTATTCGGAAAAGATTGGATCGATTTAAAAAATAGAAGATATATAGATTTCGCCGACCTGCAACCTGGAAATTATTCTTTTTCGGTAAAAGGTTCAAACAATGATTTAATTTGGGATGACACCGGCGCGCAAATTAGTATTATTATTAATCCACCTTTTTGGAATACTTGGTGGTTTTTCGCTTTTATGTTTTCAACCATTCTTTCAATAATTTATATGATTCATAAAATTATTGTATCTCAAAAAACAAAACATCTGCTCGAACTTAATAAAATTAGGCTCGAAGCCGCCGATGACTTTCACGACCATATCGGTCACACATTAACAAAAATTTCTTTATTTGCGGAAATGCTGAAAAAACATATAAATATTAATCCTGTGAAAGCGATTGAATACACTGATAAAATTAGATCCGCATCTACATCATTATATAATGAAGCAAAAGATTTTATTTGGTCGCTCGACCCGCATAACGACACAGTTTATGAACTTGCTGTTTATTTAAAGGATTTCGGTGAAGATTTTTTCAGCAGAACAGGTATCGCATTTAACAACCAAGAAATAAATGAAGAATTGGAAAAGTATTCATTAATCATGAAAACAAAACGTGAGGTAATTTTTATTTTTAAGGAAATTATGAATAATTCATTAAAACACTCTAAAGCGGCAAATGTTTATTTTAATATTTACTGTAAAAACAATACCTTATATTTTAGTTTCAAAGACGACGGGAAAGGTTTCGACCTTGAGTCAATTCAAGAAGGTCGTGGTATAAAAAGTATAAAGTCCAGAGCAGAAAAAATAAATTTTAATCTTCAGTTTAATTCAAAGAAAACTAGCGGAACCGAGATTGTAATTTCATCATCAATTCATGAAATTAATTGAGAAAATATGATACGCGTTATTATTGTAGAAGATGATCAAGAAATTAGAGAAAGTCTTTCTGTTTTCTTAAGTGAATCGGAAGGAATAAAATATTCGGGCAGTTTCGGAGATTGCGAAACAGCTCTAAAAAATATCCATAGTCTTTTACCTGATGTTATACTAATGGATATAAGTCTGCCGGGAATGAACGGAATTGAAGGTGTGAAGAAAATCCGGGAGAAGTACGAAGATATTGATATAATTATGCTCACAGTTCATAAAAACGATGAAATGATTTTCGACTCATTGTGTTCGGGGGCTTGCGGCTATTTGATGAAAAACACTGCTCCGTCAGAAATTGTAGAAGCTATTAAAGAAGTGCGGAAAGGAGGCTCTCCTATGAGTACTGAAATAGCTCGCAGAATAGTTACCTCCTTCCACATAAAAAAGAAAATTGATTTCACTTCACGCGAACATGAAGTGTTAGGGCTTCTTTGCAAAGGATTAAGTTATAAATCTATTGCTGACAAACTATTCGTAAGCATTGAAACCGTACATTTTCACATAAAGAATATTTATAGAAAACTTCATGTAAATTCAAAATCACAGGCAGTCGCCAGAGCACTTAAAGAAAAATTAGTCTAAAATTCAGAACTCCCAGTTCTGGTAGTAACATTCATCCTTTTTCATCCCTAAATTTTGCAGGAATATTTCAAAGGTGAACTCTTGCAAAAACAGACTATACTAATCGTATTTACATTTATTACAATAATAAATGCTCAGCAATTTGTAAAAATGAATCAACAACCTCCTGTTGCCGATCGGGGAGATTCAAGAAGCGTGAACTGGATCGATTTTGATGGCGACGATGATTTGGATTTGTTTATAACAAACGGGCCACGCGCCGGACAAAATAATTTTCTTTATGAGAATGAAAATGGCACATTTAAAAAAATTACAAATAATTCAATAACTCAGGACAGTAAAGCTTCAGACGGCAGTTCGTGGGGTGATTATGATAATGACGGTGATCCCGATTTATTTGTGGGAAATTGGTGGGGACAGAATAATTTATTATACAACAATAACGGTGATAAGAGTTTTATTCTAACGAATGAAAAACCGTCCTTGGAACCAAGTCACAGCGAAACAGGAAGCTGGGGGGACTTCAACAAGGACGGTTTTTTAGACTTATATGTTGCAAATAGCGACGGCACAAGAAAGAATTTTCTTTACTTAAATAACGGCGACGGCAGATTTACAAAAATTCTTAACGGTGAATTTGTTAACGATGCTTTTACATCGCGAAGTGTTGATTGGATTGATTATAATAATGACGGAAGTCTTGACCTATTTATAGCTAATGAGGGTCCCGCAAAAAATAATTTGTATAAAAATAACGGGGATACCACCTTTACTAAGATCACCGACCTTGCTATTGTTACAGGAACATCCAATTCATTTAGTTCAAGCTGGGCGGATTACGATAACGACGGTGATTTTGATGTATTTATTTCAAATAACTCAAATCAAAATAATGAATTGTTTAGAAACAACAGTGAAGGAATCTTTGAAAAGTTAGCTTTAGCGCCTGTTACTACTGATAAAGGTTATTCTGTCAGCAGCGCATGGGGTGATGTTGATAACGATGGTGATTTAGATTTATTTGTATCAAACGCATTTTCCGGCAATACGCGAACAAATAACTTTTTTTATTTAAACAACGGCGATGGAACTTTTACTAAAGATAATGGGATATTAACACAAAATAACGGATGGACATACGGTGCAGAGTTCGGCGATTTTAACAATGACGGCTATTTAGATTTGGCAACAGCAAATTGTTTCGCTGCAACAGAGGATAATTCAATTTACATAAATACAGGTGGAGCATATAACTGGCTGATTGTAGATCTTGAAGGAACTGTTTCAAATAAATCTGCAATTGGCAGTGTACTAAAAGTAAAAGCTAATATTTCAGGAAATGATATTTTACAATCACGCAGAGTTGCCGGGCAATCAAGCTACTGCTCACAAAACTTACAGATGCATTTTGGTTTGGGAAATGCAACTGTTATTGATTCCCTATTTGTTTATTGGGCTTCGGGTGAAATAACTATCTTGACAAATGTAACCCCTAACCAGCGACTTAAAATTTCCGAAACATTTCCTCAAGGATATTTGAAATCAAATTTTAAAGCCGATATTTTAATTGGCGAGAACGAGTTAAAAGTGAAATTCACAGATTTATCTATTTCTGATTCGAATAACCCGATTACTAATTGGGAATGGGATTTTAATAATGACGGAATAATTGATTCGCATGAACAAAATCCCGAATATACTTTTACTTCTTCATCGGCTGAGTTTTTCACTATAAAATTAAATGTCGAGAACGGAATTTCGAGTTCAATAAAAATCAGAGAAAATTATATTCAACATAGCGGTGTCACCTCAATTAATGATTTAAATTTACCGGCTGGTTTTATACTGAATCAAAATTATCCTAACCCTTTTAATCCTTCAACAATTATTTCTTTTAGTATTCCCGTTTTGGGAAACTTTAATGCGTTAAACACAAAATTAAAAGTATACGATATTCTAGGCAATAATTTGCAAACTATTGTAAATAAAAAATTATCCCCGGGAGAATATGAAGTAAAATTTAACGGTACGAATTTTAACAGCGGCGTTTACCTCTATGCTTTAGAGGTAGGCGGATTAATTCAAACAAAAAAAATGCTTTTAATTAAATAATAATATGAAATCTATTTTAATAAAGGTTTTTATTCTGCTTGTATTTTGGGGAAATATATCATGCAAAGAAGTATCCGATAATCCAGTTGCAGAAACGGAAATTATTCCGGCCGATTTTTCTCAAAGAACATATAAAATTTATATTCCCGAAAGTATTAATACTCATGAATACGTCTCTCTTGTTTTTGTATTTCACGGTGCTTTCGGCAACGGCGCCGGAATGGAACGCGGAACAGGCTTCAATCAATTAGCAGAGAATCATAAATTTATTGTCTGTTACCCCGACGCCGCAACTGAAAATTGGGAAGAAGGTTGTATGTGTAATAAGCCTTACAGATTGGGAATAGATGATATAGGTTTCGTTAATTTTTTGATTGATAAACTAAGTACATTGTACAAAATAGATTCAAAGAAAATTTATGCCGCCGGATATTCGCAAGGCGGTTTGTTCGCGCAGAATGTTGCATGTAAATTATCAGGTAAATTTGCAGCTGTAGCAGCAGTAGCTAGTTCAATGTCTGTTCAATTATTTGAAAGCTGTAAACCGGAAAATAAAATTTCACTACTTATAATTCACGGAACAGAAGACAATACTTTGCCATTTAACGGACTTGAGTCCGGAAGTTTCTCTTTAGTTTCTTCGCCCTCTGCTTTTAAACTTTGGGGAAATATTAATGGATGCAATTCTGAAGAAAAAGCTGAAATTCTTCCTGATAAAGGCGATCCTTATATTTCTGTTATTAAAAGATATTATGAAAATTGCACAGGAAATATTAAAACAATTTTATATGAAGTTAAAGGCGGCGGTCATTCATGGTTTACAAGTCCGGATATTAATGCAACGCAAACAATAGTAGATTTTTTTATGTCCTCCCCAACAAAATAAAAAAGCCGCTGATTTAAATTTCGGCGGCTATTAAAACTCTTCTTCCTATATATTAAAATTTCCCCCAACTTTTATAATAATTCATTACAAAGCTTATTAATAATCATATTTATTTTTATCTGCTTGTAATAAATAAATATCGAAAGCAGATAAACTACCCGATATTTTAATACTCTTTAAATACAATCGTGAAACTTGTATTGTCCGCGCATTGAATACTTTTTGCTTTAGACCAATAGCCTGAAGTTTGGGAAACAATATCATATGTAAAGTTAGATAAACTTCCGCATACATCATTTCCGGATATTTGTCCTGATAACGTGGAAGGCGGATTATTTGCATAATATTGCATGGCAATGTTGGAAGCCTCGATAACAAATGTGGTAAAAGAAGCATTATCGTCAATGATTTCCGTGTAATAAACACTTGAGGCCGTTAAGGTAGAAGGATCTACAGTCACCCTCATTTCTCCTTTCCTTTTCGGGTAACCTGTTTGAATATCCCAAACCGCGGTGAATGTATTTCCCGAGAATGAGCCTTCGGTTTTATCATATGGGAAAATAAAATTTCTAGTCGTCGTAAACGTACTTCCATTTGAATCTTCAATTAATACGGAGGAATAGAATATTCCAAACTGACAATATTTATATTTCGAAAGGTCAATTGTTTCATCTTTTTGAATACTAACTTTTAAATTAATGCTTTTACTTCCAGTATAAGGACTTAACCATCTGTCATTTGTTACCACAGCAAGAAGATACCAGCCTTGGTCTTTAAGAGTCTGCAGTTCACCAACTGTAATTTCATTACCAGATGTTAATTTTTCAATTGATTCACCTTTATACTTATATAACGTTAAACTTAGATTTGCATCCGGCGTAAGATTAATTTTTAATTTCGTACCCGGTTCAAAATATATCTGTTTTAATTTTATATTAAATAAAGCAGCCGAAAGGTCTTTACATGAAGTCTCAAAAATTTTAAGTGAATCACTGGAAGAGTTGATTTCAAATAATTGGGTTTGTTCATCTGACGCCAGGGTTAAAGGTCTTATATCATCGTATATTTTTCCCTCGGTATATTGATTTATAAAATCCGGCCACCAATAAGACGCGGGTTCGCTATTCGACAATAAAATCGCTTCGACCGGATGGCTCCCGGCTTTTATTTTATTATATATACTAACAATTTTGCTTTCTTGGAAATATTTTATTAATGCCGACATACCGTAGCCGTAAGATTGCGCATCCGCAAGCGGTGAAGCTCCCATGCCTTTGTACGGTGCAGATGTATGCCCGTCTCTTATTGATGAAATATAATTATTTTGGCTTGTAAATTTTTCTTCGGCCCAGACTGCGGCTGCTTCGTCAATCCAAAGATGCGGCGGCGCAAATTTAGCTTTAGAAAATCTATTCCTTTTATCGTAAAGCCCCTGAACTAGATGAAAAAATTCATGCCCGGCTGTTAACCGCATTGATTCGCTGTCGTTAATTTTTAATGAATTAAATTCAAGGTAACCGTAATTATCACCCCAGACAGACGATACGGAATGTCCAAAATCTTCCTGACCTAGGTTGCGCACGGTAACTTTTACAGGCCATTTTGTTCTACCGGAATAATCAAATCCTATCGCAGAAAATTTTGAATATGCTTCTTCCAAATAATCAGCCAGATTATTTATTGCCTGCTGTGATACTAAAGATGAATAAGATATTTCAAAATGCCCGAAAGAACTTGTATATGATTTACCGCTTACAGCCTGAAGAAATAAAGAAATACTTTCACCTTCAATTTTATTTAGTTTGTTCAGTGATATATCCGGCACTAAAAGTTGACAAACTAAATCGTTACCTGATTTATAAGTATCAAGCATAGTAAAACTATTCTCAACTGAGTTTTTGCTTTTCACAAATTCTTCAATTCCAACTGCAATAAAACTTTCATTAGGATTATCAGCATTGCTTTTAATTTTAATTGTAATGGGCTGCGAATAATTATCAGGAAGACCTTCAAGCAGATATGATTTAGAAATTAAACTCTCTCCGGCAAGTTCATTATTATCATTTACGGAAATGGTAAGATTTGTACTGTTATTAAGCGCATTCGGCGGAACTGAAACCTCAATACTGTCAACAGCTATGCTGCCGCCGTTTGAACCTATTGATTTTACTACAACATCGTTGTTTGAAGTATCGTCAACGGCTGAAGTGGGTGAATCTTTACTGCATTTTATAAAAATAAGCGAGACGGCAAATATTACTAATAATACATTTTTCATTGACACCTCCGGAATATCTTTTCAAATAAGAATTCGTTTAAAACACAGCATTTGAGTGAACGAATTTTTACTTCTCAGAATCCTGAATTATTTCGAAAAAAGATTTATATAAAAAAAATATTCTTACGAGGTTATTAACATTATTAATATCTTCAATTTATGAAAGAATGTAAATTATTTTAAAATCAGCCGGACTGTCCTTTTATCCTTAGTCACAATCAAAATAACTTGGAAATAACTGCAAAAAAAAGCCGTCAAAATTTGACGGCTCATTTTTTTATAATTATAATTAAAATTTTTATCTGGTTAATTTCTTGTATTTAATTCTATGAGGAATATCTGCATCCTTACCCAATCTCTCTTTCTTATTTTCTTCATAATCAGAGAAGTTGCCTTCAAACCAAACAACCTTGCTTTCTCCTTCAAACGCAAGAATGTGTGTGCAGATTCTATCAAGGAACCACCTATCGTGACTAATAACAACAGCGCAGCCTGCAAAGTTTAATAAACCTTCTTCAAGCGCGCGCATTGTGTTTACGTCTAGGTCGTTTGTGGGTTCATCAAGAAGAATAACGTTTGCTGCTTCTTTAAGAACCATTGCGAGCTGAACTCTGTTTCTTTCACCGCCGGAAAGAACGCCGACTTTTTTCTGCTGTTCGCCGCCAGTAAAATTAAATTGTCCGACATACGCGCGCGAATTTAATTCTCTATTTCCTAATTTAATAATATCATTCCCACCGGAAATAATTTCCCAAATTGATTTATCGGCAACTAGTGTGTCGCGGCTTTGGTCTACATAAGCAAGTTTAACAGTATCACCAATTTTAAATGTTCCGCTGTCGGCAGTTTCCTGACCAACAATCATTCTGAATAACGTAGTTTTACCGGCTCCATTTGGACCTATAACTCCAACAATTCCTCCGGGAGGCAATGCAAAATTCAGGTTTTCAAAAAGAAGATTATCACCGTATGCTTTAGCAACATTGTTTGCTTCAATTACAACATTTCCTAATCGCGGTCCCGCCGGGATATATAACTCCAAATCTTTTTTTCTTTGTTCGTTTTCATCTTTCAGCATTTCTTCGTATGAGGTAATTCGCGCTTTTGATTTCGCGTGTCTTCCGCGCGGCGACATTTTAATCCATTCCAATTCGCGCTGAAGTGTTTTTTGTCTTTCGCTTTCCTTCTTCTCTTCTAATTTTAGTTTTTCTTGTTTTTGTTCGAGCCATGAAGAATAATTCCCTTTCCACGGAATACCTTCACCTTTGTCAAGTTCAAGAATCCATCCGGCAACGTTATCAAGAAAATACCTATCGTGAGTTACAGCTATTACAGTTCCGGGGTAACGGTTTAATTCAGCTTCAAGCCATAAAATCGTTTCGGCGTCAAGATGATTTGTAGGTTCGTCCAATAAAAGAATGTCGGGTTTCTGCAGCAATAATCTGCACAATGCTACTCTTCTTCTTTCTCCTCCCGATAATACCTTTACAGGTGTTTCCGGCGGTGGACAACGCAGCACATCCATTGCCATTTCTAATCTTGACTCCAGGTCCCATGCATCCATAGAGTCAATTTTATCCTGAACTTTTCCCTGTTTTTCTATTAAAGCTTCCATTTCTTCGGGGGACATTTCTTCAGCGAACTTGGCGTTTATTTCGTCATATTCCCTAAGAACATCAACAATTTCTTGAACTCCTTCTTCAACAATTTCACGAACTGTTTTTGTGTCGTCAAGTTTTGGTTCCTGTTCGAGCATTCCTACTGTATGCCCCGGAGAAATATGTGTTTCGCCGTTAAAGTCTTTGTCAACTCCTGCAAGTATTTTTAATAAAGAACTTTTGCCGGAACCGTTAAGTCCAAGTACGCCGATTTTCGCGCCGTAAAAATATGAAAGGTAAATATTTTTTAAGATAGGCTTCTTATCATAAAATTTACTAACGCCAATCATCGAATAAATTATTTTGTTCGCCTCAACACTCATTACATCTCCGTTATATAATTAATTTATTTTTTCCAGTGTATAGTATAAGAATTTTCCTTTTAAATTCTTATATGCGGTAGACTAAATTTCAAACAAATTCCGGAAAATCGGGAACTTATCTTATTTAATTCAATTTAATTGAAACCAATTTGGGAATAATTCGTCTACTTGCATTATTATATTTTTTAAGGGGGAAATATATGATTAAAAATTACATTAAAGTAGCCTTCCGAAGCTTATTAAAAAACAAAAGCACTTCTTATATAAATATCATCGGTTTAGGCATTGCAATTTTCGCAAGCATACTAATATTTTTATACGTCAACTTTGAATTCTCGTACGATAAATTTCATAAAAACAGCGAAAAAATTTTCCGTGTAGTATTGGAGGATAATAATTTAGGCGTAAGTGAAAATGAAGCCGGGATTACATTTATAGCATTGGGCCCCGAATTAAAATCAAAACTTCCTGAAGTTGTTGAACAGGTAAGAATATTAAAAAGCGGAAGAGAACTATTAACCTTGAATGCTGAAAAATCTTATTATACCAAGGATCTTTCCTACACAACTTCGGCATTATTTGATGTGTTTGATTTTCCCTTATTGCAGGGCGACAAAGAGAATGTTTTAAGCAGACCCAGAACGGCTGTTATAAACAGAACATGGAAAGAGAAATTATTCGGAGACGAAAATCCTATCGGCAAAACGATCAAAATGAATAATGAAGATACATATGAAATTACCGGAGTAATGGAGGATGTTCCGCCGAACTCTCATCTGCAATTTGATGTATTCCTTTCGATGATTCCTTCGGAAGCTGATTCAAATTTTGCAAGATATCTTGAATCCTGGAACTCAATTGGGATGCCAACATACCTGCTTTTAAAAAGTGAATCTTCCGCAAATAAAGTAAACGCTTCACTAGAACCGATTATGAATGAGCATGTTAAATGGGGAACTTTCGGATTAAAACTACAGCCACTTAGTAAAATACATTTGTATTCATCAGGAATTTTATTTGACGGCTACAATGTAAATAAAACCGATGTGGATTATTTATATTCATTAATAGCTGTTGCTGTTTTTATTATAATTATTGCCGCGTTTAATTTTATGAATCTCTCAACTGCCCATTCTACCTCTAGGGCAATGGAAGTAGGTTTAAGAAAGGTTGTAGGCGCAAGAAGACTACAGATGATTATCCAGTTTTTAAGCGAATCTGTTTTACTTTGCTTTATATCGTTGATTTTCGCATTAATATTAATTGAAATATTTGCACCGATGTTAAACCTGCCCTTAAATGGTTTATTTCTTTTATACTTTATAAATAATACAAATCTATTTTTGGGCTTGATCGGTTCCGTGCTCATACTAGGTCTGCTTGCCGGAATTTATCCTTCTCTTGTCTTATCCGGATTTACTCCCATTAAAGTATTAAGAGGATCCTTTAAAAGCAGTAAAAGCGGAATATGGTTAAGAAGAGTTTTGGTTATAACGCAATTTACAGCTTCAATTGTTATGATAATTGGAACAACAGTTGTTTACAATCAGTTGCAGTATATTCAAAACAAGAACATGGGATTTAAAGCAGATCAGATCATCAATATTAATTTAGACAACCCGGATTTACAAAGTAAATCAGAAACTTTTAAAAGTGAACTGTCGAAACTTCCGGATGTAATCGATGTTGGATCTTCAAACAGCATGCCAGGCAGCGGGTTCGGTAGAACTTCAATTCAGCCTGAAGGATACAACACGGAAGAAACTTGGATTACAAGCATATTAACAGTAGATGACAATTATTTTAATACATTAGAAATGGAAATCTCGAAAGGACGCGCATTTTCAAAAGATTTTCCCAGCGATCAGGACAACGCTATAATTATAAATGAATCGGCTGCCCGAAAGCTCGGATGGAGCGAAAACCCAATTGGTAAAAAATTCACCGTAAACAATAGTGAAATTTCGGTTATAGGCGTTGTTAAAGATTTTCATTTTGAAAATATGCAGCATGAGATTGAACCGCTTGTAATAAGATATAATCCGGAGGTATCATCAGTAATTTCAATTAAAACTAATTCAAATAACATGGCCTCAACAATTAGTTCAATCGAAAATATTTGGGGCGATATTTATCCTTCATATCCATTCGAGTATAGATTTTTTGACCAGGAGTTTGCCAATTTATTTAAAAATGACAGGCAATTTTCGAATTTAATTACAAATTTTACAATACTTGCAATATTAATTGCATGCTTGGGATTATTCGGCCTGGCGGCTTTTACCGCCGATCAAAAGAACAAAGAGATAGGTGTGAGAAAGGTCCTAGGTGCGGAAATAAGCAGCATAGTGTATTTGCTGTCAAAAGATTTTGCAATACTTGTAATTATTGCAAGTTTTGTTGCTGTTCCAATAGCTTATTTTACAATGAGCAACTGGCTTGAAGGATTTATATATAGAACTGAATTAGGTGTATTCGTCTTTTTAAGTTCCTCATTTATTGCTCTAATAGTTGCTCTGTTAACAATAAGTTTTCATACATTTAAAGCAGCTAATACTAATCCGGTTAATTCTTTAAGAAATGAGTAGTAATATTGGCGGAAGCAATTCAGTTTTATTAATTGAATTGCTTCCTAGTATTTTGGAATAACCTATAGCATCTTTACGTTTTTATTAAGTACAATATTTCTTTCACTTAAATGCTGCAATAAATATTCATAACATCCGGGATATTTGCCGATAAGTTCGGGCGGAAACATGCCTTTTAAATTAAATTTATTGTTTAATATCATTTCCGCTGCCGCTGTAGCTGTAAAGCCGGTTGTACGGGCCATTGATGAGATGTTTTCCACTTCGTCATATTCATCATAAAGCTCATAGATAATCTGCTTTCTATTCCCGTTTTCAATTCCGGTTATAATAATTTTCAATATTGTAAATTCTTTTTCTCCCGGATTCAGTTTCCATGCTTTATATAATAGTTCCGTAGTAAAATCAAAAGGACTAATTTCAATTCCCTTTACATTAATTGATTTTTTATCAAGAAATCCAGCCGCAAAAAATTTTTGAATAGTATTTATATGTCCCGGATAACGCAGTGTTTTCTCCTTCATATCGGGTATATTTTTCATTGTATAAATTAGTGACCGGAGACCGTCGGAATTAAATGCTTCAAGGGTCCCTATATTTGCAAAGTCCAGTAATTCAACGTCGCTCATAGCAGGTTTTGTAATAATATTTCCATTCTCTACATAGCGTGCCGGACGCGTATATTCTTCAATAACATCGCATGGAGAAAATGGCGCTTTATATTCAAACGGGAATGTTCTTTCTTTCGGAAGTCCGCCTACATAGTAATCAATCTTTTCAATATTCAAGTGCTCGTTATGATAGCCTAATATTATGTTCGACATTCCGGGAGCAACACCGCAATCCATTACAACGGTTACATTTTTTTCTTTTGCAAGTGAATCAAGTTGAAGAACATCTTCAGCAAGAAAAGATATGTCAACTAAATCCTTCCCGCTTTTAATTACATTAACCATTGTTTGAAAACCGAGAAACCCGGGGACTGCAGATACTACTAAATCGGAATCTTTAATAACTTTTGCCAATTCATCTTCTTTCGTAACATCGGTACAAACTGTTTCTATTTTGAGATTTTTTGTTAATTTTTCGAGTGAATCATTCTTCAAATCAACAGCAGTTACATCATAACTTTTAGCTAAATCTATTGCAATTGCGCTGCCGACCATGCCGGCGCCTAGTACTGTAATTTTTTTCATCTTTTCAGTTTCCCTTTAAATTATATGTTAACTGTAATAAATATTACTTATTCATATTACTTTAATAATTAATTTTAGAATTAATAAACGGGCAGGGAATTATAGTCCGTTGGAGCGGTTTTGAAATATTAATATGTATTTTTTGTAAGTCATAATTGTATGTTTAATTTAATAAAATTAAATGCGAATATCTCAGATCGTTATAAACAAATAATTTTGTAGTCTATTCAAATTGCAGACGAAATTATAAAGGGGAAAAAATCATTTATTAAAAATTTGAAATGAGTATTGAAGTCCGGTTGATATTCATTTTATTAAGAAGAACATTTTACGTTAAAAATTATTCGAGAATAAAATCGGCTACATTTGCAGTACCGTTTTTAAAATGAAATTTTTCGATATTATTTTTATAACTGTCGAGTTTATTCGAATCCTTAAATAAATCTTCAACTATAACCGGAAGTTTATGAATTCGTTTTTCATAAATTCCCAACTTATTCTTCACAAGAAAATCCACATTACCCTTTTCCTGTTCCCAAATGTACGTGTTTACAAGCGGTACTTTTTTCATCATTAATATTTCCATGAATGTCGATGCCCCGCATTTTGTAATAACTACATCGGATATGCAGAGCAATTCATAAACAAAATCTATATATCCGTATACTTTCAGTTTTTCATATCTCTCTTTTTCCTTAAGCTGCATGGCAAAATTATACAAGTTTTTGTTTTTCCCGCATACGAATCCAATTTCAATATCGATATTTAAATTCATTAAGTTCTGCAATATTGCTTCGCCGTTTGGTATTCCGTCTCCGCCCCCCATAACAAGTAAAATTTTATCGCCTTTAAAATTATGTGTTTTTTTATAGTTTGCAATTTCATTTGCGGAAGGAGTTTTTGAAAATTTTTCATCAAGGATAAAAGGGAAAACATGAAGCCGTTTTTCTTCAATGCCTATTTTCAGACACCGCTTTTTTAATTCATCACTGAAAACTACAAAGTTTCTTTTTTTATTTAGAAACCAAAGCGGATGTGCAATGTAAGGATCGGTAACAATTATTATAACCGGAATATCAAGATTAAGTTTTTTCAGTGTCCTGAATACAGGTTTGATTAAAAAGAAATGGAATACAACTATCTTATCCGGATTTTCATAAGCGAATAATTCTTTTAAATATTTTTCAATATTAATTGAAACAAGAAATGAACTAATTTCAGAAACAAACTTAATTTTATGAAAAGCGTAAATCCATTCGTAAATCCATTTACTTTTGTTCTGAAGTATTCTATATCCGTCTTCAATTAAATATTTAGCGAAAGGTTTAGTTTTTTCAAATCCGTCGGCCAATACAGCTTCTACTTCATCGGATTTATATTTATTCAAATAATTAGCAACGGAACGAGCCGGGGCTAAATGCCCTCCGCCGGTTTTTAAATAAAGGAATAGATATTTCTTCTTTTTACCTTTCATAAGTATTAACGAATTACAGGGGAATCTTCACTTTTCATTATTCCTGTTTCAAGTATCTCCATTATTTTATATGTGCCTAATTTTCTGACTTTAAGAAATCCAGACCAAGCGGCTTCTGCCAACCTGCCTTTTTTAAGATACTCAAAGAGCCATTGATCCGTATAATCGGGATTCTCTTGTTTAATTCCTGCATGAATCTCAAATAAATATTTGGCGTTAAACTTTTCCTGTGATCCGATCGGAGGTGTCATAATAATCGGTATTCCCAACGCGGAATAAAATGATAATTCACTTGGCTTTGTCCAAAGTATATCGGTTCCGGCCATTGCTTTATTAAATTTATCGAAATAATCATGGAGATTATCAGAAAATATTATTTCAATTTGACTATCATCATTACTGATATCGCTTTTAATTGATTTAAAATAATCCTTAACATTTTCTTTAATTCCCGCGGCTAAAATTAATTTCACTTCATTATTAAGAATTTTTTCTTTTAAACTTGCCGCAATTCTGCCGCCTATTTCTTTTTGAGCTCCGGCTCCTCCAACAGTGTAAGTTATAGTAAATTTTCTTTCTTTTTTCAAAACCCAGTTTTCTTCACCAATAAAATGTTTGACATTTATTCCGTGCCGCGGCCAGAATTTATTGTTTGGATCAAGCTGCATTAAACGCTGGGCTAAACTTTTTTTAAGCCGGGACAGGTTTTCATCGCCAAGCAGTTCAATAGGCAAAGGAAATCCCGTGATAAATATTCTTTCATCCGGCACACCGTATGCTTTCAATCTTTGCGCTGCTTTTCCGCACGGGGCCATATAAATTATTCTGCTTTCCCAGGGCTCCTTAGCTACCCAAACACGGTTCAGATCCGCATCACATATAATGCAATAAACTTTATGAAAGGATTTCAAATCTGCTGCAATTGAGGACGCGTAAAAAGAAGTAACAACAGGAATATCTTTCGTGCGTATTTTTTCAAGCATGCCTGAACATAATCCTTTTTCAATACTCGACTTAAGCAGATCTACCTGAAACGTTGTATTCGAAAGATCTCGCATGGGATAGAATTTAGGTATATGAAGAAATGTATCAAGCAGATTAAATATAGGATTGCCGATAAAAGGAATGCCTTTAGCCCGTGATAAAAATTCATAAGCTCCGAGTACACGTTTCCATAATTTTTTTTCGTTTGAAGAAGCAGCTTCATCGGAACCGACTGTAATTATATTACCTTCGGCAATATCTTTAAGCGGATAAACCGCGCGCTGATGACCGTAACCCATGTCGGCGGTAACAACCCATGCTTTTATGTTTTTTTTATTTTCGATTTTATTTTTCTTGAATTTAAGTTGATGCAACTTATTCAGATTTGTAATTAGTGACAAGTTAATTTTATTTAACACCGGAAGATATCCGGTGTTAAACAATTATTAAGGTTTTTATGATTCGAATAATTTCAAATTAATATCTTTTCTTTTTCGGTTTACCGTCAAAAAATTTTCCGCCGCCTGATTTACTTTTATTAAAAGGTTTTCCGCCGCCCTGTCTTCCGCCTCCGGATCTCGGACTTCCGCTTCTTGCGCCTTCCATTTTTTTGCTTTCGGCAACTTCAACGCTAATGGGTCTTTTATTAAATGATTTTCCCTCAAACCCTTTTAGTATCTGTTTGGTATAATTCGAGTCGGCTTCAAAAAAAGAAAAGTTTTTAAGTATTTCAATAGCGCCTATATCAATGTTTCTAACGTTGGTAAAATCATTAACCATGCCGATAATATTTGTCGGTTTTAATTCGTCGGTCTTGCCTAAATTAATGAAGAAACGTGTGAATTGATCTGAACTGTCAATGTGTCTTTCACCGCGGGTTCTTTCACCGCTTCTTTCTCTTGTAGATTTGTTTGAACTATCGGGTACATTTAGATCAGCGGTATTTTTATAATATTCGATGAACCTATTGAATTCAAGTGAAACAAATTTCTGAATAAGTTCTTCCCTTTCAAGTTTTTCAAGTTTTTCATAAATCGCGGGAAGAAAGGAATCAATTTGTTTGCGGTCGACTTCAACTGCTTTCATTTTATCTATCAAATGTATTAACTGCTTTTCACAGATTTCTTTTCCAAGAGGAACAGGTTTGTGTTCAAATTTTTTCTTTACTTGTCTTTCAATATCCCGCAGTTTTCCTTTTTCCTTTAAGTTGGCAATTACAATAGACGTACCTGCTTTACCTGCACGTCCTGTTCTTCCGCTTCTGTGAGTGTAAATTTCATTATCGTCGGGCAGATTGTAATTTATTACATGAGATATATTATCAACATCAAGTCCGCGCGCAGCAACATCTGTAGCCACAAGAAGTCTTAAATGCCGGATTCTGAACTTATTCATTACCGTATCTCTCTGTATCTGCGAAAGGTCGCCGTGAAGCGCATCTGCGTTATACCCGTCTTTTATTAAACTGTCCGCAACTTCCTGTGTTTCCCTTCTAGTACGGCAGAAAATAATTCCGTAAATCTCTGGATAAAAATCAGCTATTCTTTTTAATGCAAGATATCTGTCTCTTGCATGAACCATAAAGCAGATATGATTTACGTTTTCCGCGCCGGCGTTACGCTGTCCAACAGAGATTTCAACAGGGTTTTTCATATATCTGTTTGCAATTGCTAAAACTTCATTAGGCATAGTAGCAGAAAATAAAAGAGTGTTTTTTTCTTTAGGTGTTGTTTTGAGAATATCTTCTAGATCGTCGCGGAAACCCATATTAAGCATTTCATCGGCTTCATCCAATACAACAGTTTTTATTTTGGAAATATTTATAACTCCTCTATTTAATAAATCAAGGAGTCTGCCGGGAGTTGCCGAAATTATATGCGTCCCTTTTTTAATTGCTTTTATCTGATTTTCAATACTCGCACCGCCGAAAACAGCTGTAACCTTAAAACCTTTTATGTTTTTTGAAAAATCTTCCAGGTCCTTTGCAATTTGCACGCATAATTCTCTTGTAGGACTTAAAATTAAATGCTGAACAGATTTATTAGCGATGTCTGTTTTTTGAATTAACGGCAGACCAAAAGCGGCGGTTTTACCTGTTCCTGTTTGAGCAAGCGCCACCATGTCCGAGCAATTTTCCTGCAATAAATGAGGTATAACTTTTTCTTGTATCGGCATCGGTTTTTCAAAACCTAAATCTTCGATCGCTGTAAGAATATTATTTTCTATACCAATTTCTTTAAATGATAACATTTATGTTCCAATTTGTTTAATAATTTTATTACCGGGTTAAGGATTTTTTTCAAATTTAATTTTGAGGATTTTCAAAGGATGGTACGCTCCTACTAAAAGAAAGCCGTAAAATTCTCTTAACAGAATTTAAAGTTTATATATTAACCCAATTTTCACCTACAAAGGTAGTGAAATAAATCAGAATTGTACATAAAATAAATTTAGGATAAATAGAACTAAGCGCTTTGTTGCGTTTTTATCCCATTTACATGTATTAATTTTCTCGCAATTATTTAAAAATCTTTATTTTGAATTGTCATTTCACTAAATAAACCGGGCCTAAATTGAAATTACTTCAAGTTCTTGCTATTTCAGTATTGTTAAGCACTCCCCTTTTTTCACAGATTAAATTTGACGCCGAGTTCGAAAGCGGTAATATCAAATCCGCAAAAACAACTGACTCGGTAAATTTTATTGTTGAGACAAATGAGGATATAGGGGGAAGGTGGTTCTATTTTAGAATCACTGGTGTAAAGGACAAGTATATAAAAGTAACGATTTCAAACAGCGACGCAAACAGGCCTGTATATTCCTACAACAATAAAGATTTTGAAAGATTCACTGAGACCGAAAGCCCCCAGTATAATGTATTTAAAAAAACTTTTTCCGAAGATACTGTTTACGTAGCATATTATAATCCCTACACATATTCTTATTTGCAGGAAAGAATTAATGATTGGCAGAAAAGTGAATTTGTAAAAGTTGATACGCTGGGATATTCGCCAATGCTGCTGCCTATTCAGGAAATTATATTAACCGATGAAAATGAACCTAATGAAAATAAAATAAGAGTATGGGTTCATGCAAGAACTCATCCGGGTGAAACACCTAGTTCATTTCATTTCGACGGAATTGTTAATACTCTTTTAGGCGATGATGAGGTTATTAGTTTTTACAGGAAAAAATTTATTTTTCACCTTATCCCTTTTGTTAATCCCGACGGTGTGTTTTACGGAAAATCGAGAACAAATTTTTCGGGAATTGACCTTGAAAGAGAATGGAATAAAGCAGATTCTTTTACGGCTAAAGAAGCATTGATTCTAAAAAACAGGCTCAAAGAAATTAATAATGAAAAGATTGTATCAGTATTTCTGAATCTTCATTCTCAAGCGGCAAGTTATTGTACTTTTTGGATTCATACGCCGCAATCTACATCAAATTATTTTTACAGAAGAGAATATCAATTTGCCAATTTAAATACATCCGACAATAAATATTTTTCGCAGCCGGATTACAGGGAATCAAATTTGCAGTCCTACTTTCCCGAAGGCTGGCTTTGGAATAACTATTCACATAATGTAATGGCGCTAACTTATGAAACCCCGTATGACAAATATTCAAACGGCATATGGGTAGATAATGAAAATCTTTGCGAACTGGGGAATAGAACTGTATATGCAATAGCGGAATTTTTAAATGTTTCGCATCCGAAACATTTAATTATTGATAATGAATCTGCCGTTGCTAAAGGAAATATTATTTCGGACTCCAGCGGATTAAATTTTTACGGTAATAATTTTTATAAAGTATCCCCCGGGTTCGGCGATAATTCTGTAAGCTATAATTCGGGTAATTTGAAGAAAGGAGCTTATGATATATACGGATGGTGGACAAATTTAAGCGGCGCTGCTTCAGATGCGATGTATAAAATAAACACTGATAGTGAACATTTGTTTATATCAAAAAATCACAAAATAGAATCTGGTCAATGGAATTTCTTATCACAAATTAACTTAAACTCGGCTGGAAATATTTCAATTGAAATATCAGATAGTGCAACAGGCACTGTATCCGCTGATGCGTTTAGAATAGTTTACAAGGGAGAAACAACAGGCATTAAAGATTTTATAATTCCGGAATCATTTGTACTGTATCAGAATTATCCAAACCCGTTTAATCCTTCAACGAGTATCAGATTTGATCTTATCGAAAATTCTAACGTAGTGTTAAGAATTTATAATCCGCTTGGAGAACTTATAAAAATTCTAGTTGATGAAAAACTGGAAAGCGGTCAGCATGAAATCTTATTTAACGCCACAGGCTTATCAAGCGGAGTTTATTATTATCAGCTTATCGCGGGTAAATCGGCGCAGACAAGAAGCATGGTTATACTAAAATAAAATTCAAGTTCTCAAAAACTTTTAAATTATTTAAGCGAAACTTGCTACAAAAGAAAGCAGTTTATTTTCAAGCACTTCAAGATCTTCGTTAATTTTCTTTTTAACTTTTTCCGTTTCTTCAATTATATCGGGAATTAAATTTTTATAATATTTAATTCCATCCATAAGATTTTTATGAAAAGTATTAAAGAATTCCTCGGTTTGAGTTGTAAGCGGAATCAGGCCTTCTTCTATTTTATTTATTAAGTATTCGATATATAATGTCAATTCTTTGATAAACATATTCGGTCTATTTGGATCGGTAATTAAATCTATTTTGCCGTAAATATGATCAACCATTTCTTTTAACGTAGATATTTTCGAAAAATAAGCGAGATTTGGGCCCGGGCAAATTGAAACTGCCTGACTCATTTTAGGTGTTTCAATATTATTAACTTTTAAAGCGGATGAAGCCAAACCGACGCATAAACATTCTTTTGTAATAGCTTTGTCATATTCTTTTTTGTAATCGGTATGGTCAAATTTTTCTTTCAACTCGTTTATTTTTTTATTTAAATAACTGATCGAAGCAGAACATATAGGTTTATCGGTATATTCTTTATTTGAAACAAGATATTTTTTAGGGCACGGGCTTCCAGGTTTTCCGATTGCGGCTTTTTCCAATTTTTCAATTTCTTTTTCGCTGTTGCGTAAATTGTTAAACGGAACACCTAGCGGAGAAGCATTGCTTAAATAAAAATCTTTTACACCTGCTCTGCTTAATTTATCCAATGTATATTCGTCAACATTCATTACTTCCGGAACCAATAAAAACGGGCTTCCCCATCCTACTGATTTCACCCCGTAACGTCGTATTAGAAAATCCTGTTCGGTAGATTTGCCTACACCGCCTTGAACTGTTAAATCATAATCAAGATTATTTTCGTTGTAATGAATGCCTTTTTCGTTCAGCGCTTTAATAAACATTTCGCCTACAGTCATAATTAATTCATTTTTTCTAACTTTAAATTCTTCCAGAATTGGACCAAGCAAATATCCGTCGGTTGCAAAAGCGTGACCGCCGCAGTTTAGTCCGGACTCTATTCTATATTCCGAAACCCAAAGACCTTTCTTTGCGAGGAATTTTCCTTGAATAAGCGCAGAACGGAAATCGCTGACTTTAATAACAATTTTCTTTTTAAATTTACCATGATTATCCGGGAAAAAATCTTTAAAGCTGCTCATATAACCGTAAAGTCTCGGATTCATTCCTGCAGAAAAAATCACTGAACTTTCAAGTTTGCTGTTTGCGTATCCCCGCAGTCCGGCGTGAGCATCATTAAATTCAGAAGGAAGAAATTCATCATCGGGTCCGGTGTTGGCTTTATCAAGTTTTGTCATTATGTTTACATCAATCGAACCCGGTTTAATTTTATCTCTAAGAAGAGCTTCAATTTCTTTCTTGAAATTTTTATCATCAGCGTTAACGTATAAAAGATAATCTTTCTTTAACAAAGAATCATCGGGAAGCATATCAAAATATTTTTTGATTTCTTCGTTTTCTTCTAAAGAGGAATTTTTAAGATTATTAAATTGTATGTCAACAATTTCTTTTATTAAATTTAAATAAGCGGTAACTCTTCTTGCCCTTGCGTCTTCTTCCTTTAAACTTATCGGCACATATTCAAAATTATATTTTTCAGAATAATGTTTTCTTAATTCTTCCATCAATGTATCATCGACAAGTGAAATAACCGAAGAGATACCGTACTTTGATACTTTTACTGCTGTATCAATTGAAAAACCGGTACCTAATACCGGTATGTGAAATTTATGTATGTTGTGTTGACTCATTAATCCAGCCTAACTAATTATAAAAAGATATTTAAGGAAACACTTCGGCTTGAAATATTACAAATCAGGCAGGTTAAATTTCCCTTGAATAATAATAAAGATATTAAGAATAATATAACAGGCTTAATATCTACCTATAGTTGAACAAAATTAGGTAAAATAAATCAAAATAGCTTGTAAGATTTTATTTTTTTCATTTGATTTGAGATAATTAAACCGTTTAGTTAATCGATAACTTTATCGATATTTGGTAATAAATTCTATTTCTTTATATTGTTTTTCAAATTATACGAAAATAATATAAATAGAAATAAAAGGACTAAATATGAAATACTTCATTTTATTTTCAGTTATTTGTTTTTTTTCTACAAGCAATAGTATTATTTCGCAAACAAATGTAAAACCCGAAATTGTTAAGGATAGTTCAAAATATACTATTAACAATTGTGTAAATACCTTTGATTCAGTAAAAACTGTTGAGACAAAGGTCGGTTACCAATATTGGTTTGCGGATAAGAATTTCGCTGAAGGTAAAACTTTAAAGATGAGTGTTGTTGCACCGCATAAAGCAACTCACGCGCCTCATTCTCATATTGAGGATGAATTTTTTTATGTGCTTGAGGGAACCGCTGAATTCTTTTTAAATGGCGAAACTAAAACCGGCGGACCAAATACAAGTTTTTATTGTCCTACTTTTAGTGAGCATGGAATTAGAAATATTGGCGATAGCGAATTAAAATACCTTGTAATAAAAAAATACGAAATGAATTAATACTTAACCCGATTATAAAAAATAACTATTTAAATTGTGAATATATTATTAAACGGAGACATTAAATGCAGGCAGGATGTTGTTATAAGAAGTTTAAAATTACACAAACTATTCTTTTTCTAATATTTACTTCTTCATTAATATTTGCACAGGACGATTTCAAACCGATTGATTTAAGAAGTTTCTGGGACAGCGCTCATCACTGGAGAGATATAAATGATGAAGAAAAAACTATAACACCCCTACCAGATCAGCCGACGTATAAAAGAAACGAGATAACTAAAATAGCCGACAATATTTTACTATATCAAAAGAACAACGGCGGATGGCCTAAAAATTATGATATGACGGCGATATTAACGGAAGAACAAATAGACGCTTTATTAAAATCAAAGGATGATACAAACACAACTTTTGATAACGGGTCAACTCACGCACAAGTAAATTACCTTGCAAAGGTTTATAGAATAACAAAAGAGCAGAAATACCTGCACGCCTGTTCAAAAGGAATAGAATTTATTTTATCTGCTCAATACGATAACGGGGGCTGGCCTCAGTTTTATCCCGATACAAGCGGTTATAAAAAATACATTACTTTTAATGACGGCGCGATGGCAGGCATAATGCTATTTTTTCAGGATGTTGTAAACAACAAGGATGATTATAATTTTTTAGGAAACGAATTAATTACCAAAATAAATAATGCCTACAATAAAGGTATAGAGTGCATTATTAATTGCCAAATAAAAGATGAAGGTAAAATTAAAGCCTGGTGCCAGCAGCATGACAATATTGATTTTCATCCTAGGAACGCAAGAACATTTGAACCTGCAGCGGTCTGCAGCGATGAAAGCGTAGGTATTATCTATATTTTAATGAATGTAAAAAATCCGGGAGAAAAAATTATAAAATCTATTAATGCGGCAATTGCCTGGCTGAACAAATCTAAGATACATGGCATAAGGGTTGAAACAATTGACGCTCCGCTCGAAAATTATAATTTTCACTCTACCGATAAAGATAGAGTAGTTATTGAAGATCCGGAAGCGCCTCCTATTTGGGCAAGGTATTATGAACTTGGGACGAACAGACCATTATTCTGCAATAGAGACGGCAAGCCCGTTTATACATTAGCGGAAGTTCACAGGGAAAGAAGAACAGGTTACAGTTGGTACGGTTATAGTCCGGCGGAAATTTTTAAAATCTATCCTGCGTGGCAGAAATTATGGTCGCCTGATTTTGATGCATTGCAGTAATTAGTTTCAGATCGAAATTAGTAAAATGGATTTTATAAACGCCGTAAATATAAAATCCATTTTCCTGGTTCTTATAAATAATTACGGATTCAAAGGTATTTTCCTCTGAATTATACTTCCCTTTTTTACAAGAAATACACCCGCTAAAATTATTACCGCGGCAATTACAATAATCCAGTTCATATCTTCATCCAATATAAGCCAGCCGAGAAAAATTGCAATTACCGGATTTACATATGCATAAGTTGTAACAAATGAAACAGGAAGATGAGATATTGCATAGATATAAGAAGCGTATCCGAATATTGATCCAAAAATCATTAAATACAAGAATGCAAAAACACTCTCAGAATTATTAAATCCAAAACTAGAAAACTCCCCAATCATTGCTCCAACTGTTATTTGAGCCAGTCCGGCAACCATCATCTGAAACGCCGCTCCCATTAAAGGATGAGTATCGACTTTTTTATATTTTGAATATACTGATCCTCCCGCCCATGAAGTAACTGCTAAAAACAAGGCGGCATACCCGAGGAAATATGAAGGCTCAATTATTTTTGAAAAATCATTATGAAATATTAAAGCAACTCCGCCAAATCCTAAAAGCAGTCCGGATACAATAAATATATTAGGCCTTATACCCTGCGGTAAAACAGCTTCAATTAATACAACCCAAAACGGCATTGTAGTTATTATTAGCGCGGCTAATCCGCTGGGAATCCATTGTTCGGCAACAACAACCATCCCGTTGGCTATTCCCAGAAGTAAAATACCGACTATTGATAAAGACAGCCAATCTTTAACTTTTGGGAATTTATATCCTTTGATCAATAATATCGGAATAAAAAAAGAAGCGGAAGCCAGCCATCGAAAACCTGCAAATAGCATAGGCGGCATATTTTGTACTCCAACCCTAATTGCAAGATATGTTGTTCCCCATACAATGCAAATAGTTGCCCAAGCCAGATAGGCTTTAAAATTTTCTTTATCCATATACTATTAAAAAAATAAATTGGGAGAGATTGAATATTATTTTATTGTAGCCGATGCATTATAATACTTTGGAAGCCAATCGGCAATACCCAGTTTTGCCCAATATCCGATCATCTGAAATGGCATATATTCTTCCGGATATGAGAATTGATCCAATGTTATTTCATTATAATTTAAATCCAGCCATGATACATTTAATTCAGAGGCGGTTGGTGAATATTGAATTTCAAGTCTATCGCCGAAAGTTAATATATCTTCCCCCGGGAAAACTCCCGGTTTTAATACTTGAGAAGAGCGTTCAATTGAATTTGAAAGGTGAGCGACAAACTGAGGATTTCTGTTGAGCCGCGGTACTAAATAAACTGAATATCCGTTTTCAATAAAGTTGTTTTCTTTTAAACATTTAAAGAAATGATTTATTGATCCGAAATATGCTTTCTTCCTATTGCTATTCCATCTGTTTATTTGTTCTTTATCATCCGAAATTAATTCCTCAAACTTCGGTTTAATAGAATATTGAACTCTTCCCTGCTTCGGATCCCATTTGAAACTAATAAGAACTATTTCAATATCATAACCGAGAGCATTATTTTTTACTTTTAATGGTCTATCTGCAGATGCATATAATTCTTTATATGCACCCAAATCAAATGAAAGCTGTTCTTCGTTTAATATTTTACAGTCTGATGCAAATTCACCCTGACCTAAAAAATATGTTTTAAATATGGCCAGATTATTATCCCAATTTTCAGGCCGTTCAGAAACCACTTCAATAGTTTCAAGCTCGTAGGCTTTTTCTTTTAGCAGAAAATCCAGGTTCTTTTTTTCGCCTTTTTCTAGGTTGAAATTTTTTGTTGCAACTTCAAATCCTATTATTGATACTACAATTTCATGATTGCCTGAAGGCAAATTTTTTATTTCATAAATACCGTATTTATCTGTTGTCGTTCCCCATGTTGTTTCAGAGATAAAAACATTAACGCCTGCAATCCCTGCTTTAGTACCTTCTTCAAGCACAACACCGGTAACAGAACTTGAAAATTCTTGGGCATAATTTACATTTAATGAAACTAAAACAAATAGAAGAAACAGTAAAGAATTGACTTTTTTCATAATTCTCTCATTACAAAATTATTGTTATTAAATAACGTTTCCCAATTATCAAAATCAAGTTATTTAGAAATGCATTGTGTATTTTTATATATTAAGAATTATATAATAATTATTAAGGAATAATATGAATAATGAGAATAAATTCTTAATAAAAAAAGCTGTTAAAGAAGACGCTTCAACAATTTTGTTTTTTATAAAACAACTTGCCGAATATGAAAATATGTCCGTTGATGTTACTGCTACAGCAGAAAAACTTGAAGATACTTTGTTTGGTAAAAATTCTAATGCAGAATGTGTAATAGGATATTACGAAAATAAACCAGTCGGCTTTGCGCTTTTCTTTCAAAACTATTCTACCTTTTTAGCAAAACCGGGTATATATCTTGAGGATTTATTCGTACTTCCGGAAATGAGAGGTAAAGGTTTCGGCAAATTGCTTTTAAAACATCTTGCTCAATTAGCTGTTCAAAGAAACTGCGGCAGACTTGAATGGTCGGTTCTTGATTGGAATACTCCGGCAATCGATTTCTATAAATCATTAGAAGCTAAACCTATGGAAGAATGGACTGTATTTCGTTTGACCGGAACTTCATTGACAAATCTAGCAAACAATTAATTGCAATAAAAGGAATTAAAATGTTTTATAACGATATTATTAAATGGCTTGAACAAAATCCATTAATTCTTGAAGCGGTTAAGATATTTGGAATACTATTTCTTGCTTACATTATTTACATATTATCTAAAAAAATAATTATAACAGTTATTGAAAAAATTGTATCTAAAACTAGAAATATTTACGATGATATTTTACTAAATGAAACAACCTTAAAAAGATTAGCATATATAGCACCTCTCTTATTGATACGCCAGTTTACATACTACGTTGAACAGGCTGAAGTTTTTTTAAGCAACTTAATTGAAGCATTAATCGTTGTTCTATTCCTCGCGACTATAAGTTCATTGTTTAAATCATTTAATAAAATTTATGAAAATACGTCGAAACACAGAGATCGTCCTATTAAAGGTTATCTTCAAATTATTCTAATAGTTATTTATATAGTCGGAACAATTTTAATAATAGGACTGCTGACAGGACAAAGTCCGTGGACATTACTTGGGGGAATAGGCGCACTAACGGCAGTATTAATTTTAGTATTTAAAGATACGATACTTGGATTTGTTGCAAGTATTCAAATTACCTCTTATGATCTTGTAAAAGTCGGCGACTGGATTGAAGTGCCGTCGCTGGGAGTTGACGGCGACGTAATGGATATTGCCCTGCATACAATAAAGGTTAGAAATTTTGATAAAACAATAACCGTGATCCCTACTCATAAACTAATCGAAGTTTCATTTAAGAACTGGCGAGGAATGCAGGAAACCGGCGGCAGAAGAATTAAACGCCCTATCTATATTGATATTGCTACTGTAAAATTTTGCGACGAAGAATTACTCAATAAATTTGAGAAGTTTCAGCTTATCTCCGATTATATAAAACAAAGAAAGGCGGAAGTTGATAAGTATAATAAAGAAAAAAATATCGATGAATCCCAAATAATTAATGGAAGAAGAATGACTAATTTAGGAACATTCAGAGAATACTTAAAATCTTATCTCAAAAACAGAGATGATATTAGTAAAGATTTAACCTTCCTAATTAGACAGCTTGAACCCGGTCCGAACGGACTTCCGATTGAAATTTATGTTTTTGCTACAACAACCGAATGGGGAAAATATGAGGAAATTCAATCGCATGTTTTTGATCACATATTTGCCGTAGTAAAAGAGTTTGATCTGGCGGTTTATCAAAACCCGACAGGAAACGATATTAGAAATTTGAAGAGCTGAATATGAAAACAAAAATTTTTGAAGCAGTTGCGCACGCACTTAATGATATTGGGGCCGACGTAGTTACTCATGTTCCCGGTTACGGAGCAAGTGAAACTTTTCAAAGCTATAATATATTAAGAATGAAAATATCACCTGAGTATTTTAATGAAGAAGTTGCATATGCGGTCGCTTACGGAGCATCAATTGCCGGAAAAAGATCGGCAACTTTAATTAAATCTCACGGTTTTATGAAAGCTGCAAATGCGGCTTCAGATTCCCTTTACGCCAACATTAATGCCGGTTTTGTTACAATTATTTTTGAAGACCTGGACGGAAGCCATTCTGATAATGTTCTGGAAATTAAACCTGTCCTAAAAGCAATGAATTTTCCTTATAAGACTTGCAACGAAAAAGACGTTTATGAAAATGTATTAAAAGCGTTTCAAGTATCCGAAAATAAACAAATGCCTGTTGTGCTGCTTGTTGATTCAGCAGATATCAATAAAGAAATTGAATTTGAGAATAATACAAGCCTGAAAAAAACTTTCCAATTTAAGAGAGATATATTGAGTCATTGTATATCGCCTTTGTTTGCAAAATATCAGTACAAAGTTTTTACGGCTAAAAAATTCGGCGGAGATATTTCAATAATTCCAAAACCTGCAATTCCTGAGATTCCGAAAGATATTCCCGAAAGATATTTAGCGGCGGTTGAAAAATATGTTCCTCTATTTGATATATTTAAAAGTTTTCGCGGAAAACTTGTTTGCGGAGATACAAGTACTTCAAGCTTTTTTGCTCTTCCCCCCTATAATTGCATTGATACGGTACTACATATAGGAGGAAGTATTCCTATGGCTATTGGTGCTTCGCTTGCAGGCTTAAAAAACGTATGGGCTTTAACCGGAGATTTCGGATTTATTTCGGCCGGGCATATGGGATTAATTGAGGCGGTACAAAGGGAAATTCCAATAAAGGTAATAATATTTTATAATAAGAAAGCCTCCGCAACGGGCGGACAATCTATTTCAAAACAAATAATGTTTAAACTCCTCGCCGGTTATGAAAAGAATCTCAGACATATTTCAAATCCGGAAGACCCTATTGAAATAAATGAAGTTTTAAAAGAAGTTTCTGAGTCCGACGAAATGAGAATAGTACTTGCAGATTATTAATATTATCTCTGTTTTGCTTTTAAAACATAATCAAGAAGTTCCTGCCCGAATTCTGACGCGGTTTGAAGCTTTTTATTTGCCAGTTCAACATTATTTAAATATTGAAGCCGCAGTACGTCCCCTGTTTCATAATATTCGGGTATAACGCCTGCAAAGAAAAATCCAAGCATTTCGAACGACGCGCATAAGAGCTGGGTATATGGATTATTTAAAGGCAAATCCAAATAAATACATTCAATCTTTCTGTGAACGAATTCTTTTATTCTGAACATTATATGCTGCTTAAAATCCAAACCGTAATCTGTAATACTTAAATATGCAGTGCTTGTTTCAGGAAGTACTTTAACCCTTACCGCAGTTTTATCAACTAACGCGCGGTCGATGTTTGTACGCGAAGTGGTTCTAATTGTTCTGTTTAATTTATGCTTATTATAAATTTTTGAGATTATCGTTTTGTGGTGATAGGGCGGATAAACGTTCAGCGCCGGTTCTTCATTAATTTTTATATAAAATAAAATTGAAGCTGTTCTAATATTTTTTACATTTTCATTATTCTTGCTTCTTGAAAAATTGGAAATAATGTCTCCCATTAAAACGCCGATTTCATGAGTATTTAAAGAAATATTGCTTTGTTGATTAATAATATTATCAGCAGGAACTTCACTGTATAATCCGTACATCCCCCTTGCGTTGGCATTATCAATCATAAACTCTTTCATCTTCTTAAACAATCCGTGTTTAATATATCGGGGATCAACAATTGCCTGGCATGATTGTCCAACCATTGAATCAACAGCCGATAATGACATCGCAAGATGCCCTACGATCTCGCTTCTTTCATTAAGGATAACACAGGCGTCAAGTAAACCGCTTTCAATTTCTTCAATTCTTTTATCCGGGAAATAAATGCTCTCATGACTGAAATTATTTCCGTAAACTTTATAAACAAATTTTGCAAGTTCTCTGCTTTGATCCGGCACCATAAAATCAACTGTTACTTTTTCAGTCAAAGGCGCCAGCACCATTTCTTCGGGTTTTAATTTTTCTTCGGGAAGTTTTAATTCCTCAGCTTCTTTATAAGGAAGGTTTTTTACAAGTTCAACACGTTTCCCCCCTTCTGCCGTATTCTTAAAATAAAGTTCATCGGCAATTTTTTTCATAAGAAATACGCCGAGGCCCGAATCACTTACATCATCAAATTTTGTATAATCGACCGGAGTTCCTTTATCTTCAACCGCGACAAGTATTTTTCCGGGGAGTCTTTCAATAATTACGTCATAAGTCCCGGATTTATTATTTGGGAATGAATATTCGATAACATTAACGCATGCTTCTTCAACAACTATTTCCAAACGTCCGGCGTCTCTTTCATCAAGACCGGCTTTAGTTGCGGCTTGTTTAACAAACTGAGTTACCGCAGGCAGGAATTCTACTTTTGCAATAACGCTAAGCTTGGCAATCTGGTAATTCTTTTTTTCGATCATATTGTTTTCTATGAAACAGCTTCGTTATAAGATTTGTAAATTTGAAAAACCTGAGTGAAACCTGCAATATCAAATACTTCCAAAATATTATCTTTCATATCACAAATACTAATAGTACCCTGATTGGATTTTATTTTTTTCGCGGCTTGAAGTAAAACTCTTAAGCCCATACTGCTTATATAATCAAGGTTTTTGAAATTTATTAAAATATTTTTTTCACCCGAATCTATAATTGAAGTGAGTTTTTCCTCAAAAGAAGAAGATGTGCTTGCGTCTAATCTTCCGCCTGCATTTAATACATAAAATTTTTCTGTTCTTTCTTCGCTGAATTGCATAACATCCTCAATTTATTCTTTATAATTTTTTTTTTAGTTTTATGATGTTTTTACCTAACTGCCTTTGGTAATGTATTTCATCCATTTTATTCTTTACGAAATAAATGCCTAATCCGCCCACTTCCATTTCTTCCAATGCAGCTCCAATTTTAGGATCATTTTCATTTAACGGATTAAACTCGGCTCCATCATCCTCTAATTTTATTTCTACACCATTCTCTATTTTTTCTACCGAGATATTAATATCATGCTCTTTATTATCATCAAATCCGTATGAGATAATATTAGTAACAAGTTCGTCCAAGGATAAATTTAAATCAAATAAAATATTATCCGGGAGATCATTTTCAGCGCAGAATATTTTTAGCATATCAGCTAATTTATTAAGCTGCGATATTTTATTTTTTAAAATGAATTCCAAGTTTTTCTGCGCTGATAATATTCAATAAATGAATTTTGCAAGAACTATAATATCAGTGTGAAAATAGCAAATTTTCTCATAAGCAAAAAGTTTATTTTCATATTTGTATGTATGATTCAGAATAACTCCTCTGTTTGCAATATTTTTAACTTTTGTTATCTTTATTTACTTCATAAACGGATTATTATGATTAGTAACCTTTTCGAAGACATACCTGAAAAATTAACGGAAGAGCTTTTTACAGATATTATTCAAGGAAATGATTTTAAGGTTGAACGAATTGTTTCAGAAGGTCATTGCTCACCACAAAATTTCTGGTATGATCAAGAGCTGGATGAATTAGTATTTTTATTAAAAGGTTGCGCAGTAATATCTTTTGAAGATTTAACCTCAATTAAACTGTTCCCCGGTGATTTCATAAATATTCCGGCTCATAAAAAACATAAAGTTGTTTACACAGACAATAAACAAAAAACAATCTGGCTTGCCATTCATTACAAATATGGAAAATACCTTGATTGAAAATACATTAGTATCAGCTGATAATCATTGGGCCTTGCTTGCAATCTTAATTACTGTTGGAGTATTCGGTCTTTGGGCCGAAAAAACAAAATGGGGCTCAAAAATGTCCGCTTTTGTAATAACCGTAATTGGAACATTTATTTTATCAAATCTTTCAATAATCCCTTCCTCAGCTCCAAGTTACGATTTAGTATGGTCATATCTTGTTCCTCTAGCTATTCCTTTATTGCTTTTTAACGCCAACTTAAAAAAAATAATAAAAGAGGCCGGACCAACGCTTCTAGCATTTTTATTCGGATCAATAGGTACCGTAGTAGGAACCATTATTGCATTCAGCATAATACCTTTGGGTGATGAAGGATGGAAGCTAGCAGGAATTTTTTGCTCTACATATATCGGCGGCTCAATGAATTACGTGGCCGCAGCAGAAGCTCTGCAGCTGCAGTCTACAGAACTTCTTGTAGCTGGAGTAGCTGCGGACAATTTGATAATGACACTTTATTTTCTAGTACTGTTCGCACTTCCTTCAGTAAAATTTTTAAAAAGAAATTTCAAAACCGATCACGCCGAAAATATTGAAGAATTTGATCCCGATGAAATTACGGACGAAAAGAATTTTAACATGCTTGATATCGGCAAAGCATTATCAATATCGTTTATTATATGCGCCGTTGGATTTGCCGCAGCTGATTTAACCGGTATTGACGGCAGCGGAATTTTAATTATTACCGCTATCATAGTTATGCTGGCTACGTTTGCTCATAATTTTTTTGGGGAAATTTCAGGGGCCGATAAAATCGGAATTTTATTAATGCAGATATTTTTCGCGGCAATAGGAGCAAGCGCAAATATCGCAGTAGTATTAAAAGTAGGACCAATACTATTTGTATTTGCGGCATTAATACTATCCGTTCATTTAATTTTTATATTGATCGGCGGCAAAATATTTAAATTAGATTTAGCAGAAATAGTTATTGCATCCAACGCAAATATGGGCGGTCCAACAACTGCAGCGGCTATGGCAGTTGCGAGAAGATGGAAAAATTTAGTTATACCGGCAATATTATGCGGAACGCTTGGATATGCGGTTGCCACATTTATTGGAGTAGCCGTTGGATATTGGCTGAAATAAAATATTTAATAAATAATGCAAATATTATATGGAATTGAAAAGATCTTCGGATAGGTATCTTGGGGGCGTATGCGGCGGAATTGCAGAATGGTTTCATTTAAACCCTACTCTTGTCAGAGTTATTTTTGTATTTGTTACACTGCTTACTTTTTTACTCCCCGGACTTATACTTTATATTATTCTTTGGTTAACAATGATAAAACCGGACGAATAATTAGTAATCTTTTTCTTCTGCAAGTCCTTCCGCTATCAAAAGTTTGTTAACATTAGTATATTCTTTTCCAATATTGTTTATCCATATAATACCAAGGTACCTGCCGTATTTGCCTTTTTCATCTTTTATTGTTTCAAGCAAAATTTCCTTATTTAATATTAATGCCCTCATATAGTCTCTTGAAAGCAAACCCCTGCTTTTTTCTTCACCCCTTACTTCCGGCGCATTAATTCCGAATAACCTTATTTTTTCATTATGAATAAAAGTCTTAAGACCGAGGTCTATATCAACTGTAATTGTATCCCCGTCATAAATATCTTTAACAAAAGCTTTGTACAGGTATAGTTTTTTTTCCATTTTGCACACTCATTTTTTTGTTTATTTTATCCCATATTATAAAAGGTTATATAAATAATAGATTTCACAAAAACTTTATGTCATTGGAATGAAAAAAATATTTTTAACGGCGGTTATTTTCCAATTTTTTACAGTAATTAATTTTGGCCAGATTAAATCAACAGGTATTGGATTAAACATAGGTCTTGGTCAAATAAAAGGAAATTCTCCTTCATTAACAAGTTTATCGGGGAGTGTTCAGTTTGACATAAATACAACTTTTTGGGAAGATCTGATTATAAGATTGGGATATCATTACTCAAAAAAAGTCGAATACTTTCTTCCCGAAAACAGCAGCGGTAAGTATTATCCGTTTGTAAAATTTTTCTCGCTTCAGACTTTAATTAAGCAAGAATGGGGAGAAAATTTTTTTCTTGAAGAAGGTATAGGTGTTGTTTATTTAAACGACAGAACATTCAGCGATACAAACGATTGGAGCATAGGAACAATTTTCAGCGGATTGTTTGGAATTGACTTTAGAACCGGTGAAAGCGGGTTTACTATTGGAGCCGGTGCCGAATATGCAGTTGCTTTCAGAAATAGAAACGCAAGTTCTGTGGCATTAAAAATTCAGTCTTTTTACTATTTTTAATTTCTTTGTTTGAAATTTCTCCGGTATTTGAAATTAATTGTAGTTTCAAATACCGGAAAATTTGTTAACTAATATTTTTCAAATCTTTCATTAAAGTTTCAAACTGATTATAATACAAAGCCTGAGGCCCGTCGCTTAATGCTTTTTCAGGTTCAGGATGAAACTCAACCATAATACCATGAGCACCTACAACCTTTGCCGCTTTAGCTAATGGTATTACCATATCTCTTACACCCACGGCATGAGAAGGATCAACAATAATCGGCAGATGAGTCAATTCTTTTAAAACCGGTATTGCGCTTAAATCGAGGGTGTTTCGAGTTGCGGTTTCAAAAGTTCTTATACCTCTTTCGCACAATATTACCTGCCTGTTTCCCTGCGCTAAAATATATTCGGCAGCGTTCAGCAATTCGTCAATTGAAGCCATTAGCCCGCGCTTCAGCATTACCGGTCTGTGTGATCTTCCAACTTCAGTAAGTAGCGAAAAGTTCTGCATATTTCTTGCGCCGACCTGAAGTATATCGGATTTTTTTGCTACTTCACTTACTTGTTCGGGAGATAATACTTCCGTAATTATGGGCAAATCATAACTGCTGCCGGCTTCCTGTAATAAGGCAAGCCCTTCAAAACCCATTCCCTGAAAACTATACGGTGATGTTCTCGGTTTAAAACATCCGCCGCGTAGAATATGCACACCATTTTCTTTTGCTTCGTGAGCGCAGCTGAAAATCTGTTCTCTTGATTCAACGGAACAAGGTCCTGCCATTACAATAAATCCTTCACCGCCAATTGAAACATCTTTAATTTTTATAATTGTATCTTCATTTTTGTACTCACGGCTTGCGAGTTTATAACTTTTATTAGATTTCTTTTTAACCGTCGGTTTTAATTCAATCTTAATTTCTCCGCCGTCCGCAATTTCGATATTCTCCTCAGAATACTGTACCGAATCAATTTTAGTTTTTAATAATTCTTGCGACGGATAACATCCCAATATTTTCATAAAGCGGGTGTGCGTTCCAAATTCATCCAGCAGCGCTTTTACATTTTCATCCTGCAAATTTCCTTCGAAATCAAGGTAAAACATTTCTTCCCATGGATTGCCTAAAATTGGCCTGGATTCAAGTTTGGTCATGTTAATTCCGAATCTTTGAAATACCATAAGCGCTTCAACAAGTGAGCCCGGAGTGTGTGAAGTGGCCATTACCAAAGAAGTTTTTGTAGGAATTCTTAAATCAACATCAATAGGCTTTCTTGAAGCTACAAGAAACCTTGTAAAATTACCCGATTGATTTGCGATATCATTTCTTAATATTTTTACAGCAAATAAATTAGCCGCTTCTTCGCTCGCAATAGCGGCAAATTCAGGATTATTTTCTTCTTTAATTTTCTGTACGGACATTGCTGTATCGGGAAAAAATTCGACGCTGCAGTTAGGCATTTGAGATATAAATTTACTGCACTGTGCCGCAGCCTGATAATGCGCATAGATTTTTTTTATTTTGCTTAACGGCACATCAGCTGTTGAAGCCAAGCAATGCCTTACCTGAAGTTTTTCCTCGCCAATAATTGACAATGTAGTATGAAGCAATAAATCATAAACTTCATTAATTCCGCCGGAAGTTGTATTCTCAATAGGCAGCATCGCATATTCAGCTTCTCCCTTTTCAACGCTTTTTACTACTTCCTCAAAAGTTTTATTGCTTATGAATTCAAGCTGTTCGTCGTATTGAGCAAAAAATTTATTAGCCGCCAAATAACTGTATGAACCTTCAATACCTTGTATTGAAATTTTTACAGCTTCTTTATTAACTTTTTCATCAAGTAATTTATGGACATATTTTTGCTGTATTCTTACGGAGTCGTCAATAATTTCATAAAATACTCTTGTTATAAAATGCGCGTCCAATCCATTTTCTTTGCCAAACGCAATTAACCGGTTCAACAAATCCTGTTCACGCTTTTGATCACGTATTGGTTTTTCGCTGATTTCCTTCGCGCGAATAACTTCCTTGCTTAATTGTCTTCTTTTAGCAAGAAGTTTAATAATATCCGAATCAACTTCATTGATATAATTTCTTAACTCGGATAATTCTTTTCCTTCCATTGTGCATCCGTATTCTTTAATAAAATTGAATGGTAAAGGTACAAAAAAACCAATAACAAAAAAAAGATGTTTCGCGGGAATAATAGATTAATGGATAATTATTCTATTAATTGAATGTTAATTCAAGAATTGAAAAATCATCGTCAAAAGGATCATCGTTTCCTTTTATTTGTTTCATCTTTTCGTAAATGATTTCAACGGTATTCTGATTATCGGGAAGGCTTGATACAATTTCAACAAATTCAGCTGCCGTCATCATTTCGCCGTTGGATTTTTTTACTTCAAATACTCCGTCACTATAAATAAATAATTTATTGTACCTATCTATTTTTACAGAACCGCTTTTAAATTCAAAATCCGGCAAGTATCCTATTGCCAAATTTTTATTTCTAAGTTCTAATGTTTCACGGCTTTTTTCATTTTCTCCGTTTAATAAAATTGCAGGCGGATGTCCTCCGCTTGAATATTTTAATTCGCGTGTTTGTTTATTGTAAACACCGTACCAGATTGTGAAAAATTTATTATTTTGTTCTTCCATCGGGAAAGCGTTATTAATACTGAATAGAACCGAAGAGGGATCAAGAAAATCGGCATTGGGCAATGTGTTCGATCTTAATATATTAATAGCTGAGCTTGACAAAAGTGCTGCTCCAACTCCATGTCCGCAAACATCAAGTAAATACATTGCGAAATTATTTTCATCGACCCAATGATATCCGAATGCGTCTCCTCCCAATGAAGTAGAAGGTATAAATTTCCATTCTGTTTCGATTATACCAGATAATGTATTAGGTAAAAGAGAACGCACGTAGGCTGAAGCTTCGGCTATTTCTTCCGCTAACAACTTCTGACTTTCAAGCATTGCTTCATAGGCTTCGTTTCTTTGAAGTAAATTTATATATGCTTTTGAATGGTATTTAATTCTTGCTATCAATTCTACTTTATCGGGAAGTTTGACAAGATAGTCATTTGCGCCGAGAGCAAATGCTTCGGCTTTAATTTTAGGATCTTCTTTCGCCGAAAGAACTATTAATGGAATATTGGAAGTGCTTTTATTTGCCCTGTAATATTTTACCAAATGAAGACCGTCAATATCAGGCATTACGAGATCCTGAAGAATTACAGTAGGATTTAGTTTATTTGCCGTTTCAATTGCTTTGGTAGGATCCTGGCAAAAATTGAATTCAATGTCTTTTTCATCGGCAAGCATTCTTTTAACTGCTTCGCCAATTATTGCCTGATCATCAACCAGCATAACAGTTATTTTATGTTCCGTTAGGTCGGTAGAAATATTACCTTTAAGATTTTTTACGTCCATATAAATCCATTAATTTATTATTCTTATAATTTCTTTTGAAATATCATCTATATTTAATATTTGTTCGGCAGCGCCTATTTCAGCCGCGGCCTTGGGCATTCCGTATACAACTGACGAGATTTCATCCTGTGCTATTGTATTCATTTTTGCGTTTCTAATATTTAATAATCCTTCCGCGCCGTCGCGGCCCATTCCGGTAAGCAGAACCCCGACAATTTTTCCGGGCCATGTTTTCACCGCGCTTTTAAAGAATACATCAATTGACGGTTTATACGGGTAATCGGCAGGTTCGGCAATATAAGAAAAAGTTAAATTCGGTTTTAAAATTAAGTGATGATTTTTCCCTGCCACATAAACTAAGCCTGGTTTAGGTGAAGTTCCGGCTTCTGCAATTTTCACCTCAAGTTTTGTCTGCGCATTAAGCCAGTTTGCCAGTCCCTGTGTAAATGATTCATCAACATGCTGGATTACAACTACGGGTGATCTGAAATCAGCAGGCAGTTCGGATAATATTTTAGCTACTGCTTTTGGTCCCCCGGTAGATGCGCCAATCGCCACAAGCGTTTTTACTTTTATATCTGTTTTATCATAAGTGACGGTTTCATTAATATTAAGCGAAGGCAGTTTTACTTTCGAGATAATTTTTTCGATTGAAGAAATTTTTTCAAGCAGCTGCTGAACGCCTGTATCGGAAAATCCTCCAGCAAGTTTTGGAGTTTTTACCGCATCAAGCGCTCCGTAACCCATAGCGCCGAATACTTTCGGTGAATTGCCTCTTACCGAAGCCGTTACTATTAAGATTGGGCAAGGTGTTTGAGCCATAATTTCACGCGTTGCTTCAACACCGTCCATTACCGGCATTATTAGATCCATAAGGATTAAATCAGGCTTATCTGCTTTTGTTTTTTCGACAGCTTCTTTTCCGTTAACGGCTATCCATGCTACATTGTAAGCCGGAACAGAAGCAATTGCATTCTTAAGTGTTTCAACCGCGATAGGCAAATCATTAACAATAGCTATTCTCAATTTTCAGGTTCTCCGATTAAATCTTTAACCGCGTCAATAAAAGTATCGTCATGAAAGCTGCTTTTCGTTAAATAATAATTAGCACCCGCTTCCATACCTTTTAATTTATCTTCTTCTCTATCTTTATATGAAACAATTATCACGGGAATATCGTGGGACTTTTCATTTTTACGAACCAAGGTAACGAATTCAAAACCGTTCATTCTAGGCATATCAATATCAGAAATTATCAAATCGAAATGCGATCCGCGTACAGCGTTCCAGCCGTCCATTCCGTTTACGGCAACCTGAACTTCATAACCATAGGATTCCAGTAATTTTTTTTCAACTTCACGTACTGTAATTGAATCATCTACAACAAGAATTTTTTTTCTGCCCAGGCTGTCCATGGATTTAGAAATTCCTTTGACTTTTGATAAATGTTTACCCGAAAGAATATCTTCAATTGATTTTACTAAATCTTCAATATCAAAAATTAATACGGGTTCACCATCTTCCAAAATTGAAGCCGCGCTTATATCTTTAACTTTTCCCAATCGAGGATCGAGCCTATGAACCACAAGATCGCGTTCGCCTAAAAATTTATCCACAATTAAACCGAACTTATTTACACGGTCGCTCACAACAACAACATTTAAATATTTCAGTTCACTTTTTGTATCCTGCCTGCCCAGAATCTGAGAAGCTTTAATTATACCTATCTTTTCTTTGTTATATTCAAAAAACTGTTTCCCTTCAATTGAATTAATTTTATCAAATCTAATTTTAATTGCGTAATCAATTCTAGTTAATGGAATTGCATAAGGTTCTCCCGAAACATCCATAATTAATGTTCTTACAACCGAAAGCGTTATGGGTAATTGAAGTGTAAAAGTAGTCCCCTGTTTATATTTTGATTCAACCCGCACAATACCGCCGACTTCCTGAATCATATTCTGAACAACATCAAGTCCGACTCCGCGGCCGGATATTTCGGTAACTTTTTGTGAAGTTGAAAAACCCGGAAGGAAAAGAAAATCGGTTACTTCAGAATCGGAAAGTTCGGAGGCCATATCTTCGGTAACATAATTTTTCTCAATAATTTTCCTTTTTATGTTTTCTATGTTTAATCCGCCCCCGTCATCCTGAAGAGTAATGTATAACATACCTGCTCTGTGAGTAGCCTCTAATTTTAAAATGCCTTCTTCAGATTTACCCGCCGAAATTCTTTCGCTTCCCGATTCTATACCGTGATCAACGGCGTTTCTTATAAGATGAGTAAGAGGAGCTTTAAGTTTTTCCAAAATATCTCTATCAACTTTTGTTGATGAACCTTCAATAAAAAGCTGTACTTTTTTATTAAGCTGCCGGCCGAGGTCTCTTACCATTCTCGGGAAATCATTTACCCCTTCTTCAAATGGACGCATACGGCTCATTAATACTTCTCGATACAGCCTATTAGAAAGATTTGCAGATTTCCCTGTAAATATTTCGAAATCTGAAATAAAGGTTGAATTAATATTTTTTAATTCAAGAATTTTATTTTGCGCTTCAACTAAAAAATCCTCAATTCTAAATCCGATTTTTTCAGAAGAGACTACATCATAAATTTTTTCGATTAATTTAGAGAGTTCGGATTGTGAGTTTTTTATTTTTGACAATTCATTTATATAGCCGTGAAGCCTGCGAGAATCAACCAAGGACTCCCCGGCAAGTCCCACAAGTTTGTTAAGACTTTCAGAGCTTACTCTTAATATTCTATCTCCCTCAATTTCCTCGTTTTCCTTTTTCAATTTTCCGGTTGAATGTTTTTCGGCAACACCGTCAGAGCTTTGAATTTGGCCTGTTGCATTCGGACTAATTTCATGCTGTTTTTCTTCCGAGTCCACAACTTCAAATAAACCGGAAAGCGACAATGTCATTCTCGCTATTTCGTCTTTATTTTCCTTGAGCCATTTATCTATTTCTTTAACATCTTTTTCCGAAAGCGAAGTAAAAATATCAACACCTGAAAGAAGTGTATCTATATGCGATGTTAGGATTTTAACTTTGCCTTCCTGAAGACCTACAAAATAATCTTCCATTAAATGTGCTACATTAACAATTGAATCGAATCCCAAAATTCGTGCGGCGCCTTTAATTGAATGAGATGCACGCATAAGCTGTTCAACTTCATCAAGTGAGCCCTGGTCATTTTCTAACGTAAGAAGTCCTTTATTTAAAATTCCGGTCTGGTTTTCAAGTTCAATTTTAAATAAAGCAACCATCGAATAATCCATATCTTCGTTTTCAATAGCGCCCGGTATTTTTTCTTCAATCTCTTTTGAATTATTAATAACTACTTGAGGTTTTTTAACTTCTTTTGAATTAGTAATTTCTTTTTTTGTTTTTTTCGCAGGTTTTTTAACTAGCAGTTTTTCAATTTTTAAAGCAGCCTTATCTATTTCTTTTAAATTTTCTTCAATCCATTGAGGGATCAGTCTGTCTTCAATAATTGAGCATTTTGCAAACAAATCGACGCCCGACAACAAAACATCAATAGAATCGGGGTCAATAGCATATTTTTTTTCTTGAACGGAAACAAAAACATCTTCCATTACATGGGATAATTTTACGAATGGATCCAGCTGCAAAATTTTAGCGGCGCCTTTTAAGGAATGAGAAGCGCGCATTAATGCATTGATCTTTTCGGGATCCTCAGGATTCGTTTCCAAAGCAAGAAGTTCTTTATTTAAAACTTCCGTATTTGTTTCAAGTTCTACTTTAAATAGATCTAACATTAGTTTCGTAATTTATTAGAAAACATTTTTACCAAGTGATTCGAATAAAATACCGCTTACTATAATTCCGGCTTCAATTTTATCTGTCTTAATAAATCCTCTTAGAAAATTTTCTTTTGCCGTCTTTGCGGTAGCAGGGAGTGATGTAACTCTTTTTTCATTGAATTTTACAACACCGAATACTTCATCGACTGGAATAACCCAGCTGTCTTTATTTTTTTGAATAACAATATGCCGTTTAAATATTTTTGTTTTATTCTCAGATACATCCACTTGTTTTTCAACGCCAAGTAAATCGTAAAGCTCAACGGCAAGTTTTATTTCGCCCCTTACATTTACAATTCCTTGCAGCAGTTTGCTGCGCTGATGCGGAAGTGAATGCACGGCTGAAAAATCCGTAACTTCAACAACTATATTAGAATCAATTCCGAACCATTCCGTACCGAGCCTGAATATCAGGCATGAATTGTCGGCCTTTTCATCTTCAATTTTTTCTCTTGAAAGAATTTCGGTCCATTCATTCAGATAACCTTCAGGTATTTCTTTTTCAAAAAGTTCTTTGCCTGAATTAATAAACAATGTGCAGTTCCTGCAATGGTTATATTTTTTTAATTCTGGGCAAGTATTATCTCCCCAAACTCCGATACTATTCCAGCAGCTGTTTATTTTAGGCAATTCCTTCATTTCAAATTTCCGCGCTGAATAAAATTTTCTGTACTTCTTTTGACAATAAATTATTTACGTCAATTAATTGAATCATTTTATCACTTTGATTTATTATATCGCCGAGATACTTAGCTTCATCAATATTTAATCCGCTTTTTTTTATTGCGGATTCTGCAATATGTTCAGAGCCAACTATGTTTTCCGTAAGCAGACCAATGGTTTTTTCAATAGTTTTTAACGGACTAAAATTAACAATCATTATTTTAGTACTTAGTTTTTCCGGTGTTGATTTACCCGAAGCCATTTTAAGCAAATCAATAACCGGAACAGCAGTTCCTCTGTAATTAAAAATACCCTTTACAAATCCCGGGGCATTCGGAATAACAGTATAATTCACGTTAGGGATTATCTCTAAAATTTCCTTAGAATTAATTGCATACAATTGCGCGTTCATTTCGAATATAAGATAAAGCAATTATCTTCTCCCAAACTAGGTTGTAAATAGTCCCACTTCAGCTTCAAGATTTCTTGCCGCTTCGTTTAATTGATTTAACGCATTATTGGTTTCACCTAATGCATCTGCAGTTTGCCTTGCCGCCTCATTAATTTGTATAACCGATTCCTTAATTAATTCCGCGCCGTGCGATTGCGAATTAACTCCCTCGTTAACAATTTCAAACTTCGGGATTAACTCCTGAACCTGGTCAATTACCCGCGATAAAACTTCACTAACAACCGCTACTTCGTCTACTCCTTTATGAACATCTACGGTAAATTTATCCATGCTCATCACGCCTTCCGAAACTGCGGATTTCATTTCTTTAACAATTTTTTGAATATCCAGGGTTGCAACGTCGGTACGGTCTGCAAGTTTTCTCATTTCGCGGGCAACAATTGCAAATCCTTTTCCGTATTCGCCTGCTTTTTCGGCTTCAATAGCAGCATTAAGCGAAAGCAGATTTGTTTGATCGGAAATCTTTTCGATTGTTAAAACAATCTTAGAAATGTTTGCGGCCTTATCATTAATTGAAGAAAGTTTATCGGAAATGGCAGTTAAAGAATCGTTAAGCTGTTTCATTACTGAATCCATTTGATCAATTGCAAGATTCCCCTGCTCTGCCGATTCCGCTGTTTTTGCCGAGAGTTCTGTTACGGTAATCATTGTATTTACAAGATCATTTGAAGTTGCTGAAATTTCTTTTGCAGCCGATACAATTTGATTAGTAGTAGCGACATTTTCATTTACCGTTGCTTCTAGCTGTTTTGTCGAAGCTGTAATTTGAGTAGTAGATGTTGTTATATGAATTCCCGAATCTTTTATATTAAGAACCATACTTCTAAGACTATCAATAAATCTATTAAAAAGTTTTGATACACTTCCTATTTCGTCATCTCCTGTTTCAGGCAGTCTCTCCGATAAATTCCCTTCTTTTGCGGCAAGTATTTGCAGTCTGTCTGCCAGAAAACCCAGCGGTTTAATTCTATGGAAGAGAAGCAGGAACGAAGATATAAGTAAAAGAGTTAAAAGCAGTATTGAAATCTGCACTAAAACAAAATATAATTTAGTTTTGTTTTTAATTTCCAGAACACTATTGCCTGCCCATTCATTTATAAATTGCTGGAATTTTTCAACAGGCAGCATAATAGTTGTTTTAGCTTTTTCATATTCTTTACCGAACAATAATTTTCTTGCAGCAGTAAAATTATTATTTTTAACTGCGTTCATTGCCTCAGTTTCAAGTTTTATTAATGCATCCGAATTTGCTTTTGCCTCTTCAAGATAAGCAAGAGCTTGACCGGGCACATTTAATTCTATTAATCTAGCTACAATATTATCGCGGGTTTTTGTTTCGTTTACTTCTCGCCAGTAATTTTGATAATGCGTTATATCGCCAAACTGAGCATAATGACGGACTTCCTTTGTTAAATAATCGGAAGCCATGACCATCCTTGTTCCGAGTTCTTTATACTCTGACTGTAATTCTAAAGCATTATTCTCAATATCCACCTGTTTACCGTAAAATATAATTAACAAAACGGCGCTTAAAGAAATAAATGCCGCAAAAAGTCCAATTATTTTTAACAGTGATGATAATTTCATTTATAGAACTCCTGTTACCCTGCAATTAACTGCAGGAAGTTTTATTCGTCACTTGAATGAAATTGCTCAATTTCATGTTCAAGATTTTTAACGGCATTATTTAATTCTTCGGCAACTTTATTAAAACCTTTTATTGCGGAAGCAGACTCACCGGCTGACAAACTTAATTGAGTAATTGCCTCAGTAATTTGCTCTGCACCCTGTGCCTGATTCAGCATTCCTTCATTAACCGCTACGAACCGGGGCGATATTTCATGAACATTAGTAATTATTTTTTCAAGCTGCTGTCTTATGACTTCAATTGCAGAAACACTTAGTCTTACTTCCACAAAAAATTTGTCCATCTCTTCAACGCCGCTTTCAACAGAATCCTGCATTTCCTTAATCATATTTTCTATATCTAAAGTTGCTACAGCAGTCTGATCAGCCAATCTTCTTATTTCTTTCGCAACAACCGAAAATCCTTTCCCGTATTTGCCTGCTTTTTCTGCTTCAATTGCCGCATTTAAAGAAAGTAAATTAGTTTGATCAGCCACCTTTGTAATTGTATTAATAATTTTGCTGATATTATCGGCATTCTTATGAATCAAAGAAAGTTTTTTAGAAACTGATTCGGTAACTCCTACAAGATTTTGAATGGTATGACTCATTTCTTCAATGCTTTGTTTACCTGAATCTGCGTAATCTTTAGTTTCATTAGCCTTAACTGTAACTTCGTTCATTGTATTAACAAGATCATTAGTAGTTGCTGAAATCTCTTTTGTCGCAGAAGCCACTTCTGAAGTTGTAGCGTTAAACTCTGCAATTGTTGCTTCCTGTTGTTTTGAAGTCGTTGTAATTTCTGCCGATGTTGATGAAAGCAAAAAACTTGAAGTTCTTAATTGACTGATAATAGAATTAAGTTTATTAGTCATGTTGCTTATTGAATTTAACAGTCTGTTGGTTTCATCGGAAGGATTAAAAAACAGTTTATTTAGTTTTTGATTAAATGAATCTCCATTTGTGCTTATAAGTTTATCCAAATCATTTACTCTTCTTTTAGCCACCAGCAAATCGCCGTTTGATATCAATTGAGATATTTCAGTTATTCCTGTAATCGGATCGGATAATTTTTTCCCGAAAAAATATCCAATTGTAATAGTTATTAACGAAATAAATATTCCGCCTAAAAGAATTGAAATCTGCAGGTCGTTTATTGAAGAATCAATGCTGTCCTGAATCTCAATAAAATCATCTTCAATCGCATTTGGCACTATGATCCAATCCCACGGCTCAAAATATATAATTGCCGTTAATCTGTTTTTAGGCATAATATCATCGAACTGTTTCCATCTCTGAATGCCGGTTAAAACATCTCCTTTACCAATCTGCTGCACTTTGGCAAAGTTTTGTCTAATCCAACTATTTATTTCCTCATCCTGAAATTCAAATATATATTTCCCGACGGCATCCATATTTCTATTAATTAATATTTTACCTATTTCGTTTCCTTTGCCTGCAAATACGGCAACATCGCCGGTTTTGCCTACTACAATTTGTTTTATTGAATTGGTAATACTTGCAACATCATCTTGCTGAATACCAGTATATAACATTCCAATAATACTTCCATATTTATCATAAATTGGTTCATAAATTGTTATGTACCATGCATTAACAACAAAAGCACGTCCCGTATAAGTTTCACCTTTCATAATTTTTGAAACAACAGGATTAAGCGTACTGTCTGGATTTACAGCGGGAATAAAGGTGCCAATAGCTCTATCGCCGTCAAGTTTCTTCACGTTTGTTGCGATACGGAGCATATCTCCTTCTTTATTAATTCTTTGAAAAATAGTAATTGTACCGCCGACAAGATCTTCAACGTCGTCAATTATATAAGTATATTTTTCGAAACTTGTATTCTGCTGCAGCCACTGATTGCCGACTAAAAATTTAGGCAGAGTAATCTCTTTTTCTTTTTTTGTATACTGATTTACGGTACGCCATTTTATTATTTCTTCCGATAACCTTACACCGCCTTTTCTTTTAAGCTCTTCGCGTGTTACATTTAGATTATGAATAACATTTTCGAGTAAAAGATTATTTGAAGTTTCACAAAGCGTGTAAACATCTTTGGCAATCTGAGAAATATTTACAAGGTTTTGGTTTTTAAACTCGGCGTTAACTTCTTCTTTTACGCCGCTTCCCATAAACTTAGTAAGAATTAGAACTACAATTATCGGGAGAAGAGCTGCAAAAGTAATCAGCACAACTATCTTATGCTTAAATTTTAATTTCATTATGATACTCCGTTCAGTACCTGCCGCACCGGCTATTTAATGTTAAATTTTGAAATTTCATTTTGCAATCTGTTCACTGCTTCATTAAGTGATCTGGAAGCTTCAGAAAACTCGCTTAAAAATTCTACGGCGTGTTTGGCGTTTATATCAAGATTGCCAATTGAATCGTTTATCTGAATAGCTCCGCTTGATTGCGATTCCATGCTTTCAAGAACAATTTCAAAATGAGGGATAAGATCCCTGAATTCTTTCATTGTATCTGCAATACTTCGGCCCACATCATTTACAACACCTACAATTTTTCTAACCTCGTCCGTAAATTTATCCATTTCCATTACACCTGCATTTACAGCCGTCTGCATTTCCTTAATCATTTCTTCAATGTCAAATGTAGCGTTGCTTGTCTGATCGGAAAGCCTCCTGATTTCCGTTGCGACCACAGAAAAACCTTGCCCGTATTCACCCGCTTTTTCTGCCTCTATTGCTGCATTCAAAGAAAGCAGATTAGTCTGATCCGCAACCTTATTTATAGTAACAATTACCGAATTAATATTAGTGGCTTTTTTACTTAGGACGGAAAGTTTTTTTGAAATTCTTGAAGTTGCTTCAAGCAGTTCGGACATCTTTGCTTCCATTTTATTTATATCATCATGCTTTTTGTTAGCATTATCCGATGTACTTGAAGCTGCATTTGCTACATTAGTCATAGTAGATACAAGATCCTTTGTCGTTGCCGAAATTTGAGCGGATGCCGCTGCAATACTGCTTGTAAATTCGCTGAAGTTTTGAATTTTATTTTTTTGCAGCGAGGACGACAATTCAATTTTATTTGCAGTTGATTTAACCTGAAGACTTGATTCATGCACGCCGGAAATAAGGCCATTTAAATTATCGGCCATTGACTTAATGGTATTAAGAAGTTTACCGGTTTCATCGTTTGCGGTTTTAACGAACGAGATATTAAAATCACCTTCAGAAACTTTTTTTGCTGCTTCGATTGCGTATTCAATAGGCTTTGTGATAGATTTTGAAATATAAGCCAGAACTACGACCGTAATAATAAGTCCTAAAATGAAAACGCCTATAATTAAATACCTGATTTCTTTATTTATGTAATCTGTAATTTCACTTTTATTAATTCTCATTATTAATGTCCAGTTCCCGACCGATATTTTTCCGCCGACATAATAATAAGCTCCTGTTTCATCGCTGAACGGAGTGACAAAAATCGCATTGCTTGAATGCGTATAATATTTGTTGAAAATATTATAGTTTTTTAATTCAGTAATATTTTTTGATTGTATTGATTTATCGTGTGTAGAAGATATTACGTTTCCTAATCTGCTTATTAATATATACTCATCAGTTTGGTAAACTTTCAGCCCTAATAAGGCAGTATCGATTGTTGTCAACGCTTGATCAACACCGGCAATCCCGACAAACTGGCTGTCAATTATAATAGGGGCCGGCATTTCAACTATCATTTTTCCTTCATACAGATAAGGTTCGGTTATTAAGAATTTTTCGGAACTTCCTGAAATAAATTTCTCTTTCACACCGGCATAATAAAGACTGGTTTCCATATCAACAAGCGGTTTAAGCACCAGATTAGAAGCATCGTTAATATCCCTAAACCAGTACGGAAGAAATCTTCCTGATTCATTATATGCTTCGGGATATTTACCCGGATTACCTGCAAACAGTTTATCCTTGAGGTCCGCATTCGGTTCGTATCCAAAATAGGCGCCTGTAAATTTGCTGTTATGTTTTAGAATAGCTTTGGCGTATTCAACCGACTCTTCTCTCTTTCCGAATAATCCGTTTTCCTGAGCAAAAGCCATTGTCTGAGAAGTTGTAATTGCTTCCATATTAGAAGTTTTTATAATATTAATTGCTTCAGACAAACTAACTCTCATCTCGTCTTCGGAGAAATCATACAGCACGGTATTCATTGCGGAAATTGAAACAAAAATTATAGCGAGATTAACGACTATAACGGTTATACCTGTGTAAATAAATATCTTATTTCTAATTTTGTCCAGAGTAAAAATATTTTTCATAAACATCCTCAATTAAGGATTTCTATTCGGAAGGTAAGATTAATAATTTATAAAGATAAGACAACTTTTATAAGATGGCAATAATTATAGTATATGGATTTGTTAAATCATTTTACCTGTAATAACTGATTTACATTTACCGCAGAAATTTTCTCCTTTAACATCAACTTCTTCAATTCCTGCCGAAGCATGCATTACACAGTTCCAGCTTTCACAGTGAATAAGACCGAAATTATGACCAAGTTCATGCAGAGCTTCTTTTAGAACTCTTTTATAAAAAAGTTTATCGTTAGTTCTGCCTGTATAAAATTCCTCATATAGTCTGAAAGTTGATACAATAGAAATTTTACCGTCGAGCTGCGCTTCACCGAAAAGATAAGTAAAAACAGGCACGAACAAATCAACGTCTACCAACAGAAGTACTTTTCCATTTAATTTATCGGATAGTGAAATAGAAGATGCAATAATTTCAGTTGAATAATATTGATTTCGGCTTTCGTTAAAGTATTTTTTCAGATCCAATTCAATATTATCTATTAGGACTTCGGAATTAAAAACCAGCTCAAGATTTTTTTTTATATAATCTATCAATGAGTTGTTTCTAATTTGTATCGGGATAAGGTTTATCCTCATTGGGTCTTATATTTCTTTAATTCGTATTTTTCAATTTTATTATATAAGGTTACCCTGTCAATATCCAGTAAATCGGCACATCGTGAAATATTCCAATTATTTTCGAGCAGTATTTTTAATATATGCCTTTTCTCTATTGCCGAAAGCTTTTTGCTTTCAGGCTCATCAATAATATTATGATGGAACGGAAGATGTTCAACAAGAATTTCATCGCCTTTGCCAATAACTACAGCTCTTTCAATTGCATTTTCAAGTTCTCTTACATTCCCCGGCCAGTCATATTTAGATATAAAATTCATGGCTTCTTCAGAGATTTTTGTAATTTGTTTATTCATCGCTTTCGAGAGCTTATTTAGAAAGTAATATGCCAGTATAGGTATATCGCTTCTTCTTTCGCGAAGAGGGGGAATATGAATAGAGAATACATTTAATCTGTAAAATAAATCTTCTCTAAACTTTCCTTCTTTTACAAGTTTTTCGAGATCATCGTTTGTCGCAGAGATAACACGGAAATTGCTTGATATATTATCATTCCCTCCGACACGCATAAATTGTTTTGATTCAATAACCCTTAAGAGTTCAACCTGCATTTTGGGCGAAACCGAACCTATTTCATCAAGAAATATTGTGCCGCCGTCGGCCATTTCAAATTTACCCTTTCTTTTATAATGCGCCCCGGTAAATGCACCTTTTTCATGTCCGAACAATTCACTCTCAAGAATAGATTCCGACAGAGCTCCGCAGTTAACAGTTACAATAGGGAAATATTTTCTTTTACTATTAATATGAATCGCTTTAGCCACCAGTTCTTTTCCAGTACCCGATTCACCTCTTATCATTACCGTTGTATCGTTCGGCGAGACTGTCTGAATCAGTTCGAATATTTTTTTCATCTGCATGCTTTCGCCGATTAAATTATCGGGTCTGATTATTTCGTCAAGGCTTTCCTTCAGCAGCAGATTTTCTTTTTCAAGACTCTGTCCTTTTATTGCTTTTTCAACAAGATGTGCCAACTCATCAGGGTCAATTGGTTTAGTAACATAATCATAAGCTCCGTCTTTAAGCGCTTTAATTGCAGACGGCACTGAGGCGAAAGCGGTTATAAGTATAACTATGCATGTCTCATCAATTTCTTTTATTTTTTTTAATAGTTCCAAACCATTTAAACCCGGCATTTTCATATCGGTTAATACCAGATCGAATTTACCTTTTTCAAATTTTGCAAGTGCTTCCTCCCCGCTTGCCGCGGTTTCAACAAAATATCCATCTTCCTGAAACCAGTGAAGCAATGATTCTCTTACAATTTTTTCATCATCGGTAATTAATATTTTTGCTTTAGAGTTCATTTTGTTTCTCTTCCAAATTTTTAAGCGGAATACCTATTTTAAAGGTTGTACCGCCGGGTGAAGTTTCTTCAACCTCAATTATACCTTTATGTGATTGAATAATTCCGTATGTAACCGAAAGTCCTAATCCGGTACCGCTTTTATCTTTTTTTGTTGTATAAAACGGCTCGAAAATATTCGGCAGAGCTTCTTCACTAATTCCGCATCCTTCATCAACAACTCTTAATACCGCGTAATTATTTTCCACGCTAACTTTTAGCAATATTTTGCCGCCTTCATTTATCGATTCAACTGCATTGATTAGAAGCGACATAATAGCCTGCTGAATTTTTTGACTATTGCATTTAACCAATATGCTGTCGGGATTAAAATCCTTTATTAATTTAATTTTATTAAGCTCTAGATGGTGATGGATAAGAGTAATGCTTTTTTCAATAATAGTAATAAAATCAGTTTGTATCATTTCATCATTATCGCTATGAGAAAACAGAAGAAGGTCTTTTACAATTTTACCGCACCGCGCTGATTCGTCGCTAATAAGCTCAAGAAAATTTAGAATATTCGTGAACTCACTTTCTTTCTGTTCTTTTTTAATTTTTTTACTTATCAATTTTGAATATGTTAAAATTCCCTCTAAAGGATTATTTAATTCATGAGCCACCGTAGCCGAAAGTTTTCCTAATGACGCAAGTTTTTCAATTTGAATAACCTGGTTGTAAACCGACTTAAGCTCTTCGGTTTTTTCAATAATTCTTTCGTTGAGAGTCTCATTCCAATCTTTAATTTCTTTGTACGCTTTATCAAGTTTTGCCGCCATATCGTTAAATTGCACGGCTACATTTCCAAGTTCGTCTTTTGAGTCCAGAATTATTTTATAGTCAAGATTGCCATTGCTAAGTTCTTCAATTCCAGCGTTGATTTTTTTAATAGGTTTATTCACAAAAATATTTATTAGTATGGCAATCAATACTGCTATAAATACAGTTCCTAATATAGACTGTTCAACAACACTAATTACATTTGTCTCAACAATCTGATCAATGTTTGCTAAAGAAACCTTTACTTCCAGTACTCCAAGTACTTTTACGCTGTTGTCGTGAGCGTGGCATTGGGCTGTATAACAATCAACAGAATTTTCAATCGGGTTCAGCAGAACAAGAGATCTGTTCCCTGCGCTGTCCTCTTCGAATTTTAATCTGTCTTCTATTGATAATTTCTCCATCGGTTTTGACGATGCGTGACAAGGGTTGCAGGAGCCTGAGTTAATATCAACATTTATATTTATTTCCGAACTATCTACCGAATATACAACCGTTCCTTTTTTATCGTATATTCTTACCGATTCAAGTCCTTTATCCTGACCTATATGTTTAACAATTTCGCTGATATCATTTTTATTGTTTTCTTTCATTTCATACAATGTAGCGTTTTTAATAATTTCGCTGAACCTGTATGTGTTCTGCGCAAAGGCTGAAATAAGATCATGACGCAAAGTAGAAACTGCCAGAGTAGTTTGTATAATTATTAATGTAAGCAAAGTTATCGAGATGATAATGATAAGTTTTGACGAGAGACGGTTAAAAAAAGAATTTTTCATATTAAGCACCGAAATTACCTGCAAAATATACGCAATCCTTGACCGAATAAAAAGACATCTTTAGCCTATTAAAGGACATTTTCTCTTAATTTTCTGAAAAATTTTTTACGCGGATATTTTTATGATATCATTAATAAATTGATTGAATTCCTTTTTGCCAAGAAGTTCGGTCAGATTTTTTACCTTATTCCCGCCGTCATACATAGTACAATCTGCGTTTGAATATTCGAATTGTTTCGACTTAAGAATAGTAAGCACCAATTTTTTCTGCATTTCAAATTTTTCCGAATCGATTGACACAGCATTTACATCATTGTTTTCCAATTCAACAATTCCAATCCAATTAACCGAGTAATTTTCTCCATTCATTTTAGGAATTTGTTTTAAAACCTTCATGGCTAAAGGGGAAGCTATATCTATGCTTCCCCAATCGCCTGAAAGTAATGCAATTTTATCGCCGCTGTTTACAAAATAATCGTTCACACAATTAAAATTACTTTCGGAATTCAAAAACAGACTGTAAAGAAGAGGAGAAATTCCCAAAAAATATTTATCGCCGAACAGATTTTTTATACACAGAAAATTCTTCAAATAATAGTAATGTTTATCATAAGTTAATGTCTTAATTTCGGATGATATATTATTCAAAATATTATTTGTTCTGCCTGCCTTATTTTCAAGTTCAGTATTAAGATTTGCTGTTTTTCTTAATACTTTATCGAGCTCGCAATTTTCGCAGTCGAATTGTTTATCGCATAATTTATATCCGATAATACCCGAATCAGCCCAAATACATTTTAATTCATCATATTTTTTATTCATTAAAATCACCGACTATTTATTTGCCAGTATTCCTTCAACCGAAACATTTTCGGCATGATCGTTTTCGCCTTCTTCAATTTCGTGCTCAAAAACCGGGAAGTAATTTGAAATAAGTTTAAACACCCAAACACCAACCGTAACAATAAATATTGAAATTCCAATTTCCTGTGCTGAAGGGAAATAATCAACTCCTGCTGATCTTTGAATAGAAGTTATACTTACGTTTATTCTGTTTAACATAAATCCGGATATTACAAATACAGAGGAAATATATAACCATTTCCTGCTTGTCCGCAATTCTTTATTAGACAAAAGGAATATTGGTATAATATACCCAACTATTAATTCTAGATAGAACATATAGGTTTCTGTAACCGGGATAAATAAATATTGAATTTTATCGGTTGCAATTAATTCAATAACCTTTGCAGCTAAAATAATCGATAAAAATACCATTGTAATTTTTGATATTTCAGAAAGCAGGCTGAATTTTAACCCGTGTCCAAAAGCTCTGCTGCTCATGTATGATTCAAAAACAATCATTGAGAAACCGACTGCTATTGCGCTGAAAAAGAAATAATAAGGCAGATATTGAGAATACCACAATGGGTACATTTTTGTGGGTAAAATTAGAAATAATGACCCAAGCGATGATTGATGCAGAGTAGAAAGAATAATTCCCAAAATATAAATAGGAATTAAAGCTTTTCTGATAAGCTTAAGTATTTTATTAAAGTTGAATTTTTCTAGAGCGTAAGAAGCGAACTCAAGAAATAGTACGGTTAAATAAAGCATTACACACCATGCAACTTCAAACATTACAGAACTTGGATTCCACATAATTAACGGATGCCATATATTGTACCAGCGTCCTAAATCCACAATTAAACCAAGAGCTACAAATGCATAACCTAAAAACGCGGTTAATATGGCCGGCCGCGTAAGAGGCTCGTATTTTTTAATATGAAAAATATGCGCAACCGCGCTAATTGTAAATCCTCCTGCGGCTAATCCAACTCCGCATACAACATCAAATCCAATCCAAAGTCCCCAAGGGAATTCATCGCTTAAATTTGTTACTGCTCCAAGTCCATATACAAATCGTTCAATTATTGAATATATCCCGAAGATTGCAATTGAAACTCCGACAACTCTCCAGAAAGTAATTTTGGGAAGTATTTTATTTATCATTGTTGTCCAGCTCCTTTACTAATTTTTCTTTTGCAATTTCATTTTTTCTTTTTGTAAGCCAATACATTCCGCCCAGGAACAAACCACCGAATGTTACCACGCCGGGAATTTTATCCAAAGCTTCTTTAGTAAGTTTAGGCAGTCCTTCTTTAGGAAGATTAGGCGCATAACCAAGCTGTTCAAAAGGTACCGAAGCAAGAATTAATACATTTGTACCGCCGGCTTCATCCAATCCGTAAATTTCCGGATAATATGAATCCGGATTTTCTTCAATTCTTTTTCTTGCGATTACTTTTAATTCGTCCAAATCTCCGTAAAGGGTAGCTTCGGCAGGGCACGCTTCGGCACAGGCCGTAGGCAATCCTTTCGAAGTCCGATTTTCATAACACATTGTGCATTTGCGGATTCTCGGGTTATTGCTTGCCCATTCATAACGAGGAATATTGTGAGGGCATGCCTGCATGCAATAACGGCATCCCATGCATTTATCTGCATCATAAACAACCGCGCCATTTTCTTTTTTCTCTATTGCGTATACTGGGCATACAGAAACACAAGTCGGTTCCGCGCAATGCATACATAATTTTCTTGCATAAATTCCATCGTAATCTTCAATAACGCTAAAATTTTTATCGGATAATCTTTGTTTAAAATAATCTTCCGGTATTTCTCCCAAATCATTTTCTGTTTTACAAGCTTCATAACAAGCACCGCATCCAACGCATAAAACTGAATCGAATAAAATTCCTTTTTTGCTTTTCATTTTTTAATCCATTTTAATTTTTAAGAAAGAAATTCTTTTTCAAATTTTGTAATTGCTTCATCACCTAAATATGAGACTACGCCTTCAACAAGGTTTCCGCCGTCATACATAGTTACTCCCGCTAAAGTAGGCTGAGTGGATTGTTCAATTATAAAATCCTTCAATCTTTTAAATTCACTTTTAATCCAATCAAACGCTTCTTCATATTTAATTACATTTGTTTGTTTTGCATCACCGTTTTTAGGGATAATTTCCAATACCCAATCATTGTTGTAAGGATCGGTAATTTCGTTATTGGTATTGTTTACACCAACGACAGTTCCTTCGATAGGAGCTTTAAATTGGATTTTTTTATTGTTGACAGCCGCGTTAAAAACTACCTGTCCTCTTTCAACAAAACTTCCCATTTCAACTGCGGGGACTACTTTTACTCCGCCTAAGGCTTTCATTACAAAGTCATCAATTCCTATTCTAACTTTTTCATCATTAATCCTGTTTAACCAGACATGTAATTTTGTAAGCATAACTCCCTGAGGAAGTAAAAAGCTTTTTTTGTTGAACATAGCATGTGATTCCTGAAAACTATGAGAAACAGAAAAAGCCGGATGGTGTTTTTTTTGCGATTTAACTACGAATAAATCAACAACAATAAAAAGAACGAATGTTAATACTACAAATAATGCTACCATGATATACCTCTGCTTTTGAATTTGCATTATATATTGCAAAGGGCGTACCAATAAAAAAATCTTTTTGATGATTGTTTGTAACTTATTATTTCATAATGAATTACGAGGAGAATATTATTGCAAAACAATTTTTCGAAAAAATCACTGGTGCTTAATTTTTCTACAGTGATTTATTCGAAATTAGATAAAATTGTGAGGATTGTTAAAAAAGGGGCTGAATGGCCATATTTTGAGTGTTGAATTTATATACATGGCTGTGCTGAAATATTCAACAATTATTTCAGCACAGCTGTATATTTTTTATGGATTTAAGCCTGTGTGGCATTCAATACATTTCATTTCTTTCCATGCTTCTTCAATATCAACAGGGTGTTTAAACTCAAGTTGTTCATTTATACTTGCAACCTGCAAATCTTGCGGATTTCCTTGCATATTAATTGTATGGCATTGATTGCAGTCCTTTGAAATTACAAGTCCTTCCTCGCTAACATGATTGTCGAAATGGCATCTGAAACATCCGTCAAATTCCACGTGCCCAATATTGTTCGGATATTCGCTCCATTTTACCTTCATTTCGGGAAATATATTTTTATTAAATTCATTCTGCAATCCTGTTATTGCCTTCTGTATCAATTCATATTTATTTTCAAATATATCAGGATAATTCTCTTCGTAAAAGTTGTTCATTTCATCTTTTATATAATTCATTGCTGAATCTGTAGTTCCGAAATCTTCCGATAAAATTGTCATAGAAATAGATTTAATTTCAGGTAATTCTTTTGGCATAGTTCCGGCGGTTATAGCATTATTAACAAAAAATGCGGGAGGATTATAATTATGTGAAGGCCGGTTGTGGCAATCCATACAATCCATTGTCCTAACTTCAAGCGAATCCAGCATACCCTCTTCAAGCGGTTCATCTTCATTTTGATAAACAGTAATTTTTCCGGTTTTTAAATTTGTATATCTAACCCATGGTATTACCTGATTTTTGGGATCGGTAGAAACATACTCTATTTTAACATCTTTATTAATATGCCAGTGTATACCTTCGGATAAACCAAGCGCTCCGAAATCGGGCCCGATTTTCATAACCATTCCTATATCCCATTCACTGCTTGTTTCATCATTTAAATAATGTCTCTGCATTTTTAATTTTTTTGAATAAAATTTTTCGGGCCAATGGCATTGTTCACAAGTTTCTCTGGCCGGACGCAGATTGTGAATTGGCGTTGCGATCGGTCTATTGTAATCGCCAGTAATAACACCGTAAACCTGCCGCAAACCTGAGAGTTTTGACCTCATGTACCAGTCCGCGCCCGAACCGACGTGACATGCAACGCAAGCAACTTTAGCGTGTGAAGAACCTTGGTATGCAGTGTATTCAGGTTTCATTACAACGTGGCATGTTGTTCCGCAGAACTCAACTGATTCCGAATAATGAAATGCTTCATAACTTCCAATAGCTGAAATAAATAATAAAATAACAGTTCCGAATAAAAAAATCATAGCGGCGTTTCTGTGTTTTACGTCGTTAAGATCTATTTTGGGCAGTTGGTTATGAAATTCGCCTTTGCTCTTTTTTTCCCTTTTATTTTTTATAACCATTCCGATAGGGATTAATATTAATCCGCTTATCATAAATCCTGGGAGTACTATATATATTATTAAACCTAAATATGAACCGCCTTGATCAAAGAAAAATGAAATAGCGAAAAGAAAAACAATCATAAAAAAACTTATTAACGCAATTGTTGCTCCTGCTAAGGTAGTCCAATTATATGATGAATCCGGAAGTTTTAATTTCATTTTTTTTAATATCCTATTAAAATGATAAATCAGTCTAAATACTCCATTTATAAATTAAGTAATGAAATTACCATTTGCAAAAATTTTATTTTACTCCAATGACAAGATATTTTAAATAATTAAATTGGTTGACAAACATTTTTTTTCTGTCTAATTTTAGACAGGATATTGAACTCTTTTATCCTAATATTTATTCCTTGAGGCTTAATAATTTGATTTACGGATCGAATATTATATATCAAATAAAATTATATTTTTAGTAATAAATTTTGAGTACCAGATGTTATTAATCAAAAGACTTTTTACGCTTTTTGTTTGTTTTCTTTCTTTTTCTAATATTTTATTCGCTCAAAATGAAAATGAAACTTGTTTTGAATGCCACGGCGATAGAACATTAACCGGAGAAATAAATAATAAAGAAGTTTCCGTTTGGGTAAACGAAAAAGTTTTCAGCAATTCAATTCACTCAGATTTGGAATGTATTTCCTGCCATGCCGATATTGATCCGGAAGATCTTCCTCACGCTGAGGAACTTGCAAAAGTTGAATGCCAAACATGTCATGACGACGCATTTGATCATTATGAAAGCAGTCTCCACGGGATGGCATTAGCAAAAGGGAAAAAACTTGCGCCTACATGTATGACCTGCCATGGTAAACATGACATTCTATCTTCAAAAAATGAAAAAGCAAAAACATATGTAACTAATATACCGGAACTTTGCGGCAGCTGTCATAAAGACGGTACTCCGGTTTCACAATTAAACACGGTTTCTCAAAATCATATTTTATCAAATTATACACAATCGATTCATGGCGACGGACTTTTCAGAAGAGGATTAATTGTAACAGCGGTCTGCACAAGTTGTCACAGTTCGCATGATATTTTACCTCACGAAAATCCAAACTCAACAATAAATAGAAATAATATTGCAAAAACATGCAGACAATGTCATACGCAGATAGAAAAAGTTCACTTAAAAGTTATAAACGGCGAGCTGTGGGAAAAAAGGCCTCATGAAATTCCTGTTTGCATTGATTGTCACCAACCTCATGTTGTAAGAAGAGTATTTTATGAAGAGAGCTTTTCAAATGAAAAATGCATGAAATGTCATTCAAATCCTAATTTAAGTAAATCTGTAAACGGTGAAAAAATTTCTTTATTCGTTGATTTAAATGAACATCAAAATTCGGCACATGCAAATAATACTTGCATAAAATGTCATACAAATATAAGCAATGCAAGAAATCCGGTTTGTTTAAACAGCGGTAAGGTTGACTGCTCAATCTGCCACGCTGAAAATGTAAGTGACTATAATGTAAGCGAACACGGAATACTACATGCAGCAAATGATATTAACGCTCCATATTGTACAGATTGTCACGGAAAACATGATGTTAAGCGTAAGGATGATATAACATCTTCTACTTTCAGAAGAAATATTCCTGAACTTTGCGGCGAATGCCATAAGGACGGACATGTTGCCGCTATTCGTTATAAAGGAACTCAAACTTCAATTGTTGAAAATTATAAAATGAGCATTCACGGTAAAGGACTTCTTGAAAGCGGACTTATGGTAACGGCAACCTGCGTCGACTGTCATACGAGTCATAAAGAACTGCCCAAGGATAATCCCGAATCATCAATCAATAAAGATAATATTGCTCAAACATGCGCAAACTGCCATTTAGGAATTTATGAAGAGTTTAAGAAAAGTGTTCATAGTCCCCTTGTTACAATAACTGATAAAAAACTTCCTGTCTGTAACGATTGTCATTTATCTCATACAATTGAGAGAACAGACTTAAATGATTTCAGACAACAAATTCTAAATCAATGCGGGAAATGTCACGAAGAAATTACCTCAACTTATTTTGATACATTTCACGGCAAAGTTTCAAAACTTGGTTCATCTAAAACGGCAAAATGTTATGATTGCCACGGCGCTCACAATATACTTCCTCCGACTAATCCCGAATCAAAATTAAGCCGGGAAAATATTGTTGAAACATGCAAAACTTGTCATCCAAATTCTAACAGAAAATTTGTAGGTTATTTATCTCACGCAACTCACCATGACAGCGACAAATATCCGTACTTATATTATACATTCTGGTTTATGACAATACTGCTTGTAAGTACGTTCACATTCTTCGGTCTGCATACATTGTTATGGCTGCCGAGAGGATTAGCTGAAAAACGGAAAAAGAGAAAAGAATCTGAAGCAAAAAAGGAAAACGGAAATGAATGAAGAAATAAATAATAAAAAGATATACGTTGAACGATTCGACGCATATACAAGAATTCTACACGTAATGGTAGTAGTAAGTTTCCTATCACTTGCTCTTACCGGTATGATAATTAAATTTTCCGGCGTCGGCGTATTTCAATACCTTTCTGATTTGATGGGAGGATACGAGGTTACAGGGTTCATACACAGATTTGCAGCAATTATTACGTTTCTTTATTTTTTCCTACATTCATCTTACCTGATAAAAAAAGCCAGAACAAGAGAAGGCGGATTCTTCTCCCTATTAAAAGGAGAAAATTCACTTGTTCCTAACAAACGTGATTTTATAGAGTTTGTGCAAACTATGAAATGGTTCCTGGGAATGGGTCCCAGACCGCAATATGGAAGATGGACCTATTGGGAAAAATTTGATTATTTTGCCGTGTTCTGGGGAATAATGGTTATCGGTTCAAGCGGACTTATTTTATGGTTCCCTGAATTTTTTACAATGCTTGGCATTCCGGGATGGTTTATTAATGTTGCAACCATAATACATTCGGACGAAGCATTGCTGGCTGTGGGATTTATTTTTACTATTCATTTTTTTAATACACACTTTAGGCCTGATAAATTTCCAATGGACAAAGTTATTTTTACCGGCAGCGTTGAGCTCGATGAATTTAAGGAAGACCGCCCAAGAGAATATGAAGTTCTTGTAAAAGAGAATAAACTTGATGAAAAATTTGTAAACGCACCTAATAAAACTTTGTTAAGAGCGGCCGGAATTTTCGGGTTTACCGCTTTAACAATCGGGTTAATTATTGTCGTATTAATTATTTATTCAATGATATTCTTATATCAATAGATAGAAAATTATTTTTTTATAACAAATACAGTATATACAATCATGAAAACTAACTGCCTTAATCTTATTAAGATTTCGTTATTTATTTTATTGACCGGGTTATCTCAAGTTGCATACTCTCAATCAAACGAGGATTGCCTTACCTGTCACAGCGACAATGAACTTTCATATGAACGCAAAGGGAAAGAACTTCCCTTATTTGTGAATGAAGATACATATACTCATTCTGTTCACGCCGATATTCAATGTATAGATTGTCATACCGACTTTAACGCAGAAGAACTTCCACATAAAACCGGCAACGAAATTTATAAAGTAGACTGCTCAACCTGCCATGATACGGAAGCTTTTAAATCCAGCATCCACGCAAAAAAGAATATAGAATGTTTTACATGCCATTCAAAACATGAAATACAATCGGCTGAAAGCCTTGATAAAGATTTAACAAAACTTTGCGTTAACTGCCATAAATCGGAAACAGTTGATAAATATATTGCGAGTAAACATTATACGGAATTTAATAAAGGCAAAAACGCCCCTTCATGTTATACATGTCATGATGCGGCGCACAATATTAAAAGCGCTGATTTTTCTAAAAAAGAAATAGATAATTTGTGTTCAACATGTCACGGAAAATCACATACTGAATTCGCAAAAAGCATTCACTTCTTAGCCAAAGAAGAAGGAACACCTACATGTATTGACTGCCACGGCGCTCACCACGTGAATAAAAATAAATATACAATAGCTTCACAGGGATGTTTATCATGCCATTTGGATAAAAAAAGATTTGAAAACATCGGGAAAGAAAATCTTGTAGCGTTTGTTGAGAATTATAAAACAAGCACACACGCTAATATTATTAATAAAGGCGGTGAAGCGGCTACTTGTATTGATTGCCACGATAATCATATGATTCAGGATGTTACAGTTGAAGGAAACAAAGTAAGCCGTGAAAGTCTGCCGAATACTTGCGGGAAGTGCCATAATAATATTGTTGAAGACTTTACAAAATCAATTCATGGTAAATCTCTTGCCGAAGGAATGGAATTTGCGCCTACATGCACAGATTGCCACGGTGAACATAATATTGAAAGTGTAGATATATCAAGCGTCGGTAAAATTGCTACTAAAGAAAAATGCATGGACTGCCATGTTAAAAATGAAGCGATTGTTAAAGCAATTGGCAGTGAGTTAAATGATATTATTTATTATGAAAAATCAGCGCATTATCTTGCATTGTTAAACGGAAACAAAAACGCTCCTACATGTTCCGATTGTCACGGAGCTCACTTAATGAGCGATCCTTCGGATCCAAATTCAAAAATTAATAAGGTAAACGAAGCCGAAACCTGCGGACAAAAAGGATGTCATCCAAATATAGCTGCTGAATATAAACAAACAATTCACGGACAAGCTTTGGCTGGCGGAAACTTGAATTCTCCGTCATGCACGGACTGTCACGGAAAACACCAGATAATTAGAACTGACGATCCGGAAAGTAAGGTTGCGCAAGGACAAAATGTCGCCAAACTTTGCAGCGACTGTCATTCGGATGTGGAATTAGTTGAAGAATTTAACCTGCCGACAGGAAAAACAGGCAGTTATTTTGAAAGCTTTCACGGTCTTGCCGTAAGAGGCGGTTCCAAATATGCGGCGGACTGCGCAAGCTGTCACGGTACACATAATATTAGACCAAGCAGTGATCCTCTTTCTACTGTTAATAAAAACAACTTATCGGAAACATGCGGCACTTGCCATCCGGGCGCAAATATTGAAGAAAATTTTGGTTCAGTGCATCTTAATATTTCAAAAGAAGAAACGCCAATTCAATACTACATAGAATATTTCTACATAGGAATGATTATTCTTGTAATAGGCGGCATGCTTGTGCATAATATTTTAGATGTTGTAAGAAAAACTATCGATAGGTTTAAATATCCTGAACATTATCAGCATCATAATAAATCCGGCAAAGTTTATTTAAGAATGTCGAAGAACGAAAGAATACAGCATTTTATTATGCTTACTAGTTTCATTGCTCTAGTAATAAGCGGGTTTGGTTTGAAATATCCCGATGCGTTTTGGGTAGAAGCTATAAGATATGTATTAGGAGACGGCGCATTTGAGCTTAGAGGCCTATCACATAGAATTTTTGGAATTATGATGATATTGGTTTCTTTATATCATTTATACTACATTCTATTTACACAGAGAGGCAGACAGATGGTTAAAGATTTTCTGCCTGCATGGAGAGATATTAACGACATTAAGGTAAACCTGAAATGGATTACTGGCTTAAGTAAAGAAAAGCCGAGATTCGAAAGATTTAGTTATATGGAAAAAGCAGAGTACTGGGCTTTAATCTGGGGCGTTATTGTAATGGGCGCTACGGGACTTATGCTGATGTTTAACGATTTCTTCCTCGCTAATTTCCCATACTTATGGCTTGATATTGCAACTCTTATCCATTTATATGAAGCATGGTTAGCAACCTTGGCGATTATTGTATGGCATTTTTATTATGTAATATTTAATCCGGATGTTTATCCGTTAAACACCGCGCTGATAACCGGAACGTTAACAGAAGAACAGATGGAACATGAACATGCCGACGAGTTGGAAAGAATTAAAAAACAGGATAAAGCATAAATCTAGACAATATCTAAATAAGACATGCTTATTGCCTATTAATATTTTTTAGTATATATTTTAACAACTATTGATTAAGATAATAACAGAACAATTTAATTTTAAGATAATAAGACTCTATTTCAATTAATGAATCAAATCCTTGGAGGTATGATGAAAAATGCATCAATATTCACATTATTATTATTCTTTGTCCTAAGCATTAACGGAAATGCTCAAGACAAATTTCAGTATATCGGATCTAAAAAATGCGGAGCATGTCATAAATCTGCAAAACAAGGCGAACAACTAAAAATTTGGGAAGCAAGTTCACATGCGAAAGCATATGAAACATTAAAATCAGCTAAAGCTGATGAAATTGCAAAAGGTAAAGGCTTAGGCAAAGCAGTTGAAGCAAAAGAATGTTTAGCCTGCCATGTTACAGGTCACGGTAAAGATGCAAAAATGTTTGACAAATCTTTCAGCATTGAAGAAGGCGTACAATGCGAAGCTTGTCACGGTGCAGGTTCGGAATATAAAAACATGAAAATCATGAAAGACCACGCTCAGTCAGTTGCAAACGGCATGACCGATTACAAAGATGAAGCGGCAATAGAAGCGCAATGCAAAACTTGTCATAATGAAAAAAGTCCTACTTACAAAAAATTTGTATTTAAAGAAAGCTGGGCAAAAATTGCTCATCCTATTCCTTCTAAATAGTAAGCAACAATAGGTTAATCATGAAAAAAATTTTAATTTTAATTTTTGTTATGAGCCTTCCGTTAATTTCTTATTCACAGAATATTAACGGGAGGTTCTCCTCTTCTCTCTATACATTTGAAAGATTCGACAACGCAAATACTTCCGAAACATATATTAGATCATTTCAGTCATTATACTTCAACGCAAATAAAAACGATATTTCAATCAGAACAAGGCTTAATTTTGAAACAAACCTTTCAGGCTCGTTGGAAAGCGATCCTAGATTACGTTTTTATAACCTTTATCTCGAAGCTAGAAATGTATTTGATATAGCTACGTTAAAAATAGGAAGACAGCCTTTGTATAATAGTGTAGCCGGCGGGGTGTTCGACGGAGCAAGCGTAAAAGCTAAATTATCCGGCGTTACTGTCAGCGGTTATTACGGCGGCAATGTACCTGCTTATCAAAAACTCGAATTGACAGATAGTTGGAGCGAAGACTATATTTTAGGCGGTAAAATTGAATTAACCGCAATTGAAAATTTCAGGCTTTCCGCAAGTTATGTTGATAAGAATTTTAAACCTGTCGATTATACTGCGCTTAGATTGGATGAGAACCTTGATTCGGTTCAAGTTTTAATTCAAAAGAATTCGAGTCAGTATAAATTGATTTCTGGAGAAGCTTCATATAATTTAAGCGGAGTATTTAATATTAACTCTACTTACGAGTATGACTTGAATTTTAACACTACTTCTAAGTTTGAAGTAAGCGGCAGATACGATAATATAGAGAATGTAGGCATTAGTCTATATTATAATTTCCGCGAGCCTAAACTCAGATACAATTCAATATTTTCTGTTTTTAATTTCGGCAACACTCAGGAAATTGAAGGCGGTATTGATTATAAAATTAGCGACAAATTTACTGTTGTTGGAAAATTTGCGAATGTAACTTTTGAAGACGAAGATTCGCAAAGATTTACCGTGGGTCTTAATTCAAATTACGGAAGCGTAAGCTACCGTAAATCAATGGGATATGCCGGCGAACTTGATGCTGTTTCGGTTTATACTGCCCACTCAATGCTCGACGGTATGATAACACCATCAATTGGATTATCCTACACAACTTACAAACTGTCGGAAAATGAAGAAGCTCAGAATTTAACTTCATTTCTTGGAGGAGTAAATTACAGACCTTTTAATACATGGTCATTTGATTTACAAGGCCAGTATTTCAACAACAAAATTTACAGCAGCGACTTTAGACTGTTATTTAAAATCAATCATTGGTTTAACTCTAACTTAGAAATCTTATAATATGAAATCAAAACACTTTTATATTTTTATCGGTGCGGTTGTAATACTTTTTTTAGCTATTACAGCTTTTACATCGGAGAATCCTGGTGATTCTAAAACAAATAAAGACATAATCAAATTTTCTCATCAGCTGCACGCGGAAGTTACTGATTGCGCATCTTGTCATACAGGGGTTGCAGAGGCGGCTTCGCTTGACGTAAGACTTTTACCTGAAAAGGAAGTCTGCGCTACATGCCATGATGTTGAAGATGATGATAATTGCTCAATGTGCCATTATGAAGATGTAAACGAACCATTGCTTCAAAGTAAATCATCTTTATTCTTTAATCACGCATTTCACATCAATCAGCAAAAAATGGAATGTACAACTTGCCATAACGGACTAAGCGAAGTTGAATACAGCTTTGAAGCATCCGGCGCAAATCCTGTTATGAACAAATGTTATACATGCCATAATGATATAAGTACCGCTTCTAATGCTTGTGAACTTTGTCATAAAAATACCGCGGATTTAATACCTGATGATCACAAAAAAGTAAGCTTTAATAAAAATCATAAATTTGCAGCGACAAATGATGACGAAAATTGCGCTATGTGCCATAACGAAGATTTCTGCGGTACCTGCCATGTTTCTACAACCGCGCTTGACGCGTTAAATAAAGTTGATGATTTTTATACCCCTTATTCACCTCATAAATTTAAATCGGACGCAAAACAACAGCAGATTTCAAGAGTCCATGATTTAAACTTTGCTTACACGCACGGCATTGAAGCTAAAGGTAAAACAAGCGAATGCCAAACTTGTCACCAGGTTGAAACATTCTGCGCCGAATGTCATAATTCATCAGGCGGGGATTTTGCAAGCGAAGGTTTTGTGCCTTATTCGCATACTCAACCGAATTTTACAACTATCGGTGTAGGTACAGGCGGCGGCCAGCATGCAATTCTTGCTAAACGAGATATTGAAAGCTGCGCTTCATGCCACGATACACAGGGCGCTGACGCGAATTGTATTATGTGTCATACGGATAACGACGGAATAAAAGGAACAAACCCAAGAACCCATGACGCTAATTTTTTGAAGGACAGCGAAGGTGATTGGCATAGTGACGACGGTTCGGTGTGTTATACATGCCATACTACTGCAAGCGCAAGTTCCGGAATTGCAGGTGTCGGTTTCTGCGGATATTGTCATAATTAAATTTTATTAAACAGGAAAATTCATGAAATACGTTATTTCTTATTTATCGGTTTTTGTTCTGGTAATATTTGCTGCTGCGTGCAGCGATATTTCTGATGAAATTACAACTCCGGTTGAAGTAGGCATACACAGCGAAGGAATCTTAAACAGCAGTTCCAATAACTTTCATGGAAAGTTATTGGGAGAAAACGGATTTAAGGATTGTCAGCAATGTCATGCTTCAACACTTACAGGAGGAACTGCCGGTGAAAGCTGCGTTAAATGTCACAGTTCAATTGGTGTTCATCAAGATGGAATTAAAAGTCCTTCTTCCGATAATTTCCATGCGAAATTCTTGAAGAACAATGGACTAATGATGAACGAATGTTCTCAATGTCATGGAGAAGAATATGAAGGCGGTTATTCTTCACCTACATGTCAAAATTGTCATAAAGGAATAGCAGTTCATAAAACCGGAATTAAAAGCCCTTCTTCTGAAAATTTCCACGGCAAATTCATTCAGGCGCATAATTATGATTTAGGCGAATGTTCGCAATGCCACGGAGATAACTATGCAGGCGGACTAATTTCAACTTCGTGCAACACATGCCATGATCAGTCAAACGGACCTGAAGCTTGCAATACATGTCACGGTGATTTTAATGATCCGGTTAAAATTGCTCCTGAAGTCGGCGCGCATTACTCGCATTTGGAAAATACTGTTATTGCTGCCGAAGTAAGCTGCGAAACCTGTCACAACGTTCCTGCCGCATTTAATTCTGCCGGACATATCGATTCAACCCCCGGCGCTGAAGTAATATTAACAGGAGCTGCGGGCGAAGGTTCTACTTTTAATCCTGCTAATATGACTTGCAATAATACATACTGCCATGGTAATTTTGAATTCTTAAAATCGGAATCAAATTTTCAATTTGTTTATACCGCGGATAAAATGGAAGGTAATAACTTTAATCCAGATTGGAATAAGCTTGACGCTTCACAGGCCGCTTGCGGAACATGTCACGGTTTGCCGCCTGTAGGACATATCCCTTCTGATCTTTCATCATGTGTTAATTGCCATGCCGGTGTTGTTGATGCCGCCGGAAACATTATTGATAAAACAAAACATATTAATGGCGTTAAGAATACATTTGGAAATTAATACTTCTAAATAATTAAAAAAGCCGCTTTAAAGCGGCTTTTTTTTATTTATTTCAATAGAAACGGTCAAAACCTCACCTTATATTAGCAGTGATAATAAGCGACATCCTGTAAAATTATCTTATCTTTTTTCCTATTAATTCAATAACTTTACTATTAGATTTTTTTGAAATTTTCAAAATGATAAGTTTTAATTTATAGAGGAAAAATGCTTTCAACGGTACATTTAATGAATATTAGTCTGCCGATTCTTTACATATTTACATTCGGCGCGTACTGGTATGATTTTACACATGAGAAGAAAAATCTTTCCAATTCAAAAAGAATTTTTCTGTTTGTAACTGTTGTAATACATGTATTTTATCTAATCGTTAGAACTATTGAATTTAATCATACCCCTATTACTAGCAAATTCGAAATATTTACTGTACTTGCATTCTGCATCGCATTTTCTTATTTCATTCTTGAGCTTCTTACCGATATAAGAGGCACAGGATTATTTATAATTTTATTTTCGCTTATATTTCAAATTTTATCTTCGATCTTTATTGAAGATCTTTTAGAAGTTAATGAGTTATTACGCAACAGGCTTTTGGGTCTGCATGTAATTAGCGCAATTTGCGGCTATACCGGTATTACAATTTCCGCCGTATACGGCGTGCTTTTTATTATTTTATATAAATCATTAAAACTAAGTAAGTTTGGATTAATTTTTAAAAGATTGCCGAGCTTGGAAACACTTGAAAAACTTTCATTCTACTCCTTGGTAATCGGATTTATATTTTTAACTATCGCTATTATAATTGGCTCTATATGGCTGCCTGCCGCATTCCCGAATTTTAGTTTTCTGGATCCAAAATTAATTTCTACGGGAATTGTATGGATAATTTACGGCGCCGGAATTGTTGCAAAGCTTGCAGCAAGCTGGTATGGAAAAAAAGTTATAACTTTTTCATTAGTCGGTTTTATAATGGCAATTATATCATTAATACTCGGACAATTTTTGCAAAATAGTTTTCACATGTTTACTTGATTAATATATTAGATAATGAACCTAGTCGGAATTACAATAAATCATAAAACCGCTCCAATTGAATTGAGAGAGGCGCTGCACTTAAGTAAGGATGAAATTTTAGAACTAATCCCTGTTCTAAAAAAAGAATCTCTTTCTGAGGGATTTATATTATCAACCTGCAACCGCACAGAAATATTTGGTTTTCCAAAAGACGGAAAATTAAATTATCAGCAGATACAAAACTCGCTTCTTGATTTTAAACCAATAAAAAACATAAAACCGGAAAACTTCGATAAATTCTTTTCATGCAGCGCGGTTAAACATATTTTTGCCGTTTCAGCCGGAATTGATTCATTAATTATTGGCGACAGTCAAATTCTAGGACAATTAAAAGACGCGTTTGAAGTTTCAGAGGATATGAATTTTACTGATCCAATATTGAAAAGAATTTTCGATACAACTATAAAGGTAGGAAAAAGAGCAATCCGCGAAACCGAGATTGGCGAAGGAGCTGTATCTGTAAGTTATGCCGCTGTTCAAGTTGTAGAAAAAATATTCGCCAATATTTCAATGAAAAACGCGCTTGTAATTGGAGCCGGTGAAACCGGGGAACTCGCAGCGGTTCATCTTCGCGATAAAGGCGTTACCGATATAACTGTAACAAACAGAACTCTTGACAGAGCAGAAAAACTTGCTGAAAAAATTCACGGTAAGGTCGTGCATTTTAACGACTTCAAAAACCATCTTTACGAATACGATATAATTGTCAGCGCGACAAGTTCTGATACTTTTATAATTAATAAAGATGATATAAAAGCAGTTATGAAAAAACGCAGAGGCTCCCCTATTTGCATTATGGATATTGCCATTCCGCGCGACGTTGACCCAAGCGTTAAAAATATTGACAACGTATTCTATAATGATATCGATTCGTTAAATTTTATTGTTGAAGAAAATTTAAGAAAAAGAAAAGACGAAATTCCGAAAGTAAATAATATTATTCTTGATGAAATGGTCGGTTTTTTCGGATGGTATAATACGCTGGAAGTTGTACCGGTAATTAAATCGGTAAGGAATTTCTTCGACGATATTGCCAACGATGAACTTACAAAACTTAGAAACAAAGTGTCAAATGAAGATTATATAAAGGTTGAAGAAATGACAAAACGTCTGCTGGGCAGACTTCTTCACAATCCCACAATTAAATTAAGAGAGCTTGCCGAAACCGGCGTAAATGCTCAGGACACTGTAAATCATACGCTAATAGTTAAAGAGTTATTCGGACTTGAAAACCCGAACGACAAAAACGGTTCAAACAAAATAGAGGAATGATTTTTTGGAAAAGAAAAAACTAATAATTGGTTCACGATCAAGTGATTTAGCTTTATGGCAGGCATATCATGTAAAAAACGAACTTGAAAAAAGGAACAAAGGATTAACCGTCGAAATAAAACTTGTAAAAACAAAAGGCGATAAAATTCTTGATGTTGCTCTGTCAAAAATCGGCGACAAAGGTTTATTCACAAAAGAACTCGAAATTCATCTATTAAATAAAACAATAGACATTGCCGTTCACAGCTTAAAGGATTTGCAAACTGATATTCCCGAAGGATTAAAATTGGCTGCAGTAACAAAGCGTCATGAAGTTGAAGATGTTTTAATAGCGCGTAAGAAAGGAATGACAATCGCAAAACTTCCCGACGGCGCAACGGTCGCTACTGGTTCATTAAGAAGAAGAAGCCAGCTTCAGCATTTGCGCCCCGATATAAAAATCGTTGAGCTCCGCGGAAATGTTCCGACAAGAATCCAGAAATTTATCGATTCAAAATGGGACGCCATTATTTTAGCGCGTGCCGGAGTTGAAAGATTAAAATTAAAAAAACATATCTCTTCTTTTATTTCGATTGAAGAAATGCTCCCTGCCGTTGGGCAAGGCGCTTTGGGAATAGAAATTCATAAGGACAATAAATTCGCTTTTGATATTATTCAGTCAATTCATGATGAAAATACTTATGCCGCCGTTTTGGCCGAACGTACATTGTTAAAAGCGCTTGAAGGAGGATGTCAGGTGCCTATCGGCGCTTTCGCACAAGTAAGACCAAACGGATTATATTTGGATGGAATGGTCGGCGCATTGGACGGCAGCGTTACTTTCAGAAAAACTGTTAGAGGGAAAAAATCTGACGCAGTAAAACTCGGCAAATCTCTCGCAAAAGATTTATTAAAAGCCGGAGCCAAAGAAATACTAAATGAAATTTATAAAACTGTTAGACTAAAATAATTTTGAATAAACCGTTACAAAATAAAACCATTGTAATAACAAGAGGCGTCGAACAATCCGAATCTTCATTAAATATATTTGGTAATCTAGGCGCCAATGTAATTCTGTTCCCTACAATAAAAATTATTAATCCGGTAAGTTTTGAATTGTTTGATGAAGCGGTAAAGAATTTTAATAATTTTAATTATCTGATATTTACATCCGTAAATTCTGTAAATAAATTTTCCGAAAGAATAAGTGATTTAAATATTTTACTAGATTTTACAAACATAAAAGTAGTCGCCACGGGAAGTAGAACCGCAAAAGCTTGTTTGGAAAATAATATTAAGGTAGATTTAATACCTGTCAAATATAATGCTGAAAATATAATTGATAACTTAAAAGATGAAATAAAAAATAAAAATGTTCTTGTACCCTGCTCGGCAATAGCCAGAGAAGAATTAGTAAGTGGATTAACATCCGCCGGGGCTAATGTCGTTAAAACGGTTATTTATGAAGTTGGAATTCCTGACAAAGATGAAATTGCTGAATATATTTCCGAACTTAACAGAAATAGTCCCGATGTGTTTATATTCACAAGTCCGTCTACTTTTAAGAATTTTTTATCAATTTTGAAGATTGACAATCCGGAGATTTATTTCCGAAATACAGTTATTGCGGCAATAGGAACAACAACCGAATCCGCAATTGAGAGTTTAAATGTTAATGTTAATATTGTTCCCGAAGTTTTTACAATTGAAGCATTGGCCGAATCGGTTACCGATTATTTTGAGAAAATAAATTTTACAAATCAACATGGATGATATTTATTAAAACCTATCATCAATAAATTACTAAATAAGGAGATTAATTCTTGGCTCAATTACAAAACGATAGATTCTTAAGAGCATGCAGGAAACAGAAAGTTGATAGAACGCCAATTTGGATAATGCGTCAGGCTGGCCGTTATCTTCCTGAATACCGCGCTGTGCGGGCTAAGTCCGATTTTTTGACAATGTGTAAAACTCCCGAACTTGTTGCGGAAGTTACGCTTCAGCCAATCGACATTTTGGGAACAGACGCGGCAATAATTTTTTCCGATATACTTGTTATTCCCGAAGCTATGGGAATGTTTCTTGAAATGAACGAAGGGGTTGGTCCTGTTTTTCCGAAACCGATTAGAAATGAAAATGATTTTAACGAATTAAAAGATGCCGATCCTTCAAAAGATTTAAAGTACGTTATTGACGCGGTTGAGTTGACAAAAAAAGAACTTAACGGACGTGTTCCGCTTATTGGATTTTCAGGTGCGCCTTGGACTCTTCTTACCTATATGGTTGAAGGAAAGGGTTCAAAGAATTTTTCCGAAGTGAAGAAGTTAATTTATAATAATCCGAAACTTGCTCATAAAATCCTCGATAAAATTTCCGACTCGGTTATTAATTACCTAAATGCTAAAATTGAAGCCGGTGTTGACGCTGTACAAATTTTCGATACCTGGGGCGGAATTCTTTCTCAAGATGATTTTGATGAGTTCTCACTACAATATATCACTAAAATTATAGCCGGTCTTAAAAGAAAAGACCAGCCTGTTATTGTATTCGCAAAAGGCGTTCATTCAAAATTAAGAAGATTAGCAAAATGCGGCGCCGATGTTTTAGGGCTTGACTGGACAATGGATATTAATAAAGTAAGAGAACGAGTAGGAGATAGAGTTGCTCTACAAGGTAATTTGGATCCTACAATTTTATACGGCACACAAGATTTTATTAAATCAAGAGTAAAAAAAACCTTGGAAGCATACGGAAAAGGAAGCGGGCACATATTCAATTTAGGACACGGAATTTTGCCGGATGTAAATCCTGAAAACGCAATTGCTCTTGTTAAGTTTGTTCATGAAGAAAGTAAAAAATATCATTAATATTTATCATTCTTTGATATATATTAAGAATTAAAGGAAAGGTTAAAAATGTTTGAAATAGATATAGACATAATTAAAAAATACGATAAGCCGGGACCCCGTTATACTAGTTATCCAACAGCACCTCATTTTCATGAAGGATTTAAACACGAAAAATATCTTGACGAAATAATTCGTACCAATAGTAACGCTAACGCCCCCGATCTTTCATTATATTTTCATATTCCATTCTGCGATACATTATGCTATTTCTGCGGGTGTAATATGATAATTTCAAGAAATAGGGATAGAATAAGTGAATATGTAAATTATGTGAAAAATGAAATAGATATGCTTAGGACATATTTGAATGCGGATAGAAAAGTATCACAAATTCATTGGGGCGGAGGAACTCCGACACATTTAAACCCGGAAGAGATTGACGATTTAAAGTCATTTATAAATCAAAACTTTGATGTAACTAAAGATGCTGAAGAAGGATGTGAGATTGATCCAAGAGGATTAACAAGAGAACATCTTGAAGCATTAAGAAAAAACGGATTTAATAGAATCAGCATGGGTGTTCAAGATTTTAATGAAAAAGTTCAGAAAGCCGTAAACAGAATTCAACCGGAAGATATGACTCGCCAAGTTGTTTCATGGGTGCGCGAACTCGAATTTAAAAGTATTAACCTAGATTTAATTTACGGTCTGCCTTTTCAAACGGTTGATGAATTTGCTAAATCTGTTGACACAATTATTGATATTTCACCCGATAGAATTGCAGTATTTAATTATGCTCATGTTCCCTGGATGAAAAAGCATATGTCATTAATTAAGACTGAAGATTTGCCAACACCTGAAGAAAAACTTCAGATTCTGAAAATGACAATCGAAAAATTAACCGGCGCCGGTTACGTTTTTATTGGAATGGATCATTTTGCAAAACCTACAGATGAAATGGCTGTTGCCCTGCAAGAAAAAAAATTATACAGAAACTTCCAAGGATACAGCACAAACGCTGGAACCGATCTTTACGGAATGGGAATAACAAGTATTGGACAGATTGGAAATATTTTTGCGCAGAATTATAAAAAAGAAAAAGAATATTTTAACGCATTGGAAGATGGAATTTTCCCGGTTGAAAGAGGCTATCAGCTTACGCAGGACGATATAATCCGGCGTGAAGTGATTATGAAAATTATGTGCGACTTCGAATTGGATTTTAATAAATTCGGCGCGTTGTACAATATTAATTTTAACGAATATTTCAAATTCGGCCTAAGCAACTTTAGTGAAATGATTGATGACGGATTAGTTGAACTGACAAATGATTATATAAAGATTACAGAGATGGGGAGATTGCTTATTAGAAATATCGCCATGAATTTTGACGGCTATATTGAAAGAAAGGAAGATACGGCGCGCTATTCAAGAACAGTTTAACAATATTTATATCCCTGGCTTTATAATTTTCTTTATCATAATCTTTATCATATTTTTTATTTTGTAAAGATTCTGATAATGTTTTGATTATGAAAGAGCTTTGTCGTTTTTGTAAATTCAACTTGTCGCTTTATCTTTTAAAGGCTGCGACGTAAAAAAATCTTCATAAAATCTTTTTGTGTAATTAGCCAACAGTTCCAAAACCCTTTCCCTGCGCGGAGAAACAAAAATTAAACCCGCATGATACTTTTTCTTTAAGCGCCATACTACTTCCTTTTCATTATAAGCCGAAAGATCGGGCCATTCTTGTTTAGCAAGGGATTGCAGAACAGCGGAATATTCTTCTTTATGTTTTGGAAGTCTGTACGATCCGTCGCCTCTTAATATTTCAATCTTAGCCCATTCACGCCACATATTTATACCTGAGGAAGCTTCAATCATTTCAGCAATATTTGCGCCTCCAACTCTCGCCGAAGTTTCAAGGAAATAAAATTCACCGTTTTCTTTTCCTTTTATAAATTCAGTATGCGAAATTCCGTGAACCAGTCCCATAGCGCTTATTACATTTTTATTGAGTGCCAGCAAAGCCTGTTCATCATCACTTCCCCTTTCCATTGTTCTTGAAGAAAAAACTCTTCCGTCGTGCGCTACTTCCATTGGCGGCAGTCCGTATTCGTGGGCAATAGCAAACCTAATTTCATTTTTATAAATTATTGAATCAACATGATAAATATTTCCGCTTATAAACTGCTCCATTAAATAGTATGATTGTTTATCGCCAAGTATATCCAGTGTACGCCAAAGTTCTTCCGGATTATTTATTTTTTTTAATCCGACTGCGCCGGCCTGCATTCTTGGTTTCAAAATATACGGCGGTTGAACATTATCGAAAAACTCCCTGATTTTGTCGTAATTTATGATGGGAACAAAAGCGGGAACATTAATGCCTATTTCAAGCGAACGCATTCTCATTGCAAGTTTATCTCTGAAATATCTAGCCGTTGTTTCTCCCATGCCGGGAACTCTTAAATGTTCTCTTAACGTGGCTGCTTTCTCAACGTCAAAATCATCTAAAGCAACAATTCTTTGTATGTTTTCTGAACGCGCCAAATAACTTACAGCTTTTATTACATCAAGCATTTTCCACTCATTATCTACATCAGGCATATAATAAATTTCATCAAGACTTTCGCGGGGCCAATTTGCATTCTTTAAACTTTCTGATGTAAGCAGGATTACACGGCAGCCTTCTGCGAAACACTGACGCATAAAATCAGCTCCTTTTTCATAACTGGCAATACAAAGTATTGTAAACGGATTCTTTAACATATTTACCCCTTAAAAAGTCAATCTGATTTTAATTATTATAAATGAATAATTCAATTTAATTAAATACATTTTAGGCAAATAATTAATCGATTATAACATTCTTAATTTATCAAAATCTCCATCTTATGCTAAATAATTGCACAAACTATTTTTACATCTAATTTTCAAAATAAATTATTAACTTATATATGCGATTTTAATAATTACAAAGAGGTAAACTTGAGCAGGTTTGCAGTTGTTCTATTTAATTTGGGGGGACCGGATTCTTTAGAAGCAATTGAACCTTTTTTGAAAAATTTATTTTCCGATAAAAATATATTTAAGATTCCATTTGTTCAAAAATTCGCCGCCAATATAATAGCAAAAAGAAGAGCTCCTATTGTTCAAGGAGAATATAAAATGATAGGCGGAAAATCGCCGATCGGTTATTGGACTGAAATACAAAGATCTAAATTAGAAGAATCACTGCGGAAAATTTATAACTCTATTGACGTGTTTACATGCATGCGTTACTGGCATCCTATGACAGAAGAAGTTGCTCCGAAAGTAAGTGCCGGAAATTATGATAAAATCTTGCTGCTTCCCTTGTATCCTCAATATTCAAAAACAACCACTTTTTCATCTTTTCAGGAATGGAAAAGAATATATAAAGGTGATAAATCAAAATTAATTTATATAAATGAATTTTATAAAAACGAAATCTATATAAAAGCTGTTAATGAAAGAATTGACCAAGCTTTGTCACGTATGTCACCTGAAAACAGAAATAAAACTCAACTAGTATTCAGCGCGCACGGAACACCTTTAAGTCTTGTTAAAAAAGGCGATCCGTATAGCCAACAGATTAAAGAAACAGTTGAACTAGTTATGAAAAACAGAAAAAATTCTAATGCTTATCATCTCTGTTATCAAAGCAAGGTGGGACCCGTTAAATGGCTTGAGCCTTCCACCGAAACAATGATAAAATCTCTGGCCGAACAAGGTAAAAAACATATGTTAATAATACCAATTAGTTTTGTCTCAGATCATGTTGAAACCCATTATGAACTTGATATTGAGTACAGGGAAATCGCGCATAACGCAAACGTAGAATATTATTCAGTAATAAAAGGTTTAAACGATTTGGATACATTTGTAGAATCGTTAAAATCGCTAACAGTGGACGCAATAAATAAATAGAAAGAATTATGGAAAAAGAGAAAATTAAAGTTGCTGTTCTTGGTGCGGGAATTTCAGGCCTATCAACAGCGTATTGGCTTATTAAAGAAGGTTATGATGTAACCGTTTACGAATCAAATAGATTCCCCGGCGGCGCAATGATTACAGAAACCGACGATGATTATCTGATTGATTATGGTCCCAACAGCGGTTTAGAAACTACACCGCTAATTTCAAAATTAGTGGATGAAATAGGACTTAAGGACCAAATGATTTACGCAAATGAAAACGCTTCAATTAGATATATTTTAAAAAACAATTCTTTGCATCCGCTTCCGACTTCAGCTGCTGCTTTTTTAAAGACTAAGTTATTTTCGGTAAAAGCAAAATTAAGATTAATGAAAGAACCGTTTGTCGGGAAATCCGGCGACGGATATTTTCAGTCGATTGCGGAATTTGTTGAACGAAGACTCGGCAGGGAGTTTCTTGATTATGCAATTGATCCTTTTGTATCAGGAGTTTTTGCAGGCGATCCGGCCAAATTAAGCGTCGCTTCCGCTTTTCCAAAATTATATAGATTAGAAGAAATTTACGGCGGTCTAATTAAAGGTATGATACTAGGCGCGCGTGAAAGAAAAAAAAGAAATGAAGAATCAAAACAAAGCGCCAAAATGTTTACGTTTTATAATGGTATGCAAAGTTTTCCTCAAGCAATTACAGACAAAATTAAAGATAATGTCCGTTTAAAATGTATTATTGAAAAAATTGAAAAGAATGACAAAGGCTTTAAAATTTATTATTCCGAACAGGATTTTAAATTTGAGGCAACTGCTGATATTATTCTTTCAACCATGCCCGCTTACAAGGCTTCCGAAATTTATCCCGCTATGGATGAAACAATAGTAAAAACTCTAAATAATATTTTTTATCCCCCGGTAATGGTTTTATATCTTGGTTATAAAAAAGAAAATATTGGCCAGCCATTGGACGGATTCGGATTTTTAATTCCTTCGAAAGAAAAGAAATCATTTCTTGGCGCAATTTGGAGCTCAACAATTTTCCCGAATAGAGCCGCTAAAGATAAAGCATCTTTTACTTTGTTTATTGGAGGATCCCGCTCTCCTAATCTTTTTAATAAGAATAACGATGACCTAATTAAAAATGTAATTTCTGAATTTAGCGATATTATGAAAATTAAAGGCGAACCGGAGCTATTAAAAACTAAATTGTGGGAAAGAGCAATTCCTCAATATAATCTAGGATACATTCAAACTGAATCCGCAATTAAAAAATTTGAAAAAGAAAACAAAGGATTTTTCCTCGGAGGAAATTATTTAGGCGGAATTTCTGTCGGTGACTGCGTTAAAAATTCTGAAATAAATCTAGATAGAATTAATAGTTTTGTAAAAAACGAATATCAAAAATAACAACAAACCCCGGTTAATTTAACCGGGGTATTTTTACCTCAATTGTTACTTTCATAATTCATTTGTCATAACACTTTAATCTAAATTAGATTTTTATTTTTTACCTAATTTCTACATATTTGATGTAGGAATAATTTTAAAATTAACCTGTTTTACGGCAGGTGAAAGTCTGGAGAAAATATGAATATAAGCAAGAGCGAAAAACTATTCGAAGAAGCAAAACTATATATACCCGGCGGTGTTAATTCCCCTGTTCGTGCTTTTAAATCGGTAGGCGGTAACCCGCTTTTTATTTCGCGCGGTGAGAAAGGGAAAATGATTGATGCCGACGGCAACGAATATATTGATTATATAGGAAGCTGGGGACCGCATCTTTTCGGGCATAACCCCGAATTTATAAAAAAAGCTTTACTTGAAAGTATTGAAGACGGAACGAGTTTCGGCGCGCCTACAGAAATAGAAATTAAGATGGCAAAATTAATTGTTGAACTTGTACCTTCAGTAGAAATGGTAAGAATGGTAAACAGCGGAACTGAAGCGACAATGAGCGCAATTCGCGCAGCGCGTGGTTATACGGGAAGAGAAAAATTCATAAAATTTGAAGGTTGTTATCACGGTCACGCTGATTATTTTTTAATCAAAGCAGGGTCAGGTGCTTTAACTTTAGGAGTTCCAACAAGTCCGGGCGTTACAAAAGGAAACGCGGCGGATACCTTACTTGCCGATTATAATGATATAAACTCGGTAAAAGAACTGGTCGCAAAAAATAAAAATGAAATAGCAGCTATTATTATTGAACCGATTGCCGGTAATATGGGTGTTATTAAAGCTGAAGCAGAATTTATTAAAGAATTAAGACAAATTTGCGATGAAGAAAAAATCGTTTTGATTTTTGATGAAGTTATGACAGGATTCCGCGTATCAAAAGGAAGCGCTCAGGAAGTTTTGGGAATTAAACCTGATCTTTCTACTTTCGGTAAAATTATCGGAGGCGGATTACCGGTTGGAGCCTTCGGAGGCAAAAAAGAAATTATGGAACAGATTGCGCCTAGCGGGCCGATATACCAGGCCGGTACATTAAGCGGTAACCCTCTTGCCATGGCCGCAGGATACGCGGCGCTCAGCCATATTAAGGATAATCCGGGAATCTATGATGAACTTGAAAAAAAATCGTTGTATTTAGCCGACGGATTTATGCATAATTTGAATGAACTTGGAAAACATTTCGCTATGAACCGTATTGGTTCAATGATGTGCATGTTTTTTGTTGAAGAAGATGTGAAAGATTTTAAAACCGCTATAAAATCCGATATAATTCTTTACGGAAAATATTTTCATGAAATGCTTAAACGCGGTATTTACCTTGCGCCTGCTCAGTTTGAAGCATTGTTTGTTTCAACTGTTCATACAACCGGAGATTTGGATAAAACAATTAAAGCTCATTACGATTCATTAAAAACTATACTTTAATTATTTATTAAAAAGAGGTTGTCTCCAAAGTAATCATATTTTGTGCCTTAGTGCCTTAGTGGCTTAGTGGCTTAGTGGCAAAATAAATTTTGATTGTCAAACAAGTTCAAAACATTAGCCGCTAAGTCACAAAGGATCACAAACCATTTTTGAGATATACAATTTAATTATTATTAAATAATTACTGTAAATTTATCCAAGCATCCCGCAACTTTAATTGACGCTCGTCTGCGTCTTCAATAATTTTAAATATATGTGTAATCTTTTCCGCCGGAAGTTTATAGTCAAAGACAAATTCTTCAGAGTCTCTTTTCATTACAAAACTTATTGTTTCGCCGGGCTTATAGTTGTTAAATTTCGAAAATATTTGCCCTAAATTTTGAGGGGTAATTTCCTCCCCGTTATATTTGTAAAAAACATCACCTACTTTAACGGGCAATGAATCTTCCGTTAAAATAGCGATAACAAGGTTGCCTTCCTTCAATGCAAATTCAAAATCAAATCCGGCTTTGGAGCTGTCGAAACCCGCTGTTTCCAAATAATTAATTCCAACTTTTTCAAAATATTCTTTTATTGGTAACGGTTCTGTTCCTTTTACATACATATTGAAAAAATCCATCACATCGGGAAATGTTCTATCCGTAAAATCTTCAAAAAACTTTTCTTCGCTGAAAGATTTTTTAGGACCGTAATCCTTAGCCAATTCATTAATAACTTCTCTTAACCCAATTTGGCCGTCGGATTCATCAAGTAATTTAATATCGAGAAGCGTCATAATAATTGGACCCCTGCAATAAAAGATGTAGAATTGATCCTGATATTCAAATGAATTCACAGATAGTTCTGTTAAACTTAAATCCTTACGGAATCCTTCGGCCTGTCTTAATTTTGTTGTTAATTCTTCAAGATATTCTTGAATAGAATAAATATTTGCCCCAAGTTGTAACGCGTCGGAAGCCCATTCTGTAACTCCTTCATACAGCCAAATATGCTGAGATAATTTCGGTTCAGCAAAGTTAAAATTTGAAATTAATTCGCTATGTATGTTTAACGGAGTGACTATATGAAAAAATTCATGAGCAACCGTTGACCGTAAATTTTTAATATAGTTTTTTGAAAGCGGGAATTCGGGGAATACATAAAATGAACTGTATGAATGTTCCCATGCGCCGGCGGCTTCATCTTCAAAATGAAACAAGAACGTATATTTATCTACAGGCAGACCGTTAGTAAATTTGTCCGCGGCGTAAAGTATATCTTCAACCGAATTCAGCAAATCATCAGATTTAATTAAATCCGTTTTTGAATATGTATATACTTTTACTAATGTACCGCTGATAGTGATTGACGATTCGGAAAGATCACCGAGTAGCACGGGTGAATCAACCAAATAATCAAAGCTGCCGGCTTCAAAATAACCTGAAGAATTTTTCATTAATGCAGTACCTACCTTCCAATCGACGGGGTAATCTATTTTAAAATTGATTGGATAATTCTGCATACCTTCAAAATAACCGAAAATGCATTGGTTATTCATCACAACATTATCTTCTTCAATAGATGAACCGGCCATTAAATATATTTGATTTTCATCAACTGGAGTATCCCATGTTTCCGAAATGCTATAAACTATTTTATATACATCTTGGGGCTGAGATATTAACCATTTGTTCTCTGAAATATTATTAACTGCTATTTCATTTTCATTCTTATCATAAACGTGAAAGGATTTAACGTATCTCCCGATATTCATTAATTGGTATGTTCCCGGCGCAGTAGCGGCGAAATTATAAGTTTTATTTTCCTCTGATAGTTTTTCGGGAAATAGAGTTACTTTAAAAAGATCATCAGACCTGTCGTTTAAATTGATATAGAATTTATGCTGTGAATAAAGAAGCATATTCGAAAAAATAAAAACAATTAAAAAAGAAGGAATAAATAAACTTCTATGCATTAAAACCCCCATTATATATAATAAATATCAAAGTTATTGGACGTATTGCACAAAAATAAGTTTACAATTTAAAGTTGCAAGTCAAATGCTCCCGGATTGAGAGCATTGATTAGTGGATGGAGTTTTAATAATAGAATCTGAATCCGACACGCATTAATATACCGCTCATATCATAAGAACGTTCAAAAACTTTTGTTCTTCCGTTTTCTTCAACTTCATAAGTCCAGCTTGGTTTCGCGGAATGATATGCAAGTTCTGCGATGAATTCAGACCGTTGTCCAATTTGATAACTTACACCGGCGCCAAGCCTCCAAGTAAAATCGAACGCAGATTTAAAATTATCATCTTCCGGATTTTGAAAACTTCTATAAAAAATCAGTAACATTTCAATTCCCGCCGAGCCGCTAATAAAAACATCCATTCTTGGCGCTACAGGAAATTTACCTGTCATGTTAAACATTACCGGGATATCGTGTAAATTTGTTCTGGCTCTCAGTTCATTTAATTCTGAATCAATAAACCCGAACTCATTATTAAATTCCCTTACAAGTTTCTGGTCGGTATATTTTTTGTGAAACCAATCTACACTCCACCCGTAATTAAAACTTTCATCGATATAATTACCGCCTTCATATCCTATTATAAATCCGCTCCCGGTAGATGACGGATCATAAACGCCAAGTTTCACGGTTCCCATCTTGTATTGCGCAAAATTGACAACAGGCAGTAGAATTAAAAACAGAAATATTTTTTTCATTTTCCCCTCGATTGACTTTTAAAAATCAATTGTAAAAAACAAAAATAATACCATCTTTTTGCAAGCATCTTAGCCAATTAATGCAATAATTTTTTATTTACTGTGCATCAATGTATACATGTACGAATATTTTTCGCGACAGTTAATAAACCGCGAAATAATTTCGTAATGAACGTAATTAATTATTACATTAAAATTTTGATAAAATTTGCATTATTAATGAATTATAATTTATTATAAATAAACGAAGTGACTTTCAGGATTTTATGATAGGTATTTGAAAGATAATACGGTTACAACTTACAATCTAAAAAAAAAGCCCCGGTAATATTCCGGGGCTTAATTTTAGTTATCTATAACTAATGATTCTTTTGATCTTCGAAACGCGGAAATTATAAATCCGGCAACCATTACTAACACTCCAGCCCAAACTAGATTTATAAAAGGTTTTACACTCGCGTCAATCGAAAGTATTTCTTTAGGGGATGACAATTGACCGTTTTGAACGCCGTCGAGGTTAGAAAGCACCAAGGAGACTTTCCCGGAAGCGTCTAAATTACTCATTTCTATTTTAAGATTTGCATCCTTAAATTCCACAGCTTCAAAACTTCTTTGTCCTCCGCTGTTTTTCATAGCAGGTTCAAGCTGTACGTACTTCCCTTTGTATTCTAAAGTTATTTCCGCGCCTATTCTAAAATCACCGCCGCTCATCATTGAGGACATTGCATCGGGAGGGAAATTAAATTTATCGAAAATTATTTTAGCACCGTTAAATTCATAACTTTCACCCCTGCTTAATGTAACGTTAGTTCCGGCATTTGAATTGTGCCCCGAACCGTCTTCGTAACTTACAGGCGCCACATAAAAATCTTTTGTAATTAAATTCAGAATATCAGGTTCTCTCATTAAACTATTATTAAACTCGGCAATATACATAACCGGCGCAACAACCGATTTATCCGAACCGTCCGCCACCTCGATATTAAAGGCATATTTTTGACCATTCTCAATTAAGTTAAATCCTGTAAATGTTAAATCATAACCAAGTACGTTAACTTTTTCTCCTTTGGTCAGCTGTATTTGTTTAGTTTCGGAAAAACTGCCCGAGGCAATAACACCGAGCATAAATAATGCGATTCCGATATGAGCAACATAAGCGCCCAGAAAAGATTTTCTTCCCATAAATATTTTATATGCTATTTCAAGATTCACAAACAGTGTAAACGAAGCCGACAATGTAAATATTATAAGCATAATATCCGTTACACCGCCGAAGACCGCTATTAAAATTGTTAAAACGAAGGCTGATATCATTGAGAATCTCGCCTGTTTTAGGAAATCTTTTTTATTTGTATGTTTCCATTTAAGCAGCAGACTAAAACCGTTGAGAAATCCTATTATAATCCCAATTGGCAAATTCAATTCGTTGTAAAATCTTACTTCAACGGATTGACCGAAAATTGGGGCGGATGTACCAACAAGTACAATTATAGCCGCTGCAATTAGAGCTACCGACCCGGTAAATAATGCTAACTCTCTTGAAAGCAGATTATCTTCAAAATTAAAATGTTCGTTTAAATATTTCCATCTGTATGCTATTGCTCCAAAACCAAGAATAGTAAAAATGCCTACAAGCGAAATGAGCAATAAATAAACCGTCATGCCGGGATCAACAAATGAATGAACGGAAGCGTCGCCAAGTATTCCGCTTCTTGTTAAAAAGGTACTGTATAAAACAAGAAGGTAGGTCATAATACATAATATTAAGTTAGTTTTCCCGAATCTTCCTATACCGTCTTTAGCCTGAGTTTTTCTTTGCACAAGCATTGTATGTATAGATGCTACTCCAATAATCCACGGAACAAGACTTGAATTTTCAACCGGATCCCATCCCCAGTATCCGCCCCATCCAAGCACCCCGTAAGCCCAGTAACCGCCAAGCATAATCGCAAGACCAAGCACCATTGTACCCGAAAGAACCCATGGCAAAGCCTGTTTGATCCAATTATTGTATTCGTTTTTAAGAAGAGCTGCGAATGCGAATGCGAATGGAACTGTTGACATAGAGAATCCGACGAATAATATCGGAGGGTGAATCTGCATCCAGAAATTTTGGAGTAGAGGATTCAGTCCTTTACCTTGAACAATAAAATCGTTTACCGCTATTCCCTGTGATTTAAGAATTCCGAAAAGTTCGCTGTTCATTTTCACAAATGTTTTGCCGCCGCCTGCATCTTCAAATAAAAAATTCTGAAGAAACGGGGCTGAAAGCAAACTTTGCTTTATACTTTTAATCTCAATAAAGGTTGGGTCTGCCCAAATATATGCGAAAGGATTTTTCAGCATTGGGCTTACCATTATTAACAAAAATGTTGCGGCGAGAGAAAAAATCATCATTACACGCTGTTCAAGATCACCGCGTTTTGATGTATATTCAAGTAATATTAATCCTACAATAGCCGTAAAGAAAAGCCAAAGCATAAAACTGCCTTCCTGCCCGGCATAAAATGTGGACATTAAAAGTCCGGTAGGTAAATCGCTGCCGCTGTAATTATATATATATTTGTACTGATATTGATGCGTTAAGATTGCGTGCAGCAGTAAAGCGCTTGAGGCTATAACCATAATTGCCATTGTATGGTATCCAATCCTCGCGAACTTTAATGTATTCTCATAACCTTTATAGGTCATAAAATACATAAGCACGGTAAACGCCCCGGCCAACATCCCGAGGGTCAGCAATATATTGCCTATCATTTAGAAACTCCCTTCCGATTTTTAAGAGCTTTGGTTTTCGTCAAACTGCTCTTCATATTTGGATGGACATTTTGTTAAAATATCTGAAGCCTGGAAATATCCGTTTTGACTGTTATATTTCCCGGTAACAACCACGCTGGTAGCTGATTCAAAATTATTAGGGATTGCTCCTTTATATATAACCTTTAATTCGGTTCCGTGTGAATCAGTCATGTAGAAAGAAAAAATATTTTTTTCTCTATCAATTTCATAGTTTTTAGCTTTTACCCATGCGCCGGTTGCTTTAATAGTTTTTGAAGAAGTTTTTATTGCAGAAAAATTTTCTTCGTAAGTTACATTGGTTTGTGTAAATAAATAAATCATTATCCCCAAAAAGACAACAATTATAAATCCGCCGAACATATATTTGTTTTTCATCATTATTTCTCCTTAAGCTCTTGCTCAATTGCTTTTAATCTCTTGTCTGTATTAAATAAAAAGAAAAATATACCGGCCCAAACAACCAGTACAATAAATAATACAATAAATATTGAATTATCCGAAAGAAATGAATAAAGTCCTTCCAACTTATTACCTCAAATGATTTTTTTAAAAAGTTTATCTTTAATTATCGCCGATTTGTAGCTTAAGTTCCACATCCAGAAATACAAAATTGTAAATGCTGTGAGGGATAAATAAAATACAATCTGCATATTCGCATTCATTTTAAAATCTACAACGGGTCCTGAAGTATCGTCATTTGCCGATCCGGGATGCAATCCCGTCATAATTCTCGGCATAATAAAAATAAAAAACGGAACAGTTAAAAATGATATTATGGAATACACCGCAGAAAGCCTTGCGCGTTTATCTTCATTTTCAATTGCCGATCTAAGTGCAAATAAAGAGCCGTAAATTAAGAGCAGAATAAAAATACTTGTTTCCCTTGGATCCCAATGCCAGAAAGCTCCCCAGGTAAATTTAGCCCATATTGAACCTGTAATTGTAGCTAACACAGTAAATATAAATCCGAGCTGAATTGCGGCGAAAGATTTAGCATCGTCGTCCATATTCTTTTTAACAAGATACTTTATCCCGTAAATCATTGCCATTAAAAACGCAATTACGGAAAGCCACGCGGTAGGTACATGAAAGAAAATTATTTTTGCTTTTTCTTCTAGTCCGGGAATATTAGGAAATTGATACCATGCAGCCGGTTTTGCAACAATAGGAAATGAAATGCCGGCTATTATGACATAACACATTAAAACAAAAAGTATAACTTTCCAGATATTTTTCATTTATTACCTATAAAAACGTTCAAAAATATAGACAAAATAATATTAATTAACTAAATGTACTTATTTGCCTATTTAAATAAAATCTCGTGTCTTAATATAGTTTTTCGATTATAAAGTTGCTATAAAAATGGGAGAAATAAGGTATCAATATTATTTAGTATATATGTAATCTATTTAATCGAGCCAATTATATAGATAAATAACGGAAAATGTTTCCGGAATTAATAAACTAAAAAATATCAACGAAAAAATGTTGCCAATTTTTAATATCAGCTAAATAATATTTAATAGTTTCCGATAATTATTTATAAAATTAAATAATAGGAGATTCATTTATGGCTCTTTTCCAATGGAACAATTCGTTCAGTGTAAATAACTCAGAAATTGATAAACAGCATCAAAAACTGGTAGAACTTGTTAATAGTCTCCATGATGCGATGAGTCAGGGTAAAAGTAAAGATGTATTAGGAAAAATCTTTAACGATCTAATAATATACACTAAATCACACTTCAAGTCCGAAGAAAACCTAATGCTCAATAAAAATTATCCTGATTATACAGCACATAGATTGGAACACCAAAAACTTACAAATCAGGTAATAAAATTAAAAGCGGAATTTGACGCGGGCAAGGTAGTAATAAGTATTGAATTATTAAATTTCCTTAAAGATTGGCTGAAGAAACATATCCTTGAGACCGATAAAAAATATATGCCGTTTGTGAATTAATTATTTTCTTTTATTAGGATTTTGCAAACTTTCCCAATTCTCAAAACGTCATAATAATAGTTTATAAATAAGTTATTAATTGTTACTTTGACAAATGTTAATTATTAAAATGAAAATTCTGTGAGTAAACAAAATCCTATTAAACGAATATTCGATCTTTATACAAGCGATTTAAGCTATCAGGAAATAGAAAGACTTGTAAAACGAGACGCCGCTGAAGTATACGAATTCTTTTCAAGAGATATTCCTAAACCTGATCCGACTCAGAATAAACTCACAAGAATATTGATTTTTATTAGAAGTTTATTTAATGCTTTTCTTTTAAAACTAACTCCGGCAAGAAGAGTTTTTTATTTAGTATCCTTAATTTTCGCATTATTCGGAATAATAAATAATATAGACGGTTATATTATTTTTTCATTTATTATTATTAATTCACTTTTAGCTTTTGAGCTCGCCGATAAATTAACGTCAAAAAACGAAATTGATCTAGCACGAAAAATTCAGAATGAATTGATACCAAAAATTCCGCCGGAAAATTCTCTTTATGAAATTGCCGCATTTTACGAATCGGCAAAAGAAGTAGGGGGCGATTATTTTGACGTAATTCCCTGCGGTTCGCATAAGGATGAGTTGATTCTGGTTATTGGGGATATTTCGGGGAAAGGAATGGCAGCCGCTTTATATATGGTAAGGGTTCAGGCAATAATGCACGCTCTTGTAAAAGCTTCATCCGATCCAAAAGAAATAATAATAAATTTAAAAAATACTTTTTCCGAAAAACTTCTGCCCGAGTATTTTCTTACATTAATTACCGCGTCAATTAAAGCAGACGGAAGTATATCCATGTGTAAAGCCGGTCATCCCCCGGTACTTCACTTCAAAAAATCCTCGGCCGAGATTGAAACCATTAATATAAAAGGAATGGGTATCGGGTTAAAAGATAAAGGTATGTTTGAGAAAACAATTGAGGAAAAAACAATTATTCCTGAAAAAGATGATATTATTTTGTTTTATACAGACGGAATAACAGAAGCGATGAACAACTTTAAAGCCGAGTATGGGGCCGAAAGACTAAAAAATGTTTTGGTAGAGAATGCTCATCTTCCTGTAAATGAAATAAAACATAAAATTCTTCAATCGGTTTATTTATTCAGAGGAGATACGCCTCAATTTGATGATATTACATTAGTTGTTTTAAAGAAAAAATAAATTTTTAATCCTCAAAAATAATGAACTCATCACCGGCAGGTCTAATTTCATCATACATTCTTTTTAATGAATTATAAGAAGCCATATTGCCTCTTTGAGCAGATTTTCGGTATAGTTCAACTGCTTTAGGCTTATCAGTTTTAACTCCAATTCCTTTTTCATAACAATAAGCTAGCGCAGATTGCGCAAGCACAGAACCTGATTCGGAAGATTCCATAAAAGTTTTTATTTCATTTGATACATCCTTGCCTTCAGCATATTCCGAAATTTCGCTGAAAGCTATTCTTACTTTTGCTTCAATGCTCCCTTTCAAAGCGGCTTCGGACCAGTATTCCATCGCTTTCTTTTTGTCATGTTCAACCAAGTCGCCGTTATAATAACAGAGCCCGGTTTCCACAATTGCCTGAACATGTCCTAAAGAAACGGCTTTTTTGAGAAGATCAAATGCCTGTTCGGAAGTAATTCTGTAATCTATGCCTAATGCAACAAGTCCTGCCCATGCATACATCGCGTCGGGATTATGCGCATCGGTTTCTTTTTGAAGTATATCAAAAAAACCATCTGTCCGTACAAGATTATATAAATTTTCCAACGCCTTTTGAGAACCTAAACGAAGTGAACGAAGATAATTTACAGCCGCACTTATAATATTCTTTTTAACAACAATTCCTTTTTCATAACCGCGACCGGCAATTAAAAGCGCTTCGGGGCTTCCGGATTTTGCGGCAAATTTAATTAATTCAGAAGCAGTTGTATCTTTTAAACCTGCTTTATTAATTATATCGGAAATTCCCAAAGTTTCTTTTAATTTATCTGTATTCTGATTAAGAACTTCTTTAACAGCTTTAATTTCTTCTTCTTCCGAAAGCGAATCGTTTTCAAAATCAAAAAAATCCAATTCCCAATTTTGATCCATTAATTCAGCTTTTCCTGAAGAATTAAGGTATGCAGTATTTTTATCGGTTTCGGCCGAATCAAGCGCGAATGTAAATCCCGCTTTTTTAAATTGATCTAATGCATCCTTTGCGTATTCAAATCCTCCTTCCGATGCTTTTTTAATCCATCTATAAGCCTCATAATAATTTCTATTTACAACAAGGTTATCTGTAAGAAAAATTCCGTATGCATACTGCCCGGAAGGCATTCCCGAAACAGCCGAAGACTTAAAATACTCAAATGCTTTAAATGGATTCCAGCTTACGCCGATTGCGTTATTCAGCATTATCGCATAGTTAAATTTTGCAAACGGCAAATTTTGTTCAACGGCCTTTTTTATCCAATAAACCGCTTGGGCAGTATCAGGAAGAAATCCTTTGCCGAGAAGATATCTTAAACTTAATTCATGCTGAGCGTAAGGATCGCCGCCGTTTGCCTCTTTTAATAGTAAAAATCCTGTTAATAATTGATATGAGGGATACTTTGCTTTTATCAGAGGATACATTGATTTAGGCTGTGTACTCTTAAATGCTTTACTTAATGTTGAGTCCTGTGCATTTATTAGATTAGCCGCTAATAGAATTAATAGCAATATTTTTTTCAAAAATTTTTCTTCAATTTGTAAAAAGATTTGTTTTGATTTTATTAGACAATGACGGGCCGTTTATTGGTTTAATTTTTTTTTCATTGTAAAAATATTTCTACCATTTTCAGACCTGTAACTCGTACTGTCCATTAGGCTTTCAATAATAAACAATCCCATTCCGCCTTCCGGAAGATTCTCAATATCATCGGGATCAAAATCCAGAGTCGGTTTTTCAAAATTTGTTCTTGCAATACCTTTATCCGAAATATCCGTTATAAATTCGGAATCTTTAATCGCAACCTTTATTTCAATAGATTTTGTTTCCTCTTTATTATATGAATGTGTAATAACATTATTAAGAGCTTCTATTACACATATTAAAAGATCGTTGCATTCGGATTCGGCGATACCGTTTTTCATGCAGAACCTTTTAATACCGTCTGCAGTACTATTAACGTTTTTATACTCGCTCTTTATAAAATAAGTTTCAACAGGCATTATTACAATCTTTTGATTAACAAAAACGTAAGTTATAAAAAAAATACAAATTTATAATTAAAAAGAAGTGAAAATTAAATAAATAGATTAGTTCTCTTTAATGTAATAGGAATAAAACGGAAATAAAAGAAGTGACGGAAAATTTAACTTAGAGGAAGAGTGAATCTAAACTCACTTCCTTTGCCTAATTTGCTTGTAACCTTAATGGTTCCTAAACCTTTTTCAATAAATTCTTTGCAAATTACTAAACCTAAGCCGGTACCTTTTTCTTTATTTGTTCCTAAAGTAGAATGCTGAACATCAATTCTAAAGAGTTTTTCTACTTCTTCTTCAGACATTCCAATACCGTTATCTTTAACTATAAACTCAATATGATTTTTATATATAGTTGAATACAGCTGAATTTCCCCTCCGGGCTTAGTAAATTTTATCGCGTTTGATATTAAATTACGGAGAATCGCTTCAAGTATATTTGCATCTGTATTTATAGTAATTGTATTATCAATCTTATTGATGATCTTTATATCTTTATTCTGCGCAAGATCGTTAAACAATTCAAAAATTCTTTTCGATATTTTTTCAAGAGACAGCGGCTCTTTTTCAAATTCAATTTTACCGCTTTGAAGTCTTGACCATTGAAGCAAATTTTCAAGAAGCGCGAACAGGCTTTTCGCGGATTTATGCATCTGCAGGGAATAATCTTCTATTTCATCATGAGTACACTCTTTTGCGTACTTTGCAAGGTATTCCGAAAAACCAAGTAGGGCCGTAAAAGGACTTCTTAAATCATGCGCAATTATTGAAAAAAATTTATCTTTATTCTGGTTAAGATTTTTTAATTTGTTTTCGGATTCTTTCAACTTGGAATAAACAGCACTAAATTCTTCGTCGCTTTTTTCAGGGAATATTTGATTAAGCTCAAGTTCATCGAGGTATTTTTTAAGCTGAATTTCTTTTCTTATAAAATCCTGTTTTACCTTTTCCTGGTTTTTAATTTCTTTTCTTAACTCATATACTTCGTATAAGAGTTCTTCTTTAGATTTTACAATATCTTCTTCATTATACTTTATTTGAGAAGAAGGCTGAAATTCAAACAGCATAAATTAGAAACCTGTAATAAGAATCAGAAATTATTTAAGTGATTTTATAATTTTAACTAATTAAAGAAATACAATAGGCATTTTGGACTTAATGTTGGAATACAATATAATAATTGTTACTTCAATTAAAAACAATTATAGTGTTTTTTATTTAAATAAATTATTGCCTTTATACTGTTAGATTTGGGTATATAAATCTGAAATAGAAAATTTTCACGAACTAATTTAAGCCTACAAGTTTTTCACTTAAACTCCAGAAATAATTTATTAATCCGGAATCACTTGACGTTTCATTTTGTTCTTCAATTTTTTTATCCACAAAATATCTGCCTGTTATTTCCTTAACATCTTCAGATACTGCAAGGTATACTGAAGTCTCAGCCCCTTTTTCAAGAGAAGCTCCTGTTATATTAAAACCTTTCCTTAAAAGCTTGGTTGTAATAACTCCGGGATGCAGTGAATTTACTGTAGTTTTATAATTCATCAGTTTATCAGCCAGACCATTTGTGAACAATATATTGGCAAGTTTTGAAAGCGCGTAAGCTTCGTAGGCGTCATAACTTTTTTTAGCATTAATGTAATCGATTTCTAAATTAGCTCTTTTATGCGCTACGGAACTGACATTAATAATTCTTGAAGGTTGTGAATTGGTTATTAAATTCAGTAATAGATTTGTAAGAAGAAAAGGTGCAAGATGATTAACCGCAAAAGTTGTTTCAATTCCATCTGGGGTTAAAATTTTTTCATTCATATATAGGCCGGCGTTATTTATAAGAATATCAAGTCTATTGAACCTGCTTATTAAATTACCCGCCATTATTCTAACATCATCCATAATTGAAAAATCCGCGGTTACATATTCAATATTATTATTTCCTGTAGCCGCAACAATATAATTAAGCGTATCAATACATTTTTTTTCGCTTCTGCCATGCAGAATTATTCGATGATTATACTTTGCCAGCTCAAAGGCGGTCTGCTTCCCTATTCCGTCCGTTGAGCCGGTAATTAATATATTTTTAATTTCCAAAATAAATTTCCTAATATTTATTCAATTGTAACCTTATCGTAAATTACTACAGGTTCCATATCTTCGGGATTAACGTTTTTACCGAATAATTTATTTTTGATGAACACCTTTGTATCGTTTAATGTAAGCGCAAGTACGGGTAAAAATAGAAGTATAAACCCGGTGCCTATTAAAACTCCGTATGCCAGCGAGATAGCCATTGGAATTAGAAACTGCGCTTGAAAACTTTTTTCCAATATCAACGGGAAAAGTCCCAGAACTGTTGTAATTGTTGTTAACATAATAGCCCTGAACCTTTGTATTCCGGCATTAAAGGCAGCATCCTGAACTTTAAGCCCTTCTAAAAGCAGCTGATTATATTTTGTTAGAAACACAACAGCATCGTTAATAACAACCCCCGAAAGAGCTACCATTCCCCACGCACTTAGAATTGAAATAGGATGACCGTGAATTCCGTGTCCCCATGCAGCGCCCAGAAACGCCAAAGGAATCATCATTATTGTTAAAATCATTTGAGAGAATGATCTGAAATGAAGAATTAAAATTAATAAGATAACGGCAAAAGCAATACCGAAATATTTTTGAATTTCGGCAACGGCTTCATCACTGCCTCGTTGCTGACCCTGATACTCAATTTTAACCCCCGGAAATTTGGATTTTATTTGAGGGATTATTTCTTCATTAATGTTTTCAAGAATTGGAGGAACGGGATCAAAAGGATTCAGCAAATCCGCTTCCACTCTTACTTCACGGGAGCCGTTATATCTTTGAATATTAACAGGTCCGCGTTCCACGCTATAAGTTACAAGTTCCGTCAACGGGAACTCTCCTTTAGCGGTTTTGATTTTCATGTTTTCAAGTTTGCCTACATTTAACCTGTCTTCCTGAGGATATCTTACCCAAACTCTTATTTCGTCTTTTCCGTGCTGAAGACGCTGAATCTGTTCGCCGTAAAATCCCTGCCTCACCTGAGTGCTTATCTGGGCCTGAGTTAATCCCAAATAATAAGCATTAGGTTTTAGCTTTAGAAGAATTTCCTGTTTGCCCAACGCATTATTATCGGTAACATTTTTTAACGAAGAAATATTCTGAAGTTCTTCAATAAAAAATTCTTTTGCCAAATCCAGCTCTTTTAGGTTTTTACTGAGCAGGCTAACAGAAATCGGTTTACCGAATCTTTGAACTCCCCCAACCGTAAATTTGGAAGCTTCGGGAACGTCTCCGATTTTATCTTTAATTTTTTTTACAATATCAAAACTAGAAATCGGGGCTCCTTCCATATCACGAAGCAGCACAAATATATTTCCCGCGTGCGAGCCTCTTTCGTTTCCGTTAAAGGAATTACCCAAGCCGACAAATGTATAGGTTACAAATGTATTTGTATCGGAGAACTCTTCTTCAAGTTCAGAGTTTACTTCCCAAACTTTTTCATCAAATGTTTTAAGAAATTCCATTGTTTGTTTTTCGCCGGAACCCGGGGTAAACGCCACATCAACGGAAAAGAAATCGAAAGTTACCGCCGGGAAAAAAGTCGTGCGTATAATTGTTCCTTTAATCATTCCCATTGTTATTAAAATTAATGCAATAGGCACAGTTACAACTATCCATCTCCATTTAATAATTTCCTTCAATATTTTTGCGTATAATTTATCCCGCAAAAATATAACAACAGCTTCGGTTTTTTCCTTTACCTTACCCGAACGCCGTTCTTTATTTCTTACTCTTAAAATATGGGGACTAGAAAGGTGGGCCGGAAGAACAAAAAATGCTTCAAGAAGCGAGAAACCCAGACTAAAAATTACTATATATGCCATCTCTTTCATCATTTCCATACTGCCTTCAAGAAAAACAAGAGGCATAAACGCAACAATTGTGGTAGTAACGGATGTAAGTACCGCTCCTTTAACTTCCATAGTTCCGTCAATCGCGGCGCGTTTGGGACTTTTGCCCATTTCAAAATGAGTGAAAATATTTTCTGCGATTACAATTCCGTCATCGACAAGAATACCAATAACGAGTATCATCCCGAAAAGAGAAATCATGTTAATAGTTATACCCATTAGATTGGCTACGACAAACATCATCATAAATGAAGAAGGGATTCCCCACGCGACCCAAAGAGACAAACGGAAACTTAAAAAGAATGCAAGCGACATAACAACAAGAATAAGTCCAAATCCGCCGTTGTTAATTAGAAGATTTAATCTGCTTCTGAGCAGCTCCAAAAAATTAAAAGTCAATTCAAGATTTACATTTGCGTGTTTGGCGTTAAACTCATCTTTATAGTTTTCTATATAATTAACAATATCTTCAAGATCTTCTTCTGCAAGTTTCTGTACAGATATAAAAATACCGGTTTTTCCGTTCATCAATGTAGCGCTGGATACATCTGCAAATTGAAGTTTCACATTAGCAACGTCTCTGATTCTTAAGAAACTGCCGTCAATATTGGCACGCAGAATTATTTCACCTATTATATTCGGATCAACGCTTCTTGAACGTGCTCGAATTAAAATTTCTTCTTCGTTTGATTTAATTTGTCCGGCTGAAAAATCCCTGTTGTTTTGTGAAATCGCTTGTGAGATTTGATCAATGGTTAATTTATATCTAAGTAGATTCTCCTCGGGAACCTCAACTGATATTTCAAGATCCGGATAACCGCCAATATTTATCTGCGACATTTTCCCCGAAGCAAGAAAATCTTCTTCAATTTCATTAGCGTATTTTTTTAATGTTTGTAAATCAACATCGCCGGCTAAACCCAGTCTAGCCGCAGGGGTTGTTGTCCTTACTTTAAATACAGTCGGTTTTTCCGCGTCTACAGGAAAAGAGCTTATTCCGTCAACTGCATTTTTAACTTCGGTTAATGTTTCATCCAGGTCATATTCGCCTGTCGTTTCAATTCTTACCTGAGCAAAGTTCTCTGACGAATTCGATGTAATCTCTTTAATACCGACAATACCTCTAATCGATTCCTCAATAATCGATGTTACACCTTCTTCCATTTCTTTAGGCGAAGCTCCCGGGTACGAAACGGAAACATTTATAAAACGCGATTTACTTTCCGGGAAAAAAGATTTTTTCATAGAAAGAAGACTTAGTCCGCCGGCCAGTACCGCAAAAGCAATAATTATATTAGCATAAAAAGGATATTTTACAAAAGTCGTTAATAATTTTTTCATATATTATTCCGGTTGTATTAATAGGTGATGCTCAAAATTTATTTAATAATTTCCACCTTGGTATTTTCTCTTGCGTTAACAAGAGGCTCAATAACAATTTCAATCCCTTCATCAAGTCCGTTAAAAAACAAAGTGCGTTCATTAATTTTCTTTATAACTATTTCTGCTTTGGAAAGCCTATTATCTTTAATTACAAAAACTTCGTTGCTGTTAAAGACGGCGCTTCTTTGAATTTCCATAACATTGTTAAGTTTAATTCCTTTAAATTCGGCAACCAGGTACTGACCTTTGTATAACTGCTTTGAACTAATTGACTGGAGGCTTACATAAACATTTATAGATTGAGTATTAACATCAACATCCTGAGATTTCCTAATTAATTTCCCCTGCCATTTTTCCGTGCCGTCTTCGTTATACACTGTAACCGCTTCGCCGACCCTTATCCATTTAGCATCGTTAATTTCCATAGGAACTTCCATCTCAAGATCTTCTGTATTAATAATTCTGCCCAATACCGCACCGGGATTTGCAATTGCTCCTACCTGCATATTAACTTCGGTAATTGCGCCGTTAAACGGCGCATATATATTATATTTCTTTAACCTAAGTTCATCACCTTTAATTGAATAGTATTCGCTTAAAATATTTCTTGTAGAAACAAAAACTTTCACCTGCGAAGAATTTAAATCAGGCAGTGAAGGCAGATCATTTTCAATATTTATATTTACAAGAAACGCGGACCATTTTTCATATTGATCCGGAAAACTAGTTTTAAATTCGGGGAGTGATGACGCTACTTTATTTAGGAATGTACTCTTGCGTGATTTTAAATTTAATTCCGCTTCTTTGTCATAAATTTTTATTAGAAGATCGCCTTCTTTAAAAACTTCGCCTCGTTTAAAATCAATTTGACCGGTAAGAATTTTGCCTGAAACTTCGGCGCTGATTACAATTTCGGATTTTGAAAGTAGCCTGCCTCCGACTTTAATTTTAGTTTCCAAACTTGCATAATTTATTGGCGCCGCTTTAACGAATCTTACAATTTCTTCAGGAATTGATTTCGGCGGATCTTTTTTCATTCCGCTTAAAAAACTCATCGAGAAAAATGAAAACGCAATTATAGCTAATCCCGATAAAATAATAATCAATTTACGCTTGTTCATAATTTTTCCTATTTCTGATATAATAAATAATTTTGGTTTTGACGGAATAAAATTCTAAAAGTTTAATAATATTTGAAACGATAAAATACTCAGTAGGATTAAACCGATATATTGATGAATAAGAATAAACAAATCCAAATAAAATTAGATGGTTAAGTTATGTTTTATTGCATCAACTTTCATAATAAACTCTTGGCACCCTGGTATTAATGTTTGTAAGTATCTCATAAGGAATAGTACCCGCCCATGATGCTAATTCCTCGCATGTTAAGTTATTCTTATCATTTCCGCCTACAAGTATTACTTCATCGTCGTTGTAAGCGCTGTCATTATCTATATTTACAACAATTTGATCCATTGATATAGTTCCGATTACGGGATATTTTTTCTCTCTTATAATTACATTGGCTTTGCCCGACATGCTGCGAAAATATCCGTCTCCGTATCCAACAGGCACGGTAACGGCTCGGATATTATGATCGGTTTCCCATGTTGAGCCGTAACCAACAGGGTGTCCAGGTTTTATAACCTTAAAATATACCACTCTTGATTTCCAGGTAAGCGCAGGTTTTACAGTAACTGATTTTACTATTTTAGCCGATGGATAAACTCCGAAAAGCAGTATTCCGGGACGCACCATATCCATATTTGCCTCCGGTATTTGAAGTATTGCGCCCGAGTTAGAAATATGTCTTACCGGATTGGGCAGGGAATGTTTTTCAAAAAAATATAACACATCATAAAATCTTTCGAGTTGTAATTTTGAATATGTTAAATTACCGCTGTCAGAATTCGCGAAATGAGAATATATGCCTTCAATAAAAATGTTTTTATATTTTATTGCAACTTCAAGAAATTTATGAGCATTGTAATAATGAACACCTATCCTTTCCAAACCGGTATCAATCTTTAAATGTACTTTGGCAATTGTATTTAGTTTTTCTGCCGCTTCGTTTATTTGAATAAGTTTGTCAATTGAGGAGGCAGTAATAGTTAAATCATATTTTAAAAAATGAGGAATTTGATTTCCAAATATTCCTCCTAAAACAAGTATCGGCGTTTTAATTCCTTCATGCCTTAATAAAATAGCTTCTTCAAGAAATGCGACGCCAATATATTCGGCATTATGTTTTTCAAAAAATTTTGATATTTCTACAAGTCCGTGTCCGTAAGCGTTTGCTTTTAAAATTGGCATTACCTTTGTGACACCGACAAATTTTTTAATAGCGGCGAAATTATCTTTAAGGGAATCTAAATTCACTTCAACATTTGTAGGGCGCAGAACATCGCTGCTTGTAACCGTAGAATTATTTATTTGGTTTTTCAATACTTCTCAATTGATTAAATATAAGTTGTAAATATAATTCCGCAGAATAACTTTATCACTTATTATATTTATTAAAAATTGTTTTAACGGAAAAGGTTATAATTTGTTTTAGTATTTTAATATCAACATCGGACAGCGTTTTTATATATAAACATGCTTTGCTTGTTTTATGTTTTCCAAGTTTACTTAATTGATCTTGTAACTTATTAAAACCTGACATTATATAAATTGTTATATTTTGCTTTCTAGGTGAGAGCCCGGTTAAAAACCATTTACCTTCTCTGCCGCTTTCATATTTGTAATGATTAACGCCGAATCCAATAATACTGTCCCCCCACATTTTCGGTTCGGCGTTAGTAATCTTTTTCATTAACTCCAGAATTTTTATACAATCTTCCTTTTTACTAATATCAATAATGCCGTTCAGAAAAGCGTCAATATTACCATCATTTTGTTTTGTTTTTAATTCAGACATACTATCAACTTATATTTAAAATTGCTTTATTAAATTAAAAAAAAATAGCGTTTATTTTTCAAAAAAAATTTGCGTTTAAAATTAATTTATAGCGTTAATTACTTCTAAGAAAATGTTTTAGAGACCGGTAAATAAGTACTTCTATGTCGCTTTGTCCAACACTTATTTAAAACTTTTGCTGGACTAAAACAATTATTTCATTATATTCATACTTCAATTCAGACAATGAATCCATTTTGATAATCTGGCAAACAGAACTGGCAAATAAAAAAGCGAGCATACATGGAAAATTTCAATCTTGAAATCAAACTTCCCAAAATTCCGGATATTGAGTTAGTCGCACTTGAAGGCCTTCAGATAATGGGAGGGCATCTGGGAATTTCGGAAGACAAAATAGGTGAAGCAAAAATTATTGTTACGGAAGCCGTTATTAACGGGCTTGAACATTCAGGCGATAATACACCTTATGTTAACGTTGAATTTAAAATGACTAAACAAAAATTAATAATTCTTGTAACTGATTATGGTAAGGGGTTTGAACCTGAAAGTATTGAAGATCCCAAAATAAAAGAAAAGATTTCCAGCACTAATAAACGAGGCTGGGGTTTAAAGTTAATGCAGTCAATGTCTGACGATTTTATAATTGAGACCGGATCTACCGGTACCAAAATTACCATAGTTAAAAATTTAGTTTAAGAGGGTACGAATATGATAAATGAATTTAAACTTCAATCCGAGTTAAAAAATAATTGTTTAGTAATTGATACTTTCGGTTATATAAATAACGTAGGCGGTCAAAAAATTGTAGACGAATTTAAAGAGCATAGTCAAAATGGAATTAATAATATTGTGCTGAACTTAAAAGAAACTAAAATTGTAAACTCAATCGGTATTTCTTTTATCATAGAAATTATCGAATCGCTTAACGATTCCGAAGGTAAATTAATCTTTGCGAATTTAGACCCGACAATTGAAAAAACTTTTACTATAATGGGACTTTTTCAATACGCGAATAAGGCGGATAATGTTGATGAAGCGTTAAAACTTATATAGTTTATTAATTACTAATATTTTTTGGGGGAAAAAGATATTATAATAATTTGAGGTACTTATTTTTGAGTCTCAGGAAATTCTTTCGAAGCTGACTTTACAGATAAATTCTTTTCAAGATGGATTTAGACTGCTTTCAAAATCCGCTTCTATTAACGAACTTGCCGAAAAATTCGCGAGAATTATTAAAGGTACTTTCCTGATTACCGATATTAATTTATTTCATAAGAATAAAATCAACTCATCCTGGGTAAAATTATATTCTAAAAATAATAAATCCGAAGCAATACTTGATCAATTTGATAATTATAATAATTATAGAATAAATAACGTTGACAACTATTTAACGGTTAAAATTCCGCTTACCGACGGAACCTCCTTTGCTCTTATAATAAGTTCGAAGTTGAATAAATCAGCATTCACTGAATTTGACAAAATCACGCTTCAGATTTTCATCCAGCTTCTCGATAACGCTTATCAGTCCTATCTATATCTTAAGAAAGAAAAACAATTAATTTTTTCGCTTAATCACAGACTTGTACAATTAAATAGTTTGATTGATACCGGTATTGAAATTTCAAAACTTGAGAATAATAATCAACTGCTTGAACTCGCTTTAGAAAGAGTTGTCGCTTTAACTAATGCCTCAAAAGGAATATTAAGAATCTTTAAAGAAAAAAAAGTTCTTGGAAGTTTCAGACTGCCTAATAATATAGAAATCTCGGATGTTCTTAATTCATTCAATAAAATTGAAACCTCAGTTGAATACAGAGGATATTCCTATATTGTTACCCTGGCAGATAAAGAAAGCAGAAAAGGATTTGTAGAATTTGATGAAACCGATGAAGCGTTATTATCCGCGTTTGCCAGACAAGTTTCGGGCGCTGTTGAAAACAGACAGCTTCATAAAGAAGCGCTTGAAAATGAAACTATTAAAAAAGAATTATCCGTCGCTTCATCCATTCAAAGAAAAATACTTCCGGAAAAACTTCCTGAAATTCATGGCTATGATTTAAACGGAATCAATATCCCGTCAAAGGAAGTGGGAGGCGATTATTATGACTGCATTAAATTAAACGACGGAAGGTTCGCTTTAATTATTGCAGATGTCGCGGGGAAAGGCGTTCCCGCATCATTGCTCGTAAGCACTCTTAACGCGTCACTCCGTTCTTATCTAGATATGCAGATACCGCTTGCTGAAATTGCGGTTAAAATAAATAAACTAATTTATAACTCCTCACCGCCCGATAAATTCATTACCTTTTTCATTTCCATACTTAATCCTGTTAACGGTGAATTAGAAATTATTAATGCCGGTCATAATCCTAGTTTAATTTTAAGAAGTGATAATAAAATTCAGAAAATTGAGGCCGGCGGTGTTGCATTCGGAATGTTTGACCTGGGACTTCCTTTCGACGGCGAAAAATTGTTCCTTAACCCGGGTGAAAAATTATTGCTGTTTACAGACGGTATTCCCGAAGCAATGAATAAAAATGATGTTGAATATTCCGACGAAAGACTGGAATCATTTTTAATTAATAATAACAACTGCAACGCGAACGACTTTATTAATAATTTGGTTTCCGATGTAAGAACACATACTGAAGATACTCCGCAAAGCGATGATATTACTGCCCTGTTCCTTATTAGAAAATAAAATTTTTATAAATAAATGAGACTTAATGTCACTTTCAAAACGGAGTGAGGATTGAAAAAAATTATATCAGTTTTATTTCTATTGTTTTTATCAAATCATTTTTTAAACGCGCAAAAAAATATAAATTTCGAAATCCTCGGTATACCCGACGGACTTTCAAATAATACTGTATGGGATGTAACCCAGGATAAATACGGGTTTTTATGGATTGCGACCGCCGACGGATTAAACAGATATGACGGCTATAAATTCAAAATCTATAAAAATGATCCGGACAACCCCAGTTCACTTCCTAATAACTCACTTAAATCGGTATTGGTCGACTCAAAAGGAACCCTTTGGGTAGGCAGCGACGACGGATTATCAAAATTTGACTATAAAACTGAATCGTTTAAAAATTATTTAGTCGACTCATCACTGGCGGCAAATTCAAGAATAAATGTTTTTAATTTGTTTGAAGACTCAAAAAATAATTTATGGATTAATACTACAAACGGAATTGCTAGGTTAAATAAAGAAAAAGATAAAATAGAAATCTGCAAATTGAATATGAAAGGCAATATCCAAGAATCTGGTGGATTCTCTGTCTCTACTGTTGAAACTTCTTCCGGTGATATATACAGCAGCACGCCTTCCGGATTTCTGAAATTTAATCAGATCAATAACTATTTTGAATTTACTGAAATTACTCCGGAAAAATATCCATCTCTTAAAAACTCAATTATTCTCGAACTTCACGAGGATAAAGCTGGTAGAATTTGGATTGCTTCGCAAAATGCATTAATTAATTATGACCCTCAGAATAAAAATATCCGTGAAATAAAGTTACATCAAATAGACGAAACTAAAAGAAATCAGAACGACAATGCTTACTCGGGTTTGTACGAAGATGAAAACGGGTATTTGTGGATTGGAACAGTTAGTCATGGACTCTACAGACTTAATTTAAAAACAGAAGAAGTTACAAATTATACAAGATCGGATTTCCCGAACATTTCTACCTTGCCCTCTTTCTTTAAGTTCTATTGCGATAGTTTTAATATCCTTTGGCTATGTACATTTAACAATGGACTTATTAAAGCAGATTTTCAAAAAGAACCATTTAAAGTATATAGTAATATTAGTGAAGGCAGCAATAGTCAAATTGACAATTCAATAACTTCAATATATAAAAGCAATGATGACAATTCAGTATGGCTGGGAACTAGAAGCGGACTAATTAATTTTAAAGGCAGCGACAAGAAAAATATTTACTATACTCACTCCGAACAAAATAAAAATTCAATCCCCGGAAATAGAATCTTTAAAATATCTTCAATAGTTGACAATATTATTTGGATTGCTACTAATTCCGGGTTGTCTAAATATAATACTGTGAAAAACACTTTCGAAAATTATAAATTTTCTACAAATAACTATAATTCGACAACTAATTATAATGTTATTTTTGACATAACTCCTGACGACTACGGCAATCTTTGGCTGGCGTCAAATAATGGTTTAATTAAATTTGATCCAAACACAAACAGCCGATTCTACATTCCTGATATAACTTCCCGTACATACAATCCGAAACTTTATACTCTTGTTAATACTTTACGTAAAAATGGAAATTCAATTGCCGATATTTTAAATCCCGGCAATTATGCCAACTTAAATAAAGACTTTGCCATAAATGAAAATAAAAAAATAATGCTTGTTTCAGTTGGTGAAGGATTATCAAATTTTGGACAGGTTGATTTCGGCTGGCTTGAAACTTCCAGCTCCGATACTATTTGGACAGCCTTCGATTATCTGAAATCATTCTATCTCGGAGGCAATACAAAAAATAGAGTTGTTATTAGCTTTGCGGAGCTAAATAAAGGAGATTATACTTTGAGGTATATATCCGACGACAGTCACTCATACGGGAATTGGAATACTGACGCTCCTGTTGATTCACTTTGGTGGGGAATTCAGGCATTTGAAGTTAGTGACTCAATCTACAATTCCTACAAAAGCCTACTGGATGAGAATAATGATTTTCCCTTTATTAATGGCGGTATTGTAAATACTGTCGAATATGACAAATCAGGTGCAATATGGCTGGGGACTGATGTCGGTTTGAGCAGATACGATATACGGAAAAACAAATTAAGCTCATTGAATGAATTAAATCCCAAAGCAAATTCATTGAATGGTAAAACAGTAAATAGAATTACAATTGATTCTGACGGTATAGTCTGGATTGCAGCGGAAGCGGGACTTGGAAGATATGATCAGAATAAAAACCAGTTTAATTTTTTCATTGATAAAGACGGACTGCCGTCAAATTACATCCGTTCTATTGAAGAAGATCTTTTAGGCAATTTATGGCTGAGCTCGGTTAATGGTATCACTAAGTATAATAAGGATATTAATAATCCGATCTTTATAAATTATGATATCAAAGACGGACTTCAGGGTTATGTGTTTAACGGTTCCAGTTCTTTTAAAAGCAAGTCCGGTGAGCTGTTCTTCGGCGGACAAAACGGATTTAATTCTTTCTACCCTGGCAATATCAATAAACAACCTCCTAAAGTTGTAATCTCGGAACTCAGAATTGCAAATGAAGTAATGAGTACTTCAAGTGAAAACACCCCCTTGGTAAAAAGTATTTACGATACGGATGCAATTACAATTTCTTACGGGCAAAATAACATTTCTTTTGAATTCAACGCCATTCATTTTTCGAGACCGGAGAAGAATCAGTATGCATATAAACTTGAAGGTTTCGGAGATGACAACTGGATATATAATAACAGAAGATTTGCGACTTATACAAATCTTGAGCCGGGCGATTATGTATTCAGGGTTAAAGCATCAAACGGCGACGGTATATGGAACGAAGAAGGCCGTTCAATGAACATTACCGTGCTTCCTCCGTGGTGGAGAACTTATTGGGCATACATCGGCTACTTCTTAGTATTTGCCGGAATTATTTTCGGGATTGATAGAATTCAAAGAAGAAGACTTCTGGCAAAGGAACGTTCAGCCAATGCTATTAGAGAAGCCGAACTTAGAGCGGCCGCGGCAGAAGCACAGTCGCGCGCAGTGCAGGCCGAAAATGACCGTAAGTCCAAAGAACTTGAAGAAGCCAGAGATCTTCAATTATCAATGTTGCCTAAAAATCTACCCGAACTTCCAAATCTTGATATCGCTGTATATATGAAAACTGCAACCGAGGTCGGCGGCGATTATTATGATTTTCATATCGCTCTTGACGGAACACTTACAGTAGTTTTAGGCGATGCAACCGGACACGGAATGAAAGCCGGAACAATGGTTACTGCCGCGAAGAGTCTGTTCAACAGTTACGCTCCTAATCCTGATATTCTATTTACGTTCAGTGAAATGACAAGATGTATTAAACTTATGCATATGCATATGCTATCTATGTGCATGACAATGATAAAACTTAAGGGAAATAAATTATTAATGTCATGCGCGGGTATGCCACCCATTCTTATTTATAGAAAAGATAATCGTACAATTGAAGAACATGTTATCAAGGGAATGCCGCTTGGCACTTTTAATAATTTCCCTTACCAATTAAAAGAAACAGAACTTGCATCCGGCGATACAATTATGCTAATGAGCGACGGTTTCCCTGAATTGATGAATAGTGAAAAAGAACTGCTTGGTTATAAAAAAGTGAGGAATCTTTTTGAAGAAGTTGCACACAAAGAACCGGAAGAAATTATTACATTTTTAAAAGATGAAGGCAGCAGCTGGACAAATAATGGCGAGCCCGATGATGATGTCACTTTTGTTATTATAAAAGTTAAGTAATAAATCTATTAAAATATTTATTAAGGAAATTTAATAATGAACTTATCCAAGATAAGTGCAATAATTTTATGCTCATTTTTTATTGCTGCTAATACAATAAAATCTCAGGATTTTAATCCCGAGCATATATCAATTTCAAACGGATTATCCAATGTTGAGGTCGCCACTCTTTTCCAAGATTCATATGGCTTCCTTTGGGTTGGAACTGTTGACGGACTAAATCAATACGACGGATACAAGTTTAAAGTTTTTAAAAACGTTCCCGGAAATACAGAAAGCTTAATAGACAATGACGTTAGAAAAATAATTGAAGACAAAAACAAAAATTTATGGATTGCCACCGCAGCCGGTGTTTCTATGCTCGATAGAAAAACTAATAAATTCAAAAATTATGATTTGGAAAAGTTTTCAAATAACCCGGCAAATCAAACAGCCGGAATTATTATTGACTCAGAAAATAATATATGGGTTGAAGCACTGGGCGCCGGATTGTTAAAATTTAATAATACATTAAATTCATTTGAACAGTTTTTCCCCGATTCCCTTCTTCTGGACAAAATTTCAAGATTAGGAATTATTATTGCGACGGTTGAACATAAGAAGAAATTTTACTTTTCAGGAATTGGTAAAGGTTTTTTTACTTTGGATCTTGTTACAAACAAGCTTGAAGAATTAAAACTAGGCGACAAAAAAACGTATGATTTTTCAAATGAAAATATCACTAATCTATTTATTGATCAAAAAGAAATTTTATGGATAATAAGCGAAGATGCGTTTTACAAATATGACATGACAAATAATAATTTTAAAGAAATTAAAAATTACAAAGATGATAGAGTATTTTGGGTTTGGAGATTGAATACTGGATTTATTCAGGATTTAGAAGGAAATATTTGGATCGGAAAAGATATGCGCGGATTATATAAATTTGACGGCATTTCTGATGATTATTCTCAAATCCCGTTCGGCACTGAATATGACAACCGTAAAGGTGTCTATACACAAACAATCACTTCTATGATTGTTGATAATTCCGGAATTATCTGGATTGGAACTTTTAATGACGGTTTATACAAACATGACCCATCAAAAAAACCTTTTAAACATTTTACGCATGATCCGTCAAACCCCAATAGTATAAGCGGAAATGAAATCTTCGGTCTTGCCGAATCCAAAAAAAACAAAAACAATATTTACGTGGGCATTAGAGGAGGCGGATTAAATATATTTAATCCGGAAACAGAAACTTTTAAAAATGTTAATATCAATTTTAAAGATGACATGTTCGGCGGAAGTGTAAGATCAATTCTGGAATATAAAGATGAGCTTTACTTAGGAACTTGGGGCGACGGACTATTTAAATTAGATTCAAAAGGAAAATTAACACTTGTTTCAAAATACGATCCTTCAGATTACAACTCTATCTCGGATAATTTAATCAGAGTACTTGCAAAAGACGCCTTTGGTAAAATCTGGATTGGCGGTAACCAAGGTTTAAATATTTATAATCCTTCAACAAATATTCTTAATCAAATGTATTCAATAGATCAATTTCATTATCCGCAGGAACTGATTGATTTAATTAGAGAAAAAACAAGTAAGAATGAATCGTTGTGCAGTATATTAAAAGTCCCGTCATCACAAAACCTTAGTAAAAATTTTTCTATTGAAAAACCGAGAGAGTTTTTAATTGTTTCGGCCGGAGAAGCTGATGATAGTTCGGCCGCTGATTATGGTTGGCTGGAAGACAGCAACGGGAAAATTATCTGGAATTTGTCAGACAAAAAAGAATTTTATCATTTACAAGGGGCCGATAAAAATGTTATTGATATTGATGTGATAAAACTTCTGCCGGGAAAATATAAACTTCATTACAAATCAGATGACAGTCATGCATACGGTGATTGGAATGCAAGGGCTCCTATTGACTCTTCATTATGGGGAATTCAAATTTTAAATTTAACCGATCAGCAGATCACAGTCGCGAAAACCGCTTTGAGTCAAAGCAAATCGCAAGTAAAAATCAGCGGAGAGAATATAAGATCAATACATATTTCTTCTAATAATATTGTTTGGATTGGAACAGATCAGGGCGGACTTAACAAATACGATCAAAATTCAAATACAATAAAGTATTACAAATTTGATCCTAAAAATAAAAACTCCTTAAGTAATAATAATGTTCAATTTATTCATGAAGATAAAAAAGGTATTCTATGGCTTGCTACAAATTACGGACTTAACCGTTTTGATCCTAAAACTGAAATTTTTACTGTCTACACTGAAGAAGACGGACTACCTACTAATTATGTAGCTTCAATATTGGAAGATGAAAAAAATAATTTATGGATTGCTACGCGAAACGGATTATCCCGTTTAAGTTTTGAAGGAAGCAGACCTTTATTTGTAAATTACGACGCAAAAGACGGATTGGGAGGCAGCGATTTTATTGCATTAGTCGCATTAAAAAGTTCGGCAGGTAAATTTTATTTTGGAGGCGAGCACGGACTTAATGAGTTTGAACCAGGAATAATGAATAGTTCGCCTCCCCGTTCAATTATTACCGACATAAAAATTTCTAATAGATCAATTTCATATGTTGACGAAGGAAGCTATTTAACAGAATCAATATATGATACAAAAGAAATTATCCTGCCGTTCGATAAAAACGATCTTTCGTTTGAATTTTCAGCTCTGCATTTCGGACGTGCCGATAAAAACCAGTATGGTCATTTCCTTGAAGGAGATGACGAGAATTGGGTTTACGATAACAGAAGATTCACATCATATACAAATTTAAGTCCGGGCGAATACGTATTCCACGCGAAAGGTTCGAACAGCGACGGTGTTTGGGATACCGCAGGTACTTCAATAAAAATAATTATTACTCCGCCGTGGTATTTAACAACCTTTGCATACATCGGATATTTTTTAATAGCCGCTGGAGGAATTTACGGCTTTGATAGATTCCAAAGGAAAAGATTATTAAGTAAGGAACGGACTGCTAACTCAATCCGAGAAGCCGAACTTCGCGCTCAAGCTGCCGAACTTCAGGCTAAAGCTGCAGAAGCTCAGAACCGCGCAATACAAATTGAGAATGAACGCAAAACAAAAGAACTTGAAGAAGCCAGAGATCTTCAGCTTTCAATGCTTCCTAAAAATTTGCCCGCTCTTCCCAATCTTGATATTGCAGTCTATATGAAAACCGCTACTGAAGTCGGCGGTGATTATTATGATTTTAATGTCGGAATAGATGGAACACTTACTGTCGTAATTGGAGATGCAACCGGACACGGAATGAAAGCAGGCACAATGGTTACGGCTGCTAAAACTTTATTCAATAGTTATTCTGCAAATCCTGATATTGTTTATACTTTTCATGAAATGACTAGATGCATAAAACAGCTTCAAATGCAGTCGGTTTCTATGTGTTTAACTATGCTAAAAATTCAAAGTAATAAATTATTTATGTCTTCTGCCGGAATGCCGCCAATGTTTTTATTCAAAAGAGAAAACAGAATAGTTGAAGAACATCTGCTTAAAGGAATGCCCTTGGGAGCTATGAATAATTTCCCTTATGAATTAAAAGAAATGGAACTCGCAATAGGTGATACAATTCTTTTAATGAGCGACGGCTTTCCCGAATTAGTAAATGAGAATGATGAATTATACGGTTATAAAAGAGTACGTAATAAATTCGAAGAAGTGGCCGAAAAAGAGCCTGAAGAAATTATTTCTTACTTAAAGAATGACGGCTCGATATGGGTTAATAACAATGATCCTGACGATGATGTTACTTTTGTCGTAATAAAAGTAAAATAATAAAATAACTTAACGTCAATCCAGAAAATAAATTTAAACCTTATAGTAATTATTATTTTTGCTTCTGAGTAATAAGTCATCCGGGAAAATAGTGACTTAATTTTTTATCCAATTACTAGTATTCTAATAAGTAGTTACAATCTATCTGCAATTAATAATATAATGATTTAATGATGCTTATATCTTATAAGCATGCACATTTTAAAATTTTATTGCTAATCTAAAATAATTAGGTTGTATATTAAAAAGATATTGTGTCTAATAATGTGTGTCGCTTTGAAACCCTCAAATGAAAATTTTTATTTTAATAAGCCGGGAATATAAATGAATTATTTTGTTCGAATTTTAATTCTGCTTTCAATATCTCTAACCTTAATTAATGCACAGCAGAATTATCAATTTAAAAATTTCTCTGAGGCTGAGAAACTTTCGAATACTACAATTACCGATTTTTTCCAGGACAGTTACGGGTTTATGTGGATTGCCACAGAAGACGGTTTGAATAGATACGACGGCAAATCAGTCAAAATTTATAAGAATAGACAAGGCGATGAAACATCACTCCCCGATAACGCAGTGATGCAGATTGTTGAAGATAAAGATAAAAATTTGTGGGCAGCATGTTATAATGCTGTAGGCAAACTTGATAGAAAAACCGACAAATTTAAGAGATACGGATTAGACAATCTGCCGCTTAAAGCTGCTCCGAATTTTTTCAACAGTATGCTTGATTCTGACGGTAATGTTTGGTTTTCTTTGAGTGAAGGGGGTGTAATTAAATATGATAAGGAAAAAGATACATTTGTTAATTTCGAACTGAGTAAATTGAATGAAACTACTGTATGGGGACAAGTAACAAATATAATCCAATTAAGAAACGGAGTAATATTAGCTGCCGACGCAGGCAGCGGAATTAAATCATTTAATTCTTCTACAAATAAATTTGATCCTTATTATTTAAAGCCGGGATACAGCCCAAAAAATGTTCAGAGTTTAAATGAAAGTAGTTCCGGTGATATTTGGTTCAGTGGTCAAAATTTACTACTTAAATATTCTCCAATACAATACAGTATTAAACAATATGACCTCGTTGAAAAATCCAAAACAAAAGGCTTATTTAAGTTTTATAACGATATAGTTGAAGATAACAAAGGTGATTTTTGGATAACTATTTATTCTCACGGAATTTTTCATGTTGATAAACAGTTTGAGAATATCGAACAATATTTTCATGATCCTTCTGATCTGCATACCATTCAAGATAACAGATTATCTAATTTTTATATGGATAAGTTTGGAATTTTGTGGATTTCCTATTTGGGTGGAGGTCTGGCTCAAATGGATCCAAACGCAAATCCTTTTGATTATTCATCCATTAACTTATCCGGTAGAAACGGAAATCAAACAATAATTAAGGAAATTGCTCCTTTATCTGGAAGTAATTCTGAAGTTTTTTTAGCTACTAACACAGACGGAATATTAAAATATAATACAGTTACAAAAGAAACTTCAAAATTAAATCTGATTGACCCAAGTGTTAAAATTGATTCAAGTAATTTTATTAATGATTTAGCAGTTGATTTTTCAGGGAATATATGGTTTGCAATTAATAACAGTTCCTTAAAAAGATATGATAATAAAAGTAAAAAAATAGAAACAATTAAAAGTCCTTATAATAGAATGACGGCTGCTCCTTTTGCAATTCAATCAATAGATATAAGTCCGGATAATAAAATATGGATTTCATCAAACTGCGGCGTTGATAAATACGATCCGGTTACCGGAAAATTTATTTCAATTCCCAGAATCATGAATAAAAAAATGGATGCGCAGTTAAAAGAATCTCTTTCACAAATTAAAAAATCAAGAAAACCAATCAGCTCTATTTTAGAAGTGGGAGAATCAAAAAACCTTAAGGAACCATTTACCGTTAACAAAAAGACTAATTTACTTTTAATGTGTATTGGAGAAGGCAGAGCAGTTTCAGGGACTTTTGACCGCGGCGGCATATCAGTAAATGAAGGGAATAAACTATGGGAAATGACAGACATTTATGAAACATTTCACGAAGGCGGAGGATTCAAAAACAGAATCGGCTTGAAGGTTTTAAGCATAGATAAAGGAGATTATAATTTATACTATTCTTCCGATGTGGGACATTCATACGGCGGCTTTAATGTTCTGGCTCCCGATGACTCAACAAGCTGGGGTATTCAAGCTTTTGAATTAAGTGATGATGAGTATTCAAATCTAAAAAATCTACTTGAAATAAATCTTGATAATAGTAAATACCTCCCTTTTGAATTTGGCCGAACAATAAAATTCAGCAAAGTAAACTCAAATAAAATATGGATAGGTACAAATACAAACAGTTTTTTTCAGTATGATTTGGGTACCGGCGATTACATCCAACATAATTTTGATAAAAATAATATTTCAGACGCCAGCCATTACATTTATAACTTTTATGAAGATCTTGACGGAATACTATGGGTAGGAACATATGCTAGCTTTTTAAGATTAGATCCTAAAACTAACGAATTAAAATCATTTACAACATTGGACGGACTTCCGGGAGGAAATATCTATAGTATAACTGAAGATAATTTCGGTGCATTATGGATTTATTCATCAGGAGGATTATCAAAATTAAACAAAAATGCGCCAATCGAAAAATATTCATTTATAAATTATGATTCCAAAGATGGATTGGATGGTTTAACAAGTACAACTGCTGTGTGGAAAAATGAATACGGGAAATTATTCTTTGGAGGCAAAGGGGGTATTATTTCATTTACGCCAGGGAATATTAATACAATAGAGCCTGATGTTGTTATTCATAATTTTAGAATTGACGATGTTTCTGTATTTGATGATTCTTCAACTTATTCAATCCCTAACGGAATTTATGATACAAAAGAAATCGAACTTTCATACAATCAAAATAACATAGCTTTTGAATTTTCATCAATCCATTTCTCCCGCCCAGGTAAAAATAAAACCACTTACCAGCTGGAAGGATTCAGCAGTAAATGGTATGAATCAGATAAGAATTTTGCCTCGTTTACCAATCTCGATCCAGGCAGCTATACATTCCGAGTTAAAGGTTCAAACGGAGACGATATTTGGAATGAGAAAGGCCGTTCAATTTCAATTGTAATTCATCCCCCATGGTGGAAAACTACATTTGCTTATATAGGTTATGCCGTTATTCTGATGGTATCAATTTTTGGATTTGACAGGTATCAAAGAAAAAAACTGCTTGGCAAAGCAAGAGAAAAAATGAAAATGCAGGAAGCAATTCATAGAGCAGAAGCGGCTGAACTTCAGGCCCGCGCAGTTCAAGCAGAAAACGAGAGAAAGACAAAAGAACTTGAAGAAGCAAGAGCACTGCAGCTTTCAATGCTTCCTAAAAATTTGCCCGCACTTCCTCATCTTGACATTGCAGTATATATGAAAACCGCTACTGAAGTTGGCGGTGATTATTATGACTTTAATGTAGGGTTAGACGGAACATTGACCGTAGTAATTGGTGACGCAACTGGACACGGCATGAAAGCCGGAACAATGGTAACAGCAGCAAAAACATTATTCAATAGTTACTCTGCTAATCCCGATATAATTTTTACATTTCATGAAATGACAAGATGTATAAAACAACTGCAGATGCAGTCTGTTTCAATGTGCTTAACAATGCTTAAAATTAAGAACAACAACTTAATTCTATCATCAGCCGGAATGCCCCCCATGTTTTTATTTAAAAGAGAAAATAGAATTGTTGAAGAACATTTATTAAAAGGAATGCCTCTGGGATCGATGAATAATTTTCCCTACGAAATTAGAGAAATGGAATTAACAAAGGGAGATACAATTCTTCTGATGAGCGACGGCTTCCCGGAACTTTCAAATGACAACAATGAACTTTACGGTTACAAACGAGTACGTAATAAATTTGAAGAAGTTGCAGAACAGGAACCTGAAGATATAATTACATACTTAAAAGAAGAAGGTTCAAACTGGGTTAACGACAATGACCCTGATGATGATGTTACTTTTGTAGTCTTGAAAGTGAAATAAATTATAGCCTCCTTCCAAAGCTCGTTTTGTGAGAAAAATGGCCTGTCCTTCGTAGCTCGTTTTGTGAGAAAAAGGGCATGTCCTCCGTAGCTCGTTTTTTGAGCGAAGGAGGGATGTAACGATTGTTGTAATAAAAATAAAACTTTATCCATATGGACAAACTATTTTATGAAAAATAAATTATTGTCAATCACTATTGTTTTAATTGCGCAATACCTTGCTTTTAATTCTCCAATTTATGCACAGGAAAATTTTGTGTTCGAAAACTTCTCAATCCCTCAAGGACTTTCAAACCCGAATATAAATTGCATTTACGAAGACAAGTTCGGTTTTCTATGGCTTGGCACTAATGACGGATTAAACAGGTACGACGGCTACGAATTTAAAGTTTATAAAAATAATCCTTCGGATAGTACCAGTTTGCCGGGAAATACCATCACAGCAATAAATGAAGATAAAAACGGGAATCTCTGGATTGGTGGATTTAATGTAATGGTTAAGTATATAAGAGAAAAAGATAATTTCGAAAAAGTAAATTTTAACAAAGGCAATAATTTAAACCTGCCTAATATTGATAATTTATTTATAGATAGTAAAAATAGAATTTGGCTTGGTACCGACTCTTTCGGATTGCACTTATTAAATTCTGAGAAAATGAGTACACGTAAAATTGAATTTATGGTAAATAACGAGAAAATTTTTAACGGCGATATTTTTTCCATTAATGAAACCAATAATCATGAAATACTGGCGTTGGATTACGGTTTGGGAATTTTTTATTACAATGAAGAAAAAGATGTGTTTCTTCAATATAAAAATCTTGGAACAGATATTTTGGGATCCGGTATGTTTGTTATTCATGAAGATGAATTTAACAGAATTTGGATTGGAGGAGAAAATGCTTTACTGATATATAATAAAAACACAAGTAACGTGGAAAGTGTTCCTATGTTTTCTCACGCTGGCAAATTCGGATTTTTTACCAGAGGCGTATATAAAATTTTAAAAGATAAAACCGGTTTTTTATGGATCGCTACTCTTGATGACGGTTTATTCAGATATAATCCTGTTGATAATAACTTTTTCCGTTTCTCATATACAGCTGATTCTAAAAACAATATTAAGTCAACCGGCATACTCTCATTATATCAAGACAGTTTCGGCAACATCTGGATTGGAACTATGCTTGACGGTTTATATAAAGTTGATCCAAATAAACAGCCTATGAATGTTATAAGGATTCCGGAAAACTTAAAAACAAACTCCCCAAAAGATAAAATAACAGCGGTCGCGAAAACAGAAAATGATAATAATTTAATTTTTGGTACCGCGGGTATCGGTTTAATTATTCAAAACCCTCAAACAAAAGCATTATTAAATTATAAATCTGGAACTTCCGCTTCAAGTTTATCGAGCAACAATATATCATCTCTAACAGTTGATGAAAACAATAATATTTGGATTGGCAGCGATAAGGGTCTAGACTATTTGAATAGAAAATCAGGCACAATCACAAGCTATTTTAAAGATGCTATAAATAAATATGTAAGATTCAGTATCAGAGATCTAAAAATTGATTATGCAGGCAGATTGTTTGTGGCCTCTTCACAGGGAGTGGATATATTTTATCCAAAGCAAGACTTCTTAAAAAAAATTCCTTCATTAATTAACCGCGAACTTAGCCCGGAGTTAAAATCAGACCTGATTAGAATTGCCGATACCTCGAAACCTTTAGCCGCCATATTGAAAGTTGGTGAGCAAAAATTATTAAATACTAAATTCGAAATTAAAGACAGTACAAAGGTTTTAATTTTAGGAGTGGGAGAAGGACAGCCGAATTTGGAAACCATGTTTGATTACGGATGGCTGGAAGATGAGGCAGGCAATTTAGTATGGGGAATGCAGAAATTTGTTAATTCATTCCATTTTGACGGCGGAATGAAAAATAGAATCATTGCTCAAACTCTTTCTCTTAAAAAAGGAATTTATAATCTTAAGTTTCAATCCGATGTTGGTCATTCATACGGTAATTTCAACGTTGAGTCACCGAAAGATTCCGCGCTTTGGGGAATTCAAGTATTAAAAATTAATGATGAACAAGAAAAGGATTTTTCAGAAAGAATAAATTCAGAGATTAAAAACAGTAGTAAAATGCTGATGGAAAATGCAACTTCTATTTATATAAGTAAATTTTATGAAGATATTTTATGGATCGGGACAATCAGTCAAGGATTAATAAAATACAACTTGGGCAACGGTAAGTTTACGCAGTATAATAAAAACATAAAAGTCGTTAAAGAAATTGTAACTAATAATGATGTATATAATGTATTGGAAGATAGCAAAGGTATCGTTTGGTTCTCATCTCCAATCGGATTGGGGAAATTAAATCCTAAAACTGAAAAAATAATTTTCTATACTGAAAAAGACGGTCTGCCTACAAATCTGGTACTGGCAATACAAGAAGATAATTACGGAAACCTTTGGATTAGCAGCGCCGCAGGCTTAACCACGTTAGTAAGAAGTGAGGAGGGTGAAAAAGAATCGTTTATAAACATTGACATAAAAGACGGGCTTCAGGGTTATTCATATTCAACTGCTACATGGAAAACAGATATCGGCGAATTATTTTTCGGCGGTGATAACGGGATTAATTATTTTGTGCCTGGAAGAACGAATCAAACCAAGCCTAAAATTGTTATTACGGATTTAAGAATTTCCGACGTATCAGTTTTTAACAATAACTCGACTTCCCCTTTGTCCAAAGACTTAAACGAAACCGAAGAATTAACATTGTCGTATTCGCAGAACGATATTGCTTTTCAGTTCGCCCCTATTCACTATTCAAGACCGGAAAGAAATCTTATCGCATACAAACTTGATGGCTTTAACGCGGATTGGGTTTACAGTAAACTAAAATTTGCAACATTTACAAATCTTGACCCCGGTGAATATACCCTAAAATTAAAAGCGGCTAACGGTGATGGAATATGGAGCGATGAAGAAAGAACTATCCGTATTGTAATTCTGCCTCCTTATTGGAGAACTACATTAGCATATATTTCCTACGGAATAATTTTCTTCGGAATAATATTCGGGATTGATCGTATTCAACGAAGACGTATTTTAACAAAAGAGAGAAATGTTGCGGCAATTAAAGAAGCCGAACTACGCGCAATGGCAGCTGAAGCTCAATCAAGAGTTATGCAGGCGGAGAATGAAAGAAAATCCAAAGAGCTTGAAGAAGCCCGCGAACTGCAGCTTTCTATGCTTCCTAAAAATCTGCCTTCTCTTCCCCATCTTGATATTGCCGTTTATATGAAAACAGCTACTGAAGTAGGCGGTGATTATTATGACTTTAATGTAGGTTTAGACGGAACATTAACCGTTGTTATCGGCGACGCTACAGGACATGGCATGAAAGCAGGCACAATGGTCACTGCCGCCAAAACACTATTTAACAGCTATTCGGCCAACCCCAATATTCTTTTTACTTTTCATGAAATGACAAGATGTATTAAACAGCTTCAGATGCAGTCAGTTTCTATGTGTTTAACAATGCTTAAAATTAGGAACAACAACTTAATTATATCATCAGCCGGAATGCCTCCAATGTTTTTATTTAAAAGAGAAAGCAGAATTGTAGAGGAACATTTACTTAAAGGCATGCCGCTCGGCACCATGAATAATTTTCCCTACGAAATTAGAGAAATGGAATTAGCAAAGGGAGATACAATACTTCTGATGAGCGACGGTTTTCCCGAATTAACAAATGAAGACAATGAATTATACGGTTACAAAAGAGTGAGAAATAAATTTGAAGAAACTGCTGATAAAGAACCTGAAGAAATAATAACATGCTTAAAAGATGAAGGATCAAGATGGGTTAAAGATAATGACCCTGATGATGATGTTACGTTTGTTGTAATTAAAATAAAATAGTTATAAAAATTTATATAAATATAGAAAGGATACCGTATGAAAATAATGGTTGTTGACGATGAAAAAGATGTTCAAATGCTTTTTGAACAACGATTCCGTCGCGAAATTAAAGAAGGCAAACTTGCATTTCTGTTCGCTTTTTCCGGAGAAGAAGCACGCGATTATCTAAAATCAAACGGCAGCAAGGAGGTTAATCAAATCTTCTCCGATGTTAACATGCCCGGTATGAACGGACTTCAATTGTTAAAATGGATTAAAGAAAATTTCCCTGATCTAAAAGTAGCTATGATAACCGCATACAGTAATGACGAAAATTATAAACAGGCTTTGGAATACGGATGCGATGATTATTTAACCAAACCAATTGATTTCGGAGTTCTAAAAGACAAAGTGTTGCCTAACGAATAAAATTCATACAATCAAAAATTGAACGGTGACAAATGAAGAATAAATCTGTTATGAATAATGAGTTGATAGAAGACAATTTATCAATCGAAGAGAAATTAATTCAGAGAGAAGCTGAACTGGCAATTATAAGCAGTGTTAGTGAAGCAATTTCAAAAAGACTTGATGCAAAAACCATTACCCGCATAATCGGTGACAAAGTAAAAGAAATATTTAATTCAGAAGTGACTGAAATCCTTTTGCTCAATGAAACAACTAATATGATAGATATTCCTTATTCATACTACAGGGGATATCAAACTGCCGATTCTTTTCAGCTCGGAGAAGGTTTGACTTCAAAAGTAATAAAATCCGCTAAGCCTCTTGTAATAGGGACTTTTGAAGAAAGCTTAAAAAATGGGGTGATTGTACAATCCGACGAAGAAAAAACGGAAACCTATATTGGCGTCCCAATTATTTCACATGAAAAAGTTTTAGGCGTTGTAAGTATTCAAAGCTATAAAAAGAATGACTACAACGATGAAAAAGTGCGTTTGCTTTCTATACTTTCATCAAACATGGGTGTTGCGCTTGAAAACGCTAGACTATTTGAAGAAACAAATATTTTATTAAATGAAACAAAACAAAGAAATGCCGAATTGGGAGTTATAAACAGCGTGCAGGAAGGTTTAGCAAAAGAGCTTGATATAAACGGCATTTATGAACTTGTTGGTGAAAAGATAAGAGAAATTTTTAATGCACAAGTTATAGACATTGTCTCATATGATAAAAATACAAACATGATCCGTGATAGTTATTCTTATGAAAAGGGTGACCGGACATTAATTGGACCGAGACCGCTTACGGGATTTAGAAAACACATAGTTAAATCATTAAAGCCGTTGGTTATCAATAAAGACAATGAAAAAGAATCAATTAAGTACGGCAACAAGGTAGTATTTGGTGAAATGCCGAAATCATTACTATTTGTTCCTATGATAACCGGCGGAGAAGTTTCATGTATAATCAGTCTGCAGAATCTTGATATAGAAAATGCTTTCAGTGAATCTGATGTACGGCTATTAACTACTCTTGCTAACAGTATGAGTGTAGCCCTTGAAAATGCTAGGTTATTTGATGAAACCAACCGATTATTAAAAGAAACGGAACAGCGTTCGGCTGAACTTACCGTTATTAATAGTGTGCAGGAAGGATTGGTAAAGCAGGTAGAACTTAATGCTATTTTTGAACTGGTGGGTGAAAAGATAAGGGAAATTTTTGATGCTCAGGTGGTGTCAATAGGAGTCTATGATTATGAGAATGAATTATGCCAGTTTAAATACGATATAGAAAAAGGCGAAAGATTTTTTGACGAACCAAGAAAATTCATTTCAATTGATAAACATCTTATAAACTTTAAAAAAATTCTACTGGTAAACAGTAATATAGTTGATGAGTTAGTGAAAATTGGTGAAAAAAAACCAAAAGCTGCAGAAGGAACAGAAATGCCCAAATCCGCAATTTGGGTACCTATGATTGTTGATAATAACGTAAAAGGATATGTAAGCTTACAGAATATAGATCGTGAAAATGCATTCAGCGATTCGGATGTTAGACTTTTAACAACGCTTACAAACTCAATGAGTGTCGCTCTTGAAAACGCCAGACTCTTTGATGAAACAAACAAATTATTAGAGGAAACCAAACAGCAGGCTATCGAATTAAAAATTATCAACAGTGTAGGCGAAGGTTTGGCAAAGCAGCTTGACTTTCAATCTATTATAGATTTGGTAGGTGAAAAAATTCGGGAAGTATTCAGCGCACAGGTAGTAAGTATTTCAACATATGAAAAAGAAACTGAACAAATACATCATAGGTACGCAGTTGAATTAGACAAACGTTTTTACTTCGATAAACCGCAGGCAATTGACAACGACAGAAAAGAAATTATTGAATCCAAACAGCCTTTGATTTTCGGAACTGCCAAAGAAGCTATTGAACATAGCGGCGAAGAAGTTGTAGCCGGCGAAATGCCGGAATCGTTTATGGGTGTTCCTATAATCAGAAATCAGGAAGTAACAGGCGTAATTACAGTACAAGATATTGATAAAAAATATCTTTATACAAAAAAGGATGTACGTCTTTTAATGACGTTGGCCTCAAATATGGGTGTCGCCCTTGAAAACGCTAGACTTTTTGAAGAAACTAAACGTTTATTAAATGAAACGCAGCAGCGTAATGTTGAGCTTTCTATTTTAAATGCCATCCAGGAAGGTTTGGTAATGGAAATGGATTTTAATTCTATAATTAATCTTGTTGGCGATAAATTTAGAGAAGCTCTTGGATTTCTTGATTTGGGTATAAGAATTTATGACAAAGAAAAAAATATCCTTCATTACCCGTATGAATATGAACACGGAAAAAGGTTGAATATCGAGTCAATGGAACCTACACCATTATCAGACTATGTTCTTAAAACCGGCAAAATGCTTTTGCTGAAAAAGGTAACAGATGAAGAAATTGCAAAGCTGGGTATTACCGGAAAAACAACAATCCCCGGCACAGATGAAAGCAAATCTCTCGTATTTGTCCCAATTATTGTAGGCACTGAGGCTAAAGGATTAATCTTAATAGAAAATTATGAAAAAGAAGACGCTTTTAGCGATTCGGATATACGGTTGTTAACCACTGTTGCAAATAGTATGAGTGTCGCTCTTGAAAACGCAAGACTTTTTAACGAGACACTGCGTTTACTAGACGAAAGTAAAAAAAGGACAGCCGAGCTTAGTACCGTAAACAGTATTAGTCAGGCAATTGTTGGGCATCTCGAAATTAATAAGCTAATCAATTTGGTCGGAGATAAAGTCCGCGACCTTTTTAATGCAAATGTTGTCTATGTAGCTCTGCTTGATAAAGAAAGAGTAATGATAAACTTTCCATATGGCTACGGCGATGAATATCCTCCTTTAAAATTAGGAAACGGTTTAACTTCGCATATTATTCTTAAAAAGGAACCTCTGCTTATTAATAAAGAAGTAGATGAAATGACACATGAGCTTGGTGTTGCGCGAATAGGCACGCCGTCTGCATCTTACTTGGGAGTGCCGATTCCTGTCGGCAGCGAAATAATCGGAGTTCTAAGCGTACAAAGTACTGAAAAAGAAAACCTTTTTAATGAAGACGATTTAAGATTGCTGAGTACAATAGCGGCGCATGTTGGAATAGCGATTAATAATGCCAATGCATATGAAGAATTAAACATAACATTGGAAAACCTAAAATCGACTCAGGATCAATTAATTGCTCAGGAAAAATTAGCTTCACTCGGACAATTAACAGCCGGCATTGCCCACGAAATAAAAAATCCTCTGAATTTTGTTAATAATTTTTCTGAATTATCTGTCGGACTTGTTGACGAGCTTAATGAAGAACTCGGTAAGTTTAAAAATAAAATTAATGAAGAAGAATATAACGAAGTTACCGACTTGCTTGAAATGTTAAAACAGAACTCGGAAAAAATAAAAGAACATGGTAAAAGAGCCGACAGCATTGTACACAGCATGCTTCAGCATTCAAGAGGCAAATCGGGAGACAAACAGCCGACCGATATTAACTCAATGCTGGATGAAGATCTCAATTTAGTTTACCATGGACTTAGGGCGCAGGATAATACATTCAACATTAAAATAGAAAGAAATTATAAAAAGGACCTCGTTAAACTTAACGTTGTTCCGCAGGATATAAGCCGTGTATTTCTAAATATTCTTACTAACGGATGTTATGAAGCGCATAGAAGAAAATCTGAAACCAATTCCGAAGAACCGGCTAAAATTATAGTTTCCACTAATGATCTTGGCAAGTATGTTGAAATAAGAGTTAGAGATAACGGCAGCGGAATACCTAAAAAAATAAGAGATGATTTGTTTACTCCCTTCTTTACAACTAAACCTGCCGGCAAAGGTACAGGTCTTGGTTTGTCAATTAGTTACGATATTGTAGTTCAAGAGCATAAGGGTGAATTGTTTTTTGAGACCGAAGAAGATAAGTATACGGAATTTATAATAAGACTTCCTAAATAATAAAATACAGAGAGAGATTAATGGTACCAAAAATTCTTGTAGTAGATGATGAACCGGATCTTGAACATCTTATAAAACAAAAATTTAGAAAAGAAATAAGAGACAACAAATATAATTTCTTTTTCGCGGGCAACGGTGTTAAAGCCCTTGAAAAATTAAATGAAGACAATAACATAGAGCTTGTACTTACAGATATTAATATGCCTGAAATGGACGGCTTAACTCTTCTTAAGAAAATGCAGGAACTGAATAATCCTCTTCTTCGTTCTGTTTTTATTTCTGCATACGGTGACATTGTAAACATTAGAACAGCTATGAACGGCGGCGCGTTCGATTTTGTTGTTAAACCGATTGATCTTAATGATCTTGAAATAACAATTAAAAAAGCTCTCGATAATTTAGAAACTTTAAAGAAAGCTCTGAAATCGCGCGACGAACTTATACTTGTGCAAAAAGAACTTCAGGATGCCAGAGAACTTCAGCTTTCAATGCTTCCTAAAAATCTACCCGATTATAATAATCTGGATATAGCAGTATATATGCGTACTGCAACTGAAGTCGGCGGCGACTATTATGATTTTCATGTTAATAAGGATGATGGATTGACTGTTGTTATAGGTGATGCAACCGGACATGGATTAAAAGCGGGTATGATGGTTACAACTGCAAAATCATTGTTCAACAGCTATTCTAATAGTGATGATATTATTTATATTTTCAGTGAGATGACAAGATGCATTAAGCAGATGCATTTTAATAAACTTTCCATGTGTCTTGCTTTATTAAAATTTAATGAAAGTAAATTAACCATGTCATCTGCCGGAATGCCTTCAATTTATATTTACAGAAAGAAAACGAATACAGTAGAAGAATTTGAATTTCAAGGTATGCCCTTGGGCACGATGGAAAACTTTCCCTATAAGACTGAGGTAACTGATTTGAATTCTGGGGATACAATATTTTTAACTTCCGACGGTTTTCCGGAATTATTGAACGGTAAAAATGAACAGTTCGGTTACGAAAGGATTAAAACAACGTTTTTAGAATGCGCGGATAAAGCCCCTGAAGAAATAATTGAAAATTTCAAAATCAAGGGATCTAACTGGGCAGGCGATAAAGATCCGGACGATGATGTAACGTTTGTAGTGATAAAAGTAAAATAATAATTTTAGGATTACTTTAGAATGAGATATATTCCCCTCTCCCACTATATTCAATTATTTATAGCTGTGTTAATGCCAATTTCAGTATTCTCTAAATCATTTTCTAAATATGAAAGAAACGCATATTTGGTTGAGTATGGTATTAAAGACGGACTCCCAATAACAAACAGTTGAGAATATGAAATCGAATTATATTAAAAATATTGTGCTGATCTCTGCACTTTTGTTCGTAAATGTTAATGCACAAAATAAAATAAAGACTTCACAAAACTCTGATATTATTGAGTACCGAAGCAAGGATGGTCTTCCATCCAATAATTTTACTTCAGCCGCCCAAACCAAAGATGGTTACATTTGGCTTTCCGGCCCCGAGGGAACATTCAGATTTGATGGATATGAATTTGCTTATATAGGCAAGGAATTGGGTATTCCGGAAATGCAGGCTGTTTTTTACGATTCGTCCAAAGATATGCTGTATTTTGCTTCACCGGAAAAATTTGCGAGCTTCGACGGGAGTAAATTTATAACGTATGACCATTCTTCGGGCTATGCATTAAACGATAATCCCGGACAGGTAATTAGTTTCGTAAAAAAAGATAGTAAAGGAACTATTTGGATTGGTTCTTATACTCCGTTTGTTGATAAGTCTTTTAACGGGAGCCTGTTAAATTTCAAGAATAATAAATTTACGATTTTTGATTCTTTATCCTTTCCTCTGCACAACGCATCTAATTTTTTGGAAACACCATTTGGCGATTTAATATTTACTTCATTTGGCAGAAATACTCAAAACGGCGATGGAGCCTATATTGCTCTATACAAAAATGATAGATTTACAAAAATAGATAGCACCTATGGTTTCAATTATTATAATGCAATAATTGAGGATGAGTATTCATCATATATTGATTTAAATGGGAATACATATATTCCTTTTTCCGGGAACTTAGATCTTGAAAGTGAAAATACTAATAAAGGCAGCGGAGTTTTAATTTATGATGGTGAAAATTTTAAGAGCCTGCCCGGACTAGAAAATAATTTAGCTAAAGGTAATTATGTCGGCTCTGTTTTTTGTGATAATGAGAATAAAAAAGTATATGCTAATATTTATAGGTTTGCTGCAGAAAAAATATCCAAATCAGATAATACAATTTTTGAAATAGATAATAATAAATGGGAACCAAGCGAGATACTAAAAGAGATATATTTTAATGCAGGTAATGATGCTTCAAAGTTATTGAACTTTTCATATAATTTCTCACGTTTTCAAAAATCAAGTAACCAATTTCCTTTTTCTCTTATTTTTGGATCAGTAGGAATTTCTCAAAGCTCATCTGATGTAACACAGTTTTTTACAGTTAAGAATAACAAATGGGATAAATATGAAGCATTTATAGGAAACACAATTCTTAATTTGAATAACGGCGTAATGCTTGCCACAGCCAAAGGCATCGGATTTTTCTCAAAAAACAATTCCATTTTATTAACTAAGAAGGACGGATTATTATATCCTGAAACAACAATTCCGCAATTGTACACTGATAAAAACGGTTTAGTTTGGATTATAAATTCGTATTCGGATATCCCCAGTTATATAAGTCTTAGCAGTGTTGGAATAAATGTTTGGGATGGGAATAAACTAAGAACAATTAATATTAATGATGGACTTAAAAGCAATATTACATTTGAACCTTTGCAGGACAGCAACATGCGTACTTGGATTCCAACCGATAAAGGAATTACTCAAATCCGTGAAATTAGAAATAGTGACGGCGAATGGATATTCAAATTGAAAAACTATAATTTAAAAAATGGTGAAGACTATAACGTATCAACTGTTCTGGAAACTGAAAAAAAAGAATTATATGTTTATCAAAACTACGTTAGGCCTCAATATTCTTCAGTACCAAAAGCTGATTTTTTCCTCGGCAAAATAGTTGACAATAATATAGAAGAAATTAAATCGCCTTTTAGTAAAGAACTTCAGTCTCTTCCATATCAATTATTTTCCTTTAGAGCAGCAAAAAACGGGCATTTATGGCTTGCAGGACATTTCGCTAATAATATTGAAAAATTATCTTCAGTAAAAACTGAATTGAAAATATTTGACGGTACTAATTGGATAGATCCTCCTAAAGATTGGAATGTTCCTAATCAGAAGCTGCATTTTGTAGGAGAGCTTGATAATGGTGCTTTTTATTTAACTGCCGGACATTTTTATAATTTTAACGGCAGAGAGTTTATTGAACTTTCTGACAGCATCGATCAGTTTGCCAATTATAGCATTCTTAAAGGCGCTAGTGTTTCAGGTACTCAAACTAACATTCAAGTTGGGAATTATTTGTACATAAGACTTAGAAACAGAGGACTAGCTATTTTTGACGGGAAAAATCTAAATTACTATACACCGCGCAACAGTATAATTCCAACAGATATTCATAACCCAGAAATAAATTTTAATGGTGATGTTTTCTTCGGCAGCCATTCAGGGGCAGTTAAAATAAGAGGTGAAAAAGTTGAACTTTATTATGATGACGAAACGATTACTGTAGGAGGTCCCGCTTCAGCTGCAGTTGATATGTATGGCAATATAGTTAAATTTTTTACAGGCATTGGATTATCTATTGAAAAATACAAAAAGGAATCAGCGGTGTTAAAAATTTCAAGCGTATCTATTAATGATAAATCATATTATTATCAATATCCAAATACTCTGTCTTATTCAGATAATTCTCTTTTATTTAATTACGCGGTTTTAAATTTCAGCCATCCTGATCAAACAATGTATGAGCATATACTTGAAGGCTATGACAAAGAATGGTCAAGACAATCGAATTTATCATTCTCAGAATATCAAAATCTACCTCCTGGTAATTATGTATTCAAAGTTAGAGCTACTGTTGCAAATGGTGAAAAAATTAATGAATCCACTTATGCTTTTGTAATACATCCACCTTACTGGAAAACATGGTGGGCCTATTCAACATACTTGTTAATATTAGGCGGATTTCTTTACACGGTTAGAAAAATTGAACTAAAGAGGCAGGAAAAAAACGCTGCCATTCAGGAAAGTAAATTGCGCGCTGAAGCAGCTGAACTTCAGGCAAAAGCAGCGGAGGCTCAGTCAAGAGTAGTTCAAGCTGAGAATGAACGTAAATCAAACGAACTTGAAGAGGCAAGGCAGCTGCAGTTGTCAATGCTGCCGAAAGAATTACCCTTTGTTAAGGATTTGGATATCGCTGTTTATATGAAAACCGCGACAGAAGTAGGCGGAGATTATTATGATTTTGCATTATCTGCTGACGGAACATTAAACGTTGCCGTAGGCGATGGTACCGGACACGGGATGCAGGCTGGAACTCTTGTTACATTAATTAAAGGTTTGTTTACATCCGAAGTTTGTTCAAAGCAAATATTGAACTTTTTTAATGATGCCAGCAGAACAATTAAAGAAATAAATCTAGGCCGACTAATGATGGCATTTTCACTTCTGAAAATAAAAGAAGGTCATGTTCAATTTTCCAGCGCAGGTATGCCGCCATTGTATATTTATAGAAGTTCATCAAAAATGGTTGAAGAAATTAATCTTGAAGGAATGCCTTTGGGTGCAATGAAAAAATTCAACTATAAACTTTATGAAACTCAAATTGAATCGGGAGATATCCTTTTGTTGATGAGCGACGGGTATCCTGAATTGTCGAACGATAATAAAGAGCAAATAGGCTATGAAAGAGTTAAAATTCAAATTGCTGAAACGGCTGAAAGATCATCATCTGAAATAATTGAATATTTTAAGAAATCCGGTTCAGATTGGGTCAACGATAAAAATCCCGATGATGATGTTACTTTTGTTGTTCTAAAAGTTAAGTAGTCTGTTATTGATGCAGCAAATCAGGATAATAATTATAATCCGGGTGACGATATTACTTTTGTAATAATTAAAATAAAATAATAAATTGTTTTACAAAACTAACCAAAGGAGATTCCATGAAATTCAACACCAAAGAAATATACAATGCCGTTGTTATTGAAGTTATCGGTAAATTAATGGGCGGTCCTGAAGCAGAAGATTTTCACAATGTTCTAGCAAAATCAATAAGCGAAGATAAAAAAATGGTGCTCGTAGATTTAAGCGATGTAAAATTTGTTAACAGTTCAGGTTTGGGAATATTAGTAAGGGGTTTAACAACAATGAAAACAGCGGGCGGCGATTTAAGAATAGCCGGAATATCCGATAAAGTGAAAGGTGTACTTTCTATTACAAAATTAACCAGTGTTTTTAAACTATACGACTCTGTTGAAGAGGCAGCAAAACCTTAAAAATAAAGGCTGTTAAAACTATTATAAGCTCTTCTTAATTTTATGAGAAGAGCTTTTTTTATTCAACAGCTTCCGCAATTCTTCTTCTTCTTAAAAAATAGGTTCCGTCAATAGAATAGAAAAGCAATGCGATCCAAATAAAAATAAATCCAATAATTTTTGCTTCCGTTAATACCTCATTATACATATATGCACCAATAAAAAATATTATCGAAGGATAAATGTATTGAAGTATTCCAATAAGCGATAAATTTATCATTCTAGCCGCCGTAATAAAAACCAATAACGGTACTCCCCCCATTAACCCGCTGCAGGCAAGCAATAATGTTGTGTTCAAATCAATTCCGAATGAGCCTGTGCTGCTGGCTGTTAAATAAATAATATATATTAGAACAGGAAAAGACAGCAGTCCGGTTTCAAGTGTTAGTCCCTCTACTGCATTAAGCGGAGATTTTTTTCTTAGCAAGCCGTAAATTGACCACGAGCCTGCAAGCAATATTGATATCCATGGAAACTGCCCGTAGAATAAAGTCATTACTAATACACCAATACCGGCTGTTGCAACGGCTATCCATTGAAGCCTTCTCAAGCTTTCTTTTAAAAATATTACTCCTAGAAAGACACTGAACAATGGACTTATAAAATATCCCAGACTGGTTTCAATTATGTATCCCGATGTAACTGCCCAAATATATAAGAACCAGTTACCGCCGATAATTAATGGAGGTAAAAACATAATCCAGGGATTATCCCCTTTTTTGATTTTTTTTAACAGATCAGGCCAGCCGTTCCTAAAAGAAATTACAATTATAAAAAATATGAACGACCATAAAATTCTATGCGATACAATTTCTACGGAAGGCACATGATCTAAATACTTCCAATAAATTGGAAGAAATCCCCAGAATATATATGTAAAAAGAGCGTAAGTTATACCTCTGTTCATCAACATCCTCAAAATGAGCTTTTTAATGACTTAGTGTTCTGAATATTCTAAAATAATTTTTTAGGTTTAGATCATTACATTTTCTGATTCTTCTTTTAACACTTCGGATAATAATTTTATAGAACTATTTAATTGTTCATGTGTAACATTCGTAAAATTTAATCTCATAGTTTCTAATCCGTCCCCCGGATTCGGGAAGAAAAATTTCCCGGGCACGAATCCTACGCCTTTTTTAATAGCTTTTTGATATACTTCTTCCATATCCATTCCTTTAGGCCCTTCTACCCAAAGGAACATACCGCCGTCAGGTTTTGACCATTTACATTCCGATGGAAAATATTTTTCAAGCGCATTCAGCATTGTATCTAATTTGGGAGCATAAATTTTTATGATTTTATTTACCTGCTCGGGCACATAACCGCCGATTAAATATTCCGCGGCTAAAGCCTGTGTATAGGTGCTTGTATGAAGATCAATTCCTTGTTTAGCGATTACCATCCATCTCCCGATTTTTTCGGGCGCAATAAAAAATCCGACTCGCAAACCCGGAGCGAATATTTTGGAAAACGTACTCGCATAAACTACATATTCAGGAGCTAATGATTTTATCGTCGGAAGTTCTTCTCCTTTAAATCTTAATGCACTGTAAGGATCGTCCTCTACTAACAGTACTTCATATTTTTTAATTATTTCGGCAATTTGTTCTCTTCTTTTCCTTTGAATTGTTTTCCCGGAGGGATTTTGAAATGTAGGAATCAAGTAAACAAACTTTACGGGATATGAAGAAATAATTTCTTCCAAAGATTCAGGAACAACTCCTTCATCATCAGTTTCAATTTGCAGATATTTAGCTTCATATGAATTAAAACTTTGAAGAGCCGCAAGATAAGTTGGGCCTTCAACCGCAATATATTCGCCAGGTGAAACAAGAACTTTCGCGATTGCGTCAAGAAATCCCTGAGAGCCGCTTGTGATATAAACGTTTTCAAGTTCCGCATTAATACCTTTTTGCCCCACATATTCAATTAAAGCTTTTCTTAAGGGCATAAATCCCTCAGTCATATCATATTGAAGCGCTGTGCCGCCATATTTGCTTATTACTTTTTCGGTTAATATGGGCAATAGTTCCATTGGAAAGCTATCGGGTGAGGGAAGTCCGCCGCCTAAGGAAATTAGATTTGGGTTTGCCGCTAATTTTAATAATTCTCGAATCGCGCTTGCTTTCATGCTTGAAGTTCTAGTCGCTAATAATTTTTCATAATTCATATATCCGCCGGTTTAATAATTATATTTTTTTAACTTTTATAAATTTCTTTAAATGATTTTGCCAATCTTTCAATTCCTTCAACAATTTCATTTTCGTCGAGACTAGCAATTGAAAGCCTGCAGTATTTTTTCTTTTCGGGATTTGGATAAAAATCTTTTCCCAAAGCTGTTCTGATTTTATTTTTATAAAATATTTTATTCATATCATCGTAATCAATTTTCACATTTTCAAGCATAAGCCAAATTGTAAAACCGCCGTTAGGCTCAATCCATTTAATATTCTTGTTTTTAATTTTTTTCTGCAATTGTTGAACTGCAAGCTGCATTCTTTTTCTGTAAATTTTATGAATCCTTTTTATATGAAGTTCATAATGTCCCTGCATGCAGAAATCGGCTAAAGCTGCTTGTTCGGGCAAGGAAGAACTTAAATCAGCAAATCTTTTTAATGTTGTTAGCCTTTCAATACAGTTTTTATCAGCTGCAATCCATCCGACTCTTATCCCCGGGAATAAGATTTTGGAAAAACTTCCCACATAAAAAACTATCTGATTTATATCCATTGTTTTTATTGAAAGAGGAACCTTTCCGAAATATTTCATTTCCTCTTCATATGCATCTTCAATAATGGGCACATGATATTTTTCAAATAATGCTATTAATTTTTCACGGTGTTCCTGATTTGTTGTAATTCCGGTTGGATTGTGAAAATTAGGCATTGTGTAAAAGAAAGCAGGCAGACCATTTTGAAATTCTTTTTCAATTGCTTTAATATCTACGCCGTCTGGAAGCATTGGAATGCTAACAATTTCACAATTATAGTATTTAAGCGTGGGGATAATCATTCCGTATGTAGGAGACTCAACAAATACCCGCGATCCGGGTTTTGCCAATAATTTCATCAACAAATCTATTGCGTTCTGCGCTCCGTTAGTTATAAGAATTTCCTGCACTCCAACAGATATTCCGTGCATTCTTGAACGCCTTGCAATAAATTCCCTTAAAGGATCGAAACCTTTCGATTTACCGTAATCAAATACAATTTCTCCTTTCTCCGAAATTACTTTATTAAGTGATTTTTTAAATTCTTTAACAGGAAATATTCTTGTGTCCGGGTGAAGCCTGCCGAAATCTATTCCCTCAAAATCCTCTCTTTCTTCGCTGAATGGATAATTTATTTTCCCGAACATTTGATATACTTTTTCAGCATCCGGGTTTATTTTATTTGCCCAGTTTATGGTATTACTAAGCTGTTCTTCCTTAGATGATTTTAATTCTCTTCTCTGCCGTACATAAGAATAAGAACCTGATCTGCTTTCAATATAGCCGAGCGCCCAAAGTTCCTGATACGCTTTGTATATAGTTGTTCTGTTAACACCGTGCATATTTGATAAAGTCCGTGTAGAAGGAAGTTTTTCTCCGGGCTTCAGCACATCTGCGTCAATTTTATTTTTAAGCTGAACTATAACCTGTTTAAATAACGGCGTATCGCTATTTTTATCAAGATTAAGAATTATCATATTTCTATTCTCCGGATTTTAACCCTGAGAATAATAATCATTTTTTGGCTCCCCCGAAACAGCCAATTTTATAATATTCCAAGCATGCCAATATTGTTTATTTTTATATCCGGTTTTTAGGTCAAAAACTAGTAAGCAGAGAAATAATATATCCGATTTGACCCAGATGATAATAATCATGCGAGATGATTCCTTCAATTACGTATTTATTTGTATAACCGGATTGATACTCTTCTTCAAGGAAATTATCATTCTTTACTTTTAGAAAATTTATTAATGATTTATGGCTGTCTGCAAATTCGGCAAGAAGTTTTTTCCAACCTTTCTTTTTAAGCAATTCAAGCGAAAGAAAATTTTGTTCTTCTTCCGTGATTCTTCCGAACTCCCTATCGCCTTCCATTCTTTTAATCAGAACTTTTCTCCAGTAAATACAATGCCATAAAACTTCCGCAACAGAATGCTTTCCGGGGTATGGTTGTTTAAAAGCTATTTCACTTTTTAAATTGTTAAGCTTCTTTGAAAAATTTTCGTCCATCCAATTATCGCCGTTATACAATTCTTGAATTTGACGTATGTAGATATTTAATTGCACATTTGAATACGAACTAGCGTTAAAATGGTTTACCTTTTTTTCCAGTTCAAGAAGATAATTTTTATCTTCCGGATAATATTTAGCATTTTCATAATTAGCTCCGGCAAACTTTTTTACGGCCTCTAAATCTTTCCAATTTGTAACAGTATAAAAATGTGTAATATCATTTTCATCTTGCTGCCAGAATTGAATATTTAAAATATCCTTGGAATTCAGATAATCTTTAATTCCAGTTTCAACAATGTACTTTCTGTATTTATCAGAGACTTCTTTTTTGGTTTTACCGTGCCATACTCTTGTGATCATTTTCCCTCCAATTATTTAATTTGTTTAATTAGCCGTAACCGGTTACATTTGTAATGCCGGTTACAATTTAATTATAATTTTGTAACCGGTCAAGTACTTTTTACTAGTTACATGTTCGGGGTAAGTTATGAGTGAAAATGAAAAATGGAAATTCATTGGCGGAAATCTCTGTCTTGATTTTATCAATACGGTGGGCGGACGAGTAGAAAACGACGCTGATTCTTCAACGAGCTATACTATATTATCTGAAAAACTTAACGATTTTCTTGATTTAGCAGATTGGGGAAAGAAGAAAAAGTTATTGAATGAAAAGGAAGTTAAAGAACTAATTTTATTCTCGTCGGAAAATAACAAAGCCGCTAACAGGTTATTTCAAAGAGCAATAACATTTCGGGAGGCTATTTACAGAATTTTTAAAGGGATTTCGGAAGGAAGAGAACCAACTGATAAAGATATAAACATAATAAATACTGAATGTTTGTCCGCACGTGAGAATCAGACACTAATCTACGAGAACAAATTATTTGCATGGAAATTTGTTCACGGCGGGAATGAGGCTGAAAATATTATAAGAATGATTTCTTTATCCGCGGCTGAGCTTTTAACCTCGGAACAGATAAAAAGAATTAAACAATGTCCGGGCGAGAATTGCGGATGGCTGTTTCTTGATACAAGTAAAAACGGAAGCCGACAATGGTGCGATATGAAGGTATGCGGAAATTTGGCAAAGGTGCGCCGTTTCCGGGTTAAGAATAAATAATGTTGCTGTAAATCATTCTAAAATTATTTTCCAATATTAAAATTTACTAACATTATTAATATGGATTAATAACCGGTGCAAAAATAATAATTTATACGCCTCCCTTATCCTTAGCTGATGTAACAATTTCCATTTGATTACGTAAAAGATAACTGCCTTGACTTAGTCCCATAAGTATTACCAATTCCTCAGGCACGGCCCATAACCTGCCTTCTAGAGTACTTTTAACAATAAATAAGGCAATTGTAATAAGCGTCCAGAATAACTGCTGTGCCTTAGCAATTGACAATCTGTTCACACCTCCGGTTTTAATACTTACCAAGGAAGCAATACCGGAAAATGGTTTATAGCTAATATTATTTCCTTCAGCTGTTAATGCCGGAGGTACTTGAGTTTCGGCTTTTAGAAAATAATTTTGATAATGTCCGGCTGCACTTGCAGTTATTGATAACCCCATCAGCCAGATTAATGTATCGGGGATATCGGGAACGGATAAATACATTAAACCGTATGCTATTACCATTCCGCCGACTGCCAAGGTCCATAATAGCATTTGGGTCAACGATAAAGAAATTTCATCTTCGGATACTCTTATTAAATCTAATGTCCGGTTGTTTCTGCCCTTGAATAATATTATGACAACAAAAAACATTACAATAGAAATAAATGCCCAAAACCTTCCGCCTACCGGGTTTCCAAGATATACTTCCTTTTCCCCAATTACGCTTTGCAGTCGTGGTTTTGTTGAATCATTTAAAGAAATCCATGAAATTACCGGCAGCACTCTGATTCCAGTTTCATAAAAATCTAAGTCAAAATTACTAAAGTCAAACAGCAAGATTGTACCTGTATAAGTAATTGTATTCTCATCAACAGAGAGCGGAACAGTTTGATTTTCAGCGACAGTCTTAGGAGAAAATAAATCTTTATAAACTGGTTTTCCTTTTGAAATTATTTTGATTTTTTTTAATCCGATTAAGGTAAGCACAGGCTGCATTTCATCTGTAATATTTGTATTGACGACAAATATTCTAACAGGGTGCGATATCACTTGCCCGTCAGACATTTTAAGGATAGGTTTTTTCCCGTCGGATTGTGAAAATAAGTTTATGTATAAAAAGAAGAGCAGTAAAACGGGAATAATATTTTTATTCATCTCATTCCCCTAATAATTTATAATTAATTTCAGGTTATATGTTTATACCTAAATTTATACTATAAGTTATCATTGCTCACGGCTGGAATTATATCCCCTTTTTTCCTGTTATCCATCCATTGTAAAGGCTGAAGATTTGATATTTCGTCGGAGCCTCCTTTGGATTTAGGAATGATATGATCAATTTCCCAACCATGTACGGAGTTAATGTTGCCGTGTTCGGAATATTTCATAACATTTCCCAGCACATCTTTTCGCCAAATGTGCGGATCAAATTCTTTTCCGTTTTGAAATATAATTTTTCCCTTGAGCCATACTTGAAGTTTGGTGTTTTCATCAACGTCTTTGAAAATATAATTGCTGTCCATATAATTACCAAATTTATTAAAAAGAAGTATGTTTTTTATTTTTTTACAAATTCCAAATACCAATCAGTATTTTTAAATAACTGTCCTTCTTTTTTAATAATTACTCTGTAACTATTATGCAAAGCAACATTAATTAAGCTGCCGTAAATAAACATAAAAGGAATTCTGCTTTCCCACGTTCCAAGGGCAAAAAACTCAACGCCTTTGTAAATTCTAAACGTAAGAAAAAAAATAAATTTTGATAAAATATCAAGATTAACCTGAAGTCTAAAATTTTCTTGTGCGGCACGAGCTAGAAAGTCAGCGTCTTTTATGTTAAGTATTGTCATCATCAATACATTCATTTATTAATTTGTGCAGTATTCAGTATTAATTAATCTGCGATTAAGATAAACAATAAAAATTGAGATAACTGAATTTTAAAATAAACAACGATTGGCTCTAATTCAACTTAAATTAATTGTTGTTATATATTTTTTAATCGGATTTTATTTTGGTTTATTAATACATATTTTAAAACAGAAAAAACAATTAGTTTATCCTTATCTTACATTTTAAATTTTAAACTACGGAATATTTCAAGATGAGATTGAATCCAATAATTTTCTTCATATTTACTCTAACTCTATTTATTAATGGTTGCGGGAATGAAAGCGGAACAACGGGGCCTTCAATGTTGAAAAATGTAAAAGGTCATGTAACATACCTTGACGGTTCCGATGTAGCTAAACTGAACATTCAGTTTCTGAATATCACAACAAAAAGATCATATTCAACAACAACCGATGCTTCCGGTAATTTTAACGTATCAAATTTAAGTGAAGGAATATATGAACTTAGTACGCAAGGTACTTCGTCGTTAGTTTATAAATATATTGATACGGTTGACGTAAATATTAATAATTCAGAATTCGATTTTATTTTTAAGTACCGATATATTGATGATCAAATTTTTATTGCTGTAAATGACGATTTATCTTTTATAAAATTTAATACTTTTGATACAAAAATCGGCTCCGCTTTTGATTCAATTAATTATGTTGCCGGATATTACCAGGGTGATTTCGCGAATGAGTATACTTTAAGTGCCGAAATATATGAAATACCGGCGGGGGTTAACTGGACGGAACTAGCAGAAACAGCCGACGCTGATTATATTAGAACCAATTACACAAAACTTATTACGCTTGAAGAAATATTTGTATCGCAAAGCCATGTTTTAATTTTCCGGGATGATGCATTAAATGTTTTGTACTCAAATCCGTCAAACGGTTTCGCTTTCGTAAACGCGGATACAACGAAAATACTGAAACTGCCTTGTATCGACAGACAAAACAACGATATTGCATTAGAGATTTATTACAAATAATTGCGCTTAAGTATCTAATAAAATGTTTTTATATCATTACAAGAAAAATTAAAAAAAGTATTTTTTTTAATTTGAGAGAAAATTATTAGTATGGAAAAATCATTTTATCTGATTATTGTTGATTTTTCTTCTTGAATACTCTGTTGGGTTAACTCCCATTTGGGATTTAAATATTCTGTTAAAATTGGAAATATTATTAAATCCAACCTCAAAAGCAGCTTCCGAAATACTTATATCCTTATTAAGCAATAATTTGCATGCTTCACTGATTCTTAGCTCATTTAAAAAATTAAAAAATGTTTTCCGGGTCCTTTTCTTAAAATACCTGCAGAACGCAGGTTCACTTAAATTCGCAATCGCAGAAATTGTTTTTAACCGTATTTCATTTTTATAATTATTAAGGACATAATTAAAAACCTGGTTTAATCTTCTGTCGCTTTGTTCGCTTGATTTTATTATTCCTTTTTCAGCGCTTAAATACTGTAACTCCGGACAAGCACATATCTCATTAAGTAAATTTAGAAATCTAATTAATTTTTCAATACCCTCAGAGTTAAACACTGCATTAAAATATTTAGTGAATTTGTAATCACTTTTAATTTTAACTCCTCTTGGAAACTCAGAAAACATTTTCCCGATATGTTTTGTTTCAGGCAGATTAAAAAAATCAGGTCCAAAGGATTCTTCTTTAAAAAAAATAGATCTTGAGTGACTAATCAATTTATTGTTTTCGTAATATTCACGCCCCGATCTAAAAACGTGCGGAACATTTGATCCGATGATAAACATGTCTCCCTGTACAAAACTGCCGGAACTTTCTCCGATGGTATAGCTTCCTGTGCCTTTAATTATAAGTGTAATTTGAAACTCATGATGAAAATGAAATAAATCATAAAAATAATTTAGTTTATCTTCCTGTAATTTTATCGACTCTTCTTCCAATTTTGGAATTCTAAATGAAAAAGCCTTCATAATGAAAATTTCCCTTATTTGCAGTTATTAGCAAAATAAGTTATAAAACAGGTCAATATTCTACAAGTAATTGTTAATGTCGACAAAGCGTCTTTTAATACGTTTATGCACATTTCATTAAATAATTTAAAATATTTTTTGAGGTCAATGTGAAAGTAGAATGGAAAGGAATTTTCCCCGCAGTTACAACAAAGTTTGCGGATGATGATAATCTGGATCTTATAATGTTTTCTAAAAACATAAAAGCTCAGATTGATGCAGGGGTTAACGGAATTGTGCTTGGAGGAACTTTAGGTGAAGCAAGCACTTTAACAGCTGAAGAAAAATCAATTCTCGTTAAAGAAACAATATTAATTTCTAAAGGCAGGATTCCTGTAATTATTAATATAGCAGAACAGTCAACTAAAAATGCAATTCTTGCTGCTGCAAAGGCAGAAGAGGACGGAGCCGACGGACTTATGCTCCTTCCTCCGATGAGATACAAAGCAAATGATTATGAAACAGTTGTTTATTTTAAAGCAATCGCAAAATCAACAAATCTTCCAATTATGATTTATAACAATCCAATTGATTATAAAATTGAAGTTACACTGGATATGTTCGAACAACTTACGGAATGCAAAAATATTAACGCTGTTAAAGAATCAACTAGAGATATCAGCAACGTAACAAAAATGATCAACAGATTCGGAGATAGATATAAAGTATTAACAGGTGTAGATACCTTGGGTTTGGAAAGTTTATTAATGGGAGCCGACGGATGGGTGGCCGGATTAGTATGCGCATTTCCGAAAGAAACTGTGGCAATATATAAATTAGCTAAAGCAGGAAGAATCAACGAGGCTTTAAAAATATACAGATGGTTCTTACCTTTACTGGAACTTGATATTAGTCCGCAGCTGGTGCAGAATATTAAAATGGCTGAGACTGCGGCAGGAATAGGCACCGAGAATGTTCGCGCACCGCGACTTCCATTAATTGGAAAAGAGAGAGAACGCGTTCAAAATATAATTATTACTGCAATAAATACAAGACCGGAACTGCCGGATTATTTAAGCATCAATGTTTAGAGAGGTTTTATGATTACAGGAAAAAATTATATCGGGAATAAATTATCGGCTAAAGGAACTACTATTTTTAAAGCATTTAATCCCGTATCATTAAATGAAATTGAAAATGAATTTTTTACTGCAACAATAGAAGAATTAAACGAAGCCGTAAAATTATCTGAACAAGCATTCCTAATTTTCAGCAGATTACCACAAAAAAGGAGAGCGGAATTTTTAACTGCGATTGCTGAAGAAATAATAAACTTAGATGATGATCTTTTGGAACTCGCTTCAGCAGAATCCGGTTTGCCGGTTGCGAGATTTCAAGGTGAACGCGGAAGAACCGTAGGTCAGTTAAAAATGTTTGCAAACTTATTGGAAGAAGGCAGCTGGGTTGAAGCTTCAATTGATACCGCGATTCCAGACAGGCAGCCTTTACCTAAACCTGATATAAGAAGATATTTAAAACCGCTCGGTCCGGTTGCGGTTTTCGGCGCAAGTAATTTCCCACTGGCGTTTTCAACCGCGGGCGGAGATACAGCATCGGCGCTTGCCGCAGGCTGTCCCGTAATTGTTAAATCGCATCCAGCTCATCCGGGAACCGGAGAACTTGTTGCATCAGCAATTATAAAAGCAGCTGAAAAAACCGGAATGCCCAACGGAGTTTTCTCAAATCTTAACGACAATGGTTTTGTAATAGGAAGCGCTCTTGTTCAGCATCCTTCAATAAAAGCTGTTGGTTTTACCGGTTCATTAATAGGCGGAAGAGCTTTATTCGATCTTGCGAATAAACGTAAAGATCCTATTCCGGTTTACGCCGAAATGGGAAGTATAAATCCCGTATTGCTTTTTAATAAAGCTTTGGAAAAAAGAAGCAAAAGCATCGCGCAAGCATACGCCGGGTCAATTAATTTAGGAGTTGGTCAGTTCTGTACAAACCCAGGTTTATTAATTGGAATTGAAAGTGACGGACTAAATAATTTCATTAAACATCTTGCCGAAGCAATTAAAATACTTGAACCGGCAAGTATGTTAACAAAAGGAATAGCGCAGGCATATTCAAATAATTTAAATAGCGCGCTTGGGCAAAAAGGAGTAACAGTTGTAGCCTCTGTCGATAATAATATAAATGATACACAAAGCAAACCTTCTGTAGCCTCTACAAATGGAGAAAACTTTTTGAGTAATCCAAAACTTCACGAAGAAGTTTTCGGTCCGTATTCATTAATTGTAAAATGCAAGGACGAAAATGAATTAAACGAAGTTGTAAAAAGTTTAGAGGGACAATTAACGGCGACTATAATCGCGGAAGAGGATGAACTAAAATCTAATATTCCAATCATAAATATAATGGAAGAAAAAGTAGGAAGAATAATTTATAACGGAGTGCCCACCGGCGTTGAAGTTTGTTCATCCATGCATCACGGCGGCCCTTATCCCGCAAGCACAGGTGTTAAATATACATCAGTCGGTACAGCGGCGATTAAAAGGTTTATACGTCCCATAAGTTTTCAAGATTTTCCGAATGAACTTTTACCCGATGAATTAAAAAACGAAAACCCTTTAAATATTTGGCGTTTAGTAAATAACGAATTCACAAAAGATTCAATCAAATAGGAAAATATTATATGGGAGTTAAAACTTTCTTCTGTATTGACGCTCACACTTGCGGCAACCCGGTGCGTTTAGTCGCGGGCGGCGGACCGATTTTAGAAGGCGCAAACATGAACGAAAAAAGATTGGATTTTTTAAAAAGATTTGATTGGATTCGCAAAGGATTAATGTTTGAACCGCGCGGCTCGGATATTATGTCCGGGAGTATTTTATATCCGCCACACGACAAACAAAACGACATCGGAATTTTATTTATTGAAACAAGCGGCTGCCTGCCGATGTGCGGCCACGGAACAATCGGCACTGTAACAATCGGAATCGAACAGGGTTTAATAACTCCGAAAGTCCCTGGCAAACTTAGATTAGAAACTCCCGCCGGATTAGTAACTGTTGATTACAAACAGGAGGGTAATAGAGTAACGTCGGTTAGGTTTACAAATGTGCCGGCTTATTTAGCTGCTGCGGATATTGAAGTTGAATGTCCCGATCTCGGTATGTTAAAAGTTGATGTCGCGTACGGCGGAAACTTTTACGCGATTGTCGACGTTCAGGAAAACTTTCCGGGGTTGGAAAACTTTGAAACTGCGCAATTGATTAATTGGGGGCGCGCTATAAGAAAATCAATTCGTCAAAAACATGATTTTGTACATCCCGAAAATCCGAACATCAACGGATTGAGTCACGTTGAATGGACCGGTAAAACAATTGATCCGAAAGCAACGGCACGTAACGCGGTTCTTTACGGCGAAAAAGCAATCGACCGTTCCCCTTGCGGAACAGGCACATCTGCGCGTATGGCGCAGTGGTTTGCGAAAGGTAAATTAACAATAGGTGAACCGTTTATTCATGAAAGTATAATCGGGACAAAGTTTATTGGAAGAGTTGAAGAAACTGTAAAGATTGGCGAATACGACGGTATAATTCCGAGTATTGAAGGCTGGGCAAGAGTTATCGGTTACAACAATATTATAATTGACGACGATGATCAATTCCCTGAAGGATTTCAATTAATATAATTCGAGATAAGCATGAGTAAGGTAGTTGTTATCGGCGGCGGAATTGTCGGATTAATGAGCGCTTATTATCTAAACCAATCCGGGCACCAAGTTACGGTAATTGAAAAATCCGATTTTACAAAAACATGCTCATACGGCAATGCAGGTTTAATTGTGCCTAGCCACATAATTCCGCTTGCCGCGCCGGGTATGATTTCCATGGGATTAAAATGGATGTTTAATCCCGGCAGCCCTTTTGGTTTTAAACCTTCACTCAGTAAGGATTTAATTTCATGGATATGGAAATTTTATAAATCATCAAACAAAACGCATGTTGATAAATCTAAAATTCCACTGCGTGATTTTAATCTATTGAGTAAAGAATTATACCAAGAACTTTCTAAAAGTTTTGATTTTCATTTAAAGAACACTGGTATACTTTTGATGTTTAAAACTGAAGAAGCAGGCAGACATGAAATTGAGACAGGTATTGAAGCGCGGCATTTAGGTCTTGATATAGAAATTCTAAACGGTAAAGAAGTTCAGGAAATTGAACAGATTGAAACTAATGTCGCCGGAGCTGTTTACTTTAAATGCGATTCGCATATTTATCCCGGTAAACTTTTAACCGCGATTATTGACCATCTTAAAGATAATAACACCGTAATTTTAGACAACACAGAAATATTAAATTTTGAGTTAAAGAACGGGAAAATAACAACGGTTATTACAAAGGATAAAATAATTGAAGCCGATTATTTTGTTCTTTCCGGCGGAATGTGGTCGAATAAGTTGAGCAGAAAATTAAATATCAATATCCCGCTGCAGTCCGGTAAAGGCTACAGTATAACTTTGCAGAATTTCAAAAACCCTCCAAAATATCCGTCGCTGCTGCTTGAAACGCGTGCCGCCGTTACGCCGATGGGAAATGATCTGCGTCTGGCAGGAACAATGGAACTCGGTTCAAATAATGATAAGATTAATTTCAAACGTGTGAAAGGTTACTTAAGTAGAATGAAAGATTATTATCCCGGCATTGACCCGATCATTCCAAACGCAAAAGAAATATGGTTCGGGCACCGCCCCTGCTCGCCGGACGGACTGCCGTATATCGGAAAGTCTGATAAATTCGATAATCTTGTTTACGCAACAGGTCACGCGATGATGGGTTTAAGTCTCGGTCCCGCAACAGGCAAACTTGTTCAGGAAATTATTGATGATAAGAAAACTTCCGTAGATTTAACACCTTTTAATCCGGAGAGATATAATTGATTAATATTTAATATTTTTTATCATCATTTTATAAACGCTCAGAAACTTTTTAATTCCGGCAACGCTGCTCATATGTATTCGAATAAAATTTTCACCCAGTCCAATACGGTGACCGCCCATTACAAGCACTTTATTCTTTTTCATAAACTGTTCAACATAATCAGATTTTATTTCTACTGGAAGTTTTATAACCGCAAAATTTGAATATGATTGATAATATTTTGTATCGCTCAAAGTATCAAAATATTCTTTTACATGTTTGTTGCACTCGGTTAAAGTTTTTCTTTTTTCATCGACCATTTTATGATTATTCATTACGCTTTTAAATTTCTTTAATGCATGAAGGTTATGATTTAAATCCGCTTTTGGACGCAAAAGTTTTGCAATACCGGAATTATTTGTAGCCATATATCCAACACGGGAATCAGATAGGCTGTGACTTTTTGAATAAGAACGTATAATTACAATTTTATTGTTTTTGTATTTTGATAATATTTCTTTACTCGAAATTTCATGCAAGGTATTTACACAACTCCGGTCAATAAATACAATAGTTTCCTTTGATACTGTTTTTAAAATCCTATCGATTTGTTCATCACTTACAGGTTTGCCCGTCGGGTTATTCGGTGTTGTCACAATTACAATATCCGGTTTTGCCGTTTTAATTTTATCAATAAATTTCTTAAAGGGTAAGTTAAAATTTATATCACGTTTAATTGAAATTTCTTTTACATGCCATTGTTGTAATTGAGTTAAAGTAAAGAAGTAATTCGGTAAATCGAGCAGTACTTTTACTCTTCTTTTTTTCTTATATAAAAAGAGTTCGGAAAATGTAGATATGAATAAAAGAAGATTACTATTGCAGCCGTAATTTAAAAGAATTTGATTGTTCGGAATTCCCAGACTTTCAGCTAACTTATTTTCGAGATAATGTTTTAAATCAATTTCTTCTTTATAATTTTCACCGTAGTTCAAATCAATAATTTTCATGTAATCCTGATTTGTTTTGATTAAAAAATTTAATGAAAATAAATCTACTAAAAGAAATAAGAACCTGAAACCGCAAACTATATGCATTAGACCTATATTCTGAATTGAATTTATTGTATCCAATTTCTATTAGAAAGCTGTTTAAAACAAAAAACCCCAAATTGAAGAAATCAATTCGGGGTTTAAAAGAGAGACTAAGAATTTTTAATTGAACGGTTCGAGATGCCTTTTGAAATGTTTAATTATAAAATTATAATGAACATTTTCGTTATCAATAAGGCAATTATAAATTTTGTCTTTAAATATATATTTGCCTGAATCGTCCTTAATAGTAAGCACTTTACCGAAAGTTACATGAAGAACCTGTCTTGCATCATCTTGATTAAACAAATCAAGCAGCTCTTCGTTATTATATTGTTTTGATTCCGAAACTTTATTAATATCGGCAGAAACATGATATGTTTCCTTTTCAACTAAATAAAGCTCTCTGGAGAAATCCAAAATTTCGCGGAAAACTTCAGGATTAACTGCGGCTACTACACGTAATGCCTCGAGATAACTAGTACCTGCAGTTTTTACGTGAGTGTAACCTCTTTTAAGCGAACCTATTGCTTTGTAAACCGTAAACTTATCGCTTCCTGAATGAAGGCTAATTTTATAAGAACCGAAGTATTCGGCCACTTTAACATGTTTTAAATACTCTTCTTTAAATATTTCTATATCGCCTTTATAATCAATTCCTTTTTCAAATTCGCCTATAAATCTAGGCGCGAGACTAATTATTTTTACTCCCAGCCTATAAAGTTCCGAGGCAATAAAAAAATGTTCAAACGGTGTGGTAACAGATTCTGTTTCATCAACGGAGACTTCTACTTCAAAAGGTTTATTCGAGTGATTTTTAATTATATGTTTATACAAATTATTTATATGAGCAATCGCCCCGCCGTACTTTAAAGTCGCTCTTAAAATTTCTTCTTTTAAAGGTACAATTTCAAATCCTTCTCCCAAATTAAAACTTATATGTTCGTAACGTTTCAGCATTGAATCGAAATCATCATTTAAACTTTCCCACGGAAGTGATTTTATTTTCTGAGTTAAAGTATCTATTGGCAAAACGTCTGCTTCATTTATAACATGTTCGCCGGGATCAAAAGTAAACATAGTAAACCCGTTTGAAATCATTAAATCTATATCTGCAGTAGTTTTAAGGTGATCGGCATCGGCACCGAATCCATCTTTGTAACCCTCCTGAAATACCGCCCATACAGCGGCGCTCATTACATCGGCAGGCACCCTGCCTGTTCTTGTTAGTTCCCTAATTGACTGCTGAGCAAGTACAGGTTTGAAGCCGCTGCCCGAAAGCGAACGAAGATGTGCTGAATTCGCAAATCCTATTCTATCTCCGAAACCAAAAGAATTTGAAAGCCCGAGTAAAACCGGATTCGTAAACGGAAATATTTTTTGTATCGAGGCTGCGTTATTACAATTCAAGGAACATCTTTTTATTATTGATTTATTTTCACCCGCGTTAATATCAATTCCTTCGAATGCATCTGCTGTTTTATCGGAAGGTAATCCGGATACAATAAATAAATATTTAACTTCGTTTTGTTTCCCTATAAAAAATGTGTTTTTTTCATATTGTGAAATTGAATTAGGATAAATTCTAATATCCAAATCAGATGCGAGTTGTAACTCAATAAAATCTTTTGCCTCTGTATCCAATATAATTTCGTTATTTAATAGTTCTGTTAATGTCATCTTTTTTTCCTTATATAAAATCCAGCTTAGGTTAAAGTTTGTATGCCTTTTTAACCAATCCGTTTGTTAATTCGTATATTAAATTCCGCGCTTCTTCCATTGAAATTATATGCCTTGCAACATGTCCGGCTAAATAATTTGCATCCACTCGTCGAGCAACGTCATGCCGGGCGGGAATAGAAACAAATGCTCTTGTATCGTCATTGAAACCGACAGTATTGTAAAATCCCGCAGTTTCGGTAACGGAGTGTCTGAATCTTGTCATACCTTCTATACTGTCGTGAAACCACCATGAGGGACCTAATTTTAAAGCAGGGTATAAACCTGCAAGTGGAGCAAGTTCTCTTGAATAGTTTGATTCATCGAGAGTAAAAATAATCATTGAAAAATTCTTATGGCTTCCGAATGCATTTAACAATTCTCTCAAATTGTTTGTGTATTCGGTACTTACAGGAATATCAATTCCTTTATCCAGACCGTAAATATCGAAAATTCTGTTATCGTAATTCCTCAAAGAACCGGCATGAATCTGCATTACAAGCCCGTCTTCACTGCTCATTCTTGCCATTTCCATAAGCATATTAGCTGTAAATAATGCGGCGTCTGTTTCTGTAACATTACCTTTTAACGCTTTTTGAAATATCTTGTCTGATTCAACATCTGACAGTTTATGAGTGTAGGGAGTTAATACTCCGTGATCGGTTGAAGTCGCGCCCATTTCTTTAAAGAATTTTCTTCTTTCTTCCAAAGAAGTTAAAAAGCTTTTATAATTTGTAATTTCTTTTCCGTTTACTTCGCCGAGTTTTTTGATATTTTGGGACCAGTTTAAATCAAGTAAATTCGTAAGTCCGTCAGGTCTAAAGCAGGGTATAATTCTTCCTTTCCATCCTGATTCTTTAATAGTTTTATGATATTCAAGTGAATCAGCTGCAGAATCGGTAGTTGAAAGAAGCGCAATATTAAACTTTTCAAATAAAGCCCTGGGTAAAAATTCGGGCGACTGTAATTTTTCATTTATTTGAAAATATATTTTTTCCGCGTTTTCTGATGTTAGTTTTTCATTTATACCAAACACTTCACAAAATTCATAATCAAGCCAAACACCTGAGGGAGTGCCCGCAAACAGATAATAGTTATCACTGAATATCTGCCAAATTTTTAAAGGATCAATACCCTTTCTCGATCCGTCCTTTTTGGGTATATCAAGCTCAGAGTGATCTATTCCGTGCGAATAAAGCATTCTGAAAACGTAATGATCAGGAATAATAAAAAGTTCAGTCGGGTTCGAGAATGGTTTATTATCAACAAAGATTCGCTGATCAACATGCCCGTGAGGACTAATTATTGGAAGACTAAGTGTTTCTTCATATAACTCGCGCGCAATTTTTCGAACGGCCGTTTCGGGATCAAAAAATCTGTCCGGATTTAATTTAAATTCTTTCATGTAATTTTACTATGAATCTAATTATTGAGTAAATTATGATTTTATTTTTAATATGCGGCAACAATCGAATTAAAATGCAAGAATGAATTGAATGCGAAATTCACAATTAACTTTATGTAATTTTTACATCAATTTTTTGCAGCACTTTGTTCTTCGCTATTAATTATGAAATTGGAAAAGTATAGTTCATTTGAATCGTTAATAATATTGCCTGAAGAAACATTTTCAAAACTGCAGTCTTCAATAAATATGTTATTAATTTTTGATGATTCTAATCCTTCTAAATAAATGCCGTATTTGCTTTTATTGCTCTTTATATTAGACAGTTTTACGTTTTTAATTATCGGTATGAAAGTGCCGTCATTGCCTTCATTTGGTTCGTATTTCATATTAATTCTTAAAACCGATTCCGATACTTCTCCAACATTTATATTTCTTACAAAGATATTTTCAATTGTTCCGCCCCGGTATAAATTTGTTTTTATGCGAACGGCACGGTCCAAATTTGGGCTGTCCATTTCACAATTTTCAGCAAATACGTTTCTGCAGTCCCCGGAAATTTCACTCCCGATTACGACACCTCCGTGCCCGTCTTTCATTTTGCAATCTTGAATAATAATATTTTCACTAGGTATCGCAATTCTTCTGCCGTCGTTATTTCTTCCTGATTTGATTGCGATGCAGTCGTCTCCGGTCTGAAAATCACATCCTACAATGAGAACATCTTTGCATGATTCAGGATCACATCCGTCGTTGTTCGGACCAAGACCTTTAACAGTAACATTTTTTACTGTTATATTCTGAGATTCAACAGGGTGAATAAACCACATTGGCGAGTCTAAAAATGTAACGCCTTCAATTAAAATATTTTTACATCTAAAAGGCTGAATAAAATTGGGACGAAGATAACCGCCTTTACCGAAAATCCTTTTTTCAACAGGAATGTTTTCGTTACTCATTCTAACCAATAATGGTCTGCCGCTGCTGTCAAGCTGACTAGCCATTCCTTTTTGCCATCCGTATTCAGTTTTCCCTTTCCATGGCCACCAGTTCTCGTTTGCCCCTTGACCGTCTAGAATTCCCTTTCCGGTAACCGCGATGTTTTCCTGTTCAAAAGAGTAGATTAACGGAGAATAATTATAACATTCCATACCCTCCCAGCGGGTTAAAACTACAGGCAGGTAATCATCCGGGTTTGTACTGAATTTAACAATCGCTCCTTCGGCAATGAAGAGATTGACATTACTTTTAAGATTTATTGGTCCGGCGCAGAAATATTCGCCTTCCGGAATAATTACTTTACCGCCGCCGTCATTACTGCATTCGGAAATTACATTGTTAATAATTTCCCGATTATTAAAATCCTTTTCGGCTTTGGCACCGTAATCATTAATATTATAATCTTTATCTTGAAATTCAGGCGCTTTAATTCTTTCAAGTATTTGCGGCATTAAATCCCACCCGGTTTTTTCAGGAACTGAGCAGCTAACAAGGCCGGAAAGAAGCAACATTACAATTGAAATTTTTAATTCTTTCATGTTTGAAATATGATTGTTGTAAAAAATTTTTGACTTTTAATTATCACTTGAGGTATTCATCTTAGATAGATTAAATATAAACGTGGATTTATTTTTTATTAAAGTTGATGCAAGTTCCTCTTAATATTAAATCGGTATCAATCTGAATGTTTCTATGTTCAAATTCATCAGGCGATTTAATATTCTGAAGCAGTATTTCCATTGACTTATTAGCTATTTGTTCGGTAGGCTGATCCACGCAACTTAATTGGGGTGAAAGGAAATTCTGTACCTTAGCATTACCAAAACAAATTACATCAATATCATCAGGAATACTTAGATTAACTTCCCGCGCGGCCATATAAACACCGAGAGCAACAGGATATGTAACTGTAAAAATCAGATCAGGCAAATTATTATTTTTATAAAGCTGCATAAAAGCTTCATATCCGTATTTTTCACCGAAGCCTCCGTGTAAAACCCAATCAGGATTAATAGGAACTCCATGATGATTCATCGCATCCTCAAAACCAAGATAACGCTGCTTGCCTATATTGATTTCGGGATAACCGGCAAAGTGACCTATATTTCTGTAGCCAAGTTTAATTGCATGTGAAATTGCTTTATAAGCTCCCCCGCGGTCGTCTACTGAAACTGTATTTATATTTGATATTTGTGGAATTCTGTCAATAAAAACCAGGGGAATATCTCTTTTTCTTACTGTATCGAAAATTTCATAATCATTTGTTTCCTGTGAGATTGATACAATAATACCGTCAACACGCATTGAAAGGAGTGTTTGAATATGTTTTTTTTCTCTTTCGGCATTTTCCTGCGATACAGTTAAAATAATTTCATAATTATTTTTAAAAGCAATATCATAAATTGATTCTATAATAGACCCGAAGAAAAAGTGAGCAATTTTAGGAACCACCAATCCTATCATTTGAGATTTACGGGCCGATAAATTCCTTGCCATAAAATTGGGTGAATAACCCATTTCATCGGCTAATTCCTTAATTACTTTTGTGGTCTGAATAGAAATATCCGGGTGACCTCTTAATGCTTTTGAGACAGTAACCGTAGAGACATTAAGCCGTTTTGCGATGTCGCTTAGAGTAACAGATTTATCCGCCATAATTCATCCGCTTAACTAGTATATATACTAAGATTTTAATTTTGCAAATATACTAAATAGTTAAAAAACATTTCTTGGTTATTTGCCCAGCTCTAAAGCCGAATAAATTAATGGGCCGTATCCTTTAAAATCGTTTATTCTTTGATCTTCACTAATATAGTATTCGTAAGAACCGTCTCTGTATGGATTGCCGCCCAGTCCGGCTCCTCTGCATGTATGAAGAAGATTTATTAAACCGTTTTTTTCAACTTCAACGTGAGTTTTAATTATGCTTTCAAATGAGTTTTCGGCAATCTTAAAAAACTTTTTATCCAAATAACCTTTATTTGCTCCTTTGGCAAAGGCATAAGTGAACATGGTCGCGCATGAAGCTTCAAGATAATTGCCTTCTCTTTCAGGCATATCCAGTATTTGATACCACAATCCTGTTTCGCTATCTCTAAAATTAAGGAGCGATTCACAAACATTTTGAAGAATATTTATTATATCATTTCTATTCTTATCTTCCTGAGGCAAATAGTCGAGCACATCAACAATTGCCATAACATACCAACCAATGGCTCTTCCCCAGAAATGTTTGGATCTGCCTGTTTCGGGATCTGCCCAGCGCTGTTCTTTGTTTTCATTCCACGCATGATACAATAGTCCTGTTTTTTCATCGAGAGTATGTTTATAAACAGTTTTAATCTGAAATGTTATATCGTCGTAATTTTTATCTTCTTCAAACATAGTAACATACTGAGCATAGAAAGGTCCTGACATATAAATTCCGTCGAGCCACATTTGGTATGGATAAATTTGCTTATGCCAGAATCCGCCTTCTTTCGTTCGGGGCTGGTATTTCAACTGCTTTCTTAAAGTATCGGCAGCAATTTTATATTTTTCACTTTTTGTTTTTTCGTAAAGAAACAGCAGCTGCCTTCCTGTGTTTATGTTGTCCAGGTTAAAAGTATCATAATTATATTTTAGAATTTTTCCTTCTTCGGTTACAAACTGATCAATATTTTCTTTAATAAAATTAAAATACTTATCATCGTCTGTTTTTACATACATTTGTCTTAACGCTTCAAGCACAACTCCCTGTTCATAATTCCAATCATTTTTTGTCATGTACTCATCAAAAGTAACTGAGCCGGGATGTCGAACAATAAAGGATTCGCTCAATCTTTCAGACCATTTAAGCGTATCGGAAATTAAAATATCAGAAGTATTTTCCTGCGGTAATTTTTCCTCTGAACAAGCACTACCGTTTTTGGCGCCTGATTGAAAAAATGTTAAAATCAGCATGGATATGATTGATATAGTTTTTGTTATCATTTTATCACTTTTTATTTTTATAAAATTATCTATTTAAAGCTTCGCCACGTCAGTCACAGGCAAAGAATTGCCATGACTCAGAGAAAAATAAAACTGCATAAATAATGTAGATATCGAATAAAATTCTAACTTATAGTTATTACTTAATCATTTACTTAATCGATAACTAATTTCTTGAAATATTCTGAAAAAGTCAACATATAATTTGTTTTTGAACTATAAAAGCAATATTTGTTCTAAAATACATTTTATTTATATCTAATTAAGTCTAAAAACATTTTTTAAAAAACTTTCGACAAAACCAAAGGTTTCCGCATACCACGGATGAAAAAGCCAAAACGGATGCGGTGTATTTTCAATTGTATAAACTTCATAATAGATGTTAAACTTATCCAATTTTTTAATCATATCGTCTCTTCCGGCATGATAATGCGGTATCGAACTATTTATGAAAACAATCGGAATATCTTTTTCATCAACATGAAAATAAGGCGAACCTTTTTTCCATAATTCCGGGTTATTCTTATATGAACTTCCAAACCATAAATGCGCCGATCTTGGTTTATCCGGCTCAATATCAAATTCTTTAGATTCGCTGCTTGTAAAATCGAGCAGTCCGTCAATATTAACAACAGCATGAACATCACTTGATATTTCTGGGAAAAAATCGTCAGGTTCATATTCAGATTCGTTATTCGAAAATCCGACAAGAGAAGCTAATTGCGCTCCTGCAGAACAGCCGAGAATTGCTATTTTAGAAGTATCAATACCATACTTTTCCGAATTTACCTTCATCCATTTAATCGAAGCTTTTAAATCCTTTACTGCTGCGGGATAAACCGCTTCATCCGATAAACGGTATTCAACCGCCGCTGCTATAAACCCCTTTGACGCAAAATCCATTGCCATAGGTACTTGATGTGATTTATTCCCGGAATGCCATCCGCCTCCGTGAACAAGAATAACAGCCGGATATTTTTTCTCTTTATTTTTTGGTACGAATAAATCAAGACGCAGTTTTCTTTTTCCGTAGTTTAAAAATTCAACATTATTAAATGAATCAACTTCTGCCGGCAGTTTTGGTGAAACTAATTTCGCATAAGGGAAATCTTTTACAACCTTAGCGGCTGCACTGTATATTGTAAATGAAGTATCAACCGAAATAATTTTATTCGAATCCAAGCTTTGCGCGAAAATGAAATTAAATTGCCAAAGTGTTAATAAAAAAAATAATATTCTGATATTACCATTCATAAATATTTTCAGAAAAAGTTTAGATTTAATTTTAATCAATTCCCAAAACAGCTTCTCTTTCATAAATGCCAGCTGTTGTGCCCAATAATCTTCCCTTAGAAATTTCTAATCCTTTCAAATCATTTTTATTTATTTCAGAAACAGAATAAAAAATGATTGTATCCGAACCGCCTCCGCTGGAGTAATTAAATTCTTCATTAAAATCATTTACCAAGATCGGATCATCTATTACAGTTATGTTTTCATCAAATAATAAAATTAATTTTTCCCCGGCGGCTTCATATTTTATTAATTTCGGACCTTCTTTTGATTCAGGATCCCATTTATAATTAAAGGTCCAGGCTGGAGTTATATCATCAACAGAGGGTTGACCTTCGGCACTGCTTAAATTATTTTTGATCCAATCGTAATCTCCGCCGATGCGTCTGCAATTATAAAAATAATATCTTTCACCCCAGTTAAATGCCTGGTTACGTGTGGTATCTTCATAAGTAACTCTGAATATTTTTTTATTGCTCATGTTTTCGGAGAATGTACAATTTAACAAGTAGAACTGCGCTTCATAATGATGTCTTCCCAAATCGAAATCCTTAACTCCGTCAAAATATGAATTCTTAATTACAAATTTCTGTTCTTTACTAAAACCGCCCGCATGCCACAAAGCTGCAGTTTTCTTCACTTCATAAAATTTTGAATTTTTTATAAAACACCATCCCCGCGGACAAACAAAATCAACAGCGCCTTCAAAATAACAGTCGGCGTGATAATACATACCCGTTTTATAATCCCAAAGCGAAACCGTATCTGCTCCTTTGCTGATAAGATTACAGTTTAGAATTATAGTGCGTGTCCCTGTGCCGTAAATTACAAATGCGTGCGGACCTATTTCAGGCTGAGTGTTTTCAACAGTAAGGTTTTTAATTATAATATCGTCGCCGTTTAGATTTATAACAGCCGGACCAATTACGTCTTTGTTGTTTTTCCAACTTTCTCTCAACTGATTGAAACGAATTATTGTACTGTCCTTACTTTCACCTAACAGTGTAATGTTGTCTTGTTCAATTTTGAATTTTTCATTATATACGCCGTTCAGAATTTTTATAATTTTTCTTTGGTAATTAAACATTGGGAGAGACTTAACCGCTTCCGATATAGTCTTATAATCTCCGCTGCCTTTTGTGTCAACCGTAATAATATATTTGTTCTGCGCACCAGTGTTAACGGATAGAATTAGAAAAAGGGCGGACAAATAAAGTATTTTTTTCAAAGCAGACCTCAATCGAACATACCAATATTTATGAAATGAGCACCCGGCCAAGGGAGTAAGTATGGCTCAGGTGCTCAATGTAAAGAGTAAGTATTTTATTTAATAAGAATCATTTTTTTGGAAATCACAGCATTGGATGTTGTAAGCTGATAAAAATAAATGCCTGATGATAATCTGGAAGCATCAAAATTAACAGAGTAACTTCCGGCCTGCTGGTTTTGATTAACAATAGTTGCAACCTTACTTCCTAATACATCAAATACATCAAGAGAAATTTTTGATTCAACAGGTAAATAATATTGAATAGTTGTACTTGGATTAAAAGGATTAGGATAATTTTGACTCAACGCGAAATCAGTTGGCAATTCTTCAGCTTCGTTTACATCCGTTGGATCACTTTCCCACGCAGCTTTTTTATCAGGAAACCAATTTAAATCACCTGCAGGGTATCCTTGCGCGCCAACATAAGCAGCTGAAGATGTTGAGTATGACGCGTTAAGATCATTGATCCAGAAAGAAATTGGTCTGCGGTCCATATCGTCTGTTGCTGAGTTCCAAAGTGAAGAAGGAGTATTTTTAGTTTTATTTCCGCCGGTTGGACTTACATACCAGCGCATCAAATTCAGCATTAAATCTTGAGTGTTTGTTAATTGCGGATCGGCAATTTGCGTAAATGCATGCACAGAATCGGCTCCTAAACGGCTATTTATATGCCATGAAAGAGGAGAGCCGGGAACAATTGGTTCGGCAGTATGCTCATTAAAAAATGCCTGTCCGTCTGCAGAAACTGACCAGTAATTATTTTTAACCGTCCAAGCAGTGGTATCATTAGGAGCGGTAAAAATCCACATAATTCTGTTTCCGCCGTTAGGATATTTTTCGCCTGTATTTGCCCATTCGGCATAACGTGTAGCATCGGTTGAATCTTCTCCAGCTGCGAATGCATCTTTGAATAAGTTATTTGTTATATGAACTTCAGAACCAACGTTGCCTAATGATAATAAACCATGATAGCCCATACCGTTAAAGAAGGTATTGTGGTCAATTAATGTATAACCAATGTTTCCAGTTCCTTCAAGAGGATTGCCGAAATTGTAATGTCTTACAACTCTATCCTGATAATTTGTAAAAGTATTATTAACAAGAATTAAAGAATCGCAAGAAGAAGCGCGTAAATCAATTCCTTTTCCGGCGCCGAAATTTGAAGTGCTTAATGCGCCCATGTTTGTCCAAATTGAATTAGTAACTCTAATTGTTCCTGTTGAACCTTCGCAGCGGATAAACTGGCCGTTAATGTTGGAAAATACGCAGCCGTCAAAATGATAATCAGATCCTTCATTATCATTTCTGAATAAACCGCCCTGTACGTTATCTAAGTTTGCAGGTGCAGGTTCAAAATATCCTGAAACAGCAATGTCTTTCATATAAAGGCTGCCACCTCTTAGTCTGATAAAGTATCCGGGAGGTCTTTGAGGGTTTGAGCCTGTCCCTGTTGGGTATAAATAGATAACCGGCTTTTCATTGTTAGAAGATCTAAAACGTAGAGTTTGACCTGCTTCTACATAAAATGTTTCTTGACATATGTAAGGAAACCCGATTCCTCCTTCTAGCTCATATACGCGATCAGCCAACAAACCATTAGTAGCAGTTGTATCAGCTTTAATTTGAGTTATAAGTTCTGTTTCAGCTGTTCCATTATATGGGACCAATCGTTTAACCTTTTGCCCAAACATAACGCTTGATAAACAAAGAATTAAAAAAATTACAAATGAACTGTAATACTTATGCTGCATAACTCCTCCTATTGATTAAAAAATAAATATTAGTTTTACAAAAAAGAACCTCCTTATGAATTTTTTTAAAAACTTTAATTGTCATAATTTATAAATCAACACGTACACCAAGATCAGCAGTTAGACCGTATAAAGCGCTTGTTCTTAAAATCTTATATTGATTTACACGGTTGTTTAATAAATTTTCTTCTTTAAGATTTGTTAAATTATTTACATTTAAGTTTACCGATAAATAATCCGTAATTTTTTGCTTTAACGCCAAATCAACGCGGGTATAAGCTCCAATTACTCTATCTCCTCTTCCGCTAGGTGAAAATGATGAGTTATATTCGGATTGATGGAATACAGAAACACGTCCTGAAAACCCTCCAATATCATAGCCTAAAGAAATATTACCGAAAAATTCCGGTTGATCTTCTAACTGCTGTTTGTATTCAATAGCTCGTTCAACATATGTTTGTATCGGGAACGGAATACCCGGAATGGTGGAATAAGTTGTATCTGTTCTTGCACCAATTAAATGAGTTTCAGATTTTACCAACGAAGCGTTGTAAGAAAGCACTATGTTTTTAAGAAGTCCAGGAAGGAAACTGAAGTTTATCTGATGTTCCAATTCAAATCCCCAAACCTTTGATGGTTTTGGTGAATTATAAGGTATTGTCAGCTGATAGTTTCCTGTATGCAAGGATTCGGTTTCAAGACCAAGCGCCTGAAACAATACGTTTCCTTCGGTATTTATTTGATTAAGCATATGATACATATCTACAATTTCTTTATAGAATGCAGATACTGAGAATAATCCAATGTCATTTCCATAGAACGATGTATTTATTTCAAAGTTCCATGCTTTTGCTGTTTTTAACAGCGGGTTTCCAACAACAAGCTGTTTATTTCCGCCTACCGCCGCGGGTCGCCACGCGAAATATGTATTTAATCTCATATTAAAATCAGGTCTAGCGAGAGCTTTATAAGCAGCAAGTCTGATATTTAAGAAATCTGTAGCTTTAATATTAAAATGGAAATTTGGTAAAACAACGGTTTCGGTATAGGCAGCTGTAGTGTCTCTAGTAACAATTTTAATAGAAGGGAAACCGCTCGCTACTTCTCTTGAATATGTATTTTTATAATCATTATTCTCCTGTTCAACTCTTAATCCGGCAATAAAAGTAATATCCTGACCGAATTTTAAGGTATTCATTATATAACCGGAGCCGACAGTTTCTTTTATATCATAAAAATTTGCTGCAAGTGTCGGGTCATCGTAATACTCTCTTGTACTACCATTTTGGCTTACGCCGTTTCTATTTAAATCGTACCACTCTCTTAATTTGTCTCTGTTTATTAAAGGATTTAGATCATATAAATCATAAACTTTTTTTGATTCGGGTGTTGAATCCAAAAACTCAGTAAACGATAATGTATTGTTAAGCGGATTCTGTAAATATCGTTGATAGAACGCGTCAAACATAGTTCCTGTCAAATCCTTTTGAACAATTGACCCGTCATCTAATCTTGTATAAGGCTGCCAATATCCCAAATAGTAAGGGGCAAAATTCTGAGTTGTATGATTGTTTCTGCTTTTTGTTTTATATTTACCGCCGAATTTTAATTCACCGAAAAAAAGATTTCCTATTGTGTAATCTTTTTTAAAATTAATAAAAATTGATTGATCCTTGTCGAGGTTATCCTGACTGCTGTAATAAGCTCCGGCTAAAGTAGCGGCTCTAAAATTATTATAGGCATAATCGACAAATCTTTCGGGATGATCCTGAAACTGAGGAGTTGATTTCATCCCCGAAGTACCGGCATTCGAGGGCTCACTAAAATCCAATTGATAATCATAAGGGAAATCCGAGGTCGACTGTGCAAAAGAAAGTCCCCATGTAATATTAAATCCCAATAAATTATTATCGCCGGTTAAAGAAGAACTGAAAGTTTTAATTTCCTGTTCTCTATCACGGTAGGTATAGGTTACACCGCCAAGATATTGTGAGTTGCCTCCTCCGTTGGGATAATCTCTATTGTGAGTTATATAATCTCTTTTAGTACTGTTAAATGTATTGTTGAATTTAATATTCCCGTCATCCGGAGTATTATAATCAAGAATAAGACTTATTCCGTCTCTTTTTCTAATTTCATCAGTAAACTGCACGGAAAAATTATTAATAAAATAACTTGTTTGGTTAAGAATATTCTGATCATAGTTAAGGTTAATACTTTCACTGCTGCGTATTTTATTTTCCAAATTCCCGTTTATTTGAACACCTAAGGATTTATCAAAAAATCTTTCGCCGTATTTAAATGAAAAATCATATTGTTCGGCAGAGCTCATAACATCATTATATCCGCCTTTTATTACTGCTCTGATTTCTCTTTCTGAAGGAGCCTTTTTTGTTACCAGGTTAACGCTTCCGGCAATAGCGTCAGCGTCTTTATCCGATGTAAGGGCTTTGTACAATTCAATACCTGCCAATGAACTTTGCGATATCGCACTTAGATCAATGCCACGTTCTTGAGAATCGGTCGATGGAATTTTTACTCCGTCAAGCGTTACGCTTGTATATTTGTCGCTTAGTCCGCGCAGAATAATTTTATTCGCTTCACCGCCCGATCTGCTTAAAGAAACGCCCGGCAGACGTCCGATTGCTTCTGCGGCATTTGCATCGGGCAGTTCTTGTATTTTTTCTTCTGAAATTACATTAACAATTGTGTTTGATGTAAGCTGCTGATTAATTGCCGCGGCCTGTCCCAAGGCTTGTGCGGTTATAACAACAGTATTGCCTTCTAATACCTCAAGTACCAGCTCGACATGAAATTCCAAAGTTCTGTTATCCTGAATACTTAAATCGAACTCTTTGCTTTCATAACCTATGTATGAGACTTTTAATTTGAACGGGCCCGCAGGAATTCTTGTTATTTTATATTCCCCTTCAATATCAGTCGCACTTCCAAGCGAAGTCCCGATAACAAATACATTTGCTCCGACAAGTGGCTGCGATGTTAAGGAATCAATAACAACACCTTTTAATGTTCCCTGTGCCCAAATTGAAGTTGTAAATAGGAACATAAACAATGCGGCTATTTTAAACGTTCTTGATTTCATATAATTTTCCTTGGTATTATGCTTAATCATGATGTTTATAATTTATTTATTTTTTGCGGGATTTAGGATAATCAGAAAATAATAAACATCTGTTAATAAAAATGAAACAGGCAACAAAAAACAACATCGGTTACTTTATCGATAACTTTTAAGAATAAAAAATTTTATTAAAAAACTCCTTGTATAAATATTTTTCTTAAAATTTAATTATCGTTTACTTTATCGGTTACTAAGATTATAAAATTTATTCTGTTTGTCAAGTCAATTTTTCCTAAGCAACATTTTTTTTTGAAATATGGAAATTCAGTAAAATGGAATTATTTTAATAAAACCATTTTTCCAACTTTCCTAAAATTCATAAATGATAGCTCATAAAAATAAAGCCCGCTTGACAGATTTTTCCCTTCGAATACAATTGAATGATGTCCGCTCGACAATTTTTTATTTAATAAAATAGTTACTTCCGAACTTATTATATCGTAGATCTTTAATACAACATTACTGTGATTAGAATTTTCCATCTCGGGAATATTAAAAGATATTGTTGTATTAGGATTAAAGGGATTTGGATAATTTTGATACAAAACAAAATCAGAAGGTAAATTGTTTTCAGATTTAATTGACGTAACATTCCCGTTTAATAAATCCTCTAAATAGACTTCAAGCATGGTATATCCATCAGGGTTTAATAGATTTCTATCATCCGGATTATTAAGATCAAGTCCTTTTTGTTGTTCCCAACCGTCGGGCATTCCGTCGTGATCAGTATCTGCAGGCGCCGGAAGTGAATTTAAGAATGGCCATCCCCCGACATCATTTTGAGAATCGATAATTCCGTTGCCCCCTCCGTAATAAGAATTTCCATAAGCCGCAGTTCCGGTTTCTGTTTCTTCGATAATCCTTAAATCAACCGAATCCCTTCGGGGAAAATTGGCTCCGGCGTTTTCTAAAACTAATTCAAAAGCATTTTCGGCCGTTTGAGCTTCGAGCTGAGAAACCGGAAATGGTTCGTTCACAATTATTGTATCTTTAACTTCAATAGATACGCCTTGAACTCCGGTGCTAATGTTATCAGCAGTAGTTTCGGGAAATCCGAAAATAAAATTGCCTTCGACATAAAACTTTCCGAAATTTTTAAATATTCCGTTAGTTGTACTTGACCAAGGTTCAACAATACGGTTCTTTTTTGAACTTTGAGTTGCGGGACCTGATTTAAAGTAATTTGCTCTAATATTATAATTACCTTCTTCTCCCCCGTAAATACTATTATCGCCCCAGTTATAAATTACGTTATTAACAAAATCAACAATTTCCTTTTCGGGCTGATGCAAATACCGGCTGCCGTTAAATCTCGGGTTTCTGCTTGTATGATGCGCCAATAAATTATGATGAAAGGTCGCGCCCCATCCTCCCCAAATTCCGCCGTAACCGTGATCTCCCTTAGCGTGTACGGAACGGAAAAGGCTCTCAGAAATTATACACCACTGCATTGTAAAATTTTCATTGTCGTAAAAACTTGCAGCTTCGTCTGTTGACCAGCTCATTGAGCAGTGGTCAATTATAATATTTTTTCTTTCTCTTCCCCAGATGGCATCGTCTTCTACGTTATTAATATCTCCAAGTCTGAAGCGAATATATCTTATAATAATATTATCTGCGTCTATTCTTACAGGATAACCCTGTATGCATATACCATCCCCAGGGGCGGTTTGACCCGCAATTGTTAAATCGCCGTTTTTTATTCTAAGTATGGATTTTAATTCTATATTCCCTGAAATCCTAAAAATAATAGTTCTTTTGCCGGAAGATTCAGCAGCGTATCTTAAACTCCCTATTCCGGAATCATTTAAATTTGTTACTTCAAAAACTTCACCGCCTCTTCCGCCTGTTGTAAATTGTCCGTAACCTTCGGCACTAGGGAAAGCTTTTGTTTGTGCATACAAGAATTGAAATGAAAAAAAGAGGGAAAAAGCTAAAATTTCGACAAGAATGCCTCTTTCTATATTTTTTAAATAACTCATAACTTTTACTTAATCGTTAACTTTATTGTTTACTGAAAAATTATTAAAATTATTTTTTATTGTCAAGTTTAGAAATAGGAAAAAGGAAAATATAAAGCCCTCGATAAGAGGGCTTTATATTAATATTCGGGTTTTATAAAATGCTGAAGGCGACTGTTAGTCCCGACATTACAATCGCGACCATGCTCATTAATTTTATTAAAATGTTTAAACTCGGTCCAGAAGTATCTTTGAAAGGATCTCCTACAGTATCGCCAATAACGGTTGCTTTATGACTAGCGGAACCTTTGCCTCCGAGATTTCCCTCTTCAACATATTTTTTCGCGTTGTCCCATGCGCCTCCGGAGTTGGACATAAATACAGCAAGCACAAATCCGGATCCTAAACCGCCTACAAGAAGTCCCATAACACCAGGAACACCTAATACAACTCCCGTAACAATAGGAACAAGAATTGCAAGAGCCGACGGCACAATCATTTCCATCTGCGCTCCTTTTGTTGAAATTGCAACGCACTTCGCATAATCGGGGGTTGATTTTCCTTCAAGAATTCCGGGTATTTCTTTGAATTGTCTTCTTACTTCATCAACCATTTTCTGCGCGGCTCTTCCGACTGCGTTCATTGTTAATCCGCAGAATAAAAATGCCATCATTGATCCGAGGAAAATTCCAACCAATACTAACGGATTCATTAAAGTAACATTATAATATTTCATAAAATCCAATAGACCTGCGCTTTTGACATCTACAATTACTCCGTTGCCAAGAGTTAATACTTCCTGACCAATTCTAACCAAACCAATTTTTAATTCTTCAATATAAGAAGCAAGCAAAGCTAAAGCCGTTAAAGCCGCAGAACCAATTGCGAAACCTTTCCCCGTGGCCGCTGTTGTATTTCCTAATGAATCGAGAGCATCCGTTCTTGCCCTTACTTCGGGACCAAGATTGCTCATTTCGGCATTCCCTCCGGCGTTGTCGGCAATCGGTCCGTATGCGTCGGTTGCAAGAGTTAAACCGAGAGTTGATAACATTCCAACCGCGGCAATACCAATACCATATAATCCTAAATTAATTTTTGAAGGATCAAATCCCGATGCAAACATAAATGATAAAATTATTCCGGCAACAACTGCTAAAACAGGAATTGCTGTTGAAATCATACCGACTCCCAAACCTGAAATTATTACTGTAGCCGGACCTGTTTTAGAACTTTCGGCAATTGATTGCGTCGGTTTGAATGAAGATGAAGTATAATATTCAGTCGATTTACCGATTACGATGCCTGTTAATAGACCGACAACAACCGCTGCCCAGATACCGTAAGTATTTTCCAATTCTAAATATTGAATAAGAAAAAATGAAAAAACAACGATTAGTACGGAACTGTAATTTATTGATTTGGATAAAGCATTTAATAATTCTTTTTGAGTCGCATTATCTTTTGCTTTGACGACAAATATTCCAAGAATTGAAAGTAAAATCCCGATTGCTGCAACAAGCATTGGAGCAAGTACAGCTCTTAACTGCATTTCAGGATTGCTCAAAAACGCAGAAGCGCCTAAAGCAGCTGTAGCTAATATTGACCCGCAATATGATTCATATAAATCAGCACCCATTCCTGCAACGTCTCCGACATTATCTCCAACATTATCCGCAATTGTAGCCGGGTTTCTTGGATCGTCTTCCGGAATTCCCGCTTCAACCTTTCCTACCAAATCACCCCCTACATCTGCCGCTTTTGTAAAAATTCCTCCGCCAACTCTTGCAAACAAAGCCTGTGCAGAAGCCCCCATTCCGAATGTTAACATAGTTGTTGTAACTATAACCATGTTATGACCTTCACCTAAGGACAACGGATAAAAATAAGTTAACACAAGGAACCAGATTGAAATATCAAGTAGCCCCAATCCTACAACAACAAGTCCCATAACAGCGCCGCTTCTGAATGCGACTTGCAGACCGTCGTTTAATGATTTTTTTGCTTCGTTTGCGGTTCTTGCCGCAGCGTTTGTAGCCGTTTTCATCCCGAAAAATCCTGCTAGGCCCGAAAAGAAACCTCCCGTAATAAACGCGAACGGTACCCATGGATTTTGAACATTAAGTCCGTATGACAAAATTGAAAAAAATACGGTCATAACTAAAAAGAAAATTCCAACGACTTTATACTGCTGTTTAAGATATGCCATTGCACCTTCTCGAACATAGGATGCGATTTTTTTCATAACATCCGTACCTTCGTCTTTCTTCATCATCTGCTGATAAAAATAATAAGCAAAAGCTAATGCCGTTATAGAACATACTGGTATTACCCAGAAAACAATATTGAACATAAATTACCTCACAAATTTTAATTATCCACTGAAACCAATATTTACGGCGGATCTCCACCATATATAATGTTCGTCATTTAATTCTTTAATTGATGGGAACGGGTAATAAAGTTTCTGAAATTGATTGCCGACAAAGAACCCGTTTTTACACGTCCTGTAAAACAATTCGCCTTTAAATAATCTGATAATAGTTTTAGAAGGTTTATCCGGATTATGTGTTAATCCAATAAGGCAGTCTCTTAAGTGTTCAATATTCGGATAGGGTAAATTTACCATTCTTCCTTTATCAGGATCATTCGCTAGCTCACCAAGTTCAAGTTCAACAAATACTATTTTAGGCACGGATACGGGTTTATTTTGATCGGTAAGAATGTTGATAAATTCTTCAGGTCCAGCAATACTTGCTATCATTGGGGTAACCGGGCATAGCTGCTGATAAAGGTGCAGATGATGATTATTTTTTTCATCAAAAACGCCCTGCGAAAGTTTTAGAACGCGTCCGTCATCCGTAACCAGAAACAAATCCTTAAATGCTTCAAAAGGAATATGTTCGAGTACCCTGTAAATTGATAAATAAACTGATCTTTTGGGATTTCCTTTTTCATCCGGGACACAACGTTTTTCAATCAGGTCAAGAGGGAAGTGTCCGTCAACCTTATCGATATCTAATTCAAAAAATATTGCCTGTCCTCTGGTTCTTTTCCGGGAGCCAATAGCCATGTAATTCCCGAATTCCAATGGAGGCAGCATAGACGCAATAAGTGCTTCAGGTGTTAAGGAGAGGTACAAATACTTTTTCATTTTTTTCTCCTGTTTATTTTTATGAGACTAATTCGTCTTATTATAACTTATAAAAAAACACGCAATTTCATAAAAGCATCGGCAGTCCTAATGAACAAATTCAATAATCTTAAAATTATCATAAATTTTCTTTCTTATATAAGAAATAGAAAAAAGCAGAGAAGACAGTTAACATTGCAACCTGTATCATAATCGGAGTTGAAACAAGACTTCCCTGCAAAGCCGCAAAATAAAGCATAAAAAATTTTACAACATAATAATAAAGTTTAGCTGCAATTATACTTATAACAAATACAAGTGTGGCATTAGCCAATCTATCTTTTAAATAATAAAATAAAAAGACGTTTAACAACAACTCGCTTGATATTAACATTGTTTTAATAAGAACCGGGTGCGAAGATATAATATAGGAGAATGCAGGAAGGGTCAGAGCAATCAAATACGCGTTTGTTCTGTTTGTAAACAAAATTGAAACAACAAGTGCTAGCCTCATTGGCTCAACGTAATATAAAGGAAGACTAAGCAAATGTGAAAAAGTAGGTATATAATAAATTGCAGCAACAATCAAAATATCCAATAAATATATTTTCGATTTCGATTTGTTAAATATTTTCTCAATGATTAATTCCATTGCCGTTTCCTTTATATATATGGTAATAACTTTTTAACTAAATAATTCTAAAATACCTTAAGCAAAACAATCCGAAAGTCATAGTAAAAATAGAGCCAAGCGTAGAAATTATAACTATATTTCCCGCAAGTTTCAAATTTCCTTTCATTGAGGATGCCATTATAAAACTTGCAATTGCAGTAGGCGCAGAAAATATAATAAATAATATGCCCAAATCCTGACCGAAAATATCAAGCATAAAACAAAGAGAAATAACAACCAAGGGAGAAACAATATTTTTTAGAACAGGAGCTCCGAAAGCAAGACCGGAAGCTTCTTTAATTGATTTAATATTTATTGAACTTCCGATGCCAATTAAAGCAAGAGGCAATGAAATCTGCGCTATATAATTTCCCGTTGTTTCAATCGTTCCGTGAAGTTCAATTTGAAATACTGAAAACGGAATCGCCAGAATAATCGAGATCATGAAAGGATTAGCAAGTATTTCAATCACGGTTTTTTTCAAATTAATATTCTTACTTAACCTATGCGGCAAGGTTAACGAAATAACTCCCAGTAAATTATACAAAGGCAGCGCGAACAATAATAAGAAAGATGCTTTTGAAAGAGCATCAGTCCCGAACATTCTTAAAATTATTGCAAGCCCCACAATCGCGTCATTATTTCTAAAACTCCCCTGTATAAATACACCTTCATTCTCAGGCTTCAGTTTAAACCTTTTAGCAATAAATAAACTGATTGCATACATGATAAAAATTCCGCCGATAACTACTGTAATCATTTTAACGTCAATTGTACTTTCAAGGTCTACATTGTAAAGCTTAAGAAAAATTAATACCGGGAGCGAGACCATAAATACAAACTGCGAAGTAATTTTTACGAAATTATCATCTACAATATTTTTCCACTTTAGGATAATGCCGACGATCACTAAAAGGAAAACGGGAAATACTGTATTTATAATAAAAAAAAGATCGTCGATCATATATTCTTATGTTATTTGATTTTTATAAATTTCCAATATTACTTCGGTGGTTATTCTTCCTTCTTCGCCGTTTATTAACGGCTCTCTATTTTCTTTTACCGCATTAATAAAATCTTTAATAATTTTTTCATGATTGGAAGTATCATTTACAATGTGAGTAGAAGAACCTGTAAATTTGTTTTTACTTTTTACAATTTTAGGAAAAGGCACATCCGGAATATCCCAATGTGTTATTTCATCGTTTTCAACTATCAAATAACCCTTATCGGAATAGATTTCAAGTTTTGCGGGGAACCCCGGTTTTGTTGCCGTTGATGCTGTTACAGTTCCTATCATTCCGCTGTTATGAATAAAAACCGCAACACCGTGATCTTCGGTTTCAATATTATGAATAAACCTGGATGTTTTGCCCGTAATTTTCCCGGGTCTGCCGAACAACCAGCAGTATAAATCAATATAATGTGAAGCCTGCTGAATGAATGGTCCTCCTCCGTCTATAGAATAAGTTCCTCTGTAAGGTGCAGATTTATAATAATTTTCGTCGCGGTAGTTTTTAACTGAAAGATCAACGCTGAAAATGCGCCCAAGTTTATTTTCACTAATCATTTTCTTAATAAATGGATTGTCGCCGCTTAATCTTCTTTGATAGGCGACACCAAGTTTTACATTTTTTTCTCTGCACTTATTAATCATCATATCCATCGCTGCAGCGGTTATATCCAGAGGTTTTTCAGTTAATACGTGTTTTCCGAGTTCGGCCGCTTCAATTGCGTTTATATGATGGTAGTAATTTGGTGTGCATATAATAACGGCGTCGAATTCTGATTTAATATTTTTAATAGAATCGGATATTTCAAATTTACCGGGAGATTTTAAATATGACGGAACATTTAGAGTACGAGAAACAAAACCAATTACTTCCGCCTCATTAATGTTCTTGATCGCATGAAAATAAGTTGCTGATATATTTCCTGTGCCGATAATTACAAATTTAATTTTCTTATCCGACATCATAACTTTTATCTCAAAGTATTAAAATTATCTACCCATCCATCCGCCGTCAACGGTAACAACTGTGCCGTTTAAATAATTTGATGCATCCGAACACAAGAAAACAATTGTTCCCATTAAGTCTTCCGGATCACCCCATCTGCCGGCGGGAATTCTATCCAAAATTGATTTGTTTCTTACAGGGTCCTCGCGCAATGCTTTAGTATTTGCTGTAGCAATATACCCGGGCGCAATAGCATTTATTGTAACCCCTTTATTTGCCCATTCATTTGCAAACGACATTGTTAACTGTTTAACTCCGCCTTTTGAAGCGGCATAACCCGGGACAGTAATTCCTCCCTGGAAAGCTAAAAGCGAGGCTATAAAAACTACTTTACCGTAACCTCTTTCGGCCATATCTTTGCCGATTTCTCTAGTAAGAATAAACTGCGCGTTTAAATTTATTTCAATTACTTTATCCCAGTATTCATCTGGATGATCGGAGATTGGTTTGCGTAAAATTGTGCCAGCGTTGTTTACAAGAATATCTATTTTAGGGAAATCGGCTTTTACTTTATTGATGAACTCGTAAAGCGAATCACGGTTTGAAAAATCTGAAACATAAGATGTAAATTTTTTCCCTGTACCCGAAATCAACTTTTTAGTTTCCGCAAAATCATCCACATAAGATACGCCTATTATATCTGCCCCGGCTTGAGCCAACGCGAGAGCGTAAGACTGCCCGATTCCCTGGTTGGAACCTGTTACAAGCGCAGTTTTACCGTCGAGTTTGAATTTATCTAAAATCATTTTCCGCCTATAATTTTTATTAATATTTTACGATTTATTATTGGTTAAAAAGTTTATTTTAAATCTTTCATCGCTATCCAATCCATATCGTCAAAGACTTGGTTTTCACCCCCCATTGCCCAAATGAAGGTGTAGTTTTTTGTGCCGCATCCCGAATGCAAAGACCAGCTTGTTGAAAGCACGGCCTGTTTATCTCTCATAACAATATGTCTAGTTTCCGACGGCGAGCCTAAAAAATGCATCACTAAGGAATCATCAGGTAAATTAAAATACATATAAACTTCAGAACGTCTTTGATGTGTATGCGCAGGCATTGTATTCCATACGCTTCCCGGTTCAAGCTCTGTTAAACCCATAACCAATTGGCATGTAGGCATTGTCCCGGGATGAATATATTTATAAATTGTTCTTTCATTTGACTGCTGCAATGAACCAAGTTTAACCGGAGTTGATTTGGCGAACTTAATCTGCTGAGTTGGATAAGAAGTATGCGCCGGATAACTAACAAAATAAAACATTGCAGGTTTTTTGGCGTTAACACTTTTAAATGAAATATCTTTAACCCCTCTTCCGATATACAGCGCGTCTTTGTGCTCCATTTTATATTCTTTTTTATCGACAACAATTGAGCCTTTATCACCGATATTTATAATTCCTATTTCTCTTCTTTCGGCAAAATGCTCAGCAGCCATTTCTTTTTTTGAAGCCGTTAATTTTAAAACTTTACCGGAAGGAACCGCGGAGCCGGTTATTGATCTATCAACATCGGAATAAGTCATTGGTATTTTATTTTTTTGAAAAAGATCGTCAATCAAAAAAGAATTTCTTAATTCTTCTGTAGTCATACCTTTAAAACCATTCGAGTCGGGTGAATATCTTACATTCATTTTATTTCCTTTAAATTATTTTACAAATCATAAAATCATTGCTAAATATTTTCTAAACAGAATATGTTGTTGATGCTGTATCTCCGCCTCTTCCAGTCCAGTTTGTATGAAAAAACTCTCCTCGTTTTTTATCAAGTCTTTCATATGTATGCGCACCGAAATAATCTCTCTGCGCCTGAAGCAGGTTCGCCGGAAGTCTTTCATTCCTGTATCCGTCAAAATAATTTAACGCGGTTGTAAGAGCAGGGCACCAGATTCCATTCATAACCGCGGAAGAAATTACTCTTCTCCACGAATTTTGCGATGACTCAATTTTTTCTTTAAAGAACGGATCGAGCAACAAGTTTGTTAAGTCCGGGTTATTATCAAACGCGTCTTTAATTTTACCAAGAAAAATAGAGCGAATAATACATCCTCCTCTCCACATTAAAGCTATTCCGCCGTTATTCAGTTTCCAGCCGTATTCTTTAGCGGCGAATTTCATTAATACATACCCTTGCGCATAAGAAACCATTTTTGAAGCATAAAGCGCTTGTTTCAAATCTTCAAGAAATACTTTTTTATCACCGTCAAATTTTGGTGTCGGTCCGCTTAATACTTTAGAAGCTTCTACACGTTCATCTTTCATTGCCGACAAGCAACGCGCGTAAACTGCTTCGCCAATTAATGTTAATGGAACCCCCAAATCAAGAGAAGCGACACCGGTCCATTTGCCTGTTCCTTTTTGTCCGGCAGTATCAAGTATTTTTTCAACAAGCGGTTCGCCGTCTTTATCTTTGAATCCTAAAATGTCTCTTGTAATTTCTATTAAATAACTGTCAAGTTCCCCTTCATTCCATTCTTTAAAAGTATCGTGCATTTCCTGATAGTTCATTCCGAGAAGGTCTTTCATAATTTGATATACTTCGCAAATTAATTGCATGTCGCCGTATTCAATTCCGTTATGAACCATTTTAACAAAATGCCCTGCTCCGTCTTCGCCTACCCAGTCACAGCAAGGCGTACCGTCCTCAACTTTAGCGGCTATGCTTTGAAAAATAGGTTTTACATGAGGCCATGCCGCGGTTGATCCGCCCGGCATAATTGAAGGACCTTTTAATGCCCCTTCTTCTCCGCCGGAAACACCGGTACCGATAAACAGGAATCCTTTTTCTTCAAGATATTTTGTTCTTCTTATTGAATCCGGGAAATGCGAGTTTCCGCCGTCAATTATAATATCACCTTTTTCGAGATAGGGTATAATTTGTTCAATAAAATCATCAACAGGTTTTCCGGCTTTAACCATCAGCATTACTTTACGCGGTGTTTTTAGATTATTTACAAGATCTTCAATTGAATGTGCACCAATAAAGTTTTTTCCTTTCCCTCTTCCTTCAATAAAGTTTGTCACTTTTTCTACTGTCCTGTTATAAACAGCAACCGTAAATCCTTTACTTTCCATATTCAGTACAAGGTTTTCGCCCATCACCGCAAGTCCAACAAGACCAATATCAGCTTTACTCATTTTTAATAACTCCTATTATTATTTTATTATTTTTCTTCTTCCGGTAGTTTACAAAAAGCATTAATAAATAAGATTTTCATTTTGTTACTCACCACAAAAGTCGTGGGTTGCTTTATATAAATCTTTCTTTATATGCCCACAAACCGAGCGCGGGATTTGATATATAAAATAGCTCTTCGCCGTCCGGCATAATATTTATTCCGTCCTTTAGTTTGTCAGGGTTATACTTTATCATCATTTCATCAAGAGGTGCGTAATTAAAATTTACACTTTCTATTTCTTCTTTTGTTATAGTTCCCGGACAATATGTAATTGTAAATCTGTTCTCAGATGAACCGTGTATTAAATGCGCAGCGGCGCTTAAATTATTTTTTAAGTCTTCGTTTTCATCAACAAGTTTGAGAATTTCGGGAGTTGTTAAATATCCGTATTTCCTAATTAGCTTGTCTATTCCCTTATCTTCGCCGAATTCTTTTAGTCCCGGCGCAAGAACAATTAATTCGCCATCATCTTCAATTGCCATTCTTGTTCTATATACACTTTTATTTCCTAGCCACGTTGATTTAAATTCATGCGGATCAAGATAACATACAACTTTCTTTAAAGGTTTTTCCAGCATAATAAAGTTTACTTTTAATGAAAGTTCGGCCGCGAGTTTAAAGCATTCAAAATCATCGCCTATATATAATCCTCGTAATACAAGTTTGTTATTTTCATCTTTGCCTACGACAGTCAGTACATAAATAATTGGAAGATGTTTGGCAAAATTATCAGAAGCATAATTCAGCACTTTTCGGACCGGAGTATCAGCGCGGCCCATCATTCTTTCCATTCCGTAAACCGCGCCGAGGTAATGGCTTTTATTAATACCTTCTTTGCCGCCGGTTCCCACAAATATATTCTTATTGTAGTTTGCCATTCCAACAACTTCGTGGGGAACAACCTGTCCGAGTGATAGAATTAAATCGTGACCGCCTTCAACAAGCAGTTTATTTACCTGTGCAGGCCATTCATAATTTAATTTGCCTTCTGATACTTCACTGATAAATTCAGAAGGGACAATTCCAAGCGTATGTAAATCTTCTTTCCATTTGTGAACTCTGAAAAGGTTTTTCGGAATGCCTTTATACATTACATTAAGTTCTTCTTCAGTCATTTCAAAGTGAGTACCAAGAGCAGGCAAAATATCTGTAAGTTTATTTTTATAATATTGATATGTATACTGCGTAAGTTCGCCTGCTTTTGAATGAAAGCGTGTAAAGTCTGGGGGAATGGCGAGCACTTTGTTCTTTACACCTAATTTATCATAAGCCGAATATAACCCTTCTTTCACCTGTTCTGGTGATAGTGCTGTGTTTTCCGATCCGTTAGCATATAGTATCATTTTATTTTACTTCTTCCAATTTGGATGTTCGGGCAAATATGCTTCAAATTCATTAATTAATTTTTCTTCGTATTCTCCGGCATAAGTGCCGTTAAAAAATTTATCGAGAGCTTCATTATAAAACTTTTCCCATGAAGCTTCTTCGTGGCCGGGGTTAATGGGGTAAAACAAAACTCCGTTTGACTTTGCGGCTTTGAAATCGCCAGGCGCGTCGCCAATCATTAAAATTTTATTATCGGGATATTTTCCTTTCGCGGCATATTTAATATGCTCGGTTTTAGTCCCGTATTCTTGTCCCGCAATAATTCTTACGTAGTTATCAATATTGTGTTCTTCCCATTCTCTTTGCAGAGCTTCAACAGGGGTCTGCGATACGACTATCGCATCAGCTTTTTCATTAATTTTTATCAATGATTCTTTTACAAGCGGGAAGGGAGGAACATCATAAACAATATCCGCGATAGTTTCGTTAACATCGAGCGACCATTTTAACGTAAGATTAATAATTTGGTCGTTAACTTCGGCGGCGTATTTTTTTAATGCGGGATTTCCAAGTTTAGTTTCATTCTTTACCCATTCCGCCACTGCCGATAAATCTATCAGATCCGCGTTTCTTGCTTTTACTTCGGGCCTTTCGGCCAGCAGTTCAAAAGTTTTTAATAATGTTACAAATCTATTCGCGCCGCGAGTTTTAGAATACAGGTTTACGAACTCCCATGTCTCTCTTGCGTATTTGGAAATTTTCTGCAAGTGATAATGTTTTATTAAGTTGGGACAGAAACACTCTTTCTGCTTAATTTCCATTGTGTCAAATACGCATCCGTCGGAATCTATGCCTATGAAAAATTCTTTTGTCGGTTTTAAGTCGTCAAGAATTTTATGCGGATTATCTATCATTTTTTAAACTCCATTTTTGTTTTCAGTTTTTATTCATTGTGGCTATTTAGTTATTAATTTTGCCACAAAGACACAAGGGCTCTAAGATTAATAAGCTTCAGGTGTATAGTTTTTTAATTTCTTTTCTGCGAAAATCGGTTTAAGATTTGCAAATCTTTGTCTTCCGTTTATTAATGGAACCGAAACCCAGTCTTCGCCGATTAAAGGTCTTACATAATCTAAGAAATCATCAGTAACGTCTATTCTATTTTTGCTAATCCATTTTTCCGGAAAGAATCTTTCAGAGAGTGCGACTTTTTCCAGCGGGACTTTATCGTAATAAACATTATAAATAAATCCGGGCTGACGAAGTATTGTAGCCATCCATCCGTTTCCAACATTTAAAGCAATATCAACCGCTTTCTGTCCTACTTTATAAGCTTCATCAAGATCAACAGTTGACGCATATATCATTGTATCGCGCTGATCTGTTCCCATTACTTGTCCGCGCGCGGCGCCTTTTGCTTTTAATCCTTTTTCATTTAAATAATTTACAACCGATTGGTAAACAGAAAGTTTACTTGACCCGAATGAAGTATGACCAAACGCGTCTTTTACTTCGCCGATATTTCCGACATCAAAGCCTTCGCTTATTACAACAATACATCTTCCGTCTTTTACAAGCTGATCATTTACATTGTCGGCTAATTGCTCTATAGTCACATTTGATTCAGTTAAATAAATCTGCAAAGGCATTTCACGGTTCGGATCGGCAAGTCTCGCGGCAGCCGGAATATAACCGATTTTTCTTCCCATAGCCTGTAAAACCAGAACTGGATCAGCGGGTGATGAACCCATATTTTCTTCATTCGCGTTCTGCACGATATGCGACCAGTATCTGGCAACGCTTCCGTATCCGGGTGTATGATCTATTATTTTAAATTCACTGTCGCCAACGTCGTTATCAATTGTTTTAGGAACACCTGTCGCGACGAGTTCAATTCCGCTTTCTTTCGCGAGTTCACTTACTTTAAATGCCGTGTGCTGCGAATCGTTCCCTCCGATATAAAAGAAGTATCCGATATCATGAGCTTTGATAACATCCATTACCCGCGCAAAATCTTTTTTTTGATTGTCTTTTAATTTATAACGGCAGGTGCCTATGCTTCCGGCGGCCGGTGTAATTCTAAGAAGAGCAATTTCTTCTTCACTCTGCGCTGATAAATCCAGAAGTTCTTCTTTTAATACGCCTTCAATTCCATGCCATCCTGCATATACTTTTCCAAACTTATCGGGAAACATTTTGCAAGTATCTATAATTCCCCGCAGGGAATTATTTATTACCGGTGAAGGTCCACCGGATTGTGCAACGATAACATTTTTGCCCATCTTACTTTTCCATTAATTTATTATAAAACTTTAAACACCTGAATAAGCATTGAATCCGCCGTCGACCGGTATTACAACGCCTGTTACGAAATTAGAGGAATCCGAGAGCAGATAAAGCAGTGTACTTATAAGATCTTCAGGATCTCCGAACCTTCCCATTGGAGTGCCATTAATTATTTTTTGTCCTCTTTCGCTCAGCTCATTAGTTTTTTCGTCAAATAGTAAAAACCTATTCTGATTTGTTACAAAAAATCCGGGTGCGATTGCGTTTACTCTAACATTTACTTTCGCGAAATGCGTTGCAAGCCATTCAGTAAAATTATTCACGGAAGCCTTTGCTGCCGAATAAGCTGGAATTTTTGTCAGGGGTTTGAAGGCGTTCATCGAAGAGATATTTAATATTGATCCTCCCCTATTTATCATATCTTCTGCAAAAACCATAGAAGGGAGAACAGTACCCAAAAAGTTAAGATCAAATACACTTCTAAAGCCTTCGATATCGAGACCGAAAAAAGAATCCGACAAATTGTTAATATTTTCGTTTGTAAGAAATTCATTTTTTGTTGTAGCAGTAGGAGCGTTTCCTCCGGCCCCGTTAATAAGTATATCAACTTTTCCGAATTCATCATTCACCTGTTTCTTAGCAACTGTCAATCCTTCTTTATCCAGAACATTAGCTACAACACATAATACAGGGGCGCCTGATTTTTTAGCCAAATTCTGCGCACATTGATCGCATCTACCTTGTTTATAATCCATGATCGCAAGTTTTGCACCAGCATTTAACAATGCAGTAGCGAATACATTTCCAAACACACCGCATCCGCCTGTTAACACACAGACCTTACCCGTTAAATCACCCAATGAGTTCATTTATTTTCCTTCTATTTATTCGCTTCGTAGGTTTTAATTGTTTCAATAATTGTTTTCGCGTTAGCTGTTAATAAATCGTAATTCTCATTTTTTATTGCCGCTTTGTCAAGCAATGCCGTTCCAACTCCTACTGCGCATGCGCCTGCTTTCAGCCATTCTCCGGCGTTGGTTAACGACACTCCTCCTGTAGGCATCAATTTTAATTGCGGCATCGGCGCCAGAACTCCTTTAAAGAAATTCATACCAAGAACATCCGCAGGAAATATCTTTACAATATCCGCCCCCATTTCAAAAGCATTCAGAGCTTCGGTGGGAGTAAACGCACCCGGCATTACGGGTTTATCAAGCTTAAGTACTGTTTCAACAACTTCTTTTTTTGTAACCGGACTTACGACATAATTAGCGCCTGCTGATATCGCATCGGCTGCAGTTTGTTTATCTGTTACTGAACCGACTCCAATTAATACTTTATTTCCGAATTCCGCGCTCATTTTCTCAATCATTGAAATAGCATTTGGGACGGTCATGGTTATTTCTATAATTTTAACACCGCCGTTATAAATTGCCTGAATAACTTTTTTTAGTTTTTCGGGTTCTTCAACTCTGACAACAGCAACAACTTTTTCTTCAAATATAGTTTTTAATATTTCTTGTTTGGTCATATATAAAAATACTCCGTCTTTTTATTGCTTAATACTATAATTCAATCTTAACCGGATAATTTAATTTCTGTAATTCTTTATCCAGGTAATTAATAAAATCGCTTTCATTCGTAATACCGTTTGGTTCTTGTTCCCAGGCAGCGCAGTAATAGTAAGTAATTTTACCTTCTGAGGGTTTAAGAATAATTAAGTGATTTATTTCATCTTCCGATATTTCAATTAAATCTTTTTCGTTATAGAAAAGAGCTATTCCAAGTTTATCATTTTCATTTACAAGTGTTTGAGCGCCGTACAAAGCAATATAAGACCAGCCCTTTGGGTTTTTCTTTTCAATAAAGTTTGTGCCTTTGTATTTAGCTAATCCAGTAGCAAGGTTTTGAGCATTGTTATTAATAATTAATTCCTGCTTTGTAAATCTGCTTCCTGCGTTAATTGAAATAAAGGAATGTAAATCATATTTGTTTTCTCCGACTTCCCAGCCGTTATAAGTAGTTTTAAATGATGCCTGCACAGGACCGTTTGAAAGAAGTTCATAAAAATTGCTGTCGGTTTTTTCAACTCTAGATACTTTATCATCGTTCATCATTGCTATTGAACCGATGCCAAGTGTTGAACCGACTTTAAATATATCCATTCCCCAATCCTGCATGTTATGATATGAATCATCGTTTGCAACAGTATCGTGCCGACCAACCTCTCTTAAAACCAATTCAGAAGTTTTCTTTCCGAAAATATCTGTTGCATTTCTCCAATCCAGATAAAATCTGTATCCAACTTTATCAGACTCCCATGTGGGGCCTTCGCATTTGAATAACGCGTCATGGTCTTTATGAATGGCTGGAACTTTATACTTATCAACAAACTCAAATTCCGTTCCTCTGAATTTTCCCTCATAATAAACATCTCCTTTTTTAGGAGCTAAACCCGCGAATACTCTGCTTTTATAATCTTTTTTGATTTGATCTAAACCGTATTTAATTTCCAATGATTTTGCTTCACCAGCTTCCAGATCGCATACAAACAAAATTTTTGTCCCGTCTTCATTAGAAGATATTTGATATGAAATTTCATTTTGCCCGTCAAATAGTAAAAAACTATTTTCGTCAAAATCGTTATACTTTGCTTTTATATCCTGAAGCGAAAGCTCAATAAATTCATCTGTTCTGGCGAAATCCGAATTGTTAGATACGACAATTTGAAATGTTTTCTCTTTTCCGCCGCAAGCTATTAAAAATAATAATATTATTACCGTGCCGTAAATTTTGATTCTCATAATTTTTCTCTCTTAAATAATTACTAAACAATTACAAAAGTCTGCCGGGAGTTATTTGATCTGCTAACATAATTTTTTGGAGTAACTATGATTTTCATAGATCAAATAATTTTACTCCCGGCGACAAACTTTATAAAAGAACATCTTAAAAATTAATATCCAAACCACCTTGGTACGGTTAAACTTAATTCAGGCAAATACGTAACAAACATTAAGGTAACTATCATAGCTATAAACAAAGGTATTAGAGGTTTTATAACTTTTGCTATAGGAAGATTTGCAACTGAACATCCGACAAACAAAACGCTTCCTACCGGCGGTGTGCAAAGTCCTATACTTAAATTCATTACCATTATTATTCCGAAATGAATTGGATCTATTCCAAGCTGTTGAGCCACAGGAAGAAATATCGGTGTAAAGATTAATACCGCCGGAGTCATATCCATAAATACGCCGACAAAAAGTAAAATCAGATTAATAATAATTAGTATGATGATTTTATTATTTGATAAAGTAATTAATGCTTCGGCTACATTTTGAGGAATATTTTCATAAGCCATTACCCATGACATAGCCATTGATGTGCCTATAAGCAGCATTACTATAGCGGTAGTCGACGCGCTTGTTAACAGTATATCGTACAGATCTTTAAGTTTTACTTCTTTATAAATAAATACCGATAAAATGAAAGCGTATAAAACCGCCACCGCGGATGCTTCCGTTGCCGTAAAATATCCGGCTACTATTCCTCCGATTACAATAATTATTAATAATAAACTTGGTATTGCGTCAAAGAATGTTTTAACGGCTTCTCCGAATGTAACATGATAGTTTACTTTGTATTTGTTTTTTTTAGCATAAATAAAAGCAACAATCATTAATGAAAGTCCAAGTAAAATTCCCGGCACATAACCTGCGAGAAAAAGCGCAGCGATAGAAACTCCTCCGCTTGCCAAAGAATAAACGATCAATATATTACTTGGCGGGATAATCATTCCGGTTGTTGCCGAAGTGATATTTACCGCGGCCGAAAATGATTCATTATACCCTTCTTTTTTCATAACGGGAGCCATGAATCCACCTATTGCCGAAGCCGCCGCAACGGCAGAACCTGAAATTGCTCCGAACATCATTGCAGCCATAATATTCACGAATGCTAATCCGCCCGGAAGTTTTCCAACAAGAATTTTCGCGAAATTTATCAATCTTCTTGCTATTCCCCCAACATTCATTAATTGTCCGGCCAGAATAAAAAAGGGAATAGCCAGCAAAGCGAAACTATCGAGTCCGGTAGCCATTCTTTGCGATATTGTTGTAAATGAAGGGATTGTATTAATGCTCATCAGCATAGTAAGCAAACTTGATATTCCTATGCTAAAAGAAATCGGCACTCCAACAGAAAGAAGAATAACAAAAGAGATTACAAGAATAAGTATTTCAATTATTTCCATATTTTTTGTCTTGTCTAATTAGCAAATATTATTTTGTTACTGCTTTAGTTTTTTAATTTCTTCAATTATAAAATATGACGAATAAAACATCATTAGCAGTCCGCTTAACGGAACAGCAAGATATACATAACCCAGCGGTACCTGCAGCGCGGCAGATATCTGATTAAGATTTAAAGTTATATAAACAAGCCGCATTCCACCAATAACCATTACGGTTAAAGAGAAAATAAAGATGCACGCCTCAATAAAAATTTCGAGATATGATTTTGATTTTCCCTCAAGTTTTGTTGAAAGCAAATCAATTGCAAGATGCATTTTTTGTCCGGCTACATATGCAGCGCCAAGAATTCCCGCCCAGACTAATAGGTATCTCGCCAGTTCATCGGTAAACGAGCTGGGATTCTGAAGAACAAATCTTGAAAACACCTGCCATAAAACATTAAGCGTCATAAACGCCATTATTAAAACAAGCATCCATTTTAGGACCGAATCGATTTTGTTTTTTAAGTTATTCAGCATCATTCATCTTCTTTATTTTTTGAATTAGATTATAAACTCTCGGCTCACTTTTAAATTCTTCCAGCATGGGCTGAACTTTTTCAATAAACAAATTTTTATCGGGATAAGAAATTTCAACCCCCGCTTTTTTTACTTCCTCAAGCGCCTTGGTAGTAGCTTCCGCCCATAATATTTTCTGGTATTCATAAGACTCATCCGCCGCTTCCTGCAGCCATTGCTGCTGTTGAGGAGTTAAATCTTCCCAAACTACTGTACTTACTAATAACACATCCGGCACCGATGTGTGTTCATCCAAGGAATAGTATTTGCATACTTCATAATGCCGGGAAGTATAAAAACTAGGAGGATTGTTTTCCGCACCGTCAACCACGCCTGATTGCAGACCGGTATATAATTCTCCGTATGAAATCGGAGTAGCGGAACCGCCCAAAGCGTTTACAAGTTTTACTGACGTAGGACTTTCCTGAGTTCTTATTTTAAGTCCGGCTAAATCCTGCGGAGTAAGAATTGGTTTAGCTTTAGTATAAAAACTTCTGCTTCCGGCGTCGTAATAATTTAATCCTCTCATCCAGAATTTTTCCGTACTTACAAGCAGCTGCTTGCCGGTTTCGCTTTCAAAAAATTTGAATTTATGTTCGTCGCTTTTAAATACATAAGGAAGTGAAAAAACTTTAAAATCGGGGACAAACCCTTCCAGTACCGAAGCCGAAACCTTTGTCATTCCCAAGCTTCCGATTTGCAAAAGCTCAAGACATTCTCTTTCGGTTCCCAACTGCTGGCTCGGGTAAACAGAAATAAGAAGCTGACCGTTGGATTTTTCTTTGGCTTTTTCTGCCAAATATTCCATTGCTATATGCACCGGATGCAGTTGATCCAGGCCGTGCCCTATTTTAATTCTTTTAATCCCGTCCTTTGATGAGCAGGAAGATAGAACTAAAACGGAGAGAATAAGAATCAAAAATTTCTTAAAGTTTTTCAAAATATGTACCTTTAATTTTCTGCTGAATATTATTTTAAAAAATCTTCCCTAGCGGGACTAAAAACATCAATCAAAATTCCTTCTTCAATATTTACAACACCGTGCTCGGTATCGGAAGGGACAAAAAAAGTATCGCCTGCATTAAGAATCTTTTTATCTCCGCCAATGTTAACTTCGAATACACCTTTCTCAACAAGCGTAGTCTGAACATGCGGATGTTTATGCAAATCCCCTACCCCCCCTTTTTCAAATCTGACCTTTACCATCATTATATTTTCATCATAAGCCATAATTTTCCTGTATACTTTATCGGTAACTTTCTCCCATGCTATCTCATTATCCATTTGATAAATTTTTTTTTTCATAATAATTCTATTATTTCTTTTTGAAAATTTCGTCTATTTGATCGCTGGCAATTGCGAGATGGCTAATCATTTCGTGACGAGCCTTTTCAGCGTCTTGTTCTATAACCGCCTTCAGTATTTTTTTATGTCCCATTTTAGCCGCATTATGCCCCCCTTCTATTTTTGATAATACGTCTCTCTTAACGGTGGGGAACAATTTATTTATTGGTTTCAACAATGAAGGCATAATCTGATTTTTTGTTGCTTCGGCCAAATGCAGATGGAAACAAATATCAAAATGGGCGAGTTTTTCAATTTCTTTTGAATCGCATTCAACCAAATCATCAACATCTTTTTGAAGTAACGCAATATCATCTTCGGTTCTATTCAGAGCCGCGTAATATGCAATTCCAGGTTCTATAATCTGCCGCGCAATAATAAGATCATAGGCATAATTTCCCTTTAATATATATTCAAACTGCTTAACCATATTATCGCTTAGACTGTCGGTTGAAATACTTTTAACAAAAACTCCCTTGCCCTGTTTTGCTTCAAGCAGTCCTTGCGCAACCAGCGATTTTAACGCTTCTCTAACCGATGTTCTTCCGACACCGAACAACTGACAGAATTCAGCTTCCGAAGGGATTTTAGAACCAGGAGGGAATTTCTTACTGAAAATAGCCCCCTCAATTTCAGTGGCTATTATACTGCTGATAGGCTCTCTGTTGCCGATGGTATTAAATAATTGTTTTTTCATTTTCTTTCCGGTGTAATTTTACCGCATCTCTTAAGTTGTCAGACAACTGTTGCAAGATAACCGCTCAATTTAATTTTGTCAAGTTAATTTTATTTTATTTCTTAAGAATTGTTTCATGAATAGATTTTAGTAATTAGATTTGTACTATATTATTATACTTTTTGATAAGCGTTGGAGTTTATATGTATGTTGCGGACCAATCACGTTACAACAAAATGAAATATAATTACTGCGGAAACAGCGGGCTGCAGCTTCCGGCAATTTCTTTGGGACTTTGGCATAATTTCGGCGGAGTAGATACTTTAGAAAATTCCCGCGCGATGTTATTTAAAGCGTTTGATCTTGGAATTACTCATTTTGATCTTGCCAACAATTACGGTCCCCCTCCCGGTTCGGCCGAAGAAACTTTCGGAAAGATACTAAAGCAGGATCTTTTCAGCTACCGGGATGAACTAATTATATCTTCTAAAGCCGGTTACTTAATGTGGCCGGGACCATACGGTGATTTCGGATCACGCAAATATTTAGTTTCAAGCCTCGATCAAAGTTTAAAAAGGATGGGAATAGATTACGTTGATATTTTTTATCATCACCGGCCCGACCCGAACACTCCTCTTGAAGAAACCATGCAGACGCTTGCGGATATTGTTAGCAGCGGAAAAGCTTTGTATATAGGGATTTCCAATTACCCCGCCGAACTTACAAGAAAAGCCGAAGAAATTATTAATTCGCTCGGCAGGCATTTACTTATTCATCAGCCCAAATACAGCATGTTTGAAAGATGGGTTGAAGATGAATTACTTGATGTTCTTAAATCAGAAGGAATAGGATCAATTGCTTTCTCACCTCTGGCGCAAGGAATGCTGACTGATAAATATTTAAACGGAATTCCAAGCGGATCAAGAGCGGCAAAAGCTACAGGATTTCTTCAGCCTGAAGCATTAACCGATGAGAAGATAAACAAGATTAAAAAACTAAATGAACTTGCGAAAAGCCGGGGACAGAAATTATCGCAGATGGCTATAACATGGATATTGCGGCATGAAACAATTACAAGCGTGCTAATTGGCGCAAGCAATGTTGAGCAGATTGAAGATGCGGCGTCGGCGCTTGAAGCACCCCGTTTAAGTGATGATGAATTAATTAAGATCGAAACAATATTATTTTAAGTGAAATTGTATTTAAGTAAGTTAAATAATTTATCGCTCCAGATTAACGGTAGTTTTATACCTAATATAATAAGACAACGTCGCTGTCACGTATAAACAAGGTACGGAGTTTTGCCCGAATACTTTCTCCATCATTAATTTATATTTATCAATGTAATCAATTTTAATTAAGGCGAGGATTGTTCATGCAAAATCTCCGCAGTGTACTTTTGACGCGCCTTTCAATTTGTTATAAATAAGAAAATTTTTCTTTAACTTAAGAACTAAAGCAATTCCCTGATGCCGGGAATCGTTTTTGGAATAAGCATTCGGCAGCGGCTTTACGGAAGAATTTCATACTTCGTTAATTTAAGAAATTATCAAAATTACCTTCTTTAATTGCAGGCAGTAAAGTATAAGCTCTTACAACTTCTAAAAAATGAAACGCCCTTAAAACCGCCCTGTCTCCCAAACTGTTTTGCAGATCTAATAAGTCTGCTTAAAAAAGTTTTTTATTTATAAACCTCAATGTTTTTTTTACCGAAAAAACTCAATATCATATTATTATTTTCTGACGCTACAGAAAGACAATCCAAATGAACAGCGATGATTTCCCGTTAATTCAATTTTGCCGGGACTTGAGAATAAATATTTTTTTTCAGATTGAAAATATAGATCATAAATATTTAGTAATGCTTTTGCCCTGTTGTCATCAATTATAATTAATATTTTCCTATAATATTGTTTAACGGAAATATAAATCGATATAATATTGTATCAATGTACGAATAAGCATTCCTTCATTCTTTAAAACAAAAAACGTATTCTGAAAGATTTAAACTTGTAAAAGCAAACAGCCTTTTAATGTTAATCTTACCAGAATATTCCATATAAAATTAATGTAATAACTACAACTGCCGCGCCTGCCCATTTTACCGGAGTTGTGGCGGTCATATCAAAATCTTTTCTTATAGGTAATTCCTTAGGTTTATCAAGTGGATTTATAATAGTAATAATCGACATAACAATTATTACAAGTATAAAACTTATCGCCATTCTGTTTAGGAAGGCAATTTCTCCGAACCAAATTAATAATGCGGCGTAGATTAATAGATTTAACAATAACGCCGCAACGCCGGCAATTGGCGGAGCCTTTTTAACAATTAATCCGAATATAAACGCGGCTAAAACTCCGGGCGATATAAATCCTTGAAATTCCTGAATATAGGTAAATATGCCTTGAAGTCTCGGATCATTTAAATTCGGTGCAATTATGCATGCAATTAATACAAAAACAACCGTCGCTATTCTTCCTATTGTAACAAGGCTTTTGCCTTGCGGATTTCTTTTTACATACACATTATAAATATCCATTGTAAATATTGTTGATGCTGAATTAAGCATTGAAGCTAATGAGCTTATAACAGCACCGCTGAGCGCCGCGAAAATAAAACCTTTTATTCCTGCCGGAACAAGTTTCTTAATTAAAACAGGATATGCGGCGTCGCTGTTGGATAATAATTCCGGATAAAGCTGCGCTGCCATAATTCCGGGGAATACAATTATAAAAGGAATTATTAATTTTATAAATGCGGCGAATATTATTCCCATCTGACCGTGTTTTAAACTTTTTGCCGCAAGTGTTCTTTGCGTTATGTATTGATTTAAACCCCAGTAATAAATATTAGGGATCCATAATCCTATTACAAGCGCGGTCCAAGGAAGCACCGGATGATCAGCCGGCAGAATCATATGAAGTTTATCGGCATTAGTCTCCATAAAATTCGAAACGCCGATTTCTTTAAAACCCAGATACATTACAATTCCGCCACCAATTACTAATGCGGAACCTTGAAATAAATCGGCCCATGCAACGGCTTTTAATCCGCCCCATGTTGTATAAAGGGCGGCTATAATTCCTATAATCCAGACCGATGTAATTAAATTCATTTCAAAAATTGTACTAAGCGCCAAAGCACCCGAGTAAAGTACGGCAGCAAGGGTAACCGCCACATAGGTAACCATCATAAATACAGCCATAATTGTTCTGGCGGTTTTATTGTATCTATATTCCAAAAATTCAGGAATAGTAAAGACGCCGCTTTTCAAAAATTTCGGCAAGAAAAAGAAAGCGGTAAAAACCAAGGTAATTGCCGCCATCCATTCATAGCTCGCAATTGCCAAACCTGTAATGCCCGCTCCCTGTCCCGCCATTCCGACAAATTGTTCTGTTGATATATTCGCTGCAATTAATGATATACCTATAAACGGCCATATTAAACCCCGTCCGGCAAGAAAAAAATCTTCCTCATTTTCTTCCTTGCGGCTTTTAAACATACTTATGCCAACTACTACGGCGAAAAAGACTAAAAAGATTGTAATATCGAGAAAGTTAAGGGCCATATTCTTCACCTATAATTTTGGATTTATTGAGGTATAATGTAATAGAATTGTTTTATAATTATTACTCGTTTTTAATTTTATAATGAATGCTTGAGGCATCTCTTTTTTTTGATAATGGTTCAAACTTCCCGAGCCATGGACAATTAGAGTTGTGCGCGGAAACAAAAATCCATTCCCCTGTCAAATCATTGAGTATCCTGTGCGGATCTTCATTAATCATAACCATTGCTCACGGAACATTAGGAGTAATTTTATAAGAATATTTAATTGACTCTCCTCATTCAATAAGTTTAACATCAAGAACTGATTTTTAATTTAAAAGATCAATTACTATTTCTTATTTAAATCATTTATTTTTCTTTTAGGATTCTTGCGGATGCCGGGATTATTTATTAATGCTCTTAAAACCGCAGAAACAAATATTCTAAATTTTGAAGTTATGTTTTTCATTTTAATTTGATTCATTTAAGAAATGATTCCCACAATCGTTTGCAATATTATAAAAGAATATTTCGGGCGCAAATGCTTTTGTAGTTATTTCATCATAAATTTATGTTAAAAAAATGAAAAAGAATATTCTAACATTTATAATACTATGGTTTTCTTTTATAACCTTTTTAAAAGCTCAAGATTCTAATATTAAATTATTCTTTAAAGGCGGAATATCAGAATACGGCTCGGTTCAAGGTATTAGAATATCCGGCGGCGGTGGCCCCGGCCCTTGGTATGTAGGGCCAATGTTTGGTCCAGGTTTAGAATACGATTTAAATAGGAATTGGTTTTTACAAGGCACATTTGAATATTCTCAAAATATCTATGGTGGTTTAGTACCTATTACCGAAAAAATTGAAAGAGGGAAAAATACAGTTGTAGATATAATGAGTAATATAAAAAAGAGATGGGATTGGTTCTATCTGATAAGCGGTATTGGATTTTCATTTCAGCAAAGCACGGATTCTTTTATATCCGGAAATTATGAAGGAGAGGATTATCGCAGAAGAGTTTATCAAGGCGATTCAAATGTGGTATTAACCGGACTAATGGGATTTGGTTTAGAAGTGTATCCAATTGAATACCTTGGTATTTTTTTAGAAGGAAGCTGGCGTATTAGAGTTTATGTTACGCCGGTGGCTCAATTAGGAATAAATTATAAAATGTAGTTTGTAAATAACCGGCAATTATAAAGCCGCTTTATTAAGTCGGTTTATTATTGCTGCTAACTTTCAAGTTTACTGCAAGTTGATAACAAAATATTTTTTTTAAGATTATTCTGTTACGCTTTTAATAAACCGGCTTCGGCTGACAAACGAACCTGAACATACAAATTTATTATAATAATATAATTCTAAACCGCGTTATTTTCCGCGATTGAATAATAGATATTTTTTATATTTATACATCTTGATTTAATTATTAAAAAAATTTTTGTTTGTGCAAATTAATTAATCAAATATCTGTCAACCGGGAAAAGCATGCCGACCTTAATATATCTGCTTATTGTAATTGTACTTCTTGTAATAGCTACAGTCAAATTTAAGCTTCATCCTTTTTTATCATTAATTATCGCTTCGCTTTTAATCGGATTTGCGGTTGGGTTGGAGCCTGTCCGGCTTATAACAATTATTACAGACGGATTCGGTAATACACTTAAAAGCATAGGGTTCATAATCGCGTTTGGAACAATAATAGGAGTATATCTTGAAAAAAGCGGCGGTGCGAAAACAATGGCAGAAACAGTTTTAAAATTAATAGGCGAGAAAAAATCAGCGCTTGCAATGAACTTAACCGGTTTTATTGTTTCAATTCCCGTCTTCTGCGATTCCGGATTTATAGTACTTTCTTCACTGAACAAAGCGTTAAGTAAAAAGACAGGAATTCCACTTGCAATTCTTGCTGTCGCTTTGGGAACCGGATTATACGCCACGCATGTATTTGTGCCTCCGACTCCCGGACCATTAGCTGCGGCGGCAACTCTTAACGCGGATATCGGACTTGTAATAATTTTCGGTTTATTCGTAGCTCTTATTTCAGCATTAGCCGGATTATTATGGGCAAAATATTCATGCAAAAATGTTGAAACAGTAATTGAAGATTTTCATTCGGATGAAAAAGAAAAGCAGCAGCCGAATAAAATTAATTCTTTTGCGCCGATTCTGATACCTATAATTCTTATCGCGTTTAAATCGATCGCGGATTATCCTACCTTACCTTTTGGCAGCGGATTAATAAAAGACGTTATAAGTTTTTGCGGAAATCCAGTAATAGCTTTGTTTATCGGCGTCGGTTTAGCTTTTTTCTTAAAGAAAGGAAAAAAGAAGGAATCACATTTCGACTGGGTAAACGATGGATTAAAAAGCGCCGGGACCATAATACTAATTACAGGCGCGGGCGGCGCTTTTGGGAATGTATTAAGAGCTACTGACCTCGGTGAAACAATAGGTAATAGTTTATCGGCGTGGAATGTTGGAATTCTTCTTCCGTTTTTAATTGCAGCTTTATTAAAAACAGCGCAGGGTTCTTCTACAGTAGCAATTATAACAACGGCCGCAATAATATCACCGCTGCTGTCAGCTTTGGGTTTGGAAAGTGAAACCGCAAAAGCATTAACAGTACTTGCCATAGGAGCGGGTTCTATGACAGTATCTCATATAAACGACAGTTATTTTTGGGTTGTGTCGCAGTTTTCAGGATTGGATACATCTTCGGCGTTAAAGACTCATACTATTGCGACTCTGATGCAGGGATTGACGGCAATTATTGTAATTCTGATTTTAAAAACAATTCTTAACTGATTTAATTATTTTACGATTCAACAAAATTTATTGATAATATTCCCGTTCGTTAATAAAGTCGGGAATTCGAACATTTAATGCTCAAACTCCTTCAATTAAATAATTAAGCACTTCCTGCCGATAATAACTTAATCATTTTTTATAATTTTTCTGAGCGAAATTATATGTTCCAAATTATCCTCGCCGTATTAGCGGTGCTTGAGTGTTTAGTTATAATTTATCTTCTTTTTATAAGAAAGAATAAGGTAATAAAGGAAGTAACATATGACTTTAATAATCAGATTAATTCTCTGAAACAGAGAATCTCGGAACTTAAACTTCAAAAACATGAATCGAAAGAGCAGAACAAACAGCTTGAAAATAAGATTAAAAAACTGGAAGAAAAGATCGCGGTAATTGAAACGATTAATAACGATCTTACAAAAAAGAAAAAAGAACTTGCCGAACAGAAATATAAACTGGAAATACTTCAGAAAAGAAAGGATGAATTATTCGCAATCGCGATTCACGATATTAAAAATCCGCTTGCGGCAATTAAAAGCTACCTTGAACTGCTTGAATCTTATGACCTATCCGTGCAGCTTCAGTATGATATTATTCACAGTATGATGGAATCTTCGGATCAGATTTTCAGACTTACTCACGAAATCAGCGAAATTATGGCTCAAGATGAAGCCGAGTACACACTTAACCTGGAAGAGATATCCCTTAAAAATATTATAGATTCCGTATGTAATCAAAATGCCGCTTACGCAAAATCCAAAAATGTTAAACTTATAAATAAAACATCGATGAATGTCCCTAAGGTTCTTGTCGATACAGATAAACTTAAAGAGGTTGTCGATAATCTCGTAAACAATGCCATTAAATACGGACCGGCGGGAACCAGCGTTCATATAATAACATTTTTCACAAACAAATCTGTCACGTGCGAAGTAAGCGACGACGGGGTTGGATTAAGCGAAGAAGATCAGAAAAGAGTTTTTATTAAAGGCGAAAAACTTACGCCGAAACCGACGGGAAATGAATCCTCGACCGGACTTGGATTATGGATAGTAAAAACAATTATCGAAGAACATAAAGGGAAGGTATCCTGCATTAGTAAATTAGGAAGCGGAACTACATTCAGGTTTGAACTGCCTATTAGACCGGTATAAATTATTTTTACTTCAGCGCTCTCTCTCAAATTTTTTACAGCTCAGCCGAATAAAATTCAACCCCGGAATTAATTAAAACCCGGGGTTGAATTAAAATAATAATTATATCAAATAATTATAACGCAATATTAATACCCGCAAGAAATGTTAAAAAAGTTAATGTGGAAGAACTCGATTCCGTTGTAACGGTACCTCCGTTTGAAGTTGTAGAACTTGTTCCAGCCTCGGAGCCGTTTCCGTTATATTTAGCCGCAACCTCAAGATCAATTTTATCCGATAATTTTAAATATGCTCCCGCGCCAATTGCCCATGCAGCTTTTGTTTCGGATGCTGATTCGGCAAAAACTAATTTCTGGCCGTTTATTGTAACTGCCGCTTCATCAATGCTCATTGAATGAATTCCAAGTTCAGCTGTTACATAAGGTTTAAGACTTCCTGTTGATAATAAATATTTTCCACCTACCATTACGGGAATAATGGAAATAGGGGCATCAATACTTATATCAATTCCGGAGCCGGCGGTTTTTTCCTGAAGTTTATCATTATCAATTTCCATTGTGAAATAACCGACTGATCCTGATAATAATATATTATCAGTCAATTGAAAAGTAAGAACACCGTTTCCTCCGAAACCGCTTTTGTAAATTTCACCGAAGTCTCCGTCAGGTGAAGCTAGTCCGCCGTTAAAACCTAAACTTAATTTGCCTTGCGCGTTTGTAATAACTGAAGCTAATAGAATAATAACGAAAAGTTTAATAGTTGTTTTCATCTGTACCTCTTATATTTTATGGATGAGAATATTCCGATAACACGAATATAAAATTACATTATATCCTGTTAAGTCTCAATTATTAAATAATATTGTAGTTGATATGCAGTTAATTACTCAAATGATTTTTTGAAATTATCGAACTCATCTTTTAAGTTATTATACATATCCTGAAGTGAATTTACTTTCTCCTCAAGCACGGCAATTCTTTCATCCAAACCTGGTTCTTTTACTTTTTCCGTCAGTCTTTCAGGTTCACCGCAGAATAAATGCGTATATCTGTTTTCACGTCCGGATTCTTTGGAAAGTTTTATTACGAAAGGTCCGTTTGTTATGTTTATTAGTTCGTCAAGTGTCTGCTCTGTTTCAGCCAGATTTTCAAAATCATAAATTCTATAACTTCTGCTTCTTATTTCGCCTATTGTCTGCGCCCCTCTTAAAAATAATACACACATAACCGCACTTTGCTGTTTTGATAAATTATAAAATTGCGAGAAAACCTGCTGGTACTTAGGCACGCGCTGATCTGGACCCGTAACTTTCGATATAAGTTTTTTATCTCTCAATTTTGGGATTGTAAGTTCAACTAACATTTCGTCGTAACTAACAACCGGGTTTCTACTTGATTTCTGATTGCATGCGTTTGTTAATGAATTAATTGTAAGAGGGTAATATTCGGGTGTGGCGTATTCTTTTTCTATTAAAGAACCGATAATTCTTACTTCTTCAGGGGATAATATTTCCATAAGTTTTCACCGTTTGAAATTTTATACTGAAAAGATAATCCTATAGTCCGAGACATTCAAATCGCGGCTATTTGTTACATCTAATTTAATATTTACCTAAAGGAATATCGCGCTATTCATTTTTTCTTTTTTTTCTTCTCAAGATTTTCTTTTACCCTGAACTTTACAATTTCCGAAATAAGTTTTAACGGCAGTTTTTTATCCAACGGAAATTGTACCGAGCCCTTGGCTCCTTCGTAAACGGATAATTCTTTTTTAAATGCTTCAATAGCCGATGGACCCGGATAAAATCCGATATGATTTTTAAACGCCGCGAAGTGCACAAGATTCCCGTTAAGTGTAAACGTTGGTATTTGATAATTTATTGTTTCATCCGCATCGGGCGCGGCTTTTCGGATTGTCTTTCTTAGGCTCTCAAGTTTATCCCGAACATCTTCGGTTAACTCGTTTAAGTATTCATCTATGTCGGCGGCTTTTTTATTCCCGGATTTCATATTTATTAATTCCCGAATTTTGTTGTTACTCAAATTACAGGTTATCAATTAATTTAAAAGAGAAAACGAATTACGGTTTACAAATCTATTCGGCATTATTAAAATGAGTTTTATTCAACTCTTTGATTTTTGCTTTTACATATTTGCCTGAAACCGTAAGCTGTTCATCGCTCCAATTCCCTTTTCCCGAAGCGCCCGGTTTAAGCGCGGCGGACGTTTCATCTTTATCCGCGATTGACCAATTGCAAGTGCTTAGATTATTTGTTTTGATAAAACTGTACCATCTATCAAGTTCCTGATAATCAATAATTCCCGTCCCGCTGGATTCGCAGGTTCCGAATTCACTAACAAATAAAGCCGCTCCTCTATTAAGAGCGGCTGCGGCTTTATTTCTTAATTCCTGCTTATGAGTAGCTGAATAAAAATGCAGACTGTAAGCTATATTATTATACAAAATAGGATCAGCCGCGGCTATATCTACATCCTGCGACCAGGTCGGCGAGCCAACAATTATCAGATTATCGGGGTCGACCGCCCTAATATTTTGTATTACCTCTTCGGCATAAGGTTTAACATCATTTTTCCATGACGAATGAATTGGTTCGTTATAAATTTCATAAATCAAATTTGGTTTATCGCCGTACTGAGTCGCTATTTCTTTAAAGAATGAAACAGCTTGTTCCCGATGCAGTTCCGCGTTATGATCATGCCAGTCGACAATAACATAAATACCAACCTTTATACAAGCGTCAATCACAGCTTTTACTTTAGCCATTTCAGCGGCGGGATTTGTTAAATATCCCCCTGCCTCAACAGCCATTGCCGCGCGAACGACCGTGCAGTTCCAATCTTCATAAAGCCATTTAACGCAGTCGGCGTTGTAATATTGCGGCATCCATTGACTCCAGAACAAACTCATTCCGTGCAGCGCTACTGTGTTTCCGTTTTTATCAACAATTTTATTTCCGTCGGTATGAATTACCCCGAATCTTTCAACAATTGTTTGTTTATTGCCTTCCGGATTTTCCGTAGGTGATGCTTTACAACTCACAAAAAAAAGACAGAGCAGAAGAATACTAATTAGTCCTGCAAATGATTTATTGTTTAAAAGAATCGAATTGAACATTATGTAATACCCGTTTTTATTATACCATATTTACTTTAGCGCACAAATTTATTTTAGAACAATCCCTTTTGAAAAATATTTAAATTAGAAATATTACGTTTCTTTCATCAATATAATTATTATAGTTTTATTAATATTTTCCCGACCGCATCCATAAAATCTTTATTAAATTATTAACTATGGCAGATTCAGATAATAAAAATTGTACTAATCATTAAGTAATTAAAATATTATTAATCGGACTTACGAACAATAGATATTTCTAAAGGTGTGATTTAAAATCCTGCCGTCCGTTGGGTTAAAGGACAGCAGGATATAAAGTTTTATTTAATCAGCATAAGTTTTCTTACATCACTGAAATGCCCTGATAAAAATCTGCATAAATAAACACCGCTGGGCATATCGTTTCCGTTAAACTTAATTTCATAAATTCCGGCAGGTTTATATTCATTAATTAACTGAACAATCTCGTTTCCGAGCATATCATATATTTTGATTGAAACATTACCTGAAACAGGCATCTTATATGTTATTATTGTCGAGGGATTAAATGGGTTCGGATAGTTCTGCAATAATTCAAATTGGTCAGGAATAATATTTGAATTTTCATCAATATCTGTAAGATTTATTGTCCCTTTCGCGAAACATATATTTTCATCTCCGGTCCTATTGTCTGTCCACGCTGCATAAAGAATATTAGAAGCGTCAACACATATTGAAAGATTTTTTGAATCGGCATTTTGATCATTAATAAAAACAGTAACGGGAAATGTAATTCCGTTATCAACCGACTTAGAACAGAATACACCGTTCTGGCTGCCAGAATATTGAGGATATGCGACATATAATTCACCCGTGGAATTAACTGTAAGAGCGGGAGAACCCCAGCCGCCCGATGCCATTTCAACTTCATTTCCGAATGTGGCGCCACCGTCGGAAGATTTGGAATATAAAATTTTTCTATTGTTCCCTTGATTATCGTCTTCCTGCCGCCATACCGTATAAACGTTTGAACCGTGAACTCCAACTTTTGGCCCAGTTCTTCTTTTATCAGGACTTCCCAATATGTCGTTTACCATTACGCCTGCACTGAAGTTTGCTCCGTTATCGGTAGATTTAGCGAAATAAATATCTGTGCCAATCCCCGTTCTTCTGCCTTCGTTCCAAATACAATAAATGTTTCCGTCATTATCCAGACACATTGAATTTGGAGAGTCCCAGACAATATCATCCGCGGTTACAGAAGCTGAAGAACCCGATATTTCATATGGAACAGCGAATGTATTTCCCCCGTCAGTTGATCTTGTAAAAAAGTAGCCTACATGGTTATCATCCTTCATCATGCAAAAAAAGATATAAACATTATTACCGTGGACCGAGACCAGCGGAAATACTCCCGAGCCGGAGATTGTTAACGGACTGCTGAAAGTAGCAGCCTGGTCTGTTGACTTAGCGAAATAAACCCCGTTAATATTTTCTCCTTCAACCCCGTCCCATACGGCATAAATAATTCCGGCATCGTCAACGGTAATAGACCCGAACAAATGCGGATCGTTTCCGCCTACTTTTACTCCTTCACCGAATGTTGCGCCGCCGTCTATAGATTTGGAAATATAAGAATAGAATGTGCTTCCGTAATCGCCCCATAATAAATAAACATTACTTCCAAATACCGCGATTGTATTTCCACCGTCGGTGTTTTGTGTCCCTTCCGTAATATTATTTACATTTACATTAGGGAATCCCTGCCCAATAACATAATTAAAACAAAACAGGGCTGCAGACATCAAAAAATAGAAAGTCTTTTTCATAGTAAACCTGCGTAATAGTTTTAGAACAGTTAATTGAAAGAATAATTAAAAATGCCGCTGCCTTAAAGTAGTTTTTTAAGGCTGGATATTTATCATCTCAGCGGTTTTATATTAGAATGTGAAACAGTAATTCCAACTTTTTAGGGAAGTAATGAAAAGTAGACAGTGAAATATAATTTGTTTTAATTTTAATATCTATATCATATATAAAATTTAATTTAGAGAGTTTGGTTAAACAACTTCATTCTATTTGATTTATTGGGGGAAAGAGATATGATGTCTTACTTTCCAGAGAAGAAGTATTAATTGATTTAGAAAAAATATTAAACCTGCCAGTTTAGAGTGAGATATTTTACGAGGTATCCCATAAATCATTCTTCCGGTTGGAAATTTGGGATTTATTTAATGAGACTATTATTTATCGATAAATAAAAAATATTGCCCTGAGGAGTATTAGGTTTTACGCCCACTGCTGCATTATGCGAATCGGCAATTCTTTTTGCTATAGCAAGTCCAAGTCCCCTTCCTTCATTGCCACTGTTAAGCTGCACATTACGTTCAAAAATAATTTCTCTGTGAATTTCTGCAATTGTATTTCCAAAATCGGCGAATTCTATAACAGTTTCATTTTCATTACGGCGCGTTGAGATAATCAGCTTTTTCCCTTCGGAGGCATATTTTAAAGCATTATTCAAATAGTTTTTAAAGATCTCGACAATTATCGGGTTAGCATTTACAAAAAGATCATCGGTGAAATTATTTACTAATTCAATCCCGTTTTTTTCGAACGACATTTTATACTCTTTAACCGCTTCTAACATAAGGTGTTTTAGATTCAACACTTTTTTATCAATTTCTTCGCCGCCCGCTACAATTGAAAGCGTTGCCGCATTATCAATTACCGACATTAAATTTCCCACGCTTTCGTCAACCATTTCAACCATAGAATCTTTAGGGTATTCTTCTTTAAGCATAACGGCAATACCTTTTATTACTCCCGCCGGATTTTTAAGATCATGTGTTATTACATCAAGGAGCAGTTCTTTTAATTTATTTTCTTTACCGAGCTGTTCGGAAAGAGATCTGTGTTTCTCAAGTGATCCGCGTATGGCATTTTCAACTTCTTTCTGTCTTTCTAATTCTTCTTTTACTTTTGTAAGTTCAAGCTTAATTTCACTTACCTGTTTTAATATTGAGAATACGGGACGGGCTTCAGATTCGATACCGTGAATCGAGTTCTGCCAATAAATATATATCAGCAAAAAAGGAAAAGCGAATAATGAAACAATAAACCTTGTAATAAGCGTACCCTGAAGAATATCGAGATAATAAGGAGATCCTAAAAAAGCTCCCGTATTAAATAAAATTACATCTATCCACATAACGCCGAGAAGAGTAAGGTAGGATCTAAGCCAGAGTTTCATTTTAAATTTTGTGCTTCCGAAAAATTCCCATGTAACGGCAAGAAATATCAAGTCGACAGCGGTAGTTATCACGGACGCGGAATTTATTCTTAAACTCGGCATTGGAATCTTGGCCAAAGGCATACTATCTGACAAACTCATTTGCAAATTAAGAATTACCGAAATTACAGGCACCAGCACCGAAACGGCAATTATTGTAGAAATAGCAATTCTGGTTGCTCTGGGGCCGTCAAAAACATATATGACAAAAACAGACAGCAGAAGCGCGGTGTAAAAAACAGTAGAGCCAATCATAAAAGAAATGCCGAAAGCTTCAACCCTAACTCCCGCGTCCGTAATCCAGGACATTACCGCGGTTACTCCGCCGATTAACGCATAGAAATGATACAAGCCGAATTTATGGCGTAATGAATGTGCAAGCAGCACAATAAAATAAACTGCCATCGCTTCGGTAATAAGTATAAACAGATTCGCATTCATTTAATGACTCATTGATTATAAGTATTGCCGTTTATTAACAAATTAATACATAATTTTTTTCGGGTTGGATTTCCAGTTTTCGAATATTTTAAGACCTTCATTCCGCATAGCCTGAACCAACTTAATTTTCTTATTTTCTTCGGGAAGAATAAACTCGTCATAAATAACATTATCGTCAAACCCAATTTCGGCAGCATCGTGCCTATCGCATGCATAAAAAACCTTTTCAATTCTTGCCCAATAAATTGCCGCCAGGCACATGGGACATGGTTCGCAGCTCGTATAAATTTCGGCGTTCTGAAGTTCGTGAGAGTTAATATTCTTACACGCGTTTCTTATCGCGACAACTTCGGCATGTGCGGAGGGATCTTTGGACGCTACTACCTGATTCCATCCTTCCCCTATTATTTTATTATCTAAAACAACAACAGCTCCAAACGGACCTTTATCTCCCGTGAAAGAATGTTCCTTTGCCAGTTCTATGGCTCTTTGTAAAAATGAATTATTCATATTTTTTTTTGTAATAATAAATTAAAATTAATTAAAAGGTTTTTTCATTTTTATAAACATCATCTTATTAAATCAATTACAACAGTTTCCGCAAAAATAACCATAATACTATCGGAATAATTTCATAATAATTGACAAAAAATTCCGCTGTGTTATAAATCTATAAAAATGATTTATTACGAAGTATTAATGTTCATTTATATAAATAAAGATTAATTAAATAATAATAGACCGCATATCTTTTTAAGCTAAACTGCAGAAATTTTTTTTCGAATATAAATAGCGAATTAAAATAATAAAATGCTAATTATTTTGTTTTTATTCATAACTGAATCGATAGGTTACATTAAAAATTAATAGTTGGTTTAGAAATAAATGGAAACTGTAAAAAAGATTAAAATTATATATGCCGAGGACAGCAGATCATTATCTCATTTGGTTATATCAAAACTATCCGCCGAAAATTTCGACGTTATGCATTTTAAAAGCGGGAAAGGAGTTGTTGATGCAGTAATTAGTAATCAGCCTTCAGTTGTAATTCTTGATAATGAGATGCCTGAAATAAACGGCATGACAATTCTAGAAGAATTAAAAAACACAGACTCGACAAAGAACATTCCCGTAATATTTTTCACTACAATTAAGGATCAGGAAAGCGTAATAAAATGTCTGAAGCTTGGGGTAACGGATTATATCGTTAAAGACTCACTGGCACTTTCAAATTTAATTCCCCGTATTAAAAAATACATTTCATAAACCAGGAATATGATTTTAAAACATAACGGTACAATCAGTTTAATTAATTTTGTTAATCTGAATATCATCGAACCATACAGTTGAGCCATGGTTATTATAACTTGTTAAGCCGGCTCTTATTATTATTTTCTCCGTTCCTTTAGGAACAAAAAAAATTGTTTCAATTCGCTGCCAGTCAACGGTTCCAAATACCGAATAATTATCCGAAGTAGAAGCTTTGCCAAGTAATTTTTCATTGTCCCGGCATTCAATTTCAACAAAGGGGGAATTAATTATGCTGACAGTTTTTACCCAAACACACAGTTCTAATTTATCCCCTTCCTTAAAATCCTCAAACCTCCTAATCCAGTTATAAATTATTTTTTCTGGAGGATGCTCTTTTGAAATGGAAATAAATACTGACTTGCCGCCGGTGCGCGATATCGAATTATCCGCAGCCATTTTATAATATTTTTTGTATCTGGACGGTTGATTATGATACCACCCGTCGGGTAAATAACCGCCCGGTGAATTATCCTCAAAACTTCCGTTGATTAAATTTTCACCGCCGAATGTACCGCATGAATTTAAAAACAGCATGGCAATAAAAATAAATATTAACATTAATCTTATTATTATCATAGCTGCCGCACCTGAAGAAATGGGAAATATTGATTTATTATTTAATATTCTTTAAAAGAAAAATCTTGCTCCAATACCGGCATCGACTCCAAATCCGGTTGAATTAATAAATAAAAGCGTAGGAACAAATTCCACGAAAACGTCCAGCGGAGTATTATCCGGCAGCCAGACTATACCGATTATTCCCCTGGCGCCGACTGTACCGCCATATTCAATACCCGTGTCAATCCTTCCTCCGACACCGTAAAACAAAGGGAAGCGCGCATTTATCGCGTCGAATGAATGCCATAAATAATCTACATGAATATGCGTTCTGGTTATTCTATTATAATCGGGCTCAAAGCTGTTGAATCTGTTCCCCTTGTTTGACCAGCTTAATCCGAACGCGACAGCGTTTTTATTGTTTAGCCATAATTTTGCGCTTAAGCCTGTCGGCTCGCCTATAACCAGACCTAAACCGAATCCGTCCTTTTGAGCTTGAACAGAATTAAAACTTAATAGTAAGAAAATTAAAAAGTATAAAGACGTTAGTATTTTCATTGTTTCCTCAACTATAATCCAAAAATAATATTTTTAAGGAGGGGAAGCTTTGCTTACTTTCCCTCCTTAAATAACAACAATTGGCTTCACCTATATTAAATAAATAATTCCCCCCATATTAAAAGGCTATAACCGGCATAGAATTATAATATTGATTTTACTAGTTCATATTTGCCATAATTAATATTTGCGTTGCGGCTTTAACCTGCGCCGACGAAGCGCCGACCATAGCGGCTTCGGTTTCGGATTTAACAGAGTTATAAAATGTTACATAAGCATTTACAATTGTATTTAAAGAAACTGTGCCGGTAAGCGAAATATCGAGAATTGCTTTCGCGGAAGAGGCAGAATTAATTTGTACGTCAACAGTTTCGATTATATCGGCATAAGCCGAAAGAGCAAGTTTCAGCTGTGCTTTAATTGACGAATGATATTGAACAAAAGCGTCATTAATCTGATTCATATCCGAGGAAGATTTAATAGACGCATATAAAGTAGAACCCGCGGAAGCCGCTGCATTTATCTGCGATTCCGAAGCGCCTGCGGCCTGGAATTCTTGCTTCATTGCGTAATTAAGTACGAATGAATATCTTTTATAAAATGTTTTTGAAATTGCCAGTCTTGCATCTGCGTCCATTGAAGCCGAAACATTTAAATATGATGTACCTGCAATTCTCATCATTTCAGCATAAATATTTGCGTCAATATTATTGCCTGTATAAATTGAAGCGCATGATTCTTCATATCTTTTAACATCATCGTCAACTTCTTCATCAGAATCGCTTGAGTTGTTATATAAATCCGCATCCAGCTGTGCTTTGGCTTCGGCTCTGGCGTTTAATACCGCTTGAATTTGGCTGCTTGTTAATCCGAAATATGCGTTGCCTGCCGCCTGCGCCGAAGCGTTATATCTTGCGTTTAACGCGCTTATAAATTCAGCTTCATAATTATTATTGCTTTTAATATAAGCGGCGCTTTCGGCATCAATTAGAATTTTCAAATCAGTCGCATCAACAACCTCGGCATTACCCTGACTTACCAGTTTTACATATATATTTGTTTCGGCAGTCGATTCTTCGTTTAGCGGAGGAGCATAAACTGTAGTTCCGCTTTCTACGGCCGCAGATACAATTGCTTTTAATTGCGCTGATCCTTGAGTAGCAACAACTACGAGATTGCTTGTTCCGCTTAGTTCGGTTTCAACAACAAATTTGCCTTCGGCATTTGTCTGCACGCTTTGCGTCGAGACTGTTTTTAATGATCCGTCTGCCTGAACCTGCGCGAGAATAACTTCCGCTGCTTGTATGCCTGAAATTTTAGCAAGTGAATTTGTACTTCCGCCGGAACTTGAAATTCTACCCGCGACTTTTGCTGTATTGCCGTTTGAATCAACGGGATTATCATCGGACGAACACGCGGCTGTTAATAAGAATATTGAAAGTACAGCCGGCAGCAAAATGTTTTTAGTTATTGATTTATTATTATAGATCATTTGATCCTCCATTTTTGTTGCTTTGATATTGATTAGGTTTCTGTTTATTCCGGAATTAAAAGAATTATTTATTATTGTTTAATACTCCTAAATCTTGAGAGTCAAATTAAAATCTTTTTGTATAGCGGTATGCAGTAATAGTATATAAAGTAGTGTGGTCGTTTTTTTGGCAATAAATATAGGCTGTTTTGGGGTGTTTTATTGTCTTTTGCAAATTCATATGTGATTCTAATCATTTTAGAATAAGATTTAATTTTAAGTAAACGTTTTATATAAATAATTTTCAGATCCGCGGTTAAGATTTTTTTCTTAATCATTTTTTACTTTAGCGATAACCGCTATGATTTTAGATTTTTTTTAATTAGTTATAACATTGAAAGTATTTTACTATAAAAAGTGTATGAGTTTATATCAGCAATAAAGCATCATTACTTTTTGTTTTGTGAATCATTTACCCTAATATATTTACTATCAGTTTTTGTCACATTTTATTTGGTATAAGGAAATAATAAAAAATGGATATTAAAATTTACTTATGAAGTTTTTCATAATTTGTATTCAATTAGATTACTTTTGTTTTGAAATTGTTATTCCGTTAAGGAAAAGTTTAAGTTTCTTCAACTCGGTATTTTTGTCGAAAAAATATACAAGCCCGGATTTTTCATAATCTTTGCCGTAATACAATCTTTTAAAACTTGTCAAAAATATTAATACCGGATTTTTTCCGGCTGAGTTTATTTTTGATATTAGACTGTTTAATTTCCCGCCTGCCAGTTCTTCTTCTATTACGATAACGTCAACATTATTATCATTCAGGATTCCTATGGCTTCTGAAATATCATCAGCCCTGAAAATTGATCCGTGCATGTCTTCAATTCCCAAATAATTAATTATTTTTTCTCTTAGGACTAATTTGTTGTCAACGTATAAAATTTTCATTTTCTTAAATGCGGTAAAAACAAATTTAATTTACAAACCGTTCGTTTAAACAATTGCAAAGCATCTATGGTTTTAAATGCGGCAGATTATAGAAAAATAATGTGGTAGTTTTTACTACAGTTTAATGAGTTAATTAAACCGGTATTTATATAAGCTGGTTTTCCAAAGTATATTTTATTAAAGCGGCTGTAGAATTTAGATTCAGTTTTTCCTGAATTCGTGATTTATAAGAAGCGACAGTGTTAACGCTTAAATTTAACTGTTCGGCAATAACGGTTAATTTATATCCATGTCCAATTAATCTTAAAACTTCAAATTCCCTGTCGGAAAGTTTTTCATGAGGTAGAGAGTTTAACGGATCGGTACCGCTTAGCAGGAGATCTTCAAGCACTTCCTGCTTAAGATATTTACCTCCTTTATAAATTTTATTTATTGCCGAGAATATTTCATTTGGTTCGGCGTTCTTGCTAAGATATCCGTCCGCTCCCATTGCAAGCGCGCGGTGCCCAAATTTTTCATCGGGGTAAATACTGAACATTAATATTTTTACATCCTTGGATTTTATTTTAATATCCTTAATTGCATCGAGTCCGCTTTTGTCGGGCAGAGAAATATCCAAGGTAATTAAATCCGGGATTTCGTTATCAATCATCGTCAAAAGTTCGCTGATAGATGCAGCTTCACCTATAATTTCCACGTCGCTGTTAATAAAAATTTTTTTGAGTCCTTCGCGGACAACTTTATGATCGTCGGCTATAATTATTTTCATAAATCATTTCCGTTATTTATTAATTTTTTAAGCGGTATTGAAATCTTAACAATAGTCCCGGTCTCATTTCCGTTCTTGTTGGTAATTGATAAATTCCCGTTAAGACTCATAGTCCGTTCCTTCATTCCCAAAATACCGAAAGTTTTATTTTTTGATTGCGGATTAATTTTAAATCCAATCCCGTTATCTTCAATTGTTAAATCAAAATATTCGTTTGAAGTAATAAAGGATAGTTTAATTTCCGAAGCTCTTGAATGACGCATTACGTTTGTTAAAGCTTCTTGAATAATTCTGTATAAAGAAATTTTCTTCTCTTCAGAAATGATTAAATCGTTGGCATTAGATGTTATAATACATTTGATATTACTTACACGCTGAAACTCCTTGCAATATTCTTCAACGGCAGGAATCAAACCGAGGTGTTCAAGTACATAAGAGCGCAATCCTTCGGCAATATCTCTTACCGATTGAATCCCTTTATCAACTAATTTTTTTACATCAAGAATTTCATTTAGAATACTCTCCTTGTCGTAATTAATATTTTGCTCAAGCGCGTCCCTCAATACTAAAATGTTTAGGTTTATCCCTGTAAAAATCTGGCCTAGTTCATCGTGAATTTCACGAGCTATATGATGCCTTTCTATCTCTCTGGCATTCTGCAGCTGAGCCGCAAGCTGCCTTAATTCCGATTCGGAATCCCGCAGCTGCAGTTCAGTTTTTCTAAGCCGTTCAATTGAAAGTGATTTGGTAAGCGAGATGGACGCGTTATGAGCCAATGATTTTAACAGGTTCAGTTCAGACTCATTAAAATCGGCGCCATTTTTTTTGTTATGAATTTGAAAAAAACCGTTCATTTCCCCGTCCGACCCGAATAACGGAATAGCAACCGAATGTTTAACGCTATACTTATTAAATACTTCGGAACTTGGATTTAAATCGATAAAGTTATTTTCGGTTAAATATCCTTCAGTATTTGATTTCAGCGTACTGCAGAATTCGGAATTCTTTTTCCAGTTTAACTTCAGATACTCCCAATGATCTTTATTATAATATCTCCTGGTTATGAATTCGTCATTTTCCAGTACTGCAGCAAAACCGCTTTCGGCTTTGACTAGATTAATGCTTTCGTTAACTAAGGCATCAAGTATTTGATCAATTTCCAGAGAAGAGTATAACTTTTCGCTGATTCTTAAAAGCAGGTTAATGGTTTCTTCATATTTTTTTCTGTCGTCAATTTCAAAACATGAGCCCAAATACCCGGACAGTTCGCCGTCAATATTATAAAACGGGATTCCATAATCAATCAGCCATTTGTATTCATTTTTGTAATTCTTTATTCTATATTCAATCACAAACTTGTTTTTATTAATTACGGCTTCTTTAAAAACATTATAGGTTTGTATGCGGTCATCGGGATGAACATTCTGCAGCCAGCCGTCGCCAATTTCATCTTCCAGTTTTCTTCCAGTAAGATCCAGCCAAGCTTTATTAAAATAATCGCATTTCCCGTCCTTTCCCGAACGCCAAACCGGATTCGGAAAATCTGAAAATAATTTTAAGTGAAAATCCCTGGAACTGATAATACTTTTTTCAAGGTTTCTTTTTTCGGTCATATCCCGCGTCAGTTTTAGAAATCCATAAACTTTACCGTCGTTATCTTTAAGAGCGGAAATAACAACGTTAGACCAAAATTTTGATCCGTCTTTTTTTAATCTCCAGCCTTCCTCGGCGTAACTTCCTTTTTCTTCTGCAGAGGCCAATGCTTTGGAAGGTTTATCCATTTCAATATCTTCCTGAGGATAAAATATTGAAAAATGCCTGCCTATAATTTCTTCCTCTTTATATCCTTTTATTTTTTCGGCTCCCGAGTTCCAGCTTAAAATAACTCCGTTTGCGTCAAGAATAAAAATGGCGTATTCTTTAACACCTTTCACTAAGGTTTCAAAACGAACCTCCGATTTTACTCTTTCAATCTCAGCTCCTTGTGCTTTTTTGAAATTGACCGCTATGCTTTTCTTCCATATAAGAAACAGAATCAGAGCGAACAACAGATCCGCAAAAATTAATGTACCAATAACAATTTTCGCAAGTTCATTTATGGGTTTATTAAATTCTTCCTTATCCATTTTGGAAATTAATACCCAGAAAGTCTGTGGCACGCTTTGAACATATGCTATTACTTCATTGTTATTATTGTCAAAGGCTTCTACAAAACCTTCATGGCCTTTTATAATTTTCCCTTTTAACAAAACAATTTCACTATTTGTATTTTTTGTATCTTTAGTTGTATCCGAACTAAATAGATAAACAATTTCGTCTTCGAGAGATTTTACAATTTCAAACTCCAAAGATTTTATTTTATATACATACGCTTTTAATAATCGCTTAAATACGGAATCCGCGTTTACAGTAAATATTAATACCATTGCTTTGTTTTGAGAAATATTTTCTGAGTTATTAAGCGGGACATAAAATTTAATTTTATCTTTTCCCGCAAATTCAGAATCCGAATCGGAAAATTTTACGGAATTTGAAGTAAGTGCAATTCTGCATAAAGCGGAATCGGCGGCGTTCAACCGGAAGTTTGCTGTCGAATGATTTTTTATAATATTGTCTGATAAGCTGACAAGAATTATTTCTTCATATTGATACTGTCTTTTTAATGCGTCAAACCAATTAATAAGGTCATCAGGAATATAAGCTGGGTAAATTAGATTAGTAATTTTTTCCGCTACCGGCGTATTAGCTTTTAATACCTCCAGATGATTGTTTCTTTCATCCAGCCAGGCGGTAATAAGAGATTGTTTATAGTCAGAAAGTACGGCTAAAAAATCGAACCTTTCGTTTAACAGAATTTCTTTTTCATAATTATAATACCTGTATCCCATTATGAAAAAAAGCGCGCTGATTAAAACAAACAAGGAATATAAAATTAAGAATGGTTTTTTTGAAAACTTATGAAGATAATTTTTTAGTAACGGTTTCATTACTAATCTTTCATTTTTTTTCAAATATATTAAAATCGGAATATTTGTCCTAATATAGATTTTAGAATGTGACAAAAAACATTAGTTCAAAAATTATTAAAATTGAACAATTATTAAATCAATTTTATTGCCGGCAGTTCAATACAGTATGCTAAATTAAACATTGATACCATTCAATAAATTTATTCAGTAATAGATTATTTGCTTAAATCAAATCCAACCGCCGAAGTAAACGAACAATAATACATATTATTTTTTTTATCAAAAGCCGCGGCGGCAGAATATATTATAATGTTTTTAAAAATATCCTTATTTATTCCGGCGGTTTTTAGCATGAATTTCTTTTTATTTGAGAATATATCCGCATGCATAATAAAATGTTCAATATCAAAATAAATATGTTTTTTAATTTTCGGTTTATAATAGAGCACTACAAATATTAAGTAATAATCATAATTACGAGAAGGAAAATTATGCCAATCAATATTTATAAATTTACCGGTAATGTTTCCCCTGTTAAAATCAATTTCGTTTATTATAGGCTCTATCAAAAATTTATTTGATTGAGGCGGAGGAGTTATAATATTCTGCAATGTAGGAGTTCTTTTTCCCGAAGTTGAAATATTAAAACTTTCCATTTTGTTAAAAATATTTGAGCAGCGGGGAAAAATCTGCCTCCAGATAAGTTTTAACAGTTGTATTGAATTTAAGTATTTGCAAAACTTTACCGCGACTTTAAATTTATTTCTTGCCAGCGCGGCTTTTTTGCTTTTGGTTTTATTATAGGTTAGTGGTCTTACGGAAATAACTGTTTTTCCGTTTAATGTTCGGGCAACTAAATTGCCTATCTTTCCTTTTATGTCCCCCAACGGTCCTTTCTTTAAAGTCGCCATAAATACTCCTATTTATTTGAATTGGATAGGAAAACTATGGGATACTTAAAATACCTCACTTGATTAAAATTAATATAATTAAATTTATATTATATTAAAACGGTTTCTTATATACCTTTATTATGTTTGTTTCGGATCAATATAGTATTTATATAGGATTTGTCTCGGAGTTAGAGGGTTTTCACCTTATGTCAATCTCGGATTTGAAGGGTTTTCACAGGGTTTTCACAGGGTATTCATATTATAGGTAAGAAGCGGAAAAAATCTTTTTGTATTGCAGGAAATATGTTAAAAATCCAGTAATCATTTACTTAATAATTTATAAATAAATTAGAAATTGTAAAGAAATATTTTAAAAATTTTTCATGTTTGTTTCTATCCGGCTGCATTTTTTATTAATTCATCCCTTAGTAAAATCATTAAATAATTTGTTTTACGGCGTGATTAGCATTTAAGCTAACTTAACCAATCGATAAAAAATAAAGACCGTATCTCACACCTAATTAACATCGCTTATCACAGAATGTAATCACTTGTCACTTTTGGGTAAATATGCTCGCTAAGCGTGCCGATTATGTTTGTGTATGAAGAATAAAAATATAAAAATATTGTTTGTTGACGACGATAAAGAATTAAGAACTGAAATTAGGGATTTGCTCTTTTCGGAAGGATATGATGTTTCATTAGCCGAAAATGGGAAAGAAGCGATCGAAATCCTGAATCTTGAAAATATTGATTTGATTATTTCCGATATAATGATGCCTGTAAAAAACGGTTATGAATTTTACTCGGACATTAAAAAAAATGAAGCATTTGCCGCTTTGCCGTTTCTTTTCCTTACCGCTAAAGCATCTTATAACGAATTCAGAATAGGAATGGACCTAGGAGCGGATGATTATATAACAAAACCCTTTGATCCTGTTGAATTGCTGAAAGCCATAAAAACCAGGCTTACAAAATGGAACAAACAATTAAGATATTTCTCGCGGAAAACAAAAATTTACAATTAATAAAATAATAAATGCGGGGGGCGCATATACAATTACGGCGCGCCTCCCCTCCCTGTAAATTTATTAGGAGACTAAAATGAAAACAGAAATCCACAATAATCACGATTCAACAAAACTGCTGCAGCTTGTTAGTTTTAAAATCGGAGATGAGGAATTCGGCGTGGATATTTTAAGCGTGCAGGAAATTAACAGAATGCTTCAGATAACACGGGTGCCTAATTCACCGAATTTTGTCGAAGGAGTAATTAATCTTAGAGGCAAGGTTATTCCCGTAATTGATCTAAGAATTAAGTTAAATATGGAAAGGACAGAATACAGCCCGGATACAAGAATTATTGTAGTTGAGATTAATAACCAGACAGTTGGATTTATTGTCGACTCGGTAAAAGAGGTATTAAGGATTCCCGAAAGCATAATGGAAGCGCCGCCTGAATTAGCCGCGGGTGTCGATTCAAGGTATATCACGGCGGTAGGTAAACTTGAAGACAGGTTATTAATACTTCTTGATTTGGAAAAAGTTTTATTAGATGAAGAACATGTTGAATTGGAAGAACTAATTAAATAAATCAAACTTTGGAGGAAAATATGTTAAACAATTTAAAAATCGGCGTTAGGTTAGGTTTAGCTTTTGCGGTTTTAGGAATCGCCCTAATTATAATCGGATTTACAGCATTAGTAAACTTATCCTCTGTTGCCGATGAGGTCGAAATTCTCGCACATGAACAGTTTCCTAAAACGGTTCTTGCGAATGAAATTGTAGAGGCTATTAATGAAAATGCACGCGTTCTGAGAAATTTATTGCTTGTCGATAATCAGTCGGATTTTCAGAAAGAATTTGCAAGACTTGAAAAACTTGCGACAATTGTTGATGATAACTACAATGAATTATTGGAAAAGGTCACTACAGAAAAAGGAAAAGAATTATTAAAAAATATGGATGATATTAGACGCAATGAATTTTATGATGTTCGTACAGATTATATGAACGCTCTAAATAATCAAGATATTGAAGGAGCGAAACAAATACTTTTCGGTGATTTCAGAAGAGCACAGGATAAATATTTTGAATCTGTAAATGACATTATTCATTATCAAAACGAATTGGTTGCTGAATCGGCAGATAAAGTAGACAGCGTAGAAAGTTCGGCAGTTACAATGCTTATAATAATCGGTTCGGTTTTATTAATTTTTGTTGTTGTTATAAGCATAATTATTACAAAAAGCATACTAACTCCGGTTAAATTAGTAGTTGAAAGAGTTCAGCAGCTTCAAAGTGTTTGTATTACAAACCTTGGCAACGGTTTAGTTTCAATGGCTAAAGGTGATCTTTCAGCGAAAGTTGAAAAAGCTACCAAACCTATGCTGATGACACAGAAGGATGAAATCGGGGAAATGTCGCGCACGGTTGACGAAATGATCTATAAAGCTCAAGGCGGAATTGACGCATACGAATTAGTAAGAGATAAAATAATGGATCTTAATAAGGAAACCGTTAAACTTATTAATGATTCAAAAGAAGGTCTGCTCGATAATAGAGGCGACATAACCAAATTTGAAGGCGCGTATAAAGATATAGTTAAAGGCGTTAACGATATGCTTGACGCGGTAATTCTTCCTGTTCAGGACGGAGCCAAAGCTCTTGAGGTTATGTCAACCGGTGATCTTACGGTAAGAGTCACGGCAGATTATAAAGGACAGCACAGGAAAATTAAAGACAGCATAAACCAGCTAGGCGATTCACTTGAAAGAGTTATACGCGATGTAACTGAAGCTGTGCAGGCTACAGCAAGCGCGAGCACTCAAATATCATCAAGTTCGGAAGAGATGGCGGCGGGAGCGCAGGAACAAAGCGCGCAGGCCACCGAAGTAGCGGGAGCCGTTGAACAAATGACTTCTACAATAATTCAAACCACTAAAAACGCTTCAAGCGCGGCCGAATCGGCCAAGAACGCCGGTAAAATCGCTCAGGAAGGCGGCAGCGTAGTTTATAAAACAGTAGAAGGAATGAATAGAATAGCTGAAGTAGTTTCGAAAGCGGCAGTGACCGTTCAAGAACTCGGAAAGAGCAGCGATCAAATCGGAGAAATTGTTCAGGTAATTGACGATATAGCCGATCAGACAAACCTGCTTGCATTAAACGCGGCAATTGAAGCGGCGAGAGCCGGTGAGCAAGGGCGCGGATTTGCCGTAGTAGCAGATGAAGTAAGAAAACTTGCCGAAAGAACTACAAAGGCAACTAAAGAAATAGCCGATATGATTAAAACTATTCAGAAAGATACAGGCGAAGCCGTTAATTCAATGCAGGAAGGAACAGAAGAAGTAGATAAAGGAAAAGCGCTCGCTAATCAGGCAGGTAATTCTCTTAAAGAAATAATTTCAGCTTCGGATGATGTGCTGGATATAATTTCTCAAGTAGCGTCGGCAAGCGAAGAGCAGTCGGCGGCAGCGGAACAAATCAGCAAGAATATTGAATCAATCAGCAGCGTAACTCATGAATCGGCAGCCGGAGTGCAGCAGATAGCCCGCGCTTCTGAAGACCTGAATCAGCTTACCGAAAATCTGCAGCGCTTAATTAGTCAGTTCAAAATTGACAGAAGCGAAAACTATGTTGTAAGCGGAAACGGAAGACTTCTTTCTCATTAAAATAAATTCTTATTTATAAAATTATAATGGGCTCTTGATGAGCCCATTTTTTTATTAATCTAGCGCCTCTATTTTAATTTTGCTTCATGAGTAAACAAATCCCTTTAAATAAAAAGATATCTATCATTTTATAGTTTTTGGACGAATCCTTTTACTACCGGAATGTTACGGGATTACTAAAATTAATATTTCTATTAGTTAATAAAACTTAAACCCGGCTTTTAATATATTGGCTTACGGCGGTTAAAGCATATTATTTGGAAATGGTTTTTACTCATTTTAGAAGACGTCAAATTATAACAACGTAGATATAAGTATTTACGGGAAAAATTATTTCAAACATACACTTGATATTTTACAGATAAATATGTATCCTAATTAAGAATTATTCCTATTTAGTAATTATTATCTATGAAAAAAGAAAACCACAATATTAACCTAAAGAACAGCAACCTAAAAGTTACGCCTCAAAGGATGGCTGTTCTTGAAGCATTAAACAATCTGAAGAATCACCCCACTACGGAAAATATCAAAGAATATGTGGTTAAAAATCACCCAAATATTGCTGTAGGTACAATTTATAAAACCCTGGAAACATTCGTTGAAAAAGGACTGGTTAAAAAGGTTAAAACGGAAAAAGATGTAATGCGGTATGACGCGATAATTGAAAACCATCATCATTTGTATTGCGAAGATTCCGAACGTATTGAAGATTTTTTTGACGACGAGCTTAATAATATGCTTGAGATATATTTTAAGAAAAAGAAAATCCCAAATTTCAAAGTAAAAGATATTAAGCTTCAGATAATCGGTACTTTTAAAGGTAATAAATCATAACCGTTTTTATTTTTAATATTATTTGTGTAAATGCGCACAAATATTTTCTATGAATAACCGGGAATTTAGTTATTTAAAAAAATGTTTTAGCAACAATACTATGAATGTAATATTCCAAGCTTTGATCTAGACAGGAGAAAATTTTTAAACTTATTAATTAAGGAGACTAAAAATGAATGAAGAAAACAAATGCCCTGTTACCGGTAGAACATCCGCGGGCAGAGGGACATCGAATAAAGACTGGTGGCCAAACCAATTAAACATAAGCATACTCCACCAGCATAACCCGGTATCCAATCCGTTGGGCGCTGATTTTAATTACGCCGAAGAATTTAAGAAACTTGATCTGGCTGCATTAAAAAATGATTTATATAAGTTAATGACAGATTCAAAAGAATGGTGGCCTGCCGACTGGGGACATTATGGCGGATTGTTCATTCGAATGGCCTGGCATAGCGCCGGCACCTACCGTACATCCGACGGGCGCGGCGGCGGCGGTACTGGGAATCAGCGTTTTGCGCCTGTTAACAGCTGGCCCGATAACGGTAATTTGGATAAAGCCCGCCGATTGCTTTGGCCTATAAAACAGAAATACGGGAATAAAATTTCATGGGCAGATTTAATGATATTAGCAGGCAACTGCGCTTTGGAATCGATGGGATTTAAAACATTCGGATTCGGCGGCGGACGCGCGGATATATGGCAGCCGGAAGAAGATATCTATTGGGGTAATGAAGATACATGGCTTGGTGATAAACGTTACAGCGGCGAGCGTGAACTTGAAAATCCTCTTGCGGCGGTTCAGATGGGACTTATCTACGTAAACCCGGAAGGCCCTAACGGAAATCCTGATCCTGTTGCATCCGGAAAGGATGTACGCGAAACATTCGCCCGTATGGCAATGAATGATGAAGAAACCGTGGCTCTTACAGCAGGCGGACATACATTCGGCAAAGCACACGGAGCAGGCGATCCTGCATTAGTAGGACCGGAACCTGAAGCCGCTCCAATTGAAGAACAAGGCTTGGGCTGGATTAATAAATTCGGTTCCGGCAAAGGCGTTCATACAACTACAAGCGGTATTGAAGGCGCCTGGAAACCGAATCCTACAAAATGGGACAACGGCTACTTCGATATGCTTTTCGGTTATGAATGGGAAAAAGTTAAAAGTCCCGCCGGAGCCTGGCAATGGCTGGCTAAAGATGTAAAGGAAGAACATATGATTCCCGACGCTCATGATCCTTCGAAGAAAAACCGTCCGATGATGACAACAGCCGATTTATCATTACGTTTCGATCCGATATACGAACCTATTTCACGTAAATTCCATAAAGATCCGGAGGCTTTCGCGGACGCATTCGCAAGAGCCTGGTTTAAACTTACTCACCGCGATATGGGTCCAAAGGCTCGTTACCTGGGACCTGAAGTACCGGCTGAAGATTTAATTTGGCAGGATCCTATACCTGCCGTAGATTACAAGTTGGTTGATAGTAAAGATATTGAAGAACTTAAAACCAAGATTTTAGCATCGGGACTTTCGATATCCGAACTAGTCTCTACCGCGTGGGCTTCGGCATCCACTTTCCGCGGTTCCGATAATCGCGGCGGCGCAAACGGCGCACGTATTCGTTTAGCACCGCAGAAAGATTGGGAAGCTAATCAACCTAAACAGCTGTCAAAGGTTTTAAACAAACTTGAAAGTATACAAAAAGAATTTAATACATCTCAAAAAGATGGAAAGAAAGTATCAATTGCCGATCTTATTGTTCTTGCCGGATGCGCCGCTGTTGAAGCTGCGGCTAAAGCTGCCGGGTATAATATAAATGTACCTTTTACGCCGGGACGCACAGACGCTTCGCAGGAACAAACCGATATTGAATCGTTTGCCGTGCTTGAACCGGAAGCAGACGGTTTCCGTAATTACCAGAAAACAGCATACACTGTTTCAGCCGAAGAAATGCTGCTGGATAAAGCACAACTCTTAACATTAAGCGCGCCGGAAATGACGGTGCTTATTGGCGGACTGCGAGTATTGGGTGCAAACGCGGGAAATTCAGTACACGGCGTTTTTACAAAACAGGTTGAAAAACTTACAAACGATTTCTTTGTCAATCTTCTAGATATGGGCACTATATGGAAACCTGTTTCCAATGCCGGAGATATTTTTAACGGACATGACCGCAAAACAGGAGAACTTAAATGGACCGGAACACGAGTCGATCTTGTTTTCGGTTCAAACTCACAGTTACGCGCTCTTGCGGAAGTTTATGCGCAGGAAGACTCAAAAGAAAAGTTCGTACATGATTTCGCCGCGGCTTGGAATAAGGTAATGAATCTTGACCGTTTTGATCTTGACTAATATGTATTATACCTCCGGGGTCTTCTAGACCTCGGAGGTAGGTTGTAAAATTTGATGATGTTGAAAAAATAATTTCGTCTCTTTTTGGGCTATTACTTTTTCTGAAACTTAGTGTCTTGGTGGCAAAATATAGCCACGAAGGCACAAAGGTTCTACTATAGAAAAACGACAAGCAGTGACCTTCGAGGTCTTCGAGGCTTCGGAGATTTTTTAAAAGAATCGGAATTTCGTAATTAAACATATTTTCCTTTTTTTAGTTATTTTCATTTTTGATGATAATACCCTAAAAGGGAAACTTTATGAAATCATTACGAATTAAAAATATTCTTTTTCCTATTGTATTTTCTTTTGCATTCATATCATGCGGTGAGCCGATTAAAAACCGTTCAGTTATTTCACTAAACGGAACCTGGGAAATTACCGAATCAGTTGATACACTTCTTCCCAATACTTATGGAAGTAAAATAGAAGTGCCGGGTTTAGTGAATATGGCAGAGCCTCAATTCGACAGTACAGGCACACCGAACAGCAAAAGGAAATATTTTTGGTATAGGAAATATGTTGAAACAAATTACGATAAAAATGAATTCACCTATCTTAAAATACACAAAGCAAAATTTGGACAAGCAGTTTATGTTAACGGCAGCTTTGTCGGGGAATATAACTACTGTTTCACACCGTCATTTTTTGAAATTGGAAAATATTTAATCTCCGGTTCGTCAAATGAAATTGTGATTAGAATCGGCGCTTCTTATAAAGCTCTCCCCGATACAATTCCATTCGGCTATGATGTAGAAAAATCAATTTATTATCCGGGCATTTATGATAATGTAGAAATCTTCAGCGGAAGTTATCCTTATATAAAAAACGTGCAGATTGTGCCCGACATTAATAGAAGTAAAATAAAATCAATTGTATACCTTGAAAATGGTATTTACGAAAACAATTCAGAACTAAATTATATAATTAAAGAAAAGAAAAGCGGTGAAAATATTGCGCAAGGATCAATTCCCGGAAATCAATTATCTCCTAATCAAAAAGATACAGTTACTTTTGAAGCTCAAATACCGGGATGTAAATTGTGGTCGCCGGAAGAACCATTCCTTTATGAACTAATAGTTAACTCAAACGGCGATACAAAAAAATCTGTTTTTGGAATGCGGGAATTTACATTTGATCCACAAACTAAATTAGCAATGCTAAACGGGAAACCTTATTATTTGCGCGGGACAAACATAGCGCTTCACAGATTTTTTGAAGACTCACAACGCGGTAATCTTCCGTGGGATAAGAGCTGGGTTGACAAAGTACACTATGAATTCAAAGATATGCATTGGAACACTTACCGCTTTCATGTTGGATTCGCGCCTGAACAATGGTACGAAGCATCGGATGAAATAGGTTTTCTTGTGCAGGACGAATACGCTATATGGGGGATTTGGTCTGACAGCGAAAAGAAAAGACACAAAGCTTCTGTAATAGCAAAAGAATATGAAGCATGGATAGAGGAAAGATGGAATCATCCTTCGGTTGTAATTTGGGACGCTCAGAATGAAACTGTTTCAAAAGAAACCGGGAAAGCAATCGGCATGGTCAGGCATCTTGATTTATCGAATAGGCCTTGGGAAAACGGCTATTCGGCTCCGGAAAATATAAATGATGTTATAGAATCGCATCCGTATATGTTTGTAAAAGAAAATCAAAACACCTTTGCAATTCAGCCTCCCTGGCGTTTTGATTCATCAAAAGTAAAAGAAGCATTACCTGAAGGCGGTTGGCTTAAAAACGAATTAAGTATTTCACCTGAGCTTTTTAACGACGCAAATGATAAAGATCCTTCTCCTAATGGGAAAGATTACCCCAATCCGTATTTAATTAATGAATATGGATGGATCTGGCTTTACAGAAATGGAGACCCGGCCTGGGTAGCCGAAGAAGTTTGGAAATATTATCCCCAATTTAATACGCCGGAAAAAAGATTCGAGTGGAGAGCAAGAGTAATAGCCGCAAAAACCGAATACTGGCGAAGCAGGAGAGATATTTCCGGAGTACTTCATTTTTGCTCAATAACCTGCGACAGACCATTTGGTATTCGCAGTCAAGTTTCTGATGATTTACTGAATGTAAAAGATTTTGAGTTACAGCCGGCATTTAAGAAATATGTAAAACCGGCCTTTGCTCCTATCGGAATTATGATAAAAAAATGGGATGCAAAATTTAAGCGCGGAGAAAAAATTAAAGTACCTATAGTTCTTTATAATGATCTTTATAAAAATTGGGAGGGAAAAGTTACTTTAAAAATAATTTCCGGGGGAAATATAATTACTTCCAAAACTAAAAGTGCAAAAGTAGAAAGTCTTAAATCTTGCGAAATAGTTTTTAATGAAACTATTCCAAATAAATTGGGTAATTATGAAATGATCGCTGAATTTATATTAAACAACGAAACTGTATTCAGCAGCAGGTTATTTGAAGTTACAAAGTAAATATATTATCCAATCTTTAAAACTTTTTAGTTCTTCTAGACATCGGAGGTTTATTGCTGATTCATAATATTTAAAAACAAAAAGTCCGAATGCATTATGTCTTCGGACTTTTTAATACTTGCGGAGAGTCAGGGATTTGATGCATACTTAATAATGCTTTAATTATGCACTTTATTCACTACTTTTTGAAAAGTTGTGTCTATTTTGGTTCCAATATATTTTTTTAGACTGGATGAGTTGATATACTATTAAAATAGGCGTTCTCTGTTAAATTATTTCCCTGCCCCACAGCATTTTTTTAATTTTTTCCCGCTACCACAGGGACAAGGGTCATTTCTTCCTACATTAAAGTTATTAAAACCATTATCTTTTTCATTGGCCCAAAGCATAACATTTGCGGGAGCAGATTTATTTTTCAATTCATTTGCCATAAACTTCATATAAGGGTCAATATGATTGAAAAATTTCCTATATCCAGCACATAAATAATTAAGTCCTTTTTCACCGTCTGGTGTATTAATAAATCTATGCTTTGGACACTCACCGTTACAAGCAAATCTTACTTCACATTGAAGGCAATAGTTGGGAAGTGTATCTTCTTTATCATTTCCAAATTTTATTTGTTGTGATGAGCTTATAAGTTTTTCTAAATTCTCCTCTAAAATATTGCCGAGTTTATTTTCTGGATAAACATAATGATCGCATGAGAACAAATCGCCGTTATGCTCAATTGCCATAGCATCACCGCATGTTTTTCTAAACACGCATAAGCTCGGTTCTCTACCAAACCACGCCTCAAGTGTTACGTCGAACATTTGCACAAAATATTTCCCCACATCATTCCTAACCCATTCATCAAATATTTTAATAAGAAAATTACCGTATGCCTCCGGCTTAACAGACCATTCAGTAACTTCAGCCTGCTCTTTATAGTCCGGAGATACAAGTGATAACCCATAAACATTTTGATTGTTTGATGATCTTTCAACAATTGGTATAAACTGCATAAATCCACTGCCTATCTCTTTCAGAAAACGATAAATTTCGAGCGGATGTTGTGAATTATGATCTTGAACTACGGTCAGCGTATTGAATTCAACATTATGTTTTTTAAGTATGTCCAATCCATTAATTACTTGATCGAATGTAGGTTTTTCTCCTTTGGTAACCCGGTATTTATCATGAAATTCTCGTGGACCGTCAATTGATAATCCGATTAAAAAATTATTCTTTGAAAAGAATTCGCCCCAACTATCGTCAAGCAAAACACCGTTTGTTTGAAAAGCGTTTTCAATTCTTTTACCGTCAGCATATTTTTTTTGAAGACCAACAACCCTCTCAAAATATTCAACACCAAGCAGAGTCGGCTCTCCCCCCTGCCATGCAAAATTTACAATAGGTGTTTTATGTGCTTCAATTTTTTGTTTTATAAACGCTTCAAGTACTTTATCTGTCATCCTAAAATTCGATTTAGGATAAAGATTTTCCTTTTCCAGGTAGAAACAATATTTACAATCAAGATTGCATAATGGTCCTATTGGTTTTGCCATTACATGGAAACCATGCAAACCTTTATCTATTTGTAAAGCTTCCGCCAAAATATTTCCTTTTATTCTATAATAGAATTTAATGATACAATTTTTGTTTCTATATATAAACTAAATTTATTCCTGTATAAGAATATAAACGTTCCCGTTTCCATCACCATCGGAATTAAATATTACGTTGTTAGTCCCAGCTATAAATGTATTATGAACATCCCTACATTCGGGACCCGGGAAAGTTGCGCCATGATCAAATACTCTTTCTCCCACAATTTTATTCCCTTCAATTCTCCAAAATTTTAGACAAGGATCAGCATGATTGCCTGTACCTACAAACAAAGAAGCATCATAATTAGCACTCATATCCGCGTCCCATTCTTTTTCGTACTCAAAATTCATTTTCTTATCAAGATCATAAAATCCCAACCAGTATTTAGGGTTATCCCCTCTTTCCTTTTTTAGGTAACAAGCTTTTGATCCATCTGGGACCCAGAACGGATGTGAGACTCCCTCTTTTCTTCCCACGGCTTCAATAATTTTTTTTTCTTCTCTGTCTTTTAAAGACATGTAAAAAAACATTTTCGCATCTTCAATTTCTTTTCTAGCATAAATTACACCTGGTTCTTTCCAAGCAGTGCTCAAATTAACATGACTTAGCTGCTGTCCCGGTCTTTCAATTTCTTCAACACCACTTCCGTCAACATTAATAAAAATCATTTTACTCGATTCAACATCCCCTTTTTCACCTTTTATTGCAGTGAGGGCAATTATTGAACCGTCAGCACTAGCAGTTAAAGAATTTCCTTTCTTGAAACCCTCCGGTAGTCTATAAAGAAAAGTATCTTCAAATGTTTTTAAATTAATTTTACGTAATGTAGCTTCAGGTTTGTAATAATAAATTACTTCGTTTGTTTTATTAGAACAAATATTACCATGCCCGTCATCTTTTATTTTTTCAGGGAAATCCGTAACCTGTGTTATTTCGCCAGTAGATAAATCACAGTAAAACAGATTCCATGTACCAGTTCTGTTAGAAACAAATGCAACTACATTCATTTCCGGAAAATATGAATCTGTTGTAAGATAAAATTTTGAATCCTCTGCCGGACTTGTTGTTATCTGAATTACTTTAAAACCGTCTATAAGAGCCGGATGTTCTTTCCATTCAGCAGGATATTTCTTACCAATATATCCCTTAACATAATTTACAGGAGGATTCATTTCGAGTAATTCTTCCAATGTTTTCTTTCCACCATCGCCTTTTTTAGTTAACGATTTATCCGAGCAACTATATAAAGAACCAGCTAAAAGAAGAATGAATAGTAAAACTGCTAAACTATTCAATGTTTTCTTAACAAAGATTGCAATTATATTTTTCATTATCTATTTATCCTTATTCAATATTTTTATTTCAAATAACTGTCTTGTTCCGTCTTCTGTTATATTAGGTACTAGCAGTGCATCGCTTGTTCTGTTCCATCTGGGAGCAGGATCCACTCTAAGCTCTCCCTCGTTATTCTCCCAAGTATTCAATGGAGGCGTGTGTACGTAGGCCATATCGGAACGACGGAAAATTATATAGCGGCTTTGCGCAAGCTCATCGTTTTTCCAGCTAACTGCAAGCCATTTACCGTCGGGTGAAAGAGCGGTATCTCCACCGGTTTTTGGAAGTATTTCCGGATTACCTACCTTTCCTACAATCTTTTTTAATGGAATGCTGTAAATAATTTGATCTTTTTTAGTACTGCCTATAATTTGATCATTTTCAATCCACTCAGGGTGTCCTCCATAATATTGATGAACTGTTAATTCTGTTCCATCGGGTTTAATAGTGCAAGGTGTGTTTACATTTTTTTCACGAGTTAAATAACCGGCTCTTACATAAAAATAAATTAGATCATCTTCGCGGTTCCACAAGGTGTGATTTATGAACAGCTCATATTTTGTTGCATCTTCATCATAAGGCTCAATTGCTTTAGCAAGTTGCTCGAATGATACCAACAGTTTCTTTTTTCCTGTATTAACATCAATAATAAAAACCCCGTCATTTGCCGGATGTAAAACTCCCGGTGCCCAGTCATAAGCTTCGGGATAACCGGTGACGGGACGAAGTCGGGCAATTCTGCCGTAATTTATTGCAAGAAATTTTCCTCCGTTTTGTGCAACCCCCGAATTGCCGACAGGGGTATCATCGTATTTATATTCTTTTACTCTTTCTCTTTTTTCAATATCATAAAGCACTGCAAAAACTTTATTTGTTTCTGGATCTCTATCATTGAAAAAGAATTGTGTTTCCGGAGCTTCCGGGTTCCAGTAAAACATTGTCCCTTGCTGAAAATTCCACGCATGAGTTTTCTCGATTGGAATAATTTTATTGTCATTCTCAGTATCAATAAGAATTATTGTAGCCGCCTCGGTCGGCTTCGGCATATGATCTGTAAAATCAATCTCCATTGCTACAATATATTTTCCTGATTCATTCCACGGTATTGTTTTTACATGACCGATATACCCGAAGAAATGGTTTTTCGGTCCTTTTGTTATCTGTTTTATTTCTACATCAAAATCCTGAGCATTTAATGGTAAAACAAAAAAGCATACCACCATACTCAGCATGAAAAAAGTTATCAAGTTTTCAATCCAAGTTTTTAACAAATTGTTTGTTTTATCATATCGCATAACAGCTCCTAAGAGAATAAAGAACATTCTGATTAATGGTTAAAAAATATTGTTAAATTTTAGTCATACTTTGGGACAACTGGTTTACTTTGAATACCGGAGAATTCCTTAGCAACAATTTGGTATCCTTTTATATTATCATCAATAATTTCAGAAAATGATGTAATCTCTATATCTAATGTTGTAGCCAGATCTAAATTACCGTCTTTATATTTCCTGAAAACCAAATAACCTTCAATTTCTAATCCATTTGATTTTGACCACGATAATTCAACATTTCCATCAGACTTAATCATTTTTGCATTCTTAACTTGTTCCGGCAGCCGGACTAAGGAGACAAATACATGAGGATGTTTTATTCCGTACCTAGAAGAATTATAAATAACCTTTGTTGCATCGGGAGATAATTGCGGAAGAGGTAGACCGGTCGAGTTCTTTTCTCCACTTTCAGTAAGGTAATCTGATTGATATTTTACAATTTTACTAATCTCACCGGTTTCATAATCAACGACACAAATCCAACCTCCATAAGGATCATCTTTTTTTTCTTTTACATCTGTAACAATATATTTACCATCAATGGACCATCCGAGAGTGTGATTTTTCAGTTCCGGAAAATTCTTAACAATATCGCCTTCGGTATTTAAAATAAGCAAACTGCGTATCCCTTCTTTATTGTCTCCGTAAAAGCAAAAGTTTTCTCCGCCAGGCCGCCAGCTTGGGCTTGTGGATTTACCCTGGTAAATCTGTGTTTTCTTTTTGGTGTTAATATTAACAAGCCAAGAAGTTTTAGGATCTTCAGAACGGTTTACGAAAATTGTTAGATCTGGAGATTTTGTAAATCTTATTCTGTGCATTGGCACATCTATCGGTATTTTAATACTCTCATCTTTACTTATAGAATAAACTTCTAAAACAGATTCTTCCTTATCCTTCGCCCCAAGTAAAAGATGATCTCCATCCGGATGAGGAGGTGAAATTTCCGATATATAGTTTTCGGTTTTATATATTATTTCTGCATTACCAGAATTTATATTAAAACTCCAGACATATGAGAAAAATTTATCACTTGTTAAGTAGTACAGAATCTCAGGACGCTTAAAATCCCATTCAACTTTACCTTTCGGTTTTCCTTTAATATTCAGTTTTTCCGGAGAGGAAGTTAAGCTTCTGCTTATATAGCAATTCCCCACTCTATCCCGGAATAAACCCATCGATCCATTAGCGTTATAAAACGGAACATCCATAAACTGATGATTTGCGAAATCCATTCCTTTAGATACCTGCCAGGTAGTACCCACGGTATCAACTTCTGCAAGTTGGCAATAGTATTTATTCAAAATAGATGTAATCAGAAACAACAATACTAAGCGTACAAATGAATGCATAAGTTTTATCCTTTTGTAAAATAAATTTCGAACAATCTCAAACTTAATATTCTGAATTAGTAGTTTTACTTTTTTTATAAATCTTCAGCTGATTGAGAAATTCATACAGTTGAAATTCACAGGATATATGGCATACCGATGCTGCAGTGCTATCCTTGTAAAATATCCTCGTCGGTAACTTCCACTGTTTTATGCATTATAGAATTTCTTAATATTTCAATCATTCTTTATTAAGAACAACCGGTTTACTTTCCAAACCCGAATATTCTTTGGAAACAATATAATAGCTATCTAAATCCTTATTATCTTTTTCGATGAATGAGGTAATATCTTTTTCAAGTGTTGCTACCAATTTTGTATTTCCGTCTTTATATTTTCTGTAAACAAGATAATTCTCTATTTCCAATCCACTTGCTTTTGTCCAACTCAATTCAATATTTTCTCCCGCTTTTTTAATACTCGTATCTTTAACATGTTCAGGTAAACGCACTAATGAGACAAATACATGCGGATAATCTATCCCATAGCGGGATGAATTGTAAACAACTTTTGTAGCATCGGGAGACAATTGTGGATGTGGATGACCTGATGAATTTTTATCTCCATCGTCTTCATCGAAATCGGATTGATGTTTTACAACTCTTTGTATTTCCCCGGTTTCAAAATTTATAACACAGATCCAGCCGACATAAAGACCTTCTTTTTTTTCTTCAACATCAGTTACAATAAACTTACCGTCAATAGACCACCCCAAATGATGGTTAGTTAGCCCAGGAAATACTTTGATAATTTCACCATCTGTATTTAATACAAGCAATTTACGTTCACCATCCACATCGTTACCATAAAAACAGAAGTTTTTTCCGCCTAGGCGCCAGCTTGGGCTTGTAGATTTCCCCTGAAAAATCTGTGTTTTTTCTTTAGTATTTACATCCACCAACCAGGAGGTTTTCGGTTCTGCCGAACGGTTAATGAAAATTGTAAGATCTGGAGATTTTGTAAATCTTATTCTGTGCATTGGCACATCAATAGGTATTTTAATACTCTCATCTTCACTTATAGAATAAACTTCTAAAACCGATTCATCCTTATCCTTTGCCCCAAGTAAAAGATGATCTCCATCCGGATGAGCGGGTGATATTTCAGAAATATGGTTTTCCGTTTTATATATCATTTCCGCGTTACTTGTTTTAACGTTGAAGCTCCAGAGATACCAAAAAGATTTATCTTTAGTTAGATAGTAAAGTATGTTTGGGCGTTTAAAATCCCACTCAACTTTACCTAACGGTTTTTCTTTAAAATTAACTTTCTCTGGGTAAGAAGTCAGCCCTTTGCTTATATAGTAAATACCTTTTTTATCTTTGAAAAGAGCCATTGATCCGTTAGCGTTATAAACCGGGACATCTGTGTACTGATGATTTGCAATATCCAAACCTCTAGATATTTGCCAAGTTGTACCTACAGTATCAACTTTTTCAATTTGACTGTAAGATTTATTTTCAATAGCCGAAAGCAATAACAGCAAAGTAAAAACAATTAAAGTATTTAAATGGTGCTTGCTTTTATTAAATGATCTCATAATTCCTCTTTCTGTTTATGTGTTAATATTATTTCTTATTTAAGGCTGTTACTTTAAGATTATTGTACTCTCCGATTAATGGCGCCATCTGCCTAAAACCGATTTTTCCTCCGACGAGAACCGGTCCATATTTTTCGCCGTCATCAAACCATTCGAATATTTGGAGATCGTTTATATATAGTTCTACTGTGGGTCCGTACTTTACAACTCTAATATTATAGGGAGGCTTCGCAAATTCTACACATGGTATAGGGTCGGGACCTTGAATAACCATGTTATGTCCGTAACTTTTACGTAAATTACAAAGTTGAAAATCTCTTATTTTTTTATTTCTTCTGAAATAGGAAACATGTAGTGCGTTTATATCTCCATGATGATATTGTTTGTAATCACCACTTCGTTTATTTAAGGAAGCAGAGAATAAGTCTTCTCCGTTTTTCCCTTTTGCCGAAAAGAAAAGGATACATAAACCGGGTTCTTTTATTGGATAAAAATCCCAGCTGATTGCGACATTATCAGGGAAATCCTCAGGGCACCAGTAAACAAGATTTGCTTTTTGTTTTAGAGAAGCATCGAGCGAATTTTCTATTCTTAATCTGTCGTTCGGGAAAGAAATATCGGCAACACCTTCCAGGACAAAACCTTCGACATCAGATTGACTGCTTAATGAATTTTCATAAATTGTTTTCACTTCGTCATATTTTTTATAAAAGACTTTTTCAATCAAAACGTCTTTTTTACTACCCTCTTCATCGTTTGAAAATTTTAATCCCGAAGCAAATCCTAATCTGCTCATTCCTGCAGCACCAGCGATTAGTGCTGCGGATTTCATCCAATTTCTTCTATTAAACTTGTTGTCGAACATATTTACTCCTTTATTATTCCTCGGACGGTTTTACAAATATTGCTTTGTTAAGCTTACAGTCAAATTGCTTATTATTAATAAACTTTATCATTTCTCCTCCGGCAAGCAGCACCGGTCCATATCCGTGCATTGCATGAACACTAGTCGGGCGATTAAAATAATAGACATTATCGTTTGCGAAAGTTGTCCCAACACAAATTCCGTCAACTTGTCCGTTTGGCAATATGTTAGAGGCAATAGCATTCCACCCGGCAATTGCAACAGGGGCATAAGTATAATCTATCCATCCATTATTTATACCGCGTGTAATTGCGTATGAGAACATAGCTGTACCGGATGTTTCCAAATAAGTACTTTCTTTATCGAGCATATTGTGCCAAAAACCAGTTCCATCCTGAACCTCGGCTAGCCCGCGTGTATTGGCCCTAAGAATTTTTATTACTTCATCTCTTCCCTCATAATTTTCGGGAAGTACAGATAGAAGTTCAACCATTGCCATCATTGCCCACCCGTTTGCACGAGACCAGAAAAATTTCGGATCATCCGGATTGTGAGCATTCCAACCATGATCGAAAAGTCCCTTTTCCCAAACAAATAAACGTTCCGACATTTGTATTACCTGCTTTACAGCATCATCATAATATGAGTTATCGCCGGTCAGTTTACCCATTTGTGCGAGGAATGGAATAGACATATAAAAATCATCGGTCCAAAGCGATTTTGGTTCAGGCCTTTGTCTTGCGAGGGTTCCGTCTTCAAGCCTGAATTGCTTATGACTGATATACTCTGCAACAGTATCTATCATATCACGGTATCTTTGGTCGCTATGCCTATTATAGATTTTAATTAATGCAGCGCCTATGGATCCGCAATGATCAAGAGCAGACATGCTAATTATTCTATCCAGCTGTCTTTTATTCGTTCCGAATTTTGCATCAACCATCCTGAAATACGGAAGGTTATCGAAAATGAAATCATAATTCTTTATCGCATAATCTAAATAAGATTTATCCCCGGTAACTTCAAAAACAAGATCCATTCCTGCATAAACTACTCCCATTGTATACGTCCATGTATTAAACTCTCCGGTTCGTACATCAATTTCAGCATCTTTATTAGGGGATGAAAAATCCGTTATCTCTTTGAAAGTATCTTTGTTGATTATTTTATAGGGAGTAGAAGCTACAAAATAATTCTTCTCTCTATCCAATACGTTTTTAATACTTTCTATACTTGGAATATTGTAATTAACCGGGTATTTTATGTCTTGATCAGCATCAAGGACATAGTTACCCTGTCCGTTTGTTTGCGAATAGATATCAGTAGCAAATAAAAATAAAAGAGCTGCTGTTAATAAATTTAAGAATAGCCTCCATCGTTTCATTTAGTAACTCCTATTATATTAGACTTTTTAATTTTTTTGTCTTTCATTTTGCGATCTATTTATATTGTAATAATTTTCTAGAGTTAGAAACTTCCCTCTGCACCGATTTCCTAATTATTCCGATTCTATTTCATCATCATCCCGTATCTTATCACCAGGCCAAACTATTATTTCAGAGTCGGCAGCGTCATATTCCGGCAACCATTTCTTAAGTTCCTCTTTTACACTGATATATTTTTGGTCGTCTGCGAGATTTTTCCATTCCATTTCATCATTCCGATGGTCGTAAAGTTCTTCCGTTCCATCATGATAGCGGATGTATCTCCAATCCTCCGTTTTAACCGAATGATTTCCATGCAAGTAAGTTGTAACGGCAGGATATCTCCATGAAGAAGAAGGATTTTTAAGAAGTGATACAAAACTGTGACCTTCATTATCAATTTTTCTTTGAACTCCACAGAGTTCAACAATAGTCGGATAAATATCTAAAAAGCTGATAGTTCGTTTACACCTTGCACCTTTTGGAGTTAAACCCGGAACTGAAATCATTAAAGGAGCTCTTGTGGCTTCTTCCCATAATGTGCTTTTTTTCCAGTGAAGTTTTTCGGTAAGGTGCCATCCATGGTCACCCAAAAACACTATTATTGTATTATCTGCATAATCACTTTTATCTAATGCGTCAATCATCTTACCAACCATCGCATCAGCAAAACTAACTGCAGCTAGATAAGCTTTAACAAATTCTCTTTCTTTCCCTTCTCCTTTAATATCATAGTAAGTTTTTGTTTTGGCAATTTTCTTGCCTTCCTTGGGCACATCATCAAGATCATCTTCTCGCATCTTGGGCATTATCAATTTACCGGAGTCGAATTTATCGAAATACTTTTGCGGAACATCCCAATCCAAATGCGGTTTTCTTATTCCGCAGGCAAGGAAGAAAGGTTTATCATGCTTTTTGTTCAGTTGCTTGATACAGTATTCAACGGTCTTAAAATCACCCATTTCGGAATCATTAACCTGCAAAGGAGCATATTTCAGTCCGGCAACTTCAACCGAATTCTCTTTCGAAGGTTTAGGATCCGGGGTTGTTTGGTCATCTAAAGCAGGATAAAATTTATCCCAAGAATCAGGATCAGGAAATTTTCCGTGGTAGATTTTTCCCGCACCTGCTGCAAAGTATCCGTTTTTCCTCAAGTGCTGAGTTAATGTAAATGCATTCTTTCCCTTAGCTGATAATCTAAACGGCTGGCGATTTCCATAAACTCCCGTTGTCGAGGGACGTAAACCTGTCATCAAACTTGCTCTTGAAGGGTTGCATATAGGTGCAGTACAGTAAGCTTTTTCAAAAACGACACACCGCTGGGCAAGCTTATCAATGTTCGGTGTTAATGTGTCATTATTTCCGCCAAGTGCCCCAATCCAGTCGTTTAAATCATCACAAACAACAAATAGAACATTCGGCTTTTCAGTATCATTTATTGCAAATGAGCCAAACGATGGCAGAACAGCAGCTGCCGTGCCTAATGCAAGTGTTTTAATAAACTGCTCGCGTGTAATATTTTCACTCAATTTACACCTTAATATTTTGATTATTGAATACTTGCTTTCAAAAAAAACACTTCCCTTTTAAGTACATCAAGATCTAGTTAAGCTTGGGAAACAACAATTATTATAGCGCAAATATCGCCGCATTGTTCAACCAGTTACATTTCCGAATTTATATCCTGGTTCATATTCGGGATTTTTTTGCATCATCTGCGCATTAACTTCAGAGCGCCAGTTTTCCATTTTATTAAAAAGCTCTTTTACTAATTCAGGTTTTTCATTAACAAGATTTCTTTGTTCGCTGATATCACTTTTCAAATCGTATAGTTCAAATGCGCCGTCTGATTCTACGCCATCAATACTTTCTTCAAACCATTCTATGAGTTTATAATTACCAGATCTTAATGCGCCAGATGGGGCAATCCCGCCAGGATGATAATGCGGATAATGCCAATAGAGAGCATCACGAGAAATATTCCCTGAACCTTTTAGCAGCGGCAGAATATCTAATCCGTCTTTCTGATATTTATTATTTATACCTGCAGCGGACAAAAACGTAGGGAAGAAATCGATACTTGACACAGGCTCGCTGCAAGTTGAACCGGCTTCAACAAATCCAGGCCAGCGTACAATCATCGGTTCTCTGATTCCACCTTCATAAAGCTGCGCCTTCCCGCCGCGCAATGGTTTTAAATATTCTTTCGCACTTGAGCATCCGTTATCGGAGAAATAAACTACTATCGTATCATCGACTAAGTTCAATTCATCCAGTTTATCCATTATTTTCCCGATGCTTTCATCAAGTGTTTCAACCATCGCCCCAATCTTCGGAATGTTCATATCAATTTCTGAACCTTCTTTTGTTTCATACTTTTCTATCAATTCTTTTCTCTCCATTTTGGGACTATGAATTGAATGATGAGCAACATAACAGAAGAAAGGTTTTGATTTATTTTTTTCTATAAATGAAATTGCCCGTAATGTAATTGCTTCAACATGATGGGGATCTTTGTACGGATCATCTGATGATTTTGGTTTTACAGTAGTATACACTTCATCAAACCCCTGAGAAGCAGGATCGCCCGGTCGATTCGGAGAATAATTTTTGTCAATATTCAAATGCCATTTACCGAAATGTCCCGTAATATATCCTGCTTCTTTTAGTGCTTCGGCAATAGTTATTTCATCAAGTTTTAACTGCTGAGTCCAGTCAGGAAGCAACAATTTCTCTTTGCCACTTACTTTTGCTCCAGGTATGTAATCAGTTAAATTTAGCCGAGCTGGATATTTGCCCGTCATAATGCTTGCACGCGTCGGAGAACAAACCGGACAAGCTGCATATGCATCGGTGAAAAGCATTCCTTCATTCGCTAGTTTGTCTATATTCGGTGATTCGTAATATTTATTTCCGTAGCAGCTCATTTCATGCACACCAAGATCATCGGCTAAAATAAATACTATATTCGGCGGCTGTTTAACAGCTATACCTTTCCCGAATAACAACGGCTGAAATGAGGCTGCGGCTGTTAATGCTCCTAATGTCTTTAAAAATTCCCTTCTTGTTTTATCCATTTTTATTTCCGATTATAGATTTAATCTTCGCAAAGTGTCAATCTCTCTAATCCAATTTCTCCAATTCACTACATACTCTTATATAATCGCAAAGAACACTAATATTATCATTGAATACCGCACTGCTTATTCTGTCTTTAATGATATACTCACCGTTCCATTTTTTATTAGGGACTGCTTTTTTGTATTTATCATTTTGGGTTATCCATCTTCCCTTTTCATCTTGAGAAGAAATTATTTTATTCACTGACTCTTCTAATTCACTTTTTTGCTTTAGTAATTCTTCCCTGGTAGGTTTACTCATTAAAGAAGAATTATTTATATTTTCTTTACCAGAAATATTTTTAAAGCGTTCAGTCGCTTTACTCAACAAATCGCTCAAATCCCTTTCATAACCATACCCAGTAGATCTCTCAGGACTTAAGTTCCTGAAATTGTCAACTCTTATTCTACCTCGATTATAATACATTGGTTTATTCGTATATAATTCAACAAACCGCGGCCATTTACCATTCGTGAGTTTTACACTCTCAACCCAAATCAAGGCATCTGTAATTGGTAACAGAAATTCATCATCTCCGGTTAATTCATAAATATCCATAAGGGTATTAACATTGTTTAATGTAACTGCAGGACAAACACTGGGTGGTTCAAAAGCTCTTGCCCAAGCCGGTTGAAGAAACTCATTATACTGCTGACCCCATCCCGGTTGAGGCGGCGGAAGCTGTGAGATATAAATATAGTTGCCGGCTTTTACAACACTTTCATAAAATTCTGTTTGCTTATAAAATTTATGTGCATCTATCATAACATCGACACATTTATTAATACCGCCATCATTAAAAGTAGCATAGTCATGGTAGTTCCCTTGTTGGGGATATTTATGCGGCCATCCGCCCTGTTCCAATTGAGTTTTTAACATCATATCCAATGCTTTCATTACAGACTGATGCAATGCGCCATCCTTCATTTCTTGATCTAGTGCCATTAGAAAACGTACAGCACTTTGCGTTTGATTATCGTCAAAACTTACAACGGTTTTTTTCAGTTTCCTTTCGAAATAAATTCTATGATCCCAACCGCCGTATTCATTCTGACCTATAATCAATGCTTGGCCGGCTTCCCTTGCGTATCGTAGGAATGTATTATCTCCCGTAACTTTAAATGCATTTAGAAATGCGAATCCAACTGCAGGTGTTCCCGGGGGTTGAACTTCAATCGTATAATCATCAGTCGAAACTTCACCCCATTTTTCTTTCAAATCTGTCGTATAGTAATAAACGTATCCACCGTTAATATTAATAGAATGAAAATATTCTATCCCCTTCTTCATTGATTGTAAGGATTCTTTTAAAAGGTCATTTTCCCCAAACCCATACAAAATTATGTTGATATGGAAAAAAGAAGCGATCAATAAAATCAATAAGTAATAATTACTCTTCCGCATTGAATAACCTTTTGATATAAATAAATATTGTATCATTTAGTATTGACACCAAACGTTACATCATCAACAAAATTATTAATTTTTATATGTGCATCATTTAAACTAATTCTAGATTTTCCGTTAATTTTAAAATTTATGAATTGAACGCCTGAGATTTTATGTTCATTATTCAAGCCTGACATTGTCGATTCCTTAGGCCAAAAGCCTGCGGCAGTACAATTTTTAATGATTACATTCTTAATTTGTCCGGCTTTTTTCACATAACTCTTAGCATCGCTAATACTTCTGAAGTTAACATCAAAATCAAGTAATCTTTGTCTGTTGTCCTCAAACAACTTTTCAAAATGATTGTTTATGTAAAAAATGTTTTCAAATGTTGCCCCGTCTCTTGAATAAAGAGACATCCCTCTGTCTGACTCAACTATTTCATTGTTTTCAAAAGTAACATTTGAGATATTTCTTCTTGTTTCCGTACCGAGTTTCATTGCTGATTTTTTGGTCAGGAAAACACAGTTCTTTACAACAATATTATGGGAATCTTGCAGCAAATTGGAATTGCCTGACGTTTTAATGGCGATATTATCATCGCTGCAGTACATAAAACAGTTATCAACGGTTACATTTGTTGCTCCGTCAGGATCAATACCGTCTGTATTATAAACCTTTCGGTCGTTTATCATTTTAATATCCCGGAAAGCAACATTATCTGAAGCAAGTATATGTGTATTCCATGCAGCCGGGTCACGCAGCATTATTCCCTCAACAACTACATTTTTAGAATCCCTAACGCGGATTAAGTTAGCAGGTTTACCCTGCTGACGAACAATGGCGCCCTGTCCGTCGATTATTCCTCTTCCCCATATTTTCACATTTTCCGCCTCGCCAATTAATATCAGGCGGCTATATGTCATCTTCCAGCCTTTATTAGTATAGTTTTCAGGATCATTTACCTGATCTGCTTCCTGAAACCCTTCATCCTGAGGGTAATCTTTTCTATCCGTTGAACCGAGAATTACTGCACCGGGGGCAAGGTAAATTTGAGAGTTTGTCTTTAATTCCAAAGTTCCGGTCAAATAAACTCCAGCAGGGAAATAAAGTATTTTTCTCTCAACGGCTGTTTCATTGATTGCATTCTGAATTTTTAAAGTTTCAATTTGCTTTCCTTGCACATCAACTAGATAGTTATTAATACTTACAACTTTGTTATCCACAGTGTCCGGAGTTTCATTCAAAATTTGGTTTGCAAAAATAAACAGTCTTTCAAGCTCATTTACATATACAACAAGTTTTTTGGGTACTTTTAATTTCAGTTTGATTTCGTTTCCTTCACATTCAGATTCAATTTTGTAACGAACCGGACTAATTGAGTAGGACTTAACCTTATTAGGTAAGGTTATTTTTATTTCGGTTTCACCTTTCATCCCGAAGTTTGTATAATGTATATCTTTATAATGCTCAACAAACACATCACTGCCGTTAACATTAATATCGAAGACTTCACTTTTTTCAGCTTTGTACAGAACCGGATATTTTTCAATATAATTTTCATATGAGCCGTAGAATACCAAACTGATTATTATCACCGGTAAAAGGGATAAAACAATTCCTTGAGTTATTTTTGAACGAGTTTTCATAATCAACCTATTTTTCCGTCCAACCCGGCAAAGAGACAGTTGCCTGGTAATTTGAATAATTGTATAAATCATTTCTTACAGGCTTATAAAGGTCCCCTTTTTTAGGATTATCGCTCTGTGTATACACCCAAATTTCGTATGGATCCCAAACAACGATTTCATCTCTTGCATCTCCGTAAATATCTAACACTGCATTGCATAAATAAGGATGTCCGTCGCCGGGGAAAGTCATTACTCTTCTGCCTTTGCCATCGTAAACTCCACCTTCATCTACATCCGGAGATAACACAAAATATTCAACACCGTTGCCTGTCCAATTCAAAGGTAGCATCATACTTCCTTGCTGCACGGGTTCAATCTGATTATAGATATTCCCTTCGGAATCGTAGAAAGTTATTATTCCCTGGTTGCCGTGAAAATTAACTGATACCGTTTCCAGCCCAGGTAAATCTTCCCTGAAATTTGCTACAGAGGGATTCTGTACATGACCTACGTAATGATGCTGAGATATATTACCATTAAGATCGGTTCTAAAATATCCTTCATCGCTTGCCGCATACATCATTTGGAGTCCTTTTTGTTTGTTAGGGTTAAAATCCACTATCGCTACTCCATCAGCATGTTGCTCTATCCCTTCAAGACTCCAAAGTTTTTTCCCATCGTTATCGTATAACGAATAGTCAATAGCCAGTTCATCTTTGCCGTCATTGTCAATATCAAATGCATAGGGATAATGTCCTGTATTTGTTTGGGCCTCCCAAATTAGTTCTAGATTGTTATTGTAAATCCAGAAGTGATTATATCTATTCTTTATTAGTATATCGCCGTCAAATCCATTTCCACTTATATCACAAAAGAACAGACAATCACCTAAAATATTTTGTCCTTCTTTTCCATCAATTATATCATGGGGAGTATCAATTTCGTTTATTTTTTCCCCGGTTGCGCCATCAACTACAATCAGTTTTCGATTCATACAATAAACAACTTCAGTCTTTCCATTATTGTCTATATCATGTATCTGAAACGGAACATCTGTGGTCTGGAAAAATTTAAAAAGGTCCGGCTTTCCAATCTGCCAAAGCCTTTTACCATCGAATGTCATAGCGGTTAAGCATGAAAGCTCATTATTATCCCCTCTAGGACCGTAGCTCATTATTTGTCCCATCAAAACATCAATCTGACCATCATTATTGAGATCGCCAAAACGGAGATTACGGCCTACACCGAAACCGGGAGTTTCTATCTTTTTCCATAATACCATTTCGGGATTGCTATTCTGAAGCCTACGTTCCTCTTTTTTTCTTAATTTTCTTTTTTCCACATATTTTGAATAAGCTTCCTCAGTAGTTGTAACTAATACAGATTCATACTTAGTAGGGATATCCGACATTAAACCAATTTTACCTGAAGGATAGTTAGAATCTTCAGCGTTCAACGTTGGTCCGTCCATTATAGAAGCAGTTATTTTATCGCCCTTTACACTTACGTTAAGAGTTATATATGTTCCTGTTTCATAAATGTAACTTTTTTCATCCAGTATTTTTTCGTAAGGTTTGTGGAATGCGGTTGCATTCTTTACCATTTTTAATATTGCTTTATCATTATTAATACCGAAAAAATAATAGCATCGATCGTTCTGATATCTGAACAATATACCGCTTTGTTTTTCCGTCGATTCGGGCTGCATTGAAACGGTTAACGTATAGTCAGTCCAAAGTGAATCACCTGTGATTATCGTTGGGTGAGTAAAATTCTCGGGATTATTATAGGTCTGAACTAAAATCTTTTTCTTGTTCTCTTTATATATCCACCATGCTCTTTGGCTTCCAACAGCTTCATTCTGAGCAGAAACCGACCAACCGAATTTTGATGCTGCCTCTTGAACAAAATGATATTCAGCATATGCTTTAACAAAGCTGGACACCATTCTGACTGGAAATTTTTTAAAGTTTTCCTTTAATAAAAATTTCTCTTCGCTATTATTATCTTGAGCATAAGACACACAAGTAATCATTACAAGTAATAGAAAGAACAATTTCCCATCAAATTTCATTTTACTCTCCCATTGCGCTTATTTATAATTAGCACTTTAAATTCCTTAAGAATGTACCTTGACGCATCACCAATCATTTTGTCCAGCCCGGTGATGAGAAAGTTGCCTGGTAATTCGAATAATTGTATAATTCATTCCTTGTAGGTTTATAGAGCTTACCCGTTTTAGGATTGTCATCTTGAGTATAAACCCAAATTTCATAAGGGTCCCAAACAACTACTTCATCTCGGGAATCACCTGTTATATCGAGCGTAGCATTGCACATTACAGGATGTCCGTCCCCTGGAAAAGCAACCACACGTCTTCCCCAGCCGTCATATATTCCGCCTTCCATAACATCCGGAGATAGTACAAAGTATTCTTCACCGTCTCCTTTCCAATTTAGAGGCAGCATCATACTTCCATGCTGGACAGGTTCAAATTGTTTATAAATATTTCCCTCACTGTCGAAATAAGTGACAATACCCTGATTACCATGAAAGTTTATCGATACAGTTTCTAATCCTGGAAGATCATCTCTATAATTTGCACTAGAAGGGTTTTGTACGTGGCCGATGAAATGATGCTTTAATATATCACCTTGCAAATTGAGCATAAGAGCTCCTTCATCACTTCCTGCCCAAAATATTTTTGGTTCGCTATCTATGCCTGGATTAAAATTTAGAATTGCTATACCATCTGCATGCTGTTTTAATTCGTTATGGCTCCAAAGTTTGGTGCCGTCGTCATCATACATAGCGTAACCGATCGCGAGTTCATCTTTGCGGTCATTATCTATATCATATGCAAAAGGATAATGCCCGATTTGATTATCTTTTGTACCGGTAACTTCCCAAACAACATCAAGCTGATCATTCAAAACCCAAAAGTTTGTTTGTCGATCTTTAATAACTATGTCACTGTCATATCCCTTCCCTGAGAGATCACAAAAGAAAAGGCAGTCGCCCAAAATATTTTCGTAACGCGTTGCAGGAGGTTTAGCTAATGGTGTTGGTTTTTTGTATTTGGTTTTTCCGGTCGCACCGTCTGCTACAATTATTTCGGAGGATTTACAATATATAACTTCATTTTTCCCATCATTATCTATATCGTGTATTTGAAAAGGAAGGTCGGTTGTAAGAAAATATTTAATTATATCCGGTTTACCAATTTGCCACAACTCTTCACCATCAAAGGTCATAGCTGTAAGACAATAAAGTTCGTTATAATCCCCTTTCGGTCCGTGGTTTTCCACTTGACCAATTAATACATCTATTTGACCGTCGTTGTTCAAATCACCGAAGCGGAGATTTCTTCCGACGCCAAATCCGGGCGTTTCAATTTTCTTCCATAATTTTAACTTAGGATTTGCGGCTTGTAAACGGAGTTCTTCTTCATCTCGTAGTTTTTCTTGCTTAGTAATCTTTTCATATTCATCTTTAGAGGTAGTAACCAGCACGGAATAAAATTTTGTAGGAACATCGGACATTAATCCGATTTTCCCTTTGGGAAAGTTTTCATCCATAGCTTTTAACTCAGGTCCATTTTCAAACGAAGCAGTAATATCTGAACCATTAACATGTACAACAGCAGTAAGAATTTCACCAGGAGGTGCTTTGTAATCTTTCTCGGCTAAAATTTTAACTGTAGATTTTCTGAATGCATAACCGTGTTTTGCCATCTTCAACACAGCTTTGTTTCCTTCAACCCCGAAGAAATAAAAACATCTATCGTTTTCATATCTAAATAGAATACCGCTTTGCTTTTCGGTAGATGATGGTTTGAACTTAACTGTGAGAGTATAGTCAGTCCATAATGGGTCACCAGCAATAACAATTGGATGAGTATAATCATCCGGGTTATCAAAAGTTTGAGCCATCAGATTTTGGCCGCCCTCGTTAAATATCCACCATGCACGCTGACTGCCGACCGCACCTTCGTGAGTTGAGGAAACCCAGTTTCCTTTAGGTGCAACTTCCGGTAAATAGTGATATTCGGCAAAAGCTTTTACGAAAGCCGAAAACATCCCTACTCTCTGGCTGCTAAAATCGTCTTGCAATAAAATTGCTTCATCCAAATTAACTTTACTGCCAAACAATAGAATTGGGGTATAAAGAATTAATGTGAACAGAATTTTTTTATTTATAATCTTCATCTGATTTCCCTATTATTATTTAATAATTGCTCCAGCAGGTAAATCATCAACTTCTTTTACAACTTCTTTAACATGAATTAAGTTGTTACTTCCGATTACTATATCTTTTGTATCGGTGCCGCCGACTTTTAGAAATTGTTCTGTCCCCGGCAGAGGATTGCAGTTATAGATATATGAATTAATTACATTCTCTAGTTCGATTAAAGGAACTCCAGATAACGGCTTTAAAGTTTTGATTCCTTCCAATTCAAGATTTTCGACTATAGCTGCTTTAACGACCGGACCTTTTTCAACATCAATAGTAATGTTGTGAAGTTCAATATTTTTTGATCTTTCAATTTCAAATCCGGTTTTTGCAGACATGTTGATATCGTTAAAAGTAACGTTATCAATCCATCTCTCTTCTAACCCGATAAGCGCAACAGCTCTGTTTACTTCCGTTGCAGTAATATTGCTGAAATGAATGTTTCTGAATTGAGGAGTTCTTTCGGATAAAGGTTCTTCTTCCGATTTCTTGTATTTCATATTAAGCTTTATCGCCTCTAGACGGATATCTTTCATCACTATATTATCAACTCGTATTTCTTCTACTATTCCGCCTCTTCCTCTCATTGTTTTAATTCTTATTCCTCTATCAGTGCCATCAAAAACGCAATTGGATATTGTTACTTTTCTAACATCGCCCGACATCTCGCTTCCGATAACTACACCGCCGTGCCCAGAAAGCATAGTGCAGTTTGTAATTGTTATATTTTGACACGCTTTACCCCAATCTCTCCCGTCTCTGTCTCTTCCTGATTTAATTGTAATACAGTCATCACCAACACTAATATGGCAGTCTGAAATATGAACATAACTGCATGAGGTTGGGTTAATACCATCAGTATTCGGCGAATCCGGTGGATTAGTAATAGTAATACCTGTTATAGTTACATTTTCGCAGAAGGCCGGGTTGATAGTCCAGAAAGGGGGATTTTGGATGGAGACACCTTCAATTAATATATTTTTAGATTCAAAAGCCTGGAACATCGGCGGTCTTAAAAAGTGACCGCTCTGCCATTGATCAGTATCAGGCGCCTTTACATCTTTATTCAAATCTTTGTGCATCTGCTGGTACTTTGTCCAAGGAACCTCTTTACCATTTTTTGAAGCATCTCTAACAATGTTATTATAATCCCACCATTTTTTACCTTGTCCTTCTATCAAACCTCTACCGCGAATAGCAATATTTTCAACACGATATGCATATAACTGCGGTGAAAAATTCATTCCTACAGTCCCTTCCCAGCGATATTTAATCATAGGCAGGTAATCATCGTAGTCATCGGTAAACTTTAAAATTGAGCCTGCTTCAAGATAAATTGTAATATTACTCTTGAAGTGAATAGGACCTGTTAGGTATTCACCCGCCGGGAAATAAATAGTACCGCCACCGGCTTCCGAGGCGTCATCAATTGCTTTTTTTATAAGATCGGTAACTTTTTCTTTACCTGTATTATCTGCTTTATAATCCAGTATATTTAAGAAAGTACTGCTGCTGTTGTTTGTTTTAGATTGAGCATGCGAAGGACCTGCAGTAATTAAGAGAATTATAATGATGAGTAAATTAAAAATCTTATTAATCTTGAACATGTATGGTCTCCTTAAAATGAAGTTGTAAATTTTTGTCTGTCACTAAATTCAAAAGTGTTTTACTTTTATTTCAACAAAATCAATTTTATTATAACGGGTTCGCCTATTTCATCAGATACATTGAGCAGATAATTTGCCCACTGTTTCGGGGAAGTAACACCGCCATCCTTTTCCCAAGCGCCTGCAAAACCGTATTTTAGTTCAAGTGTACCTTTGGGAAATAGGAAGCCGTAGTTCGGACCGTTATTGGGAATATCTATTAACGTAGTATCATTTTTGATATAAATTTCTTCTGTATCATATTTATTTGTTATTACTATTCCTCTCGCAATAAGATGATTTAGAATACCTGCTTCATAAACATCTTGAGCAATTGCCATCATATATTCCGGCTTTTTTTTATATACGAAGTCCTCATAAATTTGTCTCATACCGGCACCGAAACGTATATCCCTTTTATTCCCGGGGTACTTAGTCATTTTCAATTCAACTGTGGTATATCTTTTTAGGGAAGCGATCGAATAAACAATTTCAAATTCGTATGTGCCGAGATCTGTTCGCCAATCTGTTACTTTTGTTTTTACTATTGCGCGTAACGGGCCGTCTGCTAAAATTTTCGAATCATATTTAGCATCTCTCTCAATTTTCTTTGAAATTGAGTAAGCGTTAGTTGTCCAAGGTCGTGCAATATTTCCGTTTGCCTCTTGAATAAAAATAGAATGGAGCGACATTGTATTTGCTGTCAGAAGAAAATCATGTCCGAATTCTGCAGAAAAGGTATGCTGTGGATGTTTTACTTCACCATAGAAATAATCGAGAGATAATCTCGGAATTGTTTTTCCGATCACGTCAATTTGTGTAGCACCGTAAGTGAGATAAGTCATAATTTCCGATTCCCACAAAGGTTTATATACTGTCCATGGATCGCGGGGACGGTCATCTATAACTGCATTTACCCTCTTCAAAAATTTATTTGCTTTATTTTTGTCTTCACCAAAATTTATTTCAACATCAATAATTTGTTTACTTTCAAAATCGATTTGAAAGAATAATTCATCCCATTTTCCATTTTTATCCAGATCATCCAGCTGAAAAGGTATTTCCCAAGTATTTTTATCCTTCACCGTGGTTATTGAAATAACGGATTTTCCCTCAGGGATATTTAATTCTGTCCTGTTTATCACAACAGGTGCGTCCGGGAATGGATTCTTTAATGAATTTTCAACTGTTACAATGGCTTTATTCTGCGCGACGGCATCATTTAAGAAGGACATTAAAAATATTGTTATTAGAAGTAATATTTTATTTTGCATAATTTACCTACTCTTTTATTAATTCAAATGAATCAAATAATTCACCTGTTGCAGTGTATGATTTATAGTCAAGTAAATTCCCGTCAACGGATATTACCTGAAATAATTGCAGACCATTTCCGGTCTTTACCATAAGGTTTTTATATTTATCATTCAGAGAATAAACCTTGGGACCGCTTACTGAAACAACATAAACGGTTCCTTTTTCATTGTTACCGACTATCTGTCCGTTTTTAAGCTTATAAGTTCGTCCGTAAGCATGATCGTGTCCTTGCAGCACCAGGTCAACTCCATAATTATCATACAGAGGAAGAAGCTTTTCTTGATACTCCCTGCTATCTCTATTTTTACCTGTTGAATACAAAGGCTGATGAATTGATACTATAGTCCATTTACACTTATTGTTTTCAAGCTTTTCCTCTAGCCATGGAAGCTGTGCATTTAAATCTTCACTGCCGTTTAAAACAATAAACCGGACATCCTGATAATCGAAATAATAATTTGTCTCCAATAAATCATCCACGCCATTTGCAGGAAGCGTAAAATGGGGTCGCCAAAGAGGAGTAAGGATTTTTCTCTTATTATCTTCAACCGGATAATATATTAACCCTCTGTATTCATGATTTCCGGCAGCTGGCATAAGAGGAGTCATCCGGGTAATAAAACCTGCAGCATAAAAGAATTCGCCCCACAACTCATCACGGGAAGGATCTGTTATTAAGTCGCCGGCTATGAGCCAGAATGCTGCTTGGGGTGCCTCCGAATAAGCCGCTCGGAAAATTCTCGATACAAACGACTTTAGATAATTTTGCGGATCTCCAAAATAAATAAATCGGAAAGGAGAAGGTTTGTTTGATGCAGTTTTAAATTGGCTCCACTCACTCCATACCGAATCGTGACCAACTTTATAAGTATATAGCGTTTGGGGATTCAAATCGGTCAATGTTGATGAATAATGGTAAACGATATCACCGGTGTTTAGGAGAACTTCCTCAATTTTTACCGGAAAGGATTTTACATTATCAACAAAGCTTGTGTCAGCAGTAGCTTCAGCAACACTTACTTCAGAGTTTATATACATATCCACCGTTCTCCAAGTAACTGAAATACTTTCTGCCGGCTTTTCAGTTAAATTCAAAACTATTCTTTGGGGTGTCCCTTCTTCCTGACCGAAAGCAGAAGAAAATGTTATTAATATTATATAAAGAAAAAACTTCATCATTTTTTCAACCTATAATAACTTAGAAAGATCAACTACAAATAGTTGACGCTTTCCTTCATGAGAGGCTTGCAAGCTGACCTTTTTGTAATCTCTACTCCATGCCGGATGCCCGTCAAGACGAAAAACATTATCATCGCCTAGATCACGCCAATTGACAGTTGGCAAAGTACAGACTACTTCCTCTTTCTCAGCCTTTAAATCAATGAGCCTGAGAAATACAAACTCATTTTTTCCTTCTTTAAATTCATCGTCGGTAATAATGTATCTACCGCTAGGCTCAATACTGGGATGTCCTGTAGCTTTAATTTTATCTGAGAGTATTAAAAATTCAGAACCGTCATATTTGAACATCACGAACCTCTCGGTTCCCCCAATATCGAGATGCCTAATTAAATATTCTCCGTTTGGATGCCAGTTTGGATGACCCCCGCCGCTACCCCATACCGGGTAATCAGGTGTTGTATAAAATATTTCTGAACCGTCAGGTTTAAAAGTTATATTAACCGGATTACGTTGTTTCTGATTACCGTTCATTATACAGCGCAGTACTTGGTAAATTCTTGTGCCCTGCTTATTATACTTGCTATGCCAGAAATAGAAAGTATAATCATCTGTTGGTGGATTTTCAGGGAGTACTGCAGCCGCATCATAAAGGCTTACAATTAATTCTTTTTTGTTTGTCCTCAGATCGGTTTTCCAAATACCTTCGGTTTTTGATGCTCCTTTCGGCAGCTGTTTGTAATTACCTAATTTTACAGGAGGGCAGCCGTAACCAAGCTGTGTATAATCAAAAAGTTCGAGGGGAAAACTAACAACATGTGATTCATCCGGAGCAATGGTATACATTGGACCGACAAAAGCTTTTGTTTCACCAGTTTCAATATTTATTCTTACGGCAACAGCTTGACCGTTAATAACGTCATTGCAGTAAACATGCTCATCTGTAGCACCCCATTGAACATTTGTTCCTGTTTGAAACCCCCAGCATGTTGTTTTATAGAGTGACAGATAAGTTTCTTCTTCCAGATCAATAATTATAACTTCTGCATGATCGCCTTGAATAGGCATATGATCTTGAAATGGAAGTTTTGACACAGCCATATATCTTTGAGATGGACTAAACGGAGTAACATCAAAATAAGTATGATTATACAAACCATCATCGGGTGTAACCTTTAATACCGGAGCCAGAAACTTATCGTCTTTTATCCTTAAAAACTTCATCTGTTTCTTTTGAGGTTTAGGTGTTGAGATATTCCAAACACCGGGAACAACGGCTAAAGCAATAAAACCCGCACTAGTCCTAAGAAAATCTTTCCGCTTCATAATTTCTCCGTTTATTAAATCAGATTTTATTTGATAAATCGACAACAAATAGCTGTCTTGCGCCTTCGGGAGCAGCCTGAATGCATACCTTTTTATAATCACGGCTCCAGACCGGGTGACCGTCTAGCCTAAACACATTATCATCGTGTCTTTCCGCCCAATTTATTGACGGAAGCTCACATATAATTTCTTCTTCATCGGCAATAAGATCTACCAGATGAAGCTGCGTAAATTTTCCGTTTCCCTTTTGAGGGTTCGAATCGGTTATTAAATATTTTTCTCTTTCTTCAATCGTAGGATGTCCGCCTGCTTTAACATTTTTGCAAAGCTGTTTGAAATCTGAGCCGTCATACTTGAACGTTGCGAAATAGTTTTCACCATCTTCAAATTTCAATACTCGCACCATGTAATCTCCATTAGGCAGCCAATTGGGGTGACCGCCTCCATTTCCCCAAATTGGTCTAAAATCCGGGAGACAGAAATTGATATTTGAACCGTCTGAATCAAAAGATATTGTTAAAGGATTTCTATCAGTTCCCTCATGATTAAAATCGGGGAAAATGCAACGGAGAACCTGGCAGACTCTTGTGCCTTGTCTATTGAATTTTGAGTGCCAGAAATAATAAGTATAACCGGGTACCGGAGGTTCCTCAGGTACTACCGCAGCGGCATCGGCTAGAGTTACAAGCAATTTTTTTGTATTTGTTTTAAGATCGGTTCGCCAAATGCCCTCATCATCCGCAGCCCCGGGAGGAAGTGTCTTAATCTTAGAATAATCTTTAGGCGGCGTTCCAAGTCCTAATTGTGTAGCGCTCCATAATTCCTGAGGGAAACTGATAACGCAACTGTCATCGGGAGCTACATGATACATTGGGCCAATAAAAGCTTTTACCTCTTTAGTTTGAATATCTACACGAACGCATACCGTTTCATCGTTAATCGAATCATTTAAATAAAGGTATCTATCGGTTCCTCCCCAGTTTACATTTGCAGCTGTCTGAAAACCCCAGCTTTTCGTGCTGTAAACAGTTTCAATAGTTTCCTTTTCCATATCAATAACACAAATATCCGCTGTGTCGCCATATACAGGGAGTTTATGTTGAAATGGAACTTTAGTTACTACAAAATATTTTTGTGATGGACTCCATGGACAAACATCATAATAAGTATGCAGATAGTATCCGTCATCCGGGGTTATCTTCATAATTGGCACCAATGATTTTTTATCTTTATAAGGAGTAAAAGAAAATTTCTTTTCTCCCATCTGAGGAACATTAATTGAGAAGATCCCGGGCATTAACGCCAACGCCGAAAATCCGGCTGATGTTCTTAAAAATACTCTTCTTTTCATATGTAACCTTTATAGTTTACTTAATTGGCATTAGTTGTAATGCAAGAGCAAATTATTATCCTTAATAAATTTTTCGGGATCCCATTTCCCGCCAAAAATATTAATTGGCGTTAAGGATGAAGGATCTAACTTAAGGTTATCATTCATCCACGAATAATTGCCTTCGTCTCTTGAACAGTTGTAATAAAAAATTCTATGCCCCCAGAAAACATCTGGCTTTGCTTGATAAATGTTTTTGTCGGCTATGTTAGAACCGAAAGTTGAATTCAATATTATTATTTGAGCATCGTGTGTATATCTTCCGAGTTTAAAATCATCAACACCTTCAAATCGCGAATTATTAATAACAAATTTGTTATTTGTTGAATTACTACCATCATGCCAAAGTGTAGCGCTACCACCTTTTGTGAAAAATTTTGAGTCTGTTATATAACAATCTCCTCTCGGGCAGACATAGTCTGTATAACCTTCGAAGTAAGTATCTTTTATATAATACATTCCCGTTTCTTTATTCCAAGGGCAGAAGGTATCGGCACCAGCAGCAATAATATTGCAATTAAGTACGATTAATCTTGTAGCATTCCCTTTAAGAAGAAAAGTATATTGATGGCCATTTGGTTTTACTCTTCCTTCATAATTTTCGATGTTGCATTCGAGTTCGGGGAGAGGTTTATCGTAATAGAGATCACCGTAATTATTTTTGATTGTCATATTCATTATTATGCAGTCATTCCCGGTAACATTTACTACCGCAGGCAAAGGATCGGAAGGATCATTTTTACATTGCCAAACCCATTTCTGTTCGGCATAAATAATTTTTGTGTTTTCTCTACTTTCACCCATTAAAAGAACAAAATCTTTATCAATTAAAATTTTTTCTTTGTACAAGCCATTTTTTATCAGAATAATAAACAAGGAAGAATTATCCTCCGGAACAGAAGCAAGTGCATTTTTAATAGTTGAATAATCACCACTGCCGTCCTTTGCAACAATGATATCAGGCGTTAATGTTTCTGAAGTACTTCCCTCAGTTTCTGCATAACCTCTAACAGAATTAGCCATTAACATTGTACAGATAAGTGAAAGCAATATGATTTTGGGTTTATTTTTCATCCGAATATCCGGGCAATGATACAGCCGTTGAATAATTAGAAAAATTATAAAGCGGATCTCTCCTTGGCTTGTAAATTCTTCCTTTCTTTGGATTATCATCTTGAGTGTAAATCCATATTTCCTGTGTATCCCAAACAACTACTTCATCTCTGCAATCCCCCGTCATATCAAGCACAGCGTAACACATATCGGGATGCCCATCAGGTGGAAACATTACAACTATTCTACCCCAGCCGTCTATCATTCCACCATAATTTGGATCGGATGAGAGAACACAAAATTCTTCTTCATTTCCTGTCCAATTAATTGGGCGCATCGGACTTCCTTGCTGAAATGGTTCGAATTCCTTATAAATTTCCATATCAGAATTGAACATATGTACGATACCCTGATTACCCCAGAAGTTAACGGTAACAGCTTCAAGTCCGGGTATATCATTTCTAAGATTTGCTACTGCAGGGTTCTGCACGTGACCGATATACTCATGTTTTAAAATATTTCCTTTCATATCATAAAAAACAATTCCTTCATCGCTGGCAGCATTCATAATAACATATGGAAGGTCTTCTCTAAATTTAATTATCGATACTCCATCTGCGTGATCTTTTATTTTATTTTCGAGCGTAAACAACTGTTTTCCATCGTCATCATAAAGAGAATAACCGATTGCAATTTCATCCTTACCGTCTTCATCGTAATCCCATACGTAAGGATAGTGCCCGGTATTACAAGCACTTTTCCAAAGCAGTTCAAGCTTATCATTGTATATGTAAAAATGTTCATATCGATCTTTAAGAAGTATATCTTGTGGTTCATTTAATCCCCTCACGTTGCAAATAGAAATTGCATCTCCAAGAATTCTTGGAGTTAAATTCCTGGGAGGAGATGATTCGTTTATAGGAGTTTGGATTTTATATTTTGTTTCACCTGTTGCTCCATCAGCAACTCTTAGTTCCATATCTTTACAATAGATAACTTCATTCCGTCCATCTTGATCAATATCATAAATTTGAAAAGCGACGTCGGAAGTGACCTTATCGCTCCATAAATCTGCTCTACCTACTTGCCACAACTCTTTTCCATCAACTGTTAATGCAGTTAAACATCCAACTTCACTATTTCTATCTTTTGGTCCATGGTTTAGTACCTGTCCGATGAGAATATCCATCTGTCCGTCCATATCAAGATCACCGAACCTTAAACTTCTTGGAGCACCAAAACCTTCGGTATTAAATTTTTTCCAAAGCACCGGTTTAGGGTTTTCAGCCCTAAGTTTATTGACTTCATCATCATACTTTTTTCTTTCAACAGAATATTCATCGAATGAATTATCATCTGTTGTTACCTTTACGCTGTAATATTTTGTTGGGACGTCAGACATTAAACCAATCTTACCTTTTTGAAATTCATCTTCATTGGCTTCGAGAGTAACACCCTTTATTTCTCCCTTAATATGACTTCCATTCACGGTAATTTCTGCTTTTAATTTTTCACCAGCTTTATAATCAATTTCTTTTTCGGCAAGAATAGTTTGGTTCGAAGTTCTATAAGAATCAGCATTTTTTACTTTCTTTATAATTGCTTTTCCATTAATAACTCCAAAGAAATAATAACAGCGATCATTTTGATACCTAAACATTAAGCCGCTCTGTTCCTCAACACTTTCGGGCATAAATTCAACTTCAGCGGTATAATCTTTCCATAGTTCATCGCCGGCAATAATCATCGGATGTGTATATTTTACTTCCCTTTCGGTTGAGGCATAGGTCTGATGCATAATATGCTTATCTTCTTCAACAATTATTCGCCAAGCTCTTTGTGAGGGGTCACTGCGGAAAGATGAGACAATCCAATTCCCTTTTGGCTGAGTTGCTGATATGTTATGGTATTCGGATAATGCGCCGACAACATCGCCGGAAATCATCTGCGGTTTCAGTTCACTGAAGTCGTCATATAATATTACTTTTTCACCGCCGCTGCATCCTGAAGAGAGGAGTATTATAAAAATAATAATTGCTTTTCTTATGAAGAGATGAATTCTCTGTATCATAATCTTATACCTTTCTTATTTTAATAAAGCCATTTTAGTCGACAAGGATTTACCGTTCAGATTAAGCCGACAAATGTATGTACCGCTTGCAACTTTAACGCCTATACTATTTTTTGCATTCCAAGTAAGAGTATATTCTCCGACAGTCTGAAATTCACTTACAAGAGTTGTTACTTTCGACCCAAGCACTTCGAATATTTCAAGTGAAACAAATCCGGGTTCGTCAATACTATATTTTATTTGTGTTGTTGGATTGAAAGGATTTGGGAAATTCTCCTTTAACTCAAAAGTTGAAGGAATCAAATTTGTTTTTTTTTCAATTCCGGTTGTATTTTGGGGATCGTTTATAACTACTAAAGTTTGAGACGGGCATCCAATATTATAGTTGTTCTCTAACCTGTCAAGCGTAACAATTACTTTTTCGTCTCCTTCATTAATATTGTCTTCTATTGGAGTAATTTCTACTTCCTTAAAAGTCTCTCCAGCTTCAATTGTACATGCACCAGATAACAATTTATAGTCTTCTTCATTAACTGCCTCACCACTCAAAGTATACTTTATTGTTAAAGATTGTTGAACACCCGATGTTCTATATATTCTAAATGAGCCATTTTTTGTCCCATCTTCAGTTACCCGTGATCTATACGCACCGACATAAACAATCGGTGTTAGCGAATCTGTTGGATCAGTATTATTAATGTAATGCTCAATATTTGTGTATCCGCCGGAAGATAAAGTCATATTGTCTGCTGCATTACTTTTATCTAACCCAAATTGATCTTCCCAAAAATCAGGCATGCCGTCCTCATCCAAATCATCGGGATAAGGAAGCGAATAATATTCACCCCACGGATTTTCACCCAGATCACTTTCATATTCGATCATTATACCAGATCCGTTTGCAACATCATCGGCAATTCTCATGTCATTAAAATCTCTCGAAGGCAAAATTGCACCTCCAAAATTCAATACATTCTTGTATGCATCTTCAGCAGATTCGGTAGTTACAGATGACGTTAAAAATGGCGTATTAACTTTCGACACTTGCTCGGATGCTCCATCCTTATACGTCATTGATTTCCAATTATCGGTGCTAAACTCAGGGTTTTCGAAAATATAACTCCCATTTGCATACATGCGTATATACTTGCCACGGATATTGAAGAGATTATACTTGATATCATTTGGAGTGTTGGGACCGTACTTCAGGTAGTTATTTATATAGTTTGTATTAACAGAATCTGCAGGATTATTCAGTCCAGTTTGATTATAACAATCATAAATTACGTTATTTCTAAAGTCAACTAGATTTCGGTTTCCATCCCTGCTGGCAAACCGAGGAGCTCTCTGCTCGTGATGTGCATAAAGGTTATGATGAAAATTAACTTCCGATTCAAGATCGCTGCCTATAATTGATCCGAAACCATGCTGGTTCGGCGAGTTATTAGGATCGTAATAGTTCAATCCTTCTGCGATAAAACAATTTTGTACTGTTACATTTTTTGTATCATTTGCATGAGTGAGATTTTCATCCGAAGCCCAGGATACCGAAATATGATCCGCAATAATATTCTCACCACCGTCTATATCAATGCTGAAACCATCTCGATGTTGAGGTTTTCCATCACTTTCAATGTACCCTACTCTGCTTCGCAAATGACGCACAATCACGTCTTTTCCACCCAGACGAACACAAGTTCCTTTAAAACAGATACCATTCCCTGGTGCGGTTTGCCCTGCAATAGTTAGATTGTCTTTATTTATATAAAACGTTTCATTTTTATAATCGATTATACCCGAAACCGTAAAAATGATTATCCTGTTTGGTTGACTAACAGCATCATGAAAACTTCCGGGTCCGCTGGTATTTAGATTGGTTACGCGGTAAACGGAACCGTATCTTCCACCAAGAGCAAAAGCACCGGAACCTTCAGCTCCCGGGAATGCTTTTATACTATCAATCTGAGCAACAACTATATTTCCAAAAAGAATTAGAAGTTGTAATGCTGTTATTATAAAATTCGTTTTCATTTCTGCATTTACTCTACTATCGAATTTTGGTTTATTAATATATACCGGGGACTAAACTTTGAAGGTACTCTTCAAGGTTTGTATAGCCATCCATATCTCTATCATCATTTCTATCTTCAGCGTTCCCTGGATTTAAATTATTTTTCTTTTCCCATTCGTCCGGCATTCCATCGCGATCGGTATCAATAGGTGCTTGTAAGGATTTTAAATCCGGCAGCCCGCCAACATCATTTTGAGAATCTATTATTCCATTATTGCCATAGTTAACAGTTCCGGTTAAAACTTCATTTACAATTCGTTTGTCAATTGCATCTCTAACTAATGATGCTCCTGCATTTTTAGTAACCAGAGCATAAGCATCTTGAGGTGATTGTTCTTTTATGGGTGGAAAATTAAATGGAACGAGAGCTCTATTACGTTCTTCATTTGCTCCATCCCTAAGGTCAACACCGGCCCAATTGTCGGCAGTAATTTCCGGGAATCCCTCAACATAATTTCCTCCAACGTATAACGATGTTTCGTATTTCTCCGAATCACGCCATGATTTATTCTCTTTCAAAATATCCAAATCACTAAGCTGGAAAATTCTTCCTTTAACCTTGGTTTCTGTTCCGGGTCCGGATTTATAATAGTTATTTACCCAATTCATATATGAAGAAGTACCATCGTAACAATTATTATAACCCCAGTTATAGATCACATTATTTCTGAAATCAACTTCGCAATGTCTACGGCCGGTAACTTTAGGACTTCGGGAACTGTGATGCGCATATAAATTATGATGGAATGATTGTCTTAAACTGCCGATAATACCTCCGAACCCGTGCGAACCTTTATGGTGATGGGAATAGCGGAGACTTTCGGTAATCATACACCATTGAACAGTAACCGAGTCAACACTGCCACTTTGACATGAAAATGTTTCATCTTCGGACCAGCTGGCGGATACATGATCAAATATTATATTTGATCCTTTGTTTATTGAAACTGCGTCAACATCGCTTCCGCTTTGATCTCCCAATCTGGAACGCAGATATCTTACTATAATGTCATTTGCATAAACTAAAAGTGTATTATTGCTTAATGTAATTCCATCGCCAGGAGCAGTTTGTCCTGCAATAGTTATATTAGGCTTATCAATTTTTAGTGCGTTCTTTAAAATAATATTGCCGGAAATATCAAATACAATTGTCCGCGGACCGTTTGCTGATTTAAATCCTTCACGTAAAGAACCTTCACCGCTGTCGTTGAGATTGGTAACATGGTAAACATCGCCGCCGCGTCCTCCGGTTGAGTACATTCCAAATCCTTCAGCTCCCGGAAATGCAGGAATCCGAGACTGAGAGTTTAGATTTGCGGAGTAAATCATAAAAACAATAAAAGTTAAATAATATTTTGAAAAGGAATTTTTCATTTAGTATCTCTATTAATGTTCTTTAATAACAACCATTGCAGATCTGGGGCAGCCGATTTTGTAATTATTGTTTTCAGATAATGTTATCACCACCGATTTATCTTCTTCGGCCTCTTTACTTCCCATTTCAACTTTTCCTTTTAAGAGAGGAACAATATCAATTATTACACTTTCCTCCCCTTTAGGTATTACAATGTTTCCAGATAATTCTTTGTAATCCTTATCATAAACCGCAGTACCGGAAACTGAATACTCTACATTCATTTCCGAACTAGTTTCTCCAACTCTGGTGATTTTAATTTTACCGTTGAAGTCTTCATATTTGATAGATCTAGAGACCGGTGTAGAAACATAAAGCATGCTCGTTGAACTGCCCACTGGGTTTGTGCTATTTACATACTCTTCAATATTTGTATAACCGTCACCATCTTTATCATTCATGCTGTCGTTACTATTACTATCTAAATTGAATTGCTTTTCCCAGTAATCGGGCATACCATCTTTGTCCGAATCTTCCGGAGCCGGTAAGGTCCATACATCCGGCCATCTTTCATTTTCAGGAAGATCATTTTCGGTATCAATAACTCTTCCAGCACCGTAACGAATATCTCTTGTAATCCTAAAGTCAACATAATCTCGACTGGGAATTGTGGCTCCAGCATTATCAAGGCAAGTTTCATATGCTTCAAGTGCTGTTTGGGTTGTTACAAAAGGGAACTCAAACGGTTTATCCATTTTATGTGTGATATTCTTTTCGTTATCTGCAATATTGTATTCATTGAATACAGGCTGCTCTCCTTTTGAATCACGGGTTCCTTTCCAATTATCCAAGTTTACTTCTTCATTATCATATAAATAGTTACCAGAGATATAAGCATACATTGCTCCGCGGGTTTGTTTGAACTCGAATATCTCGTTACGTTTTCTTTCCCATGTATCAACACCGGGTTTGTAATAATTATTAACAAGATTAAGCCCGGCACCGCCGCTGCCTGTATGGCTTGAATTTTCCACCCAATTAGAAATAACGCAATTCCTCAGGTCATGAATCGAAAGAGGTTTTACATTTCCACCGGTTACTCTGGGGTTGCGTAATCTATTGTTCGAATATATTATGTGGTGGAAAGAAACGATTCCTCCCGGAACTGTAGTGCCAAATAATGAACCTTCCGAATGACGTGGAGGTGTTTGCCCGAAGTTAAAATAATCGCATCCTTCTGCGGCGATAGAATATTGCAGAGTACAATTAGTAATATTACTAGTCATTGTAATATTTTCATCGGTTGTCCATGCCGAAGAACAGTGATCAATAATGATGTCGTGAAGTGTTTTGTCACCACCTTTCACAGAGATTCCGTCACCATTTTGTCCTTCTCCAATAAATCCTCTGCGAACTCTAATATGTCTGATAATGACATTACTTGCTTTTACAACTAGTGTCCCATGAATTAAAGTAATTCCTTCACCAGGTGCAGTTTGTCCAGCAATTGTAATATTCGGCTGACCTATATAAATATATCCACCCGTAACTGATGCAACTTCTTCTTTTTTCTTATCTAGTTCACTTTTGTTATTTGCTCTATCAACTTTTTTCTTTATCCATGATTCATCACGTCCTTCTTTTTCAGCCGTTTCATTTATTTCCTTTATACGCTCTTCCACGCTCTCTTTAATTTCTTCGTTCGATTTTATTCTAGGTTCATCTTTTTGAAGCAGATCGATTACACCGGATACAGCAAAGATTACAAAACGGTTAGGTTTTCTTACAGCGTCTTGAAGACTTCCAGGGCCATCGGCATTTAAATTATTCACCACATAAACTTCACCGCCTCTTCCGCCTGATGCAAAAGCTCCTGCACCTTCGGCTCCCGGGAACGCAGGCAATTTGGGTTGTGAAAAAATGGATGTACCCATCAAAGAAATAACTAGTAAAACAACACAGTTATTAAATTGATTAAAAAATATTTTATTTATTTGTCCGATCAATTTGGGCCTATATGTTTAAATATCAGGTGTATCAACTATAAAATCATCTGAAGCAATAATTTTTATTCTTTCCATCATTGTTTTAACTATTTCCGGGTGATTTTCAGCAACATCATTTTTTTCATTCGGATCAGTATTTAAATCATATAATTCCTGAGACCCTTTATCAGGTGTTTTTCCGTTATGAACAAGTTTCCAGTCACCGTATCTCAAGGCAATCTGCTGTTTTGTTCTGCCGTAGACTTCCCTTTTACCCGTAGAACCGCCGTTTGCTATAGCGGGCCAGACATTTTTGCCGTCTAATTCAGCATCATTGCCAATTTGTGAACCTGTTAGAGCCGCAATTGTTGGAAGAAGATCAGCAACACTAATAACTTCGTTAGAAATTTTATGCTCAATTTTACCTGGCCAGTAAACAATAGATGGGACTCTAATTCCTCCTTCATACAGAGAGCTTTTCCAATCTCTTAAAGGTCTGTTGTCACCCAAAACATCATTTGGTCCGTGTTCGCCGTTGTACTCTTTCGGAGCAGGGAACCAATTCTGCTGTCCCCCGTTATCGCTTACAAAGATCACCAAAGTATTTTCCTGAAGTTTTTCATTCTTCAGAGCATCAAGTATTTTTTGTATCGAATTATCCATATGGGCAACAGAAGCGGCGAAAATTCTGCGGGAATCATTTTCAATGGTTTCTTTATAAGGTTCCACCCACTTATCTTCTTCCTGAAGAGGAAAATGTGGAACGCTGAATGTTACTTCCAAAAAGAAAGGTTTTGATTTTTCTCTAATTTTGGTCAGATATTTTATAGCTTCATTTGTAATAAGATCCGTGGCATGTCCTTCTTCGTCTACAAACCTACCGTTGCGGTGCCAAGTTCTGTCGCCGTATTTATAAACATGTTTATACTGATCAATTTGTCCGTGAAGATATCCGTATGTATAATCGAAGCCGTAGTTATTTGGTCCGGAATCTAAAGACAGTCCGAGATGCCATTTACCTGTAAGCGCGGTTTGATATCCGTTGTTTTTCAGTAAGGATGCAATGTTTATTACATTAGTAGGCAGCGCCTGAGTACTTTTACCGCCAATGGGACCAAGTATTCCGAAACGGCTCGGATATTTACCGGTAAGCAATGAAGCTCTTGTAGGTGAGCAAGTAGGACATACATAAAACTGGTTCAACTGCACTCCCTCATTCGAAAGTTTATCAAGAGCCGGAGTTTTAATTTCGGAACCATGATATCCAACATCACGCCAGCCTGCATCGTCGGCAACCATAATAAGAATATTAGGTTTTGAATTATTTTCATGTGAACTGCTACTATCACAACCTACACCAGGCAGCCACATTGAACCAACTAAAATTCCGCCGATGCCTGCTGCACTTCTTCCTAAAAATTCTTTACGTGATATTTTATTCCATTTATTATTTTTCATTAGAAACCCGAATTCTTAATTAACCTTTCAGTTTGTTAATCATCAGCTTCGACTGTCCCTCACCTAAACGGCCTTTGAACATTTTCATTAATTCATCTTCGCTCTTAGTTCGTGCAAAATCATCAAGCATTTTATCCTGCAGTCTGAATGCACGTTCAGTTATTTCTTCGGGATCGACCTTGCTGTACAGAAGTTTCCTTAGTTCGTCAGCCTTACCTTTGTATTGAACATCGTCTATAAGATTGTGCTTTTCATCCGGATCATCTTTCATGTTATAAAGCCGGTCGCCGTAATACGAGAAATGCATTAATTTCCAGTCTCCGACTCTAATCATGCAGGAGCCGGTAATATTTCCTTCGGAATGAGATTCGGTATAGGCAAATTGCGGACCTTTCTCCGGATTGCCGTTAATAGTCGGCATAAATGAAGTACCTCTTAAATGTTGTGTTTCCTTAGCACCTGCCCATTCCATCATAGCGGCAACAAGATCGATATGCCCCATAGGCTGATTTAATATTTTCCCTGCCGGGAGTCCGGGTCCGGAAATCACAAGCGGAACTCTTGAAGCAGTATCATATAATGTGTTTTTATACCAAAGTCCGTGTTCTCCAAGTGATTCGCCATGATCAGAAGTATATATAAAATATGTATTATCAAGCTGCCCTGTTTTTTCCACCGCATCATAAACATTGCCTATATACTCATCCAGCTCGGTAATCATTGCAAAGTAAGCAGCCCTGGCTCTTTTGATTCTTTCATCGGGGATTGGCGTAGCTATTCTTTTATAGTGCCTCATTTCCTGATATGATAATGGAAGATCTTCAAGTTCTTCAATGGAAACTTCGGGTACACTAACTTTTTCGAGATATTCTTCATAGTATTTTCTAAATCCTTTAAAGCTGGGATGAGGTTCATGATAACCTACATAGCAGGCCCAGGGACGATCAAGTTTTACTGATTCATTTTCAATGAAGTTTACGGCATATTCCATATTTTCATAATCACTGTTTCTTTTATCTGAAGGTTCGCCGTCAACGCCTTCCCGTTCCCCAACTCTATAAATACATGGACGCCTGAAGAGAGAAGTTATATCCGGTTTTGTAGCATGACCGTGTTTAACATCAACTTCAACAAAACCCATATCAAAATCTGGATTCATATCCTGTTTACCTGTAGCCCAGCAATAGTATCCCGAGTCACGAAGCATTTTCCCCCAAGTTGGATAAGAACCATCATACACAGTAGAGTTACAGAATGAATTTAGATCTGAAGAGTACATACCGGTCATTAAGCAGCTTCTACCGGGAACACAAACCGGATTTCCGGAATAAGCACTATTAAATACAACGCCTCGTTTTGCAATTTTATCCATATTCGGAGTTCTGACGAAAGGATGGCCTGCATAACCTAAATATTTTGCATTATGCTGATCGGAACAAATGTAAACAATATTCGGTCGTTTCCTTTCATTTTGCTTAAAGCCTCCAGACATTGCTTGGAGCGGCATAAGTCCGCTTCCCATTGCCGTTAATCCTGCGGCACCCAATGCAATTCTTTTACTGAAATCTCGTCTGTTTATCTTCTTCATTTTTTACTCCTGCTTAAGAATTTGGATATATTTTAAACACTTTTTTTTTATCCTGCGGTGTATTACTTTCCGCTGCAAGCATTTCCTTTATCTATTTTTTCCTACGAACTAATCAATAATTTTCATTGGCCAGTGTACTGATTCCGTATGCGCCTCTAAAAAATAGGTCTCGGCTTTTGCAATCAGATCCGGATGTTCCGAAGCAACGTTATTTTTTTCAGCCAGATCATATTTCAGATTATAGAGTTCAATTTCATCTCCGGGATTCATACGTACTGCTTTCCAATTTCCGAAACGAACTGCTTGTAGAAAATTCTTTTTCCGGGCACGGTATTCCCAGTAATAATATTTATGCTGTTTCTGGTTACCGTTAAATAAAGTTGGAGCGATTGATATTCCATCTATTTTAGACGGGACATTTGATTTTGCAATTTCTGCTGCAGTAGGAAGGAAATCCCAGAAAGCAAACGGTTGATCTGTATTTGAATTTGCTGCTATTTTACCCGGCCATCTTACAATCATCGGTACTCTTATTCCTCCTTCATAAAGATCATGTTTTGCACCGCGCAGAGGACCTGTGCTGTTAAAAAATTCTGCATCAATTCCGCCGGCGTCGCTGGGACCGTTATCACTTGTAAAGAAGACTATCGTATTATCGTCAATGCCAAGATCCTTTAATTTTTTAAAGATGTTTCCAATATCTTTATCCATTCTGGAAATCATCGCGGCATATGCCGCATGAGGCTTCATTTGTGTAGCGTAGCCGTTTTTCCCTTTTTCATTAATAAAGGGTTTATCCTCAACAAATTTGCCGTCATAATCTTTCATTGAATTTTCCGGAACCAGAAGCTCGGCATGCGGAATTGTGAAAGGTATATATAAGAAAAAAGGATTGTCTTTATTCTTTTCAATGAACTTTATGGATTCTTGAGCGAATAGATCATGCGAATAAACTTCCCGGTTTCCATTTTTATTTTCAGGAATGTAAACCTTTTCGCTGTTTCTCCATAAATATTCCGGGTAATAATAATGTGCATGGTTTTGATTAAGATAGCCGAAGAAATAATCATAACCCTGTCGATTTGGTTCCCCTGAATTTCCCGGTTCACCCAGTCCCCATTTGCCTATCATACCCGTAGTATAACCGGCCTCTTTTAAAACTTCTGCAACCGTTTTATCTCCCTTATTTAAGGGAACTCTCTCGTCGGTAATACCGCTTTTATTTTCCCGAACAGTTGTATGGCCGGTATGCTGTCCTGTCATTAAACAGCTTCTGGAAGGGGCGCAAACCGGACTCCCGGAATAAGCCGAAGTAAATTTCATCCCCTCTAAGGCCATTTTGTCTAGATAGGGCGTTTTTATTTTTGTCTGACCGTAACAACCGAGGTCTCCATAACCCAGGTCATCTGCCATAATAAATATTATATTCGGTTTTCCGCCTTGTTGAGTGAAACCTTTAATATCGTGAAGATTAAATAATATACTGCCAGCCGCAGTTAATCCGAATGTTTTAATAAAGTCCCTCCGATCAAGGGATTTCTCAATTGATTTTTTTCCGCTCATCATCATGTTCGCTTATTTACACTTTAAAAATTCCCCGCTCTGAACTGATTCTCAGAACGGGGCTCACATTTTGGGGAGGTATGCATCATTTTGCAAGAATCATTTTATTTACCTGCATAAAATTACCTGAAGTCAGTCTATAGAAATAAACACCTGACGGTAAACTATAAGCATTAAAATTGACAGAATAAGTCCCGGCGTTTAGCATGCTGCTCACTAAAAGTGTAACCTCTTCACCAATTAGATTATAAACGCGTAATGTTGTATGACCGTTTTCCGGAATATCGAATCTAATAGTAGTAGAAGGATTAAAAGGATTCGGATAGTTCTGTGCTAGGTTATAATTATTTGGAACAGCATTGTTGTCATCATCAACAGAAGTAACATTTGAATTCCAGCTTAAATCTCCCAAAGCTTTTCCGTCATCACCTCCACTCAATAGAGGAGAATCATTAGCAAGAGTATAATCTCCGTTTGCAGCATCTTTATATTTAGGATCTTCTTCCAAGTTATTTTCTGCAACAGCACCATCTTTAAGATTTAAATAAGAAGAACCAACGTTGAAGAAATCGCAATTATTAATTTTTGAAGAAGCTCCATAAATTCTTACTATTTCTCCCTCCCCAACAGAATTTGAAAAAATACAATTCTTAATCGTCCATGCAGCTGTATTGTTTTTAGAATCGATCCATTTATCGTCCACGCCTATATTGTCGAAGGTTATGTGGTCCATAACTACTGTCGGATCGGTATTCATAATTCTAAATGCACGGCCATATATGATATTATAGAAAGTACTGTTTTCGGCCTGGACATGATTTAAACCGACAGATTTGAAGTTAAAGGCGTTTTCTGCATTGTAAATTAAACAGCCGTCAATGACTAATGTATCTACAACAACATTCGCCCCGTCAAATACATCGCTTGCACCGTCAACTATTCTGCTGGTTACGTTTCTCATTACACAGTCAATAAACTTAATATGCGCGACAGTATAATTCTCTCCAACCATAAAATCGACAATATCATCTAGACTTCTGTAAGTGTTGGTATCTGGTTCCAATCCGTTGAGATCCAATCCCATTAGTGTAAGCCCCGCACCTTCAGCAAGCAAAAATAAATCGGATCTTCCAAGGGTTCCCGAGGCAACAGTATGATTTTCTATTAATGGTTTTACTTTTGCACCGGCTTCTGCTTTAATAGTAATTACTTTATTAATTAGGAAGGAAGAATCTGTTGATTCAGTGTAAACACCGCCGCTTTGTAAAACCAGAACATCACCGGAGGCTGCTGCATTAATTGCAGCTGAAAGCGTTCCGTCACCAGGCGCTACAGTTGTTTGAGCCATGGTTAATGCTGTTAAAGTTAGCAGCATAATTAAAGTAAGTAGATTTTTTTTCATCACAAGCTCCATTTTTTTTATTGATAATTTATTATTTATCATTTATAGAGAAATTGTATATCCAACCAAAAGATTACTTGATGTAACCATTGTATAGTTTCTACTTGTGAAGTAGACATCATAATATTTTAGTGATCTAATTTCATAGGCCAGATCCAGAGTGCCAATTAGTATCTGGTAACTTAATCCTACTGTATAACTTTCAATAGGGAACCCTTCATTTCTGATTGCAGCGCCATAAGTAATGAATGCAGCGGTACGGCTTCTATAACCCGCCAGCAGTGAAAGATTATCGGCCACCTTAAATTCCACACCGGCACTTATAGTTTTCTGGTCCTGCCAAACGGGCTGACTCGAATCATTTTCATATCCAACAGTTGTTGTTAATTCAGAACTACCGTACGGTTTGTGTTCATAGTCAAACTGAACCGATAGTGTCTTTAAAGGCTTAAACTTTATCCCGAGATTATAGCCAAGCGGGATTTTCATTTTGTCGGTTCCTTTAATTGGTTCAGTTGTTGTTCCTTCTGCTGAATTTGTTACTCTATTATAACTCCAATCTCTTTCGATGGTGTAAGGCAGCTGAAGATTGATGCCTAAACTCAGATTATCGAAAGTAATTATCCCGCCCGTGTTAAATGCCGTAGCTGAAAAATCGGAAGTTCCTTTAATTATTTGAGAGCGATTTTCATAAGAGAACGACCAGTTGTCACCGCCTTGTATAAATTTGAAATATCCTATTCTATCAAGTCTCATTACATCATCAGTACTTCCCATAATTGTTGTTATCCCTACACCCAACTCGAACAGATCGCTTAGTTGAATTCCAACTCCTCCTTTAATTGTGCTGGTCCCAAGAGAGCGTTCACGCGTGTACACATCCCAATTTGAACGAACAATACTGTCCTGAGGAGCAGCTCCTTCGAGAGAAATAGAAGTTCCCCAATGTGGATCTAGATGATCGCCATTCCAGTCAAAGTCAACCGAACCGTATGAAAACGAATATGCGGCAGACACTACAACATTTTTATTTAATAACTGAAATGGGTATGCCACCGCAATATTGTTTAATCCGAAATTCGAAATTGTATTTTCAAAATCAGCAGCTTCTTCACTGTACGGATCCTCACCGGTCACAGGTTGTCTAAAGTCGGCAGGGTTCCAGCTTAGTCCCAAGGGGCTGCCGAGAGAATCACTCCAGATGCCGTTAAATTCTTTCGGAGGAGTATAGAGGTTTTCCATATATTGAGGAAGCAGCAAATAAGAGCCGCCGGGATACCAAATCTGATTATCTTGCCAACTTTTACTTCTTGATGCTGCTGAAATAGATATTTGCAGTTTTTTGATGCCTGCAAGCCCTGCCGGATTATAAAATAATGCATCAAGATTCCCGCTTGTTGCCGTATATGCACCGCCACCGGCTAAAGCTCTTACACTCAAATCATTGGGTTCATCAAAACCTTGAAAAGAAAATGAATCTCCATTCCTTTGAGCTTGAATGCTTATAGTGAGCAGTAAAAAACTAATTACCGAGACTAGATGTACAAACTTTAAAGTATATTTGTTATACATAGTTCTGATTCTCCTTAAAGACTTTTACTTTTCTTATTCGGCACTAAAGCCAATTGAAAATCTATGCACTGTATCGAGTAAATCCCCGAATGAATCATATGAATATCCCACATTAAAGCCGGAATATTGAACACCAAATCCAAAAGTCAAACCTTCCTCATCGTAGTTAACCTTGTACCCGCCTCTGAAATAAATTATATCTTGCCAGGAAAATTCCAGTCCGAAATTATGCTGCAAATCATAATCACGGGGATGCTGCAGTTGATAAGCAAAAAGTAGTTTTATCAATTCATTGTGCGATATCAAAGATTCACCTGGCGAGATTAAATACGCAGAAATACCGAACGCAAAGGTTTGAGGTATTGGATAACTTTCGCCGGTTACAGTCTTCGTTATAATTGAATCGCCCGGGTTTTCAGCGGTTGGGTCATATTGCTGGTTTACTTCCTGATATTGTTTACTATCAAGAAATTTAACTTCATTTAACCCGAAATTTGAAACAACACCACCGAGCATTATGGATTTGAAACCCGTTGCATAAATTAAGCCCGCATCAATAGCAAAGACAGAAGCGTCTGCTGCAACTAAGTTTTCCCTCACATATTTTCCGGCAACACCGAATGAAAATTTATCAGTAATTGATTTAGAAAAAGCAATACCAATATATTCTGAATAAGGATTTATAACCTGGCCGGTCAATCCTGGATTGAATTCGGTATAGTCATCATTAAATTTAAGCATCGAAACATCTGTCACTTCAATGCTTCCGTAGTCAAAATATGAGCCGAATACTCCTATATTAAAGTCACTGATCTTAAATCCGGCAGCAAGGGAATAGATCTTAGTATCTATGAACCAATCGGTATGCGACAACTGAACATCGTAATTTCCTATATTGGACATTCCTGCTGGATTTGAAAACAGCGCTTCTGCTCCGTTATTAAGAGAAATGGTAGACAAGCCCATAGCTGTAGTACGGGCTCCGGGATTAATCTTAAGAAATTGAAAAGAAGTAGTGCCTACTTTATTCTGAGCCATCAATGCTGCCAAACCGAAATAAAAGTAAAACACTATTACAATCAAATATTTAATAACTCTCATATGAATACCTTTTTATTTTGGTATTAAAAAACCCTACATTCAAAAACTTATTTAATCACAATAAACTTCCCTGTAGATCTTTCGCCTTCCGGAGTTGCTACAACAAAGTAGTAAAGCCCTGAAGCAAGGTCCTGATGATTAACGGTCACCTGCCTCCAGTTATTTGAATATTCCGGGACATCATGATTAATTGTCATTACACGCTGCCCTGAGAATGAAAAGACATAAATAGTGCATTTTCTCGGCAAGCCGTAAAACCCCAGCATCCGTTCAGCATCATTACCTATGAAACCAGAGTTTAGCACAAACGGATTAGGCACCACATACACCTTACCTAATTTTTCCACGGCTCCAATTGTTTTTTTCAATTGAGTAAAATTTGTCTTACCACTTTCATTACCGAATTCATCAACAGAAGTAACGGAGTAGAATTTACTTTCCTCGATCTTAAATGTTCTATCGCTATCCATGAATTTATAAAAACCGTCACTATCAACATTTCCTTTTTCAACCGAGCCTAGAAGTTTCCAAGGACCCATTTTATAATCGGCACGGTAGATATTAAATCTTGCCAGTTTGCCTGTTACACGTGTAGGGAAATTAGTCTCGAATTGCTCTACATATCTGCCCCAGCTTAAAGAAACTTCACCTGTTGCCGTACTCACTATTTCGACTGCAGGAGCTGGAATTGGAATTGGAATATTATTATAAGCACCCGAAGAAGGATTATCCTCAGGCCAAATAGCTGGACTACCCGATGCCCATTGTTCCGGCAGCGGAATTGTTTTACCCGTGTAAGCCTCAAATGCCTTGTGAGCGGCGTCCTGGACCGTCTTTACAGTTGGTGAATTAACATAATCAGGATAACCGTAATCAGCCAGGTAATCTAGAGTCTCCGCAGTTTGCCCATTTTGCGATACACGGATATGTTTGTGCCAAGATGTTCCTTTGATAGGCTGTTTTTCTGGTCCGGGATTTAATCCCCCAACTACATTATGATCACCTTTTGCACCGTAACCTATAACTTCTGCGACGGCAAATTTTATTGATTGACCATGTTCTAATCTATATGGTCCGAAAGTAAGTGATCTCATAGGATGGTCATTATCCTTATCCCCGCCTCCTTCGAATATCGGACAAAGCCTGCCTATCCATTCATCTCCCGGCACCCAGATATTATCATCGTTATCTTCAGGTCTTACGTATAATTCTCCTTTTCTATCATCAAAGCGATGAATATTATCCCAGATTTTCGAAAGGTGAGTCGGATCTTTGCCATTATATGCAGACCAGGGCTGTAAAGGCCTGCCGCTTTCATCAAGTGTATAGGAGTTCCCATTTGAATCAACTTTTTCAATCAAATCATATTTTACAGCTTGATATGACTGGTTTCGGGTTGAATCTTTGTAATCTATAATTTCCAGTTTATCGGTATTATAATAGAGCATTGCGAAACCCGGAGCCGCGGGAGACATTAAGCCGCCTCCGTACAAACCTGTTTGCGAATAAAGCTGAAAATTTGCAGGATCAGGTTCAGGTCTGCCTGCAAGAAGTGTATCACCCAAAACGGAAATCACTTGGTTATACTGCATCCAGTAAGAGGGATCCCAGAATGATGTTTGATTCTCTCTTATTTCCCAGTAATAACTATTATATCTTTGAGAACCGTACATCGAAGGAGCAAATCCGTAAACAAACTGAGCCATAACATCTACCAGCGTTCTTACTGTATCAGTAACCCCGTCACCTGTTAAATCCCCTGTGTTCTCAAGGGTATATTCATGTATTATTATATCATCATAATCAGGGAAGCTCCATTGGCGGGAAACCCTTGTAACTGTTATTCCAACTCCCCGTTTAACATCGGAGTCGCTCATTGCCCATTTTGTAGTAACAATCTTTTCAGCTTCATTCGGGTTATAGCTTGAGTTTAATGTACCATTTTCATTAAGAGGGAGATTGTACTCAACCTTTAACGAGTTGCCGTTAATTGGATACGTCCATCTTCCCCAGGGGGGCTCATTGTTATTAGTCTTTCCCACCGCACCTGCAAACGAAGCAAGCCTGTTGGTGTTTTCCATAACTCCCCACTTGCCGTCTTCATTTGCCGAAACATAAATGCCCGCACCTACACTATTCTGAAAACCGGAATACTCTATTGCATTATATGTAAAACTTGATCTCGGGGGCCATTCCATAAAAGGGATGTGAGTGCTCTCAAGTCTAAGGTTCCAGGCTTGCCCAATCATTCCGGAATTATAAACTGTGTTATGAAGCATGCCACGATCCATAATTTCATACTGCTGTTCGTCAAATACACTGAGCTGTGCTTTAACGGGAAGAGTTCCCAAAAAAATTGTTATTAGTATAATTGTTTTGAAGTGATATAGCTTATTTACTTTCATTTTTTCCTCTGATTTCATTTTATATCAGACTTTTACATTTACAGCTTTAGTTCCACTCCGAGTCTAAAATATCTCGGCGTGTTCCTATATATTATTTGTTCCATACTATATCTGTATCTGTTCATATAATCATCCTCTGTTCCACTGCCTGCTTTATAGTCATACCAAATCAAGCTTTCTCTTTCGCCATTTTTATAACGATCCAAAAGACGCAGATCGTTTGTATAGTCAAAAACGTCTTGATCATAAACTTTGAAATTAAGCAAATTAAATCCTTCGATATAAAACATGTAGTCAATGCCGCCAATCTCAAAACCCTTTTGAAGACGAACCTTGAGATTGTATTCTGTAGGCATACGTTTGTTATATACAACTCCAAGATACTGCTCGTCGTCAGTATAGGGCTGCCCTGTCTGTATTCTAAAAGTTGCGCTTATACTCATATTTTCGAAGGGTCTGAAGCCGAATATTTCCGGTCCTTCTTTATTTTTCCAACGATAGCTTAAATTTGCAACCAGACGGTGAGACCTGTCGTAATCCATTAGGATATCTTCAGGATCGCGATCTTTCTGCAATGCGGGATTTTCATAAACCTCAATAATATTTTGGGAGCCGGGACCGGAAGCTTTGCCTGTAGCAACCTGGTAATTGTAGTTTATATACGCCTTCCAGTTCTTTCCTAATTGTTCCAGGTTTACGTGGAATCCTTTTATATTTGCGTAATCAAGATTTCCGTATTTAATATGATAGTTACCATTATTACTAAAGTATATTGCTTCATGAATAAGGTCTTTCACATCTTTATAATATGCACTAACATCCAAAGTAAAACCTAACGGAAGCGATTGCAGAATACCTACGTCATATGAATTTGTTCTTTCAGGCTTCAATTCAGGATTCCCCATCCGGTTAAATTCAGTATCAGAAACCCATGTCGTATAATAAATTCTATTAAAGCTGGGCCGTTGTACAAAACTGCCATAGTTTATATGAAAAACTGAATTTTCTGAAACAGGAAAAGAAACGCCGAGACGGGGAGCAAAATGTGTAACGATTTCAGTTCTTGAAGTTTCGCCGCCTCTACGGGGGTTGAATGTGTCCGAGAAGTAATTAGTGTTAAAATCGTAGAATTCGAAACGTAACCCTATATTAGCGATCATTCCTTCGAACTCCATTTTGTCCTGAATATATAGCGCGCCTTCGTATGGATATGCTTTAAAGTCTAGCAGTTCTCTTTCACCTTCTGATTTTATGTTTTCTTCTCTGTATCCGTTAAGCGCATAACTAAATAACTGGAAACCTGTTTTTACCATATTTCCTTTATTTAACTGGGAAGTAATGCTTCCGATAAAGCTGTAAGTAGTAGATGATTCATTACCTCTTTTTAATTCCATATTATTGGCGGTTCCAAAGGGTGTATTTCTGTATCTTCCTACATAATTAATCGATACTCCGCCTATTCTTTCTCCGTTAGCTCCATTATTCCTATATTTATCCGGGTCCAAATATTCAACTCTAGTTTCTTCAAAAGTGTTAAGCACTTTAAAGCTGAGGTCAAAAAAAGTAGATTGGCTGAGAATATTGTTGTAGTCTAATCCATATAATTTAGAAGTTTGATTTTCTTTAGGCACCTGGAATATTCTGTCGGACCATATTTGAGGATCGTCATCAACATCGTTATTAAATTTCTCGTTATATGAAAACGAAAGTGTCAGCTTATCCTTATCATTTATATTTGCAGTAAGATTGCTTAGCCATTGTCTCGACCTATTGGGCAAAGGAGTTGGAATAATGGGATTTTTATCCTCCTGACGAGCGGCAACAAAAACTTTTATACCCCTAGCAACGGGACCGCCGGTGGAAAAATCGATTCTGCTTGTCGGAATTTCATTATACTCCAGACCGATATCCCGCACAACCTGCATCCAGTCCCGCATTGCAAATGAAGCAAGTCTAAGACTATCATCAAATGTAGGTTCATATCCGGAAGGCCAGAAACCAAGATAATCTTTGAACATCGGGTCACCCGATGATAATTGAGGATCCTGATTGTTCAGCCATTCTTCCGCATTACTTAATAAATTCCACAACGGCATATAATCAGTTGTAAAAGGATTGCCTCCCCAGGTTTCGAAATATGGCAATTCCTGTGAGTAGGCAAATTTTGTGATCCATTTGTCTCCGCCTTCTTTCGGAACCATATTTACTACTCCAGATTGTGCATTTCCGTATTCAGCACTAAATCCACTTGTAAATACTTCCACTTGCTGAATACCTGTAACCATAGGAGAAAAGGATCGGTTTGCAGAAATAGGATTATTAATTGAAGCACCTCCGAAAAGATATTGAGACTCGCCTTCACGCCCGCCTCGAAAATGATTGTCAATTACATCTGCTTGAAGTTCCAATATGTCTGCGACATCATTTATGCCAGCTATTTCTTCTATTTCTGATGTTGAGAAAACCTGTTTGGTAGAAGTTCTATCACTTTCAACTTTTGGAGAGCGATATTCCGTAACAACTACTTCTTCACTCTGGTACTCTTCCTGTTCAAGATTAAAATCCAGCTGGGTAGTTTTGTCGACATAAACGTCTACTTCGGTTTTTTTCACTTTACCGTAACCTATAAAGCTTGCAGTCACACTATATTTCCCGGGTCGAAGGTTAATTATATAGAAGTATCCGTCCATATCGGTTGCGGCTCCAATTGTTTTGGATAATGGTACTTCCTTGCCATCTTCCCATAAGGCAGTGATCAGAATATTAGCCCCGGGTAATACATCACCTGTTTTTGCATCCTTTGCTACACCGGCAATTTTTCCGGTTTCGCCTGCGTGCAATACAGAGACAGTAATCAGTAATAGAAAGATGCTTAGTAATACAGGCATTTTGCCTTTTTTATGCATTTAAGCCTCCATCCGGTTTTTGTTTAATGATTCAATTTTAATTTCGTTAGTATTTTTTTTTGCATCGGTTTGAAATGCTGAAAATCTAAAAACATAAAGGCGTTTCTTGTAGGGATAAATCTTTAATAATATATCATTATTCATGTAGCATAATGCCATTATATAATTCTCCTGCCTTTGTTTATTTTATTAATTACTGTTTTTTTTATATAAAACTTTTAATCGCGTTTTATTTCCACTTTCTTTTCGGGCATAGGAATTTTAGCATAATGTGAAGGCATATCCGGATAATCGGGATGCCCTATATTTTGAACAAGATCTTCAATCACAACTTCTTTCCCGGTTAATAAAGATTGATTAGCAGCTATACCTGTCAAAATTGAATAAGCTCCCCCTCGCTGATCTGCGGCTCTTAAATATTTATCCTCTCTTTTTTCTGAAAGGAAAATATCCTCCAGCATAACTTTATCACCTCCGCCGTGTCCTCCTTCTCCCTGCCATACATCTACTTCATAGGCTGCGCCGCGGATAGGGAATATCTTGATGTATGTTCCGTCACCCTTTATTGCCCCTTGGACAGCATCAACACCGTTAATATATATCTTCTCTTCAATTTTATGTTCGAGTCTTCCTTTAGTGCCGTTAAAGATTACATAATAGCCTTCCCATGCATTGAACGCATTTAATGAATAACTAAGTGTTACGTTATTATTGTATTTTACTATAACATTCATCGTATCTTCTATGTCAATATCAGGCCGGAATACACATTTATCCCTGAAGTATCCGTCATATTTTTCATTATCGAGGTAAAGTTCTTTCAGGTTAATGTCCTTGGCTAAATCAAGTTCGAAAGCACATTTTTCCTTCTCGGGACAGGTGTGGCATCTTTCATAATAGCCTTCCAATCCCATTCTTTTTGCCATTTCGGGGGTATAGAATTCCCTCTTACCAAGAGCATAAACTTTTACCGGAACAGCAGAAAGCCACCAGTTTACCAGATCAAAATGATGTGTGGCTTTATGTACCATTAATCCGCCCGAGTATTTTTTCTGGCTGTGCCATCTTCTGAAATAATCGGCTCCATGGTGTGTATTCAGCATCCAATGAAAATCTACAGACAGTATATCTCCTATAACCCCGCTCATTAGTAAATCCTTAACTTGAGTTCTGGGAGGTGAGTAGCGGTAATTAAAAGTTACTGTTACTTTATGTCCCGATTTTTTCTGCGCATCAATTATTTGCTGGCATTTATCGTCATCAATGGTCATAGGTTTTTCTGTTATAACATCTTTGCCAAGTTCCAAAGCCCGTATAATATATTTATGATGAGAACCATCTACGGTAGTAACTATTACAGTATCCGGTTTTGTTTCGGAGATCATTTTATCAAAATCTTTTACATCGTATAGAGGAATTTTTTGATTCGTGGAAGCCAGTCCTCTTTTCTGAGCGTAGATAAGTCTGCCGTAATTCACATCGCAAAAGCCAACCATTTCGCATGATGAAGCGAATGTTTTAAAAACCGCATCCTGGTACATACGGGAGCGAGATCCAGTACCTACAATAACAAATCTTTTTTTTCTGCTCGAATTAGTATTTATGTTCCCCAGAATTGAATTGGCAAGCAAAATACCTGCCCCGCTGGCAACAGAAGACTTCAAAAAATTTCTTCTTGAAAAACCTTTTTTCAAATTATTTTCTTTAGACATATTCAAATCCTATTTCTATTTAGAATGAAAAGCTTCTTAATTTATATATTCAATAAAACATCATTCTTTTAAGATTAATAGAAAAACTTTAAATCTAGAATTGCACTTTGACTATTCTATTATGTTTATTATTATGATCATTAACATCATTTAATATCCTATCCCGGTTTTTGTAATTGATGCAAGTTTCCCTGAGAATTAGATCAGTTTCAATTATTTTATTCCGAGGAGAAAAACCGTTTTGTTTTTTTCTAATATTATCAAGAAGAATTTCCATCGAAAGTTCTGCTATTTGTTCGGTCGGTTGCCCAATGCAGCTTAGCTGTGGGGAAAGGAATTTTTGCATATTTGCATCACCGAAACAAATTACATCAATATCTTCAGGAATTTTTAGCCCGAGTTCCTTTACAGCTTTATAAATTCCAATCGCTACTGGATATGTTACAGTAAAAATTGCGTCAGGGAGATTATCGTCGGAATATAATTTCATAAATGAATTATATCCGTCATCTTCGCCGAAGCCTGCTTTCATTACCCAATCAGGATTGATAGGAATATTATATTTATTCATTGCATCTTCGAATCCCAGATAACGCTGAAGTCCAATATTAATACTTTCCATGCCGGCAAAATGACCTATCCTTACATAACCGACTTTTATCATCTGTTCAACTGCATTGAATGCACCTATTCTATCATTAAAGGCTACTGTATTAACATCTGAAATAGGAGGAATGCGATCCATAAACAAAAGCGGAATTCCTCTTTGCTTTACTACTTCAAATATTTCGAAATCACTTGTTTCTTGAGTTATTGATATTATTATCCCATCTACTTTCATTGACATCAATGTTTGAAGATGTTTTATTTCATTTTTTGCATTTTCTCTCGAAACACTAAGCAAAATTTCATATTCATTCTCGAAAGCTTTATTGTAAATATGTTCTATAATAGAACCGAAGAAATAGTGAGCAATTTTGGGAACAACAACCCCGATTGTGTTGGAATTCCTGGCAGATAGATTTCTTGCTAAGTAATTTGGCAGGTAGCCCATTTCCTTAGCAATGGTTTTTATTTTTTGGGAGGTTTTGTGAGAAATATCCGGATGACCTCTTAAGGCTTTTGATACTGTTACAACTGACATTCCAATTTTATTTGCAATGTCTTTCATAATAGTATTGTGTTTTGAGGCCATATATCTACTCTTTACTGTTAAAGTAAGCGGTTACTTTATTCTACAAAGTTACCTTTCAAGACGGCTGCATTTTAATCTTAGGCGCACCTTTAGTCAAGATAAATTATTGACTTAACATTGTTAAAGGTGTGTTTTCGAAGCATCTAGAAAAGCACCTAATCATTGGAAAAGAGCGATATTATACATTTTTTGAAGAAAAACTGCTATTTGCCGACAATTAAGACCGAATATCCCTGTTGGAAAATTTAAACAATGTTTTTTTTTTGTTATAAATTTGTTAAGGTTAAAATTAAGCCGAAATTTTGCGAAGTTTATTTTTGTTGATTGTTTTTGTAATATTTGCTATGATTGATTTGCGTAACAATGAAGGAAATACATTTGCATAATCGTGAAAATATTGAAAAGATTTTTCTCAAGGTTTCGTACAGCAGTCATTTAAATTCGGAAATCAACATTAAGCTCTTAAAATATCTTATTGACGGAGAGCTTGAAGGAAAAAATATAAAAGAAGCTGACATTGCTTTTGCTATTTTTGGCAGAGATAAAAATAGTTTTGATTCTACACAAGATTCAATTGTCCGCGCTCATATGTACTCCCTCCGTAAGCAGCTGAAAAAGTATTATATGGCGGATGGCAATAATGATGAAATAAAATTCATTGTTCCAAAGGGTGGATATAAAGTTGAGTTAATTGACAATAATATTAATAACGAAAGTATAGAAAGCAATAAAAGAAAAATCAACATCCTATCATATTTCTCAATTGCACTATCTGTAATTCTAATTTTCATTTCTATATTTTTTTATCAAAAGTATATTTCTCTTCAGTCAAAAACTGGAACTACAATTACTGAAATAAACTCGGTCTGGCTTGATTTAGTTGAATCTGATATTCCTACGACCTTGGTTATTGGCGATTTTTTTGTTTTTAAAGAATTTGATGAAGTTTCAAAAAGGAAGCGGCTCATTAGGGACAGATTAATTAATTCATCCGAAGACCTGTCGGATTTTGTTTCAGAATTTCCTGAGCTTGAACAACGGCAATTAAATACTTCGAATTCTTATTTAGGAATAGAAGCTCCATATGTAACAGCATATATTACAAAACAATTCAGCAAAGCAAATAAAGATCTTGAATTAAAACTTGCTTCAGAACTCAGTTGGCAGGACATTCAGAACAATAATATTATTTATGTCGGCAATATAAAATCATTATATAGAATAAAATATTATTTTAATTACCTGCATTTCAAATACAGCTTATTTCCACATACAATTTACTTTACACCGACACCAAATGATACAACCGGCAGAATTGATATTATAAGCGGCGGGGGAACTTTTCACGATGACTATGCAATAGTTGCAAAATTCCCCGGTAATCATAACAATACTATTATGCTGATTACGTCTTTCTCATCCTTTGGTCAGGTAGAACCATTAAAAATACTGACTTCATATAATTTTGAAGAAGAATTGAAGAAAACCAATTTTATAGAAGAAAATATGCCCAAGTATTTTGAAATTTTGTTCAAGGTAGAAGGTATTGATAAAAGTGGTTTAAGTACTGAAATAGTGAGATTCTTAAAAATCAACGAAAAATCATTTCGACATAACACCGTAAATGATACAATTCAGACCGTTTCTTTTATTCCTTAATTCAAATATTTTCTTAATATTTTTTTATGAATTTTCTCAAAGTTATCTGGAAAGTTAGATATGTACCCAAAGGGTGGGCACTTAGAATATTTATTCTTGCTAATAACCCATAATTTATAATAATTATTAAATAAATATCGGCTGTAGAAATTTAAACTGTCTCCATTGTTTTTATAATTAAGTTTATGTTGATTTTGTTAACGACATTAAATTTTATGTGAGCGACATAAAATGGGAGCAAAAGATAAAGTAACAATAAGCCATTTCGCAGCTAATGAGAATTTATGCTGTTACCTAATATTATGAATTGAGTTACAATTTTTAACATCACTTTTTCTTTTAGGTCATACAATTAATAATAATACTGACCAGCATATTAACATAATATTATTTATCAATTCAAATTAAATATTATTATAGATATTTCGATATTATATATAAATGGAATGATATGATATAATACAATGGTATTTTTAATAATAAAATTGTTCTCATAATTTTAAGTGAAAAAATATTTTCAGCTCAAATAAATTCCAACCTTATATCTAAATAGGATTAAGTGCAGATATTGTGTTATTGATTGAATAGTAATATTGCTGAAGTTAATCCGATTCCGCATGATATAACCGGATATAAGGATTATATAATTGGTTCAATAATTTATCAAATCTAATAGCGGCTGCTGGATTGGGATTTAATTATAAATTTGATAATAACATTAATATTGAAACGTCATTTATAATAAGCATTATTTCTAACAAGAATAAATCATGTGCATATCATATAAAATTATTTACCGGGCTAAATTATATGTATAATTTTCTAAATAATTTTTAGATAAAGAATAACATTTTTTAAATATCTAACTAAAACTAATAGTATTTAATTTTAGTATTTAATCACTCAAGCCGCACTTAAAAAATGCAAATCAAAAGTTTGATAATATTTTATACGATGTTTGTTTTTTGAATAAACTCAAAGAAAGATTATTCAATAATTAGATAACTCCCTTTAAAATCCTGGGTTCTTGCTTCAATCGTACATTCATCAAAAGGCGGTTTTTTAAATTCAATCTGCGCTTTACCGTTTGCGAATTCTATAACAGAACTTTTTGTATACGTCCCGTAATTTTCAATAAGGCTTCCGCTGCCGCTGATAGAAAAATAAACGCGGTCATTAAAATCGATACATCTTCTTCCGGTAAGATCAACAACCGTGGCGGTGATTAAATAATTCGCGTTAGCAAGTCTTTCAGCGCTTAAAAATATTTCTTCCGGTTTGGAATTTTTCTCGTTGTAATAATTTAGTATTAGAGTATCACTAACTAGTCCTTTTTCAGTTTTCCCGAACGCGATTAATTCATTTACACCAGCGGCGAAATTTATATCCCAGTTTAATCCGGACGCGGGAAATTCATTTAAATTTTTTGTCTTTATGCCCATAGATATTCCATTCAGGAAAAGTTCAACTTCGGTACAATTGCTAAAGACACAGACATTCCTGAAATCATTTAACGCTCCGAATCTTTCATCCCAAGTATGAGATTCAATATATACGAACTTGTCGTTCTTATTCCAATATGATTTAAATACATAATACGAGTCCTTAGGATTCCCTTCTCTGTCAACCAATCCTTTTTGATTAATATAAGGCAATGAATTTTCGGGACGAAGAGGAGTTCCAAAATCTTTAAACGCCCATTGAGCATTGCCTGAAAAATCATCGTTATTTTCGGAAACCGAAAGATGCCAGTCAAATAAATCAACAATATAATTTTCACTCCAGTCGCCGATTTTAGCTACATTATCAACCTTCACCTGGTTTACAGCTTCTGTCCATTCATCCGGATTAAGCATACCGTCGCCTGTAACCGGGAATTCCGAATGCCTTCCGAGATGACTTGAACCTCCGTACTCCGCATGAAAAAATCTTTTGTATTTTTTCAATGCATCATCAACTGCATTCCCGTAACTTTTATAAACGCCCGAGTACCAGCCGGCCCAAATTGAAGGAGAGAAAACATCAACAATATCGGCGCCTTCATAAAATTTTCTAATAGATGTAAGTCTTTGCGGATCCAAAGCATGAGCTATGTCATTAAGCTCGATCGCAAATTTTCTGAGATTATTAATATTGTCCCCCCCTTCATAATCAGGCAGCCAATAAACTTCATTTCCTATTGACCGGATAATAATTGAAGGATTATTATAATTCCGGTTTATTTGTTCTTTAAAAAGATTCTTTGTTGTTTCCTGCCATTGTATATCACCAAGTCCTCCCCTGCACCATGGAAGCTCATCCCAAATTAAAAGGCCTAGTTCATCGGCAGATTTATAAACCTCAGGGTCCTGCGGATAATGAGCCAGACGGACAAAATTCGCTCCCATTTCTTTTATCATTTCCATATCGCGTCTGTGAAGTTCGTTCGGCATGGCATTAGCCATTCCGGCAAAATCTTCATGCCTGTGTGTACCGCGTAGTTTTAATCTTTTCCCATTTAAATAAAAAGCTCCGTGTTCTTTGAATTCAAACCACCGCAGTCCGAATCGGTCCGATATTTCATCGATTATTTTTCCGTCCGACATTAGCCTAACTTTAATTAAATATAAATTCGGAGTTTCCGTTGACCATAATAAAGGATCATTTATTTGACCGAGCGCAATCTTGTTTTCTTTGTTTATATTTTTTTTAGTTTCGGAGACTAACTTACCATCAGGACCGACAATGCTGATAACGGCGTAGGATTTATCTATTAGAGTATCGGCATTAAAAGATATTTCAATTCTGCCGAAGCTGTTACTAATTTCAGGCGTGTTTATTTTTAAAGAATTTAAATTGGAAGAGGGAACAACATTCAGCCATACGTCTCTGGGTATTCCGCCGTATATAAAGAAATCAGATTTTTGAGATGGGATAATTGAACGGTCAATTGAATTATCGGCGCGGACTAATATTTTATTTTCACCGGGCTTAAGATATTTTGTTATATCAAATTCAAATCCTATATAACCGCCAATATGTTTTCCGACATATTGATCATTAACATAAATTTCCGCTTTGATATTAACGGCTTCAAATTCGAGGATATATTTTTTACCGGAAGTTATTTCCTGAAGGTTTATTACTTTTTCATACCAGCCGGCATCTCTTCTGTAGCCCGGCGCTTGATCAACGGCGTCAAATTTATTCCATGAATGAGGAAGATCAACTAATTGCCAACTCGACGCCGACTTATTTAAATTTTGATGACCAATATTATCTTCAAGATAAAACCAATTATCATAAAGATTAATTTTTAGTCTTTTTTTTTTACGTCTGTATTTATATCAATTAGATTTCTTTTTAAATATTTATGAAGCGCCTCAACAAAGTAATAATCACCGCAAGGGAAAGACTCATCAATACCCCATCCGGCATTAAAATTGTAAACAGTATGAATTAAAATTCCTTCTTCTATTTTTCTATTCGAATTTAAGAATGTATAATTTTCAACAAGGCTTTCGGTAATTATATCGGCTGCTGAAATATATTTTTTATAATCTTCCTTAGTGTTACAAACTTCGGCCAATATACTCATACCGGAAGCGGCAATTGCTCCGGCCGAGGCATCTTTAGAAACATTTACATCAGAAATATCAAGATCCCAATAAGGCACATTATCATCGGGAAGCTGATTCAAAAAGAAATCCGCCATTTTTTTAGAAGCGTTTAAAAATCTGATATCGCCAGTGTTTTTATAAACTTGAGCAAATCCATAAATTCCCCAAGCCTGTCCCCTGGCCCAAGTTGAATTGTCGGTAAAACCCTGATGAGTATATTTTTTCAAAATCTTGCCGTTATCAGGATCAAATTCAACAACATGATATGAACTGAAATTATCCCTTAAATGTTCATTTAGGCAGACAACGGCATGTTTATAAGCAATGTCGTAAAACTCGGGAATACCGTACTCACGGGCCGCCCAAAACAAAAGCTCCAGGTTCAGCATGGTATCAATAATCATTAAGCCTTCCCTGTCATCTGATCCGAGTTCACCCCATGCTCTTATAAAATTTCCTTTTTCATTAAATCTTTTCGCCAGCATTTTAGCTGCTCTTAATCCGGCTTCTTTATATTTCACGTCTCCGGTTTTACGATACGCGTTTATTGCCGAATGAAGAAAAATAAATCCCATATCGTGAGTATAATTAATATCCGCGTAGTTAATTAGAACATCGGATATAACTATAGCTTCATCAAACAGTATTTTGTTTGAAGTAATTTCATTCATAAGGAATAATTCCCCGGCGGCAAATCCGGAAAACCAGTTAACATTCTCCCGGTATTTCCATATGCCGTCAACCGTAAATTCAGGCCATCTGCCGTCAAATATTTTTACTTTCTTCAATAACTGTAATTCTATTTTTTCAATTATTCCGGTATAATCCTTGGCGTAGGATTTTACCGACAGCGCATTTAGCATAATCACTAACGCAATAATTACCAATAAATTAGTTTTGTTTTTCATTACTCTATCCATAATAAGGGTTGACGAATGGGATAATTTCTAATTATTTCTTCTGTTTCGGGATCCGGGTTTAACTTATTCCATAAATCAAAATATTTTTGTTCGTTGAAATTAATTGACGCAAAAAGCAAGGATGGCTGTCTAACAGGCCATTCATCCCAATAAGAAATATCTTTTTTATAAGGCCATAATGATTTGTTTTCCAAGTAGGGGAATAAAAATGCAACGGCTTTTTCAATACCTCTGCCGTCGGCGGTTTTATATTTCCATAAATTATCCTCTTTAATGCCGGCTATTTCACAAACCATAGCCATTGCATCAAGATTAAATATGGAGTACGCATAAGGTTTTGTTCTAGCAAGTTCTTTAGGGAAACTTCCGTCTATATCCATTTGAGTCGGGATAAGAACTTCTTTATAAAAATTCCTCACATAATTCAGAACATCCTGGTTATCGGTTAAAAGAGCGTACATAGCCGCCTGCATTGCCCAGCAAGTACTGTGATTATTTCCGTTATCCCTTTCTTCTACTCCGAATTTATGAGTTGTCATCCATAATAAATATTCACCGAACCAATTTTTAATTTCGCAAAACAGAGATTGATTAACAGCCTTTAATTCCGACAGAACTAATATAGATTTTGCCACTTCGACCAAATGTATTGTATCAATTATTCCAATTCCTCTTCCTGAGACAATTCCTTTTATAGCCTGCGCGTATAGAAGGTTTGCGTTCATCCTGGTATTAGGATTAATAAACCAGGCTTTAAGATGTCTGACGGCGTGTTCGGCGTATTTTATATTTCCGGTAATTTTATAAGCGGCCACTAAAACGGGAACTTGAATTGATAATCTTCTTAACGCTTCTCTATGCGCGTTAAAGTTTTCAGGATTTGTCAATCCGTCTCTTCTTATGTAAGGCCCGTCAATATCATCCGGATTTGGCCACCAATAGTCTCCTTCGCTATAATAATCGTTTAGTCCTCCCGCGCTTCTATCACATGTAAAACTTGTTATGGTTACAGGCTCTTCTTTTAAGTACTTATCTGCGGCGGTAACAACGCGTGTTTGCTCTCCATCAATTTCGATGTGCTCAGTGCATCCCAAAATAAAAATGAGAGAGCTTATTAAGATGATTGTTGTAAATTTCATTGCCGAACCGATAAATATTTTTTGAATTAATTTCATTACAGTATTTTATTCTCAATAAGCCATTTATCCAAAAGATACAGCCATTGTTCGCTGACCCATTTATTCCGCATGGCGAAGCCATGCCCAGCGTTTTGGAAAATATGCATTGCGGCGGGAACATTATTTTTCACAAGCTCCTGATAATAAATAAGACTATTCGATACCGGAACCGAAGCATCGTCGCTTGCATGAAGAAGAAATGTCATAGGCGTGTTTGCCGTTACATTCATTTCATTTGAATAAAAATTTATAAGATTTTTATCCGGATTATCTCCCAGCAGATTTTTCCTTGATCCTTTATGAGTGAATTCTTCTTTCATAGTTATAACAGGATAAATTAAAATACTGAAGTAGGGACGAAGACTTATCCCGTTATTAATAGGGAAAAACGCGGATTCAAAATGAGTTGAAGCAGACGCGGCAAGATGTCCGCCCGCTGAAGAACCTAACACGCCAATTTTATCAGGATTAATATTATAATCGGCGGCATTATTTTTAAGATAATAAATAGCCTGCTGCAAATCGGCCAGAGGGACTCTTTCTTTGTGAGTCATAAATTTATCGTTAGGCAGTCTATATTTTAATACAAAGGCTGATATGCCCCGATCCGAGAACCATTTTCCGATTCCGCCTCCTTCAAAAGAATATGCTAATCGCGTATAACCTCCGCCGGGACAAATAATAACAGACACGCCGTTCGGAATTTCCGGTTTAAAATATTCGAGTTCGGGAATTGTAATATCGTAATAACGCGTAACATTGTTGGAATCAGTTTCTGCTCTTTGAAAATTTTCCGCTGTTAATGAATAAAGAGGCTGGCCCGGCCAAATTTTTATAAAACTATTTTCTTGGGCGAAAATATGAAATATTCCTATACAGGAAATTCCTATATATAACATCAATAGTTTAAAAATATTATTCATATTATTTTTCTCTGCATAACGATCGGAACGGAATTTTAATAGATGAATTATTAGTTTCACAATTTTTTAATTCTTTCATAAAAAGAAATTTTATCACCGAATAGTTTTAATATCCAACTACCGTATAATTTTTCGTCGTATTTTTTTTGAGCAAGCAGCAGCATGGGTAAAAATGCGTCTGTTTTAAATTTATCTATCTGCTTGTATTTCCAATTACCTTGGTCAACGGCATATGGGAGTAAATAATCCAAAGCTTTTTTAATTGATCCTCCCGAAGCCGAAACGGAATTCCATAAATCAAGACCGACTACATCTCCAAGCAGCGCTAAATGCATAAACGCGGAAAGATTCATAAGGCTGTATGAAAAAGATTTTGTTCTTGCTAATTCTCTTGGCTGTTTACCTTCATTATCAATTTGAACTTCAATTCTTTTTTGAACAACATCGCTTAAAATGTTTTTAGCGAAATCATATTTGCCCAGAGAAATTGCTATCGCCGCTGTCTGCACATCATACCATGTTCCATGATTATTTTTTTCGTTTGATTCGTCAATACCGTATGTATGAGTGGTTAACCATGTAAAATAATCATCAAACCATTTTGTTAATTTTTCATCGTCGCCGTTCAACCAAACGCCTGATTCTCTTAACAGAATTACCGCGTCGGTAATACCGAATATGAATCGTGATTCAATAATACCGATTCCTCTTCCCGAGGTAATTCCCGGGATACCTTGCGAATACACTAAATTAGGATTCATTCTCGTATCTTCATCAATAAACCAAACCCGAAGATGTTCAGCCGCTTTTAAGGCATATTTTGATTCCCTGGTTATATAAAATAAGACGGTTAGATTTTCGACGGCTCTTATTGTTTCGGCAAGATATCTTTCATCCGGTATTTCATAATACTCAGGATTGCGTTCCCCGTCTCTTCTGATATACGGCAGTCCGTCAAGTTTGCTTGTGTCCGGCCACCAGTATGGACCGATGCTCATAAAATCATGTTTATCACCGCTGGGCGGAGTTATCGATTTTTCCATTACCGATAGCGGTTTCATATTCAGAAGAATATTTGACATAGAGTCAATTTTGTTTTTTAAACTGCTTGTTGAATTTACATTCTCACTAAATAGAACTCTAATTTCTTGCAATTGTTCAGTGTCAATAAATATCGGTCTGTTCAATTTATTCTGAGAAAATAAAAAGATTGGCTGTAGAACTATCATAAATGCAATTAAAACCAATGGCCTCAAATATTTTATTTTTCCCAATTTTAATACCCTTTATAAATTGTATGTTTTGAATTTCAAACTTTGACTACGATTATAAATTTGTTTTTAACGACTCAATTATTTTTAAAATCTTATTTTGACGCGAAAATTTTCTATAGTTATGCTATAAACATTTAACTCATATATTTTAATTATATTTTTTTAAGATCAAGATTAGAGAGCAGAACCTTTGGCCATGCTCTCTAACCAAGGCAGGAACAATTATTTTAACAACATCATTTTTTTAGATTGAGTGAAATTATTTGTCGTAATAGTATATAAATAAATTCCGCTTGCTAAATTTGAGGCGTCAAAATTATAATTATAAGATCCCGCAGAAAGCTCGCCGTTAACTAACTCGGTAATTTTCTGTCCCAAAACATTATAAACAGATAGTGTTACAAAACCCGATTGAGGAATATTAAATTTAATATCTGTTGAAGGGTTAAACGGATTAGGATAATTCTGTTCCAAACTATAATCGGAAGGCAGTCCGTTTAATTCTTCCAATCCCGTTAGGTCAACTCCTTCTTCCCATTGCGCTTTCATTGCCGGATACCAATTTAAATCACCGGCGGGATATCCGTCAGCCGCGGTATAAGCTGCGGCGGTTTTTCCGTAACTCATATTTACTTCTTCGGGTGTTAGGACTTCGGTTCTTGTTGTAAATCCTGTGTTTGACCAATTCGTACCGCCGTTTATATAATTGCCCAAATCAAGTCTAAGGCTGTCTAAACTAGGCGCTTTAACAAATGTAAGCTGTTCGTCAATCACCGCTTCGGAAAGTGTAATTCTGTCAAGCCATTCTTTATTAAACAAAGGCGCAGGCTGCACAGCAAGCGGATTGATTGCAAATAGTTCCGTGAAACGGCTTTCTGTAAACACCACGTTATTCTTCATATCAATTGTAGTATTTAAAGTATCGGTTCCTGTAACAGTAAAAATACATATTGTTTTAGCCGGGTCCGCGTATCCGACTTCGTCCTTTCTGTTTGAAAGAGTATCGGTTCCCAATAAGCCAACGTTAGCGACAACATTATTAGTGAATACTAATTCTTTAGTAGTTCTGAATTGAAACGGCGGACGGTAGCCGATATTTCCGTAAAATGTGTTATGATCGAATTTAGCAAAAGTGATAATTCCCGGAAGACCCATGTTGCGGATGAATCTATCGTTGCAATTTAGAAAAGTATTGTTCACAACTACTAATGAATCAATGCTGGAACCGCGAGTGTCAAGAAATCTTCCGTTATCAATTCTATCTTCTCTGCCGTCCCATAAATGAAGACTGTTTTTATAAAAAACTTTGCATCCTACAAATGCGTTAAGATCGATTGTTCTGAGCCAGTATCTTTCGAAAACACATCCGTCGACGACTAATTTTAAATTATCAGCCGCGTATCTAATAGCTCTGCCTGTCGAAATTGTACGCAGAGGACCGCGTGAACCGTTAAAATGAATATTTTCAAGGGTAAGATCGGCGGAAATTTGAACGTCCGGATCTCCCGCATATGTTCCCAGGTCTGTAGGAATTTGCTGAAGCAGAGGTCTTTTTCCGCTGCCTTCTGCCGCGCGTATTGTAAGAGGAACAGCAACATCCAATCTTCCCTGGAACAAATATATTCCGTCTCTTTCAAGAACAAGAATATCGCCGGCGGCAGCACCTGATATTGCGGTACTGATTGAATTTATATCTGCAGCGGGTACATTAATTATATTCTGCGAATAAGTGTAGGTAGTAAAACAAACAAATGTTAAAAATATACTTAGAATAAATTTGCGCATATATGACCTCCTGTTATTTTGAATGATTAAATATTATTCAAACTAAATTTAGATTATGTCAAATCACATTCTTACCTGAACTCCCAGTTCATATGATCTTCCGTAATCCTGAATTGCAGTTTGTAAATATTCAAAAGCTTGATATGAATCGTCTGTTCTGTTATTAACGTTTACGATGTTCGCATAAATTGTCAGATTGTTCAGAACTTGCTGTTTAATTGAAATATCCCATCTAACAAATCCGTCGTTATAGGTATCCAGCAATTCGGCAGAACCTATATGATCGACGCTGCCGTCCTGGTAAAACATTGAAACCCTGGCCGAGAAATCGTATAAATCGTAGCCTAAAGAAAAATTAATTAACTGTTTTGCCTGTCCGGGAATATTGCCTTCTCTCAAACCCTTATTATAAGTGAAGACCACATACGGAGGCACATTAATTCTTTGAGTAGTAACGCCGTAGTAAGGGAAATGAGTTGATGAAATAATACGCGAGTAATTAAATCCGATTACAACGCCTTTAATAAAATCGGGAACCGGCAGTAACTGGAAATTTGTCTGAAGCTCGAATTCAAAACCTTTAACGCTGGATTCCGGTAAATTAATCGGGGTTCTTAAGGTATTCCTCGAATAAAGATTATTAATACCGTATTGAGAATCCTCTAAAGGTTTAATTCCAAATTCAGGCAGACCTTCGTCTACTAAATCCTGCGTAACATTAGTTCTATAAATCGCGGAAATATCTTTTATATCTTTATAAAAATATCCGAATGACACCAATCCTAATGAAGGCTCATAAAACGACAAATAAATGTCATAATTATTTGCCCGCGCCGGTTTTAATTCGCTGTTGCCTCTATAAACATTTGCGGCTCCAAAGTTATTCAATGATTGAGACGGAATTAAATAATTATAATCGGGACGGGATAATGTTTTTGTATATGACAACCTGATATCAAACCAATTACTCGGGGTAACTTTAAGATGTATCATCGGGAGAAAATCATGATAACTTACAGTTGAGCTTGTATCATCTATAATAAAATCATTATCATTTGGAGTAGGCGCGTTGCTTACTAAACTTATAAACTTATTCCCGAAATATTCGTTATTAACGGATTCATATCTTAAACCCGGAATAAAAGTAATAATTGAACCGATATTAAATTTGGGCATAATATAGAACGCGGCCACATTTTCTTTCGCGTTATAATTTGGAATTCCTGCGTCACCGCCGACAGAACTTCTATAGGCGTAAAATTGACTGTTTACATATCTGGATGATGATGAATACTGATCATAAAATGATCTGTTTTTATTTACATCGAGTATAAGTCCGAGGTCGGCTCTGCCGTCTAAAAAGTCATTCGGCGTATAGTCGGGATCAAGAAAATCGGAAGCGGTTAATTTGCCTGCCTCTCCGGGTTGAGTTAGTAAATATGTCCAGAATTGCGCTTCCTCATATTTTCTTTCTCTATTAATGTGTTTATATTTTCCTCCGACCTTTACATAACCGTTTATATCCTGGCCCAAATTAAAATTGTATTTAAAATTTAGTTGTGACGAATAGTTTCTTTCCTGCACATCTTCTTTCATATACTGTGTAGTATATAATGGCGCGGTTTTATCAACGTCGACATATTGATAATAATTAAGCGCATTTTGTTCCTGAGATACATCGTTCGGATTCGGGAAATCGGGTGTTTCGCTGAAATCCATCCAATGATCGAAAGGACGCTGGTTCCTAGAATATGAGAAAGAAACTGACCAGTCGGTTTCAATAACTCCAAAATTATGTTCGCCCCTTAAAGTATTAACATAGGATTGCAGATCTCTTTCGGTTTGGCGGATACGCATTGTCCCGGCGGCGCCGTCAACATCAAGTGACCGCTGCCTGTCTTTAATATCTCTTGTAGTTTTGCTTAAAAAACTGCTTAACAATATGTAACCGTTACCTACGTTATAATCTAAAATTAAATTGCCGCCAATTCTTTTCCTGTTTTCCAGCCGGTCGGTTACCTGAGAATTATTAATTGAAATATGAGTAATGCCTTCCTGATCGGTTCTGCCGACTATATAACTTCCGCTGAAAAAATCGGTGCTTCTATCTCTGTCTTCATAATTTACCGACACTTGTAATCCGAAATTATCATCCAGAAAACGATTGCTGTATTTCCCGAATAATGAATACTGATTATAATTATCTTCAAGTCCGTTATAAAATCCGAACATGCGGGCTATTGCAACCGGGTTAACGGAGGCTTTTCCGGTCTGCAAATTTACCGTTCCACCTATCGCTTCTCCGTCCATATCGGCGGTCGGCGATTTGTAAAGTTCAATCCCTTTTAAGTTTTCCTGTGCAATTCCGCTTAAGTTGGTACCGCGCTCTTGAGCGCCTGTAGAAGCCATATCGATTCCATCGACGGTAATTTTACTATATTTAGAAGAAAGACCTCTAACAACAACCGAAGATCCCTCACCCCCGTCTCTATTTATTGAAACTCCGGGCAGTCTTGCGACCGACTCGGCAACATTAGCGTCGGGAAATTCCAGCATCTTTTCGGAAGAAACCACATTAACTAATTGTTCGGCAGAAAGCTGACGGTTTATTGCCGAAACCTGCCCGACTCTTTGCGCTGAAACAATTACATCGCCGCCTAATTGTACCGCGTCCGATTCTAATAAGATTTCTTCGTACAGAACTATATCATTTATTAGAACAACTTCCGTTTCAACGTTTTTGTAACCCAAATAAGATACTCGTAATATTTGGCTGCCTGCCGGCGCGTGAAAAATTGTAAATTCGCCATTTATATCCGACGCTGCTCCGATTGAGGTGCCAACAATAATTAAATTAGCTCCCATAATCGGCTCATTTGTCTGCGAATCTTTAACAATACCTGTTATTTTGGAACTCTGCGCGAGCAATTGAGAGGTAAAAACTACAAATAGAAGAAAAAGAAAGGAGCTGCGGGTTAATCTTAATTTCATTGAACAATCCTCCAGATTACTAGATTGGTGGAATAATGAGAAAGAAATATTTTGATTATTTTATTTGCAAAACTTCTATATTTTCAAGTTCCAATTTAACAGTAGAAAATCAATGGACAAGAAATTACAATGAAATAACAGTTAATAACATGTTTTTAACATATAATAATCTTATAAAACAGCGTTATTTTATTATATATTGTATTTATATTTTATAATACCGATATTAATTCCGCCTTACTAAGAGAATAAGAGAACCTCATGTCTAATGCCTTAATATCTGATGAAAAGAAGATCGAGATTCTTAACAGCTTATTAAAAAGTACAGAGTTTCAATCGAGCAAATACGGCAAACTAATTGAATATCTTATTTACGCGGATATTAAAGGGGAAGAATTAAAAGAAGCGACTATTGCGATTGATTGTTTTCAGAAGGATTCTACATTTAACCCGGCTATTGATTCCAGCGTACGAGTCTACCTCAGCAATTTAAGAAAGAAAATTGAGCATTATTACTTAACCGATGGCAAGGAAGACGAATTTAAGATTAATATTCCGAAAGGAAGTTACCAAATTGAGTTTATTAACAATGTAAATGAACCAAGGAAAATTAAATTTGGTTTTTATAAACCGGCATTTTTTGTTTCATTTATATTACTTGTTGCATTTATAGTATTATTTTTCTGGAGTAATAATCCTCTATCCAAACAGCCTGCCGGTATTATTGATTCAAACGACTTTATTTGGAATGATTTTATAAATAGTAAGAAAAAAACATTAATTGTTCTTGGCGATTATTATTTCTTTTCAATGCCTTACGCCGAAGGCAGACAAAGCTATATTAGAGATATTGAAATTAATTCCAAATCTGATATGCAGTCATTTCTGGAAAAAAATCCTTCCTTTGCCGATAAAATATCACCAACCTATCATACCTGGCTTGAAGAAAGTCATCCGTGGTGTATCGCAAGAATACTACCGTCATTCGTGCTAGCCGAAACAAATTTTGAAATAAAACTATCATCCGAAATTCAGCTTCAGGATCTTCAGAATTATAATATTGTATATATCGGTCCGTACAAATCATTAAATATTCTGGCGAATATAACAAATAACCTAAACTTCAAATACACATTGCATCAGGGAGCCAGTTCAATAGATTTTCATGAAATTTCGACCAATAATAATTATTCATATTCATGGAAAACTAATTCGCAGACTAACGCAAGAAATGATTACGCGACAGTATTAAAAGTAGCGGGTCCAAGCGCAAATAAATTTATTTTTTTCATATCGGAACATGATTTCGGAAATGTAAGCACCGTTAAATATTTCACGGATTCAATTAAGTTGAAAGATTTTGCGGATAAATTATCTACCGATCATTTTGAGGCTTTATTTGAAGTCACGGGCATTGTCAGAACTGATTTTACAATAAAATTATTAAGAATGAATGAGTTAAAATCCGATTTCAAAATTAATTTTGAGGAATAGATAAATTTATTTATATGATATTACTCCGATTAAATATTCATTAAGGATATATTATTTTAATATCAGCTCCATTTCAATAAATCAATTTTGTTTTAAGTCATTTCAGTAATATCATTTTTTTAGCCAGGGTTACGCTGCCGGTTTTTATTACATAAAAATAAATCCCGCTTGAAAGATTTGTGCCGTCAAATTCTATTTTATATTCTCCCGGTATTTTATCTTCATTTAACAAATTAATTTCATTCCCTAAAATGTCGTAAACCCCTAGCGACACATTCTGCCTGCCGCCTAATTGCGGCAGAGAATATGAGATAGTCGTAACCGGATTAAATGGGTTCGGATAGTTTTGGAAAAGCCTGAACTCATTATTTAGAAATAATGATTCATCTTTTTCAACGGAAACAGTCCGGCCTAATCTTTCATCTAATTGTGCTTTATAAAGGGATCTTGGATTTAAGTTTTCTTTATTTGTCCCTTCAATAAATCCTTCAGGTTCCGTAAACGGAGCCGGCGGATTTTTTCCGGTTACATTTCCGAAACAGCCTATGGCATAATTTTGTGCGGTAGGAGGTTTTTGAACAATCAGATCACCTTTGGCTACATTGCAGTTCCAGGCTACCGAATGAGCGATTGCCCAGCCATGACTTGTACCGTAATATCCCCTGTTATACAAACCTAAAAGTCTCGGATCCAATCCTATTCTCGGTCCGTCCAGTTCAATAACATTATCATATAATAATCCCATGCTCCAGGCGCGGTGCCCTTCACTGCTTGTCCATGCGCCTTGAGATGTACAATCAACAAATACGCATCCCGAAGTCCATGAAGTGCCGTTTGAAACATAATGATGCCTTCCGTTGGAAGCGTGACAACCGATAAATAAAATTTGCTGAGCGGCAGTATAAAGATTAAAATTATATCTTCTTTCACCTGTTACAATACTAACCGGATCCAATGCGTTACAATCCTGAACCGTTATTCTTGACGCGGTATTGAATCTGATGCCTGACTGACCAAAATGAATCATCGTACAGTTTTTCACCCATGAATCTTCAATCTGATAAAGATCAATGGCCTGCCACGCGTGATTTTCATCGACACCCCCGGCAGTTTCTATATCAATTCTTAAATTTTCTATCCCGATATTTGTTTTTATTCCGGCCCGCGCGTATTTATAAATGTAAGAAGTTGACAATGATTTAATAAGCGTATTAAAAACAGGCGCGTCAACTGTAATTTTATTGTTTTCTATTTCTTTTATATATCTATTAAAAACAATCGGCCAGGCGTTCACTTTCCACGGAACATCTACACCCGCCTCAGCGCCGGGATCTGTATAATGGCTGCCGCCGTAATCAACGGAAGCGAGCCAGGCGTCAGTGCAAGGGTGATAAATAATAATATTATCGCCGACAGAAAATTTTGACGCGTCTTCTACTTCGAAGGAACGCGAACCAACTAAAACCGTATCTGAAATTATATTAACCTTTGTGCCGCTTACCTGGTCTTTCCATTGCGAATTTTTACCGCCGCCCGCGATTAATATTGAACGCTGATGCGGAGTATTTCCTTTGCCAAATATAATAGTATTTAAAGAGGGATCATCTCCGTCCCCCTCACCTTTAATTACTATACCGCTTTCATTCAATTTAATTGTCCCGTTAACTTCGTAAATACCGGACTTTAATAATATAGCGCCTCTAAATCCATTTGAATCCAACGGCAGAAGCGATACTTCGTCAATAGCGGATTGAATATGGGCAGTATTATCGCCCGGTACCGGTTCAATTGTTTTAACAACCGGCACATCCGGAAGTTCAGCCTCTCCGTTTTTATAACCGGCATAACTGAAATCCGGGATAACATTTCCTTCATCATCTCTAACATAATTCAGCTTTCCGTCATTCCCGTAATAAATAATACTCGACTGCCAGGATTCCTGACCTAATAGAATTGATGAAAGCATTGTTAAAAGCAGTAGTAAATTTTTCATTTTAGCTCGCCGGTATAGGTTAGATACATAATAATTATAAATACAAACTTAAAAATATATTCATAAATAAAATCATATAAAGTTTTCTGAAAACTAAGTTATTGTATTTTTTAAATTATTATTGCATAAATGATTGAGGATGTTTTATCAGATTAAATTATCGACTTACTTCAAGCAGTAATAGGTTTTCAAATATTTATAGTTTTGTTACTATTATACCGTCTTATCAAACCATTTGCCAATGTGTCATCGAATGGTCGGTGACAACAATGGAATTTTTTACTATATGTTTTTTTTGAAAACGCATAATTGCTCAATATTAAAACATAAAAATTATTCTGCCATTAAATAGAAACAAGTAATTTTTCTTCACTTTGGCAGACTAATAAAACAAAGATTATTTAATTTTCTTAATTACAAGATATTTTAATTCAGTATCTCCAACATTTTTAATCCCATGGATAGAATTTTTCGGACAATAAAACGTTGAAAGTTTTTCAACTGTTTTTGTTTTACCATTTAAGTAAAATTCCGCTTTACCTTCAAAAACAAAAAAGAACTCATCTTCTATATGAAAATGGGGTTTATGTGTTTGAGAATTAGGCTTAATTACACTCATTTTTAAAGTTCTTCCATCAATAAAATCTTCATCCACAAACCAATATTGGTAACCAACTTCCTTTTTAACGATTTTTACAATATTAAATTCATTGACGCAGTTTTCAATTGTAAATTTTGTAGAATCAATTTCGTTTGATTCCATGATATTATTGATCGACTGAGAGTAAATAATTATAGTTGAAACGAAAAATAAATAAAATACTGTTTTCATGATGTCTCTCTGTTTGTTTTATAGAAAATTAAATACTAATCGATATTTCGGCACATCTTCATTTTGTAACTAATAAATCAGGCATAGAGATAGTATTGGGATACTCTCCTGATGCCATTATCCATTTCCCAACGGGATCAGTATTTTGATTATCATTTTTACAACCAAGAATTAATACTGAAACAAGTATAAACTAAATTACTTTTTCCACTGTTTGCCATCTATTTTTATGTTACTAAAAATAACTTCTTCAGCATACTTTATTTCGGCTTCTTTAACTGTACTTCTAATATCAAAATTTTTAAGATAAACTCTTTGGATTGTTTGAGATTCGACTCCAACAATTTTAAATGCAGTTGCTCCAACACTATCGCAATTAATATTTGAAACAAAGAAATCATTAAATTTAGTAGGATAATTATTCCCGCGATACCCATGATAATCCATTCTAAATATGAATAATTCATTTTCGCAATATCCAAGTTCAATATTCTTAATATAAATCTTCTCTACCTGTCCACCTCTATCTAGATTACATTTGAAATTTATCCCTCTGCTTGCCTTTGGAATTTTATTATCATATACAAAAACATTTCTAACACCCCCGGACATTTCTGAACCAATACAAAATCCATTTACACCCGAAGTTAAATTATTATTTCTAACGATTATATTTTCACATGGTAATCTATCCCAAGCATCTTGATCTCTACCTGCTTTAATTGAAATAGCATCATCATTTGTACTAATGGTAGAATTTTCTAAGAGAACATCTGTACAAGAATCAGGATCAAATCCATCGTCATTAGTTGTACCTGCTTGAATATCTAGATTTCTTGCGGTAATATTTTTACTAAAAACAGGATGAATCGTCCAAAAAGGTGTATTTCTTATTGTAAAGTCTTCTAATAGAATGTTTTCGCATTCAATAAATTCAATCCCAGTAGGTCTTAAGTAATGATCTTTGTCATCTCCATATCCATCGTCTTTTCCATCACCATCAAGATCCAAAAACCCATGGCCGAACACTCTAGTTTCAACAGTTGTTACATCATTACCAAATTGCCTTAGCCTTTCCTTATCAGCATCTTGATTTTTTCCATCGTTTCCTCTTTTCCACTTGTGCCAACCTAATTGCGTTTGTCCATCAATAATTCCTTTACCGGTTACAGCTATATTCTTTTGATTATGAGCGTAAATTAATGGTGAATAATTATAACAAAGTGTCCCTTCCCAACGAACTAATACCAATGGAGTATAGTCCAATGGTACAACACCGAATTTTAAGATAGCTCCATCTTCTAAATGAAGATTAACATTACTTAATAAATGGATTGGACCGTTTGAAATATACTCTCCTTCAGAAATTATTACATTTCCACCGCCCTTAATATTACAATCTAAAATCGCTTTATTGACAGCATTTACAAATGCTTTCCTACCCTCATTGTTATTAATATAATTTTTTACATAATAGTTTTTCGGAATAAATGTTGGAGCATTAATTCTTGTTAAGATTGTATCAACCTTTTCCCATGCTTTTTCATTTAAGTTTTCTGCTTGTTTTTCAAAACTTACATTAGCACATGAAATTGTAAAAATAAGCAGCAATAATAATTTTAATAATTCTCGTTTTCTCATAGATTTACCCTAACATTATTTATCTCACTTTCACAGATAGTCATTTTAATCATTGTCCTGTTATTTGGCTTTAGATAAAATATATTTGCCCCCGATTAGCGAATAAAAATTATTTTTTAAAGTTATTAAATTCTTTCAGTTCAGCTTTATTAAAATCACTATCAAAACCAACAATATTATTAACGTTAAAAAAATTGTTATTCATCAATGTAATGTCGCTAGTTAATCTTCCTTCAAGGTACAAGAAGGGTGATTTTGTACCGATAGGTTGGCTTGAGTATATCCCAATATTAGTAGCATCCTTAAAATGGAGTTGAGCTAGTTTTTTATTTGGGGTTTGTAGTTTATTAGAAAAACCTTGGATTTTAACATTATTTACATCATATCCCCATATCATATGTCTTTCAAAGCTTTCACTTTTGTCGTAATCCGAAATTGTTAAATCTCTTATTACTAAGTTGTCTATATATGCAAAAGTAAAATTGGATGGTATATGCGAAAAATCATTATCAGCCCTATTTATAAGTGACCTAACTCCCCTAGGTTTTTTGCTGCCTTCAAACGTTCTATGCGTTTCAAGATTGAAATTAATATTTGATATATACAAATTCTTAATTTTTTCATCAGGTTGCCCAAGGAATAAACAATGTCCGTCTTTACTGTTTATTGTTATGTCACTAAAATAAATATCATTAATGTAACTGATAGGTCCACTAGGTTTTCGTCGTTCAATATCAAGAAATATAGGATAGCTTCCACTAGGACGATCATCTTTTAATGTCTCGTTATTAGTGCTTTCTACAATAATATTGGAGAACCTAATATCTTCAAACGTACCGCCGTCTTTGGCAAAAAACGCAATACCATATTGTGTATCCTTGATAATGATATTATTAAACACCATGTGCCGCATCGGAGCTTCTGAACGTGTTCCAAATTTAATTGCAGAGTCGTCGCTTTTTATTACACAATTTTCTACAACTATGTATTCAGTAGGTTTTGTGCCTCTTGATTTAGGACAAATTGCGTCGTCACCTAATTCAAAGTAGCAGTTAGTAATGTAAATATGAGATGAAGATGTAGGGTCTATTCCATCTGAATTTGGTGATTTCATATCACTTATCATTGAAACGCCATCAATCCAAACATATTCACATTCTAGTAATTCAAGGTTCCAGTTAGGTGAGTTTAGCATTGATATATTATTTATCTTTATATTTTTGCTATCCACAAATAATATAAATCTATCAGGTCTGTTGTATGGTCGTTCTTTATCCCGCCAGAAAAAATCTCCGTTTCCATTAATTGTTCCTTCTCCAATAATTCCAAAATTTCTTGCACCTTTCGCATATATGAGACTTTTACCACCTTCCTCCGTATAATCATTGATATCTGTACTTCCGAAAAGTGTTGCTCCAGGACTTAATTGAAGATATGTATTATCTTTCAATATAATGCTTCCTGTTAAGTATTCGCCTGCTGAGAAATAAATATAACCGCCCCCTTCTTCACTACACTTATCAATTATCTCTTGAAGCTGCTCTGTAATAAGTACGGTTTTCCCAGTTTCACTGATTAACTCTTTTACATTGTAGATAGAATTTTGCGAGTATGAGGTTGATATTATTAAAGTAAATAATGTTAAAAAGATTTTAAAAAGCATTTTATCCTCGTTTTTTATGTTGTAAGTATATTTTAATCATACCCCAGTAGAATTAAAAAACCTAATTTATCTGAAGGTTTATTATGCTTAAAGAATTAATATTATTAAGTGTATAAGGTAATTTTGCTTTTAAAATACTTATATCGCACAAATTGATATTTTCGATTGGTTTTACTTCAATCCCCTGTATATATATTCCTATTTGAGTCGCTACTTTACAATTAATATTATTGAAAAACATATTTTTATATAGTGGCGGATAAGGATGTTCAATAGAATCATATTGAATATTCTTATAATCAGTTTCAATATATATAGCACTTTCACATGAGTCTATTTTAATATCTTTGACAAAGATATTTTCGACAATTCCTCCTCTATCAGAATTCGCTTTTATATTGATTCCATATTGCATCGGCTCTACTAAACCCATTTCACAATTGTAAACAAAGACATTACGAACTCCACCTGCCATATCACTTCCTATTGAGAACCCATTATGACCGCCAAGCATTTTATTATTTCTTATTATGATATTTTCAGAAGAGCGACCACCATTTTCAGACCAAGCATCGTTATCCCTGCCCGATTTAACTACAATTGCGTCATCATATGCATGAATAGTACAATTCTCTATCAGCACATCAATGCATGAATCCGGGTCAATACCATCATCATTTCGAATTTTTTTAACTCCTGGCTGAATGTTAACATTTCTGATAATTACATTATCACAAAAAGTTGGATGTATATTTCTTTCTATTGGCATTCTTGAAGTTATACCTTCGACCAATACATTTTTGCAGTAGTAGAACTCAATAGTTCCAGGTCGCAAATAATGACCTTCACCAAATAATCGTTTATCTATCGGAATTAAATTCTCTCCCATCTGTTGTAAATTACTTTGATCAGGCTTCTGTAAAAATTTCCATTCGAACCAGTATTTATCTACTTGACCATCAATTGTTCCTTTACCAGTTATTGCAACATTATTTGCACCCCAGCAATATATTAGCGGCGAATAGTTATAGCACCATGTGCCTTCCCACCTTACTTTCACGCAACCGTTATATTTTTCTTCACCAATAAGATAATCTTTAGGATTTGTACCAAATCGAACATAAGCGCCTTCTTCCAAATGCAGATTAACATTACTTTTTAATATTAATGGACCATTAACAAGATAATTTCCTTGCGGTAATATTACTTTACCCCCTCCTTCTGCACTGCAAATATCAATAGCAGAATTAATTGCATCACGAGTATCAGTAACTCCATCTGGGCAAGCTCCATATTTGAGAACAGAATATTCATTTTCTGGAAATACAGGAGGGACAATTCTTTCCAAGATTTTATCTATTTCATTCCATGCATCATTTAATTCAACATTATTTTGAGAATTTAGAGATTGATTTCCACCTAGTAACATTAAAAGTATAATGATCAGTGATTTACAATTCTTAAATATATTCATACGACCCCATTTAAAATTTTTATAAAACTAGTCCATCTTTGTAATCTCAATATTATATTTAACCCTGTCAACTATGTTTACTCTATTATTCCAAATTGGATTTATCTTATTATTAATTGCTGATTTTGTATACTTGTCCCAGTATTTTAAAACTGACGTTAACTCATTAACAGTTATTTTGTAAATGATTTATCACGATTTTCACTATAAATTTTTAAGTATGCAGAACCAACAATCTTATACGTAAAATATTTTACCATTAATGATATTAAAAAATTTCAGGTTTAAGATTATAGTCTTGTAACTCTAAACGAAATACTCGTTTGCTTTATTAGATAAAATATAACCAACAGTGTTTCCCCTTTTTAAAAGTGCGGATTATATCTTATCGACGGCAAACCTTATTTTTTAATAATTAATATCAGCCCTCAATAGAATTTAATTGTACTTCGATTGACAGTCGAGAAGTAAAAATGAATAAATAGGTATGAAGCTATTATTAGATTTAATTTTATTCGTTTCATATTTCTCAATAAGAATTCAAAAGTGATTAACATTTTCAAACGACATTTTATAGGCGATTTAAAAATCTTACTTAAGTAATACTAATTTCTGGGTTTTAATAAAATCATTCGATCTTAATTGATAATAATAAACACCGCTTGGCAAATCCTTAGGATGCCATAACGCTTGAAAATATCCACTTGATTGATACTTATTAACCAAAGTTTCCACCAATTGTCCGTGAATGTTGAATATCACTAATTGAACCTTTCCGGATTTTGGCAATTGGTAATTTATTGTTGTTGATGGATTAAACGGATTTGGATAATTCTGTTCTAAGTCAAATACACTAGGAACTGTCAACTCATTTTCATCTGAAACATTTACTAGATCATTTTGAGTGGTTACCGTTACTTCGTTTGAGGGAGGTGAGGTAATGTTTTCATAATATGCTACAACTCGATAAGTATATTCAGTTGAACTATTCAAAAAAAATCGATCCGAATGTGAAGTTACATTAGCATCTACCTTTCCAACATCCCAATATGAAGATCCATGGGATTTTCGTTCAATCTTAAATCCTTCTTCATTTTCAGAATTATCTATCCAAGTTAAATCAATTTGTTTATTAGAAACAGCAACCGCCAATAAATCGCCAGGTGAGTTTAAGGCTAAAATTTCTCCGCCATTCCATTTATCCGTAAGTTCCCACTTAAATTTAAAATCATTATTAATCCATTTTACCTTTGTGGAGTCATCACAAGCATCAGCACCGCAAGATGTAATATTGCTGATGGAACATTTAATAGCGTAACTTGTCTCCGGATTTTCGCCTCTCTCAACCCACAAATAGGGATAATGAAAAATATTATTTTCAAATGTTAAGGCATAAGGACAATTGCCACCAGGATCACCACTATATCTAAGAAAGCCGAATTGAACTTGATTGTCAGTTTGAGTTGAAACTCCTGTATAATAACATTCATTATCATGAACATAGACATTATTAGCTTGAGATCTTCTAAACTTAAATGGTGAGCCGCTAATATTCGCAAGATAGCAGTTTCTAATTTCCGAGTTATTCAATCGAGTGCAATAAAAACCATGAAGATCATCCAGCTCTTCAAAATTATTATGACAATTAGTCATTTCAATATTTTCTATTAATACCCTTGTAGAATTTTTTGGGTAAACAACACCGGCGCAATAAACACCGGTAGTTTTTTCGTCTGGAAAGTAATAAGGGCCAATTTTATTTATTTTAATATTTCTTAAAATTACATCTTCAGTCTCAAAGAGCATAATTGTGCTTTCAATCCACATCTCAAAATATAGATTTTCAATAATTACATTTTGTTTTGAGGGTTCTATAACTAAAATTGCGGCTCCCGGTCCTCCATCGTGAAGAAAATATCCTGTCCCATCAAGTTTAGCTTTTTCATCAGACCCATAAGTAGAAATGAGTAATTCTTTATTAATATCCCAAATAAAAGCAAATGTAGTTCTATCGTCTCCATAAAGTGAAACTGTATCAGGATAAAACTCAGTAAATATATCCCCGCCTTTAAGAAGAATTTCAAAGGAATTATCAGACGAATTTAGACAAAGCTCTTTGGCTCTTGTTAGAGTTCTTACCGGATCATTTATGGTGCCGGCGTTCGAGTCATTACCAGAACTACTAACATGAATAATTTTAGCACATAAGAAATTTGGGAATAATAATAACAATAGAATTGACGCGAATTTTATTCTTGATTTCCGTTTTTCTTGCTTCATGCTATTTTTTCTATCGTTTATTTTTATCATTATCCATAATTCTCTTTAATTAAATAATAAAACAAATTAGATTTTAATTTCCCAACCTGGTTCATACTCTCTGCTCCACAAACTCATTGCTTCCACATCATCTAAGATATGAGCATTCTGAGGATTCAAATTTAAAGTTCTGCCATACTTCCAAGCAATATTTGAGAGTTGAAGCATTGTAACAGAAATATTCCCCTCAGCAATTGGAGAACGTAATTTTTCTCCATTTCTAATACCATTCAGTAAATTTTTAAAGTGATCTACTGTCATGCTATCCATTCCTAATAAATCATCTGTACTTGCTGCTTTTTTATTCACAAACTCCTCAATGATCTTTCCATCTAGATCAAATACAATAAATCCACCACGATCAATTAGAACTGAGCCATTAGTCCCATTTATTAAAGCTCCTCTTCCTCTATCATAATATGGTACATTGTTACAGCTTTTACTTTCCCAAGAAATCATTTTTCCATTGTATTCATAACTTGTATTCAGCGTGTCATAAAATTCCCAATCATCTTCAAAGTGAAACCGGCCTCCAACTGATGAAATTTTATTTGGGTATTTAACATTCAGTGCCCATCTGCAAATATCTACTTCGTGTGTCCCATTATTTAATGTTTCACCGGTCCCCCATTTCCAAAACCAATGCCAATTATAAGGATGAACATTATCACGGTAGCTTGTCCTCGGTGCAGGGCCTTGCCACAGTTCCCAATCAAGATATTCCGGTACATTAACTATTTTTCCAATACCGATAGGTTCTCGTTTGTTGCTGTACCAAGCCTTGCCATAATATGGAGTGCCAATTAAGCCATCGTGAATTCGTTTAATAATATTAATTGTATGATGAGATGATCTCTGCTGATTTCCCATTTGTACAAGTTTGTCATATTTCCTTTGAGCCAATACAAGTAGTTCACCCTCTCTTGGGTTATGACTGCAAGGCTTTTCAACATAGACATGTTTACCATTCTGTAAAGCCATTATTGACATTGTTGCATGCCAATGTTCAGGAGTCGCAATTGTTATAACATCAATATCTTTTTCTTCAACAAGTTTTCTATAATCTTTTATCGCTTTGGGGTAACTTCCAAAGTTCTCTTTTACTTTAGCTGAAAATTCTTTTTCATATCTTGTATCAACTTCACAGATATGGGTTAAACCAACATTTTCACACTCTTTAATAGCTTTAAGATGTGCATTTGCACGATTACGAACACCAACTACGGCAAAGTTTATTCTGTCATTTGCGCCAACAATATTTGAATAACTTTTTGCAGTAAATCCCAATGAGCCGAATGCTACTCCTGCTAACGTTATAGATGATTTTTTTACAAATTCCCGTCTAGATTTATTCATTAAATTTTCTCCATCAGCACTTTACAATTCTTTAATTTTAATATTCCTAAACCAAACTTCGTTTCCATGATCCTGTAAAAGAATATTCCCTTCTTCAGCCTCGCCAAAATCTTTCCATATTTTAAATTTACTGTTAGCTACCAAAGCTTTCCACATTTGTGTCCCTCTTTCGTATTCGACAACTTTTATTCCGTTTAACCAGTGTTCAACATGATTGCCTTTAACAATTATACAAGCTCTATTCCATTTATCAATTCCATTAAATTTTTTATTTACAGATGGTATTAAATCGTATAGCGACCCAAGGGTTCTATTGCCAGCAATTCCAAGTTTTGCGTCAGGATGCTTAACATCATCCAGTATTTGGAACTCACATCCTATCGATGACCCTTCCCCTTTATTCATTTCAGGATCAACAAAATATTTTATTCCGCTGTTTGCACCTTCGGTTATTAAAAATTCTATATAAAGTTCAAAATTTTTATATTTTTTAATTGTAATTATATCACCGCCGTTTCTTGATTCACCACCGTCTGATGAAAGAACTTTAAGAACTCCGTTTTCAATTAACCATCCATTTTCAGGAAACTTATCTAATTTGGCGCCTCTCCAGTTTTTTGTTGTGTTACCATCCCAGAGAAGTTTATAATTTTCATTTATTTCTCTAGTGCTCAGTTTATTTAATAAAAAACTATTTTGATGAATTTCACTATTATCTTCTGTCACATATTTTTCAACATCGTTTGTTAATATTCTAATATTCTTCCAAGAAACTTTTTCACCCACTTTTGTTTGATCATTTTTTATAGAGTGAACTTGGAGAGCAATAAATCCATTAGCAGACAAATCGTCACTTATATTGGCACAAGGGATTCCGTTCAACCATGTTCTAATATTATTCCCTACCGCTTCTATTCTTACGTTATTCCAATTATTTTCATTAAATGCTTTTTTCGCATCAGGATTTTCATCTAAAGTATATAGCCAGCCGCGTCGAGCTTCATCGTAAATACCGCCGGACCATTTTCTTTCTGATGGATCTATTTCAAACTGGTAACCATGAACTCTTCCATTTTGATATTCGGAAATGCTATTACTTCTAAATTGTATACCGGAATTTGTACTGCCCATAACTTTAAATTCTAATTCAAGTATAAAGTCGGAATATGTGTTTTCAGTTACTAAAAAACTATTGGAGGAATTTAGAACTGTTTCTCCAATAATTGATTGATCAGATACGTAAAATTTTGCGGAACCATTTAATTGTTTCCAACCGTCAAGATTTTTTGAATTGAACAATTGTTTCCAAGCGGGTTGTGCATTTAAGCTTATAGAAATGAAGAGAATGAAACCTATTTTTTTTATCATAATATAATACCTATTAAATTTTCATGAAAAATTACATGGCTAAGAAAAACAATTTGTAATAAGTATTGCAGCTGCTAAATTAGTTCGTAATAATTTTATATATCAACTCTATAACCAAATGATATTAACAGCATATTTATCTGACGTTTATCATTTTGTATATTAGTTTTCAAATCAAAAATTCCATTAAAGAATGAAGGATTAAGTGTTCGTTCACCGGTATATTGTGGATTGCCAAGATTTAAATATTGAATACCAATGCTATATTTATTGAAGATCTCCAGATCAATCCCAATTAAATATCCATAGCTAATAACAAAATCAAACTTAGTTTCTTCAATGGAAGTTAAAATTGATGCATTTCTGAAGTATGCGCTATATTTTCTTGTAGGTTGTTTTGAAATATCTATTCCGCCTTGAATTGTTAAATAAGCGGAAATATCCTCAGAAAATATATAACCATAATTAAATCCTGTCATAATCGGAATGTGAAGCCAATCACTCGATTCAAAACTAAAGACAACAGTATCACGGGGAGTATCCTTTATTACTGATTGGAAATAGTTTTGAATTTCTTTTGTATCAACTGGATTTATAATTAGTTTAGTACTGAATATCCATCCTAATCCTTTTAATTTTCTAATCGGACTTATTATATCTATACTAAATACTCCTCCAGTTTTAGCAAGCCCAACACTATTGCCGAAATCAAAACCGCTGCGTCTTGTAATAGAAGCTTCATTACCTAATGATTTCCCGTAATCACTAATGGGCAAGGACAGAGAGCCCTTAATAATCATACTTGAGTTTTCATTCTGTCCAAATAAATTAGGAGTATATCCCAATAATATTAATAGAATTGATATAAAGAATAAGTTATAAGTTATTCGCATAATATTTCTCGATATGATTAGTTATTATTAACAAGAGATGGAAATAATTTTCCAATCTCTTGTTAATAAATTTTAACAAAATAAAATTATTGGCATCTTATTATTTAAGAAGAATCATCTTTTTGGAAATAGTCATTCCTTCTGTTCTTAACTGATAAATATAAATACCGCTACTAAGAGACTTTGAAGAACCATTTGACGTATCCCAGCTAATAGTATATTGTCCAGTTGCCTGCAATTTATTATCTATTAACCTAACAACCTCTTGACCCAATACATTGTATACAGATAAAGTTATATTCGATGTAAACGGTACAGTATATTCAATCATTGTAGAAGGATTAAAAGGATTAGGATAATTTTGAGATAATGAGAATTCTGCTGGAATAGAGTACTTATAATTTTCTTCAATACCTGTTGTAGAATAATCAATTCCCCAAGGATTTAAATCGCCGGCAGGTAAACCGCCTTCTGCAAAAGTATATGCTTGTGAATTTGTATTATATTTAAAATCGAATTCATTTTCTGCTGGTCCAAAAGAATTTGGATCATCCTGTAAAGCAGCCAATCCGTTCTTATCGGCTGTAATAATTGGATTATCAATATCTGAATTACCGGTAGCTTGTTTATGTTGAGCAAAAGCGGCAAGAGCCTCCGATGAAGGCGGATCAGTAAATTGAACAAATTCTCTAACATTATTTGATGCTTTCATTGTTGGATACAAATTAAACAATTCATCGGCATAAACATTTAAAAACACAGGCGTATAAGATGAGTCTGTAGAACTGAACCAAGTTTCTAACGAGGGTGACCACCCATATACATTATTCCTAATATCCCAAACACGGTTTAACTCTTTTGAAGGATCATCAGTTCTTAGGGAATCAATTGGAATAATAGGAGCTTTAACAGTGTCAGCCGGATCTGATGGACTATTTTCTCCACCTTCAAATCCACAATCAATAAAAAGGTTATTAGTAATCTGGCAATTAATACTTCTCATTATTTCAATAATACCATCTGTTTTACTAACTATTCCAGAGTATCCTGCATTTATTCCGTTACCTCCAAAAATAGTAACATGATCAAGAATAAATTGATTAATTAAACTTCCTTTTCCTCTAATAATATTTTGAGAAGTGATATATAAAGTAGAATTTTTTACTGAAATAGTATCTTGCGGATTTCCTCTGGTATCAATAAATCTGCCGTTCCCAGTACTTACAGGGTTAGTGCTGTTACGCAAGACTGAATTTATTACAAATACAGATTGGTTTGATGAATTCATTCTAATAAATGATTGAAGATCATAATCTAAGAAACATCCCTTAATAGTAAGTTTAATGTCACTGCTAGCGAGTCTGAACATATTACCTTCTGAAACAACATTACCCAAATTATCAACTCCTGAAATTGCTAGATTTTCAAAATAGCCATTCCCTCTTGCAAGAAAGAAACGTCTGGAACTACCTGTTTGATCGGCAACCGGAATAATAAGAGGTAATTTCCCAGTACCTTCCGAAGCCACAATCCTCATGGTTGAACCAGATAAATTCGTAATGCTTCCGTTATAAAGATATACTCCATCTCTTTGAAGGCGATATGCACGATTTAATGATATGGGCTCACCGGTTGAGGTTGTATCGCCTTCAATCGCAATATTTAAAGTTTCATATCCAGGCTCTACATCTAAATAATCCCAATTCTGAGAATAATTATAACTATTAAAAAAAGACAACATTAGTAGAATTGAAAATATTGTACTGTACATATTATTTTTCATACTCTCTCCTTGTATTTAGATTTTATGCTAGTTAAAGTTTAAATATTATTCCAAAGTCAGCTGTCATCCCATAATAACGAGTATTATCAATGTAGGTTTCAATTTGTTTATAAGATTGATCAGCATTATTTGTAATGTTATTCATATTGAAATAAACTCCGAAAAGTTCAGAGAATTGATATTTGAGAGACAAATCCAGCCTTGTAACTGGAGAAGTAAAACTGTCTTCTTCTTCTCTTTCACCAATTCCGGCCAATGATTTTCCCTGATATACCAAAGAAATTCTACCTGAAAATTTATCAATATCATAACCCAAAGAAATATTTGCAATATCGGTTGCCTGGTTGGGCATTTTACCATTTCTTGCCGTGTCAATTACTGAAGTTATTAGAAATGGGAAGACAGGTATTTTTTCCGTATTTACAAATGAAATTGGGTAGCTTGTTTCTGACCATATATGAGAATAATTTATATTAATTACCAAAGAGTTAAATGGTTTGGGCAGCCACAGCAAATTACTTTGCCATTCAAATTCCATTCCGTAAACTTTAGTTTTAAGTGGATTATTCTCCGGAGAATTCAATATTAACCCATTCCAATTAGTTGGAAACCCTTCTTTACCGGCATTTAAAATTTTATGACCGTTTCTCATATAAATTAAATTCTTTATATCTTTGTAAAATCCGCCGAATGAAAGCAATCCAATTTCATTACCATAAAAAGATAAATACGCATCATAATTTTCAGATATCTGCGGTTTAATATCTGGGCGACCAATTTCAACTGTATTGGTTGTTCCATCAATTTTTACATTTGGCAGCATCCATTCTAAATGCGGTCTTGAAATCGATTTAGTAAATGACAATCTTAAATCGAACCAGGAACTTGGTTTTATTTTGAACTGTAACATTGGAAACCAATTATTATACGATGCTGTTTTACTAGTATCATGCACAGGATTATCGCTATAATCTAATTCGACTACATCATTGGGTACTATACCTCTTTTCCCTGTTAAATAAGCATATGTTCTCTCATATCTTACCCCGGCCAATATTGTTAAAAAACTGGATATATTTGCTTCACTCATTATATAACCGGAAGCAATATTCTCTTCAACTTTGTAGTCATCAAGTGAAGCAGTTCTTTGAAAAGTTAATGATGAATCTAATATATAATTATCGAGTAAATACATCAGAGTATATTCGCTGAGAGCGACAGGATATTCATATTTTCCATTCACGAAATTACCAGGGTCAAAAGAAGTATCAATATAATTGAGTATTGATGACCTACCTCCAGTGCCCGGTACTCTCTGAAAAACAAACCCAGGTTTACCATAATCGGGATGATAGATTTCAACTTTTTCACTGAAAAAAGTGTACATATTTCTAAATGCAGAAGAGCTATTCCTATCACGCATATTATGGCTAAACTTTGCCCCATATTTTAGAGAACCAAAAATTGAATTAAAGAAGGAATAAGGCATTTTAAAATCAATTTTATATGAATTGGTATATTCTGATGCCGAACGGCTACTTCTACTAATTTTGTTAAAATAACTTGAAGTTAGATCTTTTGTTGAAGCATTCATGACCTCATCGGCTGTTGGATAATTTGAGAGTTGACTTAAATCAATTGCGCCGTTTTGTGAGAATGAAAATGAATTAGAAAAAGGAGTAATAGTTTCTGAAGACGATAAAGATAACGACCAATTTATATTAATTGCATCGTAATTATGCTCACCTTCTAATGCCGTAGATAAAATTGCGACGCTTGATTGTGAATTTTGAAAAGTTCTACTTATTGATCCACCATTATAATCATATGAAGTTCTTTGCGTATTATTTATATCTTCTTTTCTGCTTATAAACGAATTTAAACCAATTGAGCCATTTGGTATTGAATAATCTAATAATGCACTAAAGCCATATCTTTTCCTATCATTTTCCTCATACCTTAGACCTAGTCCGGTTGGTATTAATGGAGCATATTCTTCACCGGGTCTTTTTTCTCTTAACAAATTCCAATCTGCATTATATCTGTCATTTCCTCTTTGCGTTCTTTCAGTATTAGCAGTAACTAATAATCCAAGTTTTTCTTCAAAATATCTGTTACTAATTATTATACTAGCTCTATAATTACCATAATCATTCCTTAATTGATTAAATCCTGATTGTATTCTAGAGTTAGAATAAAATCCTCCACTTTTGGCTTTTGCAAGCCTAAAATCTACAATACCGCCAAATGAATCAGCGTCTTTGTCAGGTGTGAGGGCCTTTGTAACTTCAATACCTGCAAGAATCTCAGAGGATATCATGCTTAAATCAACACTTCTGTCACTTACATCAGTAGATGGAATTTTTACACCACCTATAGAAATTGAATTATAAGTTGCTGATAAACCTCTTATGACAACTTTACTCCCCTCACCGCCACTCCGAATTAATGAAATTCCTGGCAGCCGCCCCACAGATTCTGCAGCATTAGCATCAGGAAGCTCTAACATTTTTTCAGAAGAAACAACATTAGTAATAGTATTAGAATTAATTTGCTGGTTAATTGCGGCTGCTTGTCCTACTGCTTGTCCAACAACTACTACTTCAGCACCTTTAACTCCAATTAAAGCCAATTTAAAATTGACCTCAAGTGAAGAATTTTCATTAATTTGAATTTCATTTTCAATTGTTTTATACCCGATATAATTAACTCTTAATACATAGTCCCCACTTTTAATGTTATGTATAATATACTCACCTTTAAAGTTCGTCGCACTTCCATAGCCAGTCCCTAATAAATAAACATTTGCACCGTAAAGTGGTTCACCATTTGTTGAATCAGTTATTACCCCTCTGATTGAACTTGATGCAAACAATAAATTAGTAATTGTTAATATGGTTAAAAATGAAAACAAAATAACATTCTTGAAATTCATTATAATTCCCCATGCTTGTTACAAGTGAAGACAATGGCAACTGTTCACTTTGAATTAAGTATTTTCCGATGGCACTTTTTTAATAGATTATTCAAAAAGAAAATAATTTTTATCATCTAACATTTAATACAAATAAAAACGAGATTACCCTTAAGAGAAAAATTATTTTTATAAATTTTATTGAATTTAAAAAGGGTTAAATATTTGGTTTAGAAATACAATAAAGAAGTATTGAAAGAATAATAGGTGGGATTTAAAGTTCAACAAAAAAACCAAGATCAGATGTTAAGCCATCATATTGTTTGCTACTAATAAAATTTTCATTTTGTTGATATGACTCATCATACGTATTTAAAATATTAGTTATGTTGAAGAATGCTCCAATAGCTTTTGTAAAATGATATTTAAAAGTGAAATTAAGTCGTGTTATTGGCGAAATAAAACCATCTAGTTCTTTCCTATCTCCTACAAATGATAGTGATTTACCTTGATAAAGTAACGATATTCTTCCTGAAAATTTTCCATTATCATAACCAAGAGAAAGATTTAGAATATTATCAGCTTGATTAGGCATTTTTCCCTCTCTTGCTGTATCAATAACGCTTGAAAGTAAAAAAGGAAAAACCGGAATTGGACTATTTTTAATATATGATAAAGGATAGTGTGTTTTAGACCATATTCGAGAATAATTTAGATTTACAACTAACCCGTTAAATGGTTTGGGAAGCCACCATAAATTACTTTGCCATTCGCACTCAATTCCATAAACTTTTGTTTTATTCGGATTATTTTCTGGTGAGTTTACCGATAATCCTTTCCAATTTGACGGAACATCTTCTTTTGTAGTATTTAAAATTTTATGCCCAGTTCGGAAATAAATTAAATTTTTTATAAATTTATAAAATCCGCCAATTGTAATTAATCCAAGTTCATTTGTATAAAATGATAAAAATGCATCTATGTTTTGAGATGTTTGCGGCATTAATTCAGGATTGCCTACATTTACAGAAAAAATTGAAGAATTTATAGTTACGTTCGGAAGGATCCATTCCATTCTTGGTCTAGAAATCGCTTCGCTGTATGCTAATCTTATATCACACCAATCTTTAGGACTATATAATAATTGAAATGTCGGGAATAAATTATAATAAAAATTAGTTGCAGTGGTATCAACAACTGGATTTTGATTATAATTATATTCAATTATTTCATTAGGTACTATTCCCCTCTTTCCAACCAAATAAGAGTAAGTTTGCTCATATCTGATACCTGTTAGTAATTTTAATATTTGGGTGAAATTTATTTCATTCATTATGAATCCGGCGCTAATATTTTCTTCAACTAGATAATCATTAATATCTCCAGTTCTTTGAATTACCATTGCAGAGTCCAATAAAAATGAATTCATTAAATGATTAAGCTCAAATTCAGATAAATTTGCTAAAAAATCATAATTCCCATCCAATATCTTAATTCGGTTTTTAGGTTCATCAATATAATTAAGCATTGATATACCTCCATTAGGTGCATAGGAAAAATTAAAATTCTCTGATCCGAATTTAGAATGATGTATTAATAATTGTGGATCATACCAATTATACATGCTTCTTGATAGACGATTATCATCACGGACTTTTTTGTTAGACCTAAATTTAACACCAAGCTTTAATTTTCCTCCAAGTGAATGTTTAATTGTATAAGGTAATTCAATTTTCATTTGATAGGAATTCTCTTTTTCTTCAGCAAACAGGCTTGTTCTATCAATTGAATTAGCAAAAAAATTAGAGATATCTTTAGTATGTGCATTTATTAGATCATTTGCTGATGGAAACTCGGGCAAACTTTTAGAATCATAAGCTTCAGCAAGCATAAAGCCATAAGAATTTTGAAAAGGAGTATTAATCTTAGAATTAGAAAATGAAGCTGACCAATCTATATTAAAGTCACTTATTTCATGGTTGCCTCCAAGTGCAAAAGAATTCATTGCAGTAGTAGTTACGGATGAATTTAAATGTCTGCCAACCCTTGCATCTGTTAAATAGTAGTTTATATTCTGAGAAGAGATTCGATCATTTTTAGAATTTAAAAAAGTTCGTAAATAAATTCCCCCATTTGCGATATCATAATCAAATAATACATTGAATCCATATCTTTTCCTTTCATTCAATGTATAACCCAAATCAACTTGAGCTGCGAACATAGGAGCATATTCTTCATTTGTTCTTTTTTCTCTTTGCATTTCCCATACGGCACGGTAACTATCAAATCCACTTTGCTTTTTCTCAATATGTCCGGCTACAACAATCCCTAATTTATTATTGAAAAACCTATTACTAAATATCCATGAACCTTTATAATTTCCATAATCATTTCTCAGGCTGCTGTATCCGGTTTGAATTCTTAAATTAGAATGAAAACCAGACCTTGTTGCTTTTGCTAATTTAAATTCAATTAAACCACCAAACGAATCTGCATCATTATCTGGAGTAATAACTTTAATAACCTCAATTCCAGAAAGGATTTCAGAAGAGAATATACTTAAATCAACACTTCTGTCACTTGGATCAGTTCCCGGAATTCTTATTCCTTCAATTGAAACTGAATTATATGTTGGCGATAAACCTCTAATTACAACCTTACTTCCTTCACCACCGCCTCTTATTAATGAGATACCCGGCAAATGACTTACTGCCTCAGCAGAATTAGCGTCAGGAAGTTCAAGGATTCTTTCAGAAGAAACAATATTTTTTATTGTATTTGAATTTAATTGTTGATTTATTGCTGCTGCTTGACCAAATGCTTGATCACTTACAATTACTGTTTCTCCTTCAATTGCAGTAGGAATTAATTCAACAAATATATTGATATTTTTTTCATTTAATAAATCAACCTCGATTTCTCTTTTTGCATAACCAATAAATGAAACAATCATATTATATTTTCGAGGCGGGATTTTCAATATTTTAAATTTACCGTCTTGGTTTGTTGAAGTTCCAATACCTGTCCCTTCCAAATATATACTTGTGCCAATTAATGGTTCGCCGGAATTAATATCCGAGATATGTCCAATTATTGCTCCATCTTTTAGTATGTCGGTATATCCTTCTTCGCCCTTAGTTTTATTTAAAATTATATAATTGTTTATTCTATAGTATGATAAACGGAACTCCTTACAAAGAAAACTTAGAATTTCATACATTGGTTTTTCAATGAAACGTTTGCTAATTTCTTTATCGAGAGGTAACTCAGCGTTGTTGTAGCTAAATACAAAATCGGATTTTTTTTCAAGCATGTTTAAAAATGCTTCAAAGGATTGATTCTGAATGTTTATGCTAATTTTTTTATCAAGTAAGCTTTGCCCATTCAAAGAAAGAAATGTCAAAATAATTATTGAAGAAATTCTATAAATTGAAAATCGCAGGTTTAATCCATCTTTAGTCATCTGCGATCTCAAAATGGTTTATACTAATAATCATAACATATATACCTATCTAAGCGACAGAAGTAAAGAAACCATTTAAAAATTATTCTAGAAAAAGAACAACTCTTTGATATTATTATTTCGCTTTTTCATATTATATTCAAGTCCGGTAGTTTTTTTTATTACCTCTGCAACTAACCAAATAGACTGGTTTTCAAACTTTGTCGTTATTTTTTGAGATAAAATTGATTTATTTGAGCAAGTAAATTTCACGCCATAAGCTCTGCTTAACTTTTTAAAAACTAGTTTCAGGGATTCATTTTCAAATACTAATTTATTGTCTTTCCATCCTATTACCTTATCATTATCGAACTTAGTAATCTCACTGTTTTTGGTGTTAAGGTTATAACTCCATTGCTGATGAGGAGATAAAACAATATTTCTTGATTTGCTATAGTCATTATATTCTTGGTCAGTAATTTGAATTTTTCCTTCAAATAATGAAACGGTTATTTTTTTATCATCCGAAAACGCAGAAATATTAAATTTTGTACCTAATACAGAAGTTGAGATACTGCCTGTATGCACTATGAAATTATTTTCGCTATCATGAGCTACTTCAAAATAAGCTTCTCCTTCCAAATAAACGTCTCTATTTGAATCTGTAAATCTTTCAGGATATCTCAATCTGCTTCCGGAATTTAATGTAACTTTTGAATTATCGGCAAGAGTGACAATCTCTTTCTGCCCAGATATAGTCACTTTTTCATTCCATGTAATTTTATTTGAACTAAAACCCTGAAAGAGATTCAAATAATTAATAAACAAATAACTTATTATCAAAACTATAAAAACACTCGCATAGCGAATAAAATGTTTTCTAGATATAAAACCTGTTAATACTTCATGCATTGTTTCCGTAAAAGAAGGTTGCTTATAAATTAATTCTGTATATTCAACTTTTTCATCCGAAGAAACAGATACTTTATTTAGAAGTTCCATCCATGCAGATTCTGAATCCCAAATAATATTTTCAGTCCTTGTATCCCAGATACTTCTTATTTCTTCAAAATGTTTCTTATTTGAATCATTTTGTTCTAACCAAAGTTCGACTTCTTTTCTTTCTTCAAAAGTAGATTCATTTGCTAAGTACCTAATAAGCTTATCTACTTCATATTTCTTAATCATATTTGAAAACACTTATATTTTCCTGCCTTTTTTATCGATTTATATTTATTAATACCAAATAATGAAGATATACCCTTAAAACGAAAAATAATTATTTAGTGAAATCTTCCTAAATTCTTCCTCAATTTTTGAAAAGCAAGTCTCATTTGTGATTCAACAGTCTTAACGGAAATAGATTGAATTTCTGAAACCTCCTTGTATGAAAAACCGTTATCTTTTACTAATATTAAGATTTCACGACATTTTTCCGGCAATTTTTCTACTGCCTTAACATAGGCTTCTCTAAATTCTTTCTTACTAAATATTTCTAAAGGACTCATTTCTTCTTTGCTTTCTAATTCTTCAACGGAAAGTTCTGATTTTTTATTTCTGCTCGGATGTTTATAATAGTTTATCAATCTATTTCTAATGGCTTTAAAAAGATAAGCTTTGATTGAATTTTTGGGTGTCCAGCTTTTCCTATTCTTAAAAATATTTACAAATACATCCTGCACAATTTCTTTGGCTACGTCTTTATCCCTTACTTTATTGTAACAATAGCTACATAAACTTGCATGATAGGTTTTAAACAAATGTTCAAATGCTTTAATATCATTATTGTTAATACTTTCAATAATTATCTTGTCTGATTCAACAGTATCGTTTTGCAATTGGATTTTTTCCACAAATTTTATTTGCTGTGATTCAAACATTGAATTTCCAAGAAAAGTTATTTGCACAAATTATTAAAGATTCTCAATGTAATTAAAAATCGCAAATTCTATAATGAAAATATAATTAGAATCTATATGGAAATTTGGACTAAATAATTTCCAATAAGTAGTTTTTTTTCATAAATATTTATATTAAACAAACTCATCTTTCTTTTAAATCAATTCCCCTCTTTTGTCCTAAAACTAGCTGGTTTTTATAATTTTTTTTATATAGTACAATCTACTCTGCGTCATTTTGTAATTACCCAATTAAACCAGTTCTTCTAATATATTCTTTGACTAAAATATGACTATAAATAATGGAGTTTTAAGCAAAAAGATATTTTTCAATATAGCCTAGTCAATATTTTCAAAATAATATACTGAAATCGAATTCTATTTTGAATATAAATATACATATATATAATATTTGGCTATTACTTAAGTGTCATTTCAAGATAACTTGGAAAAGTGGGAAAGTTATCTTTTGAGTACTTTAATTTCTCTAAGAAAGCTATATGTGCCCTTTATTAAGAAGAGAGTATAATACTCTTAGCGGTAGTTTCAAAAAACAGCGTTGGTGATATAATCCAATGTTCATCAACATACTCAAGTGAAACTTAATCACCTTAAATGAGGCTCCCAAACGGGGGCCTCGTTTTAATATGTTTGAGTTTACTGAATAATTTAACAGCAATTAAAAATTAACCAGAAATAAAAAGGAAAAATAAAATGAGAAGATTTCATTTAACTCCGGTCTTTCAATTCTGGCTGCTAAAAGAAGACGGGGATAAAACTTCCTATAAAGTTTTTAAGACGAACAAAAAAATCGCGATTAAAAAATGTGCCGAAGAATTAAATCTTCTCGGCAGCGGCGTTTCATTGATTATACACAAAAGAGACGGGAAA